>Ga0207684_10000484_pt1 | contig 51244 bp, 44 predicted proteins | sample KBSK5501metaG_FD_184342 | JGI IMG/M metagenome (GOLD analysis project Ga0207684, IMG submission 184342) | Corn, switchgrass and miscanthus rhizosphere microbial communities from Kellogg Biological Station, Michigan, USA - KBS K5-50-1 metaG... | ecosystem: Host-associated > Plants > Roots >... | reverse complement strand
AATTACTTCATCTACCCGTACGCCGAGGGGGACGGGAGAGCGATTACGCAGGTCGCCGTTCGCCTCGAGTACAAGGATCGCAAACCTCCCGCCGCTCGCGACGCGGGAGGAGCTTCTCCGAAAACCGGCATGTAGAGTTTCACAAGAGGAGGTTCGATGAGAGTCAAAGGGTTCCTCGTTGCCGCCGCCGCGTCACTGGCCTTGATCGTATCTGGACAGATGATTGCCCAGGAAAAACATCCCGAGCACCCGAAGAAGGAGCACCCCACCGACAAGAAACAGGCCGGCATGACCAAGACCGACCTCGCCGCCGCCATTAGGACGTGGGTGGAGAAAGAGTCTGCGGCCAACGGCGGCTGGCTCAAGGTCGAGGACCCCGTCGAGCACAAAACGCTCGACCTGAAGCTCGAGAAGGTGCATGACGAGCGGCTGTCCCAGGTCGGGCCCAACCTCTACTTCGCGTGCGCGGACTTCCTGGAGAAGAACGGAACGAAGTACGACATCGATGTCTTCATGCAGGGAAAGAACAAGGACGACCTGAAGGAGGCCGAAGTCAGCGTCCACAAGGTCAACGGGAAAGAGCGCTACACCTGGTTCGAAGAGGACGGCACCTGGAAGAAGAAAGCCGTCTCGTAACAGAAAATAAGTTCCAGTCGCCGCTCTCACGGCCCCGACCGCGGATCAGATCGGGGAAGCTTCACCTTTCGGTCTGACGGCACAGATGCCATGTTCTTCGCAGATCTGGCGCATCGCGGCGGCGGCCGTGTTGAAGGCGAGGATGATGGAACCTCCTCGCTTTCCGGCAGTCAGGTCTCCCGCGAGAATTGCCATTGTCGCTTGCTGGGCGGCCATCTACCTCGCGTGCATCGGTTGGGTCTTGCTCGATTCCGCGGTCGTGATCGGCGTGCTGCTGCGTCATCGAAGGACCGCGGTCGTCGGCGATAATTTGTACGCATAAACTCGCCCCTTTATTGTGCCGACATAGAGCGCATCCTCGGACTGCCCGATCCCGCGGATGACACCTTCGAATTTTTCCGACCACAGGAGAGAGCCGTCGGAAATTCGGTAGGCGAAGAGCTCTCCGCTCTCGTTTCCGGCGAGCACGGCGTGCTTCCACGCATACGGCTTCGAGGAGCTCCAGGGGGCCGACGCTGCCTTGCTCCAGCGGACGGTTTTGAGAGAGGAGTCGAGGCACACGAGTTTCTTGTCGGAGAAGAAAACGAAAAGCGAATCGTCGGCGAAAAGCAGACGTTCGGTCGGTGTCTCCTCCGCCGCAAAGTCAGCCGTGACGGCTCCCGTTCCGGAGTCCAACCGGTAGATATGGCGGTTCGAGTTGCCCGCGTACAGACTCCCGTCGACCAGCAGCACAGAGGTCGAAATGCGGCCGCCGAGATCCTGCCGCCAGAGGGCGGCGCCCGAGTTGGCATCGAGCGCATACACGGTTCCGTCGAGCCCGCCGAAGAAGACCCGGTCTCGCGAGGCCGCGGGAGAGGAGCTCAAGAGGTGGTTCTCGTTTGCCTGGCCCGTCTCGGACTTCCAGACCAGCTCACCCGTCTTCCAGTCGAGGCAAAGCACCTCATCTTGTAGCGTCACCGCGTGGATATTTGGCCCGATCCGCAAAACGTCCGCTGACACACCCAGGTCGACCCGGTATTTCCAGCGCGGTTTTCCCGTCTCCCGCTCAAAGGCGTAAAGGTGGCCGATTCCGCCTGGCTTCCGACGGTCGCTGCCGACGATGACCAGGTCTTCGATCACCAGCGGATCGCTATGAAGCTCGACCGGGCCGCCATCCTGCTGGGTGTCGTAGCTCCAGCGCACCTTGCCGGTCCTCTTCTCCAGTGCTCGAAAGATCCCGTTGCAGGAGCCTATGAAGACCAACTCCCCCGCGACCGTGGGGGTTGCGAAGACTCAGCCGCCGGTGTCGAACGTCCAGAGCAGCCGCGTGCTCGTGGCGGGCCGTCGGGCGCCGACCTCGCTCTCGATCGAGGATGAGCTCGCCAGCAGAGCGGCGAGACTCAGGCAGACGAAGTTCGGGGGCCTCATCGCAAGACGTCAGATTTCTATCCCCGCACGGCCATCGGAATCCTATAACTTTGCGCGGGAGCGACGGCCGCTGAGCGGTGGATCGAGCGATCGCAGCGAATCGTCGGGGAGAAGCTTGCGCATCTCTCTCTTGGAAACCACGCTTGCACGGCAGCGGACAAACCGAAGCTCAGGATTGGTGCCCAGAGGATCTCCCAGAGCACGGCGAACGCCACCCCGAGCGCGTGCAGGAGCTGACCTCCGAGATCTGTCATCTTCCCCGGGCCGGCGTCACGAGCGCCGTTTCAGCAAAGTGATCTCGGGGGTGAGTCTTCATCCCTGAGATTCGGAGCGTTCCACGACGGCGGGCCCGCTCTTTCATCAGGAGGAAGATGACCGGGGTCACGAGTAGAACGTGGATGGTCGAAGTGACCATTCCTCCGACGATTGGTGTTGCGATCGGGCGCATGACCTCCGAACCCGTGCCTGTGGACCAGAAGATGGGAACGAGCGAGAGAGTTGCCGCGGCGACGGTCATCAACTTCGGCCGCAGGCGCAGGACCGAACCTTCCCGCGTCGCCTCGAGGATGTCCTCGCGGGTCAACTCCCCTTTCCCGAGCTTCTTGTCCAGCGCTTCGTGGAGGTAGATCACCATGATCACGCCTGTCTCGACCGCGACGCCGTAGAGCGCGATGTAGCCGATCCACACGGCGACCGAAAAGTTATAGCCGAGCAACCACTGGAGAATGACGCCGCCCGTCATGGCGTAGAGGACCGAGAGCATCACGATCGAAGCCTCGGACGCCGACCGGAAAGTCATCGTCAGGAGAACGAAGATCATCGCGAAGACGATCGGCAGGACGATCTGGAGAGTCTTCTTCGCGTGGACCTGGAACTCGAACTGGCCGGTCCAGTCGAGCGTGACACCTGCGGGAAGCCTTACTCGCTCGGCGACTCGCTTCTGCGCAGCATGCACGAAGCCGACGAGGTCTGAAGTCGTCGTGTCCACGTAGACGACGCCGGAGAGCCGCCCGTTCTCGTCTTTGTACATGGGCGGCCCGCTGACGACCTGGATCTTGGCGACCTGCCCGATGGGGACCTGGACTCCGGAAGGACTCATGACGAGGATCCGGCGCAGCGCTTCCGGGTCGCTTCGGAAGTCCCTCGGGTAACGGACCAGGACCGTGAACCGACGTCGTCCCTCCACCGTGGTCGTGGCCACCTTCCCGCCCGTTGCCGCCTCGAGCGTGTTCTGAACCTGCATCACGGAGAGGCCGTAGCGGGCCGCCGCGTCGCGGTCCACGACAAAATCGAGGTAGGAGCCTCCGGTCGTGCGCTCGGCGTAGACGCTGCGAGCGTCGGGGAGGTCCTTCAAGGCATTCTCGATCTCCAGACTGACCTTCTCGATCTCCGGATAGTCCGCGCCGTAGACCTTGACGCCCACAGGTGTTCGCACCCCAGTCGCGAGCATGTCGAGCCTGTTTCGGATCGGCTGCGTCCAGGCCACCGGCATGCCAGGGATCTGCAGCTTCTCGTTCATCGACGTGATCAGCTCGTCCTGCGTCGCGACCCGCATCTCGGGCCAGATCGACCGGAAGATCGGTTTCGTCCAGTCGGGCCAGCCCGAGTACCAGCGCCGGTGGAGTGCCTTCGGCCAGTCCTGCCGCGGCTTCAAGACAATCGTGGTCTCGAACATCTCGATCGGAGCAGGGTCGGTCGAGCTTTCGACTTTCCCGGATTTCCCGAGCACTGACTGAACCTCCGGGAAAGTCATGATGATCCCGTCGGTCTTGACCAGGACGTCGCGCGCCTGCTCGACGGACATCATCGGCAGCCCCGTCGGCATGTACATGAGCGAGCCCTCGCGAAGCTGCGGCATGAACTCCGAGCCGAGCGAGAGCGCGAGCGGGATGACGGCGGGAACGAGCAGAAAGTTGATGAGAAGCGCCGTCTTTGGCCGGCGAAGCGCCCAATCCAGGACAGGCGAGTAAGCTCGCCGGAAGAACATTGCGACCGGGTTCTGCTCCTCGGAGCGGATACGCCCGCGCATCCACGCGATCATCAGGATCGGCACGAGCGTGACCGACAGGATGGAAGCCGCGGCGATCGCGAAGGTCTTCGTGAAGGCGAGCGGGTGAAAGAGTCGCCCCTCCTCGCCGGTCAAGAGAAAGACGGGTAGGAAGGAGACGACGATGATGACGAGGGAAAAGAAGATGGCCCGCCCCACCTGCTGCGACGCCGCGACGATAGCGGACTCGTGCTCCGCCTTTCCTCCGCCGGGATCGATCTGCGCCAGATGACGGTGCGCGTTCTCCACCATGACGATCGAGGCATCCACGAGGACACCGATCGCCAGTGCCAGGCCGCCCAGGGACATGATGTTCGATGAGACGTGGAGCAGATACATGGGCAGAAAGGAGATCGCGATCGCGATCGGGAGCACCGTGATCGGCACGAGCGCCGAGCGAAAGTGGAAGAGAAAAATTGCGATGACGAGCGCCACGACGATCATCTCCTCGATCAAGGTATGGCGCAGCGTATCGATCGCTCGGTGGATGAGCTCGGTGCGGTCGTACGCGATCTTGAGCTCCACGCCGGGCGGAAAGGAGGGCGCCAGCTCCGCGATCTTCTTCTTGACCGCCTCGACGACGGCCAAGACGTTCTCCCCGGCCCGCACGATCACGACACCCCCGATCGCTTCCCCTTCCCCGTTCCAGTCGGTCACGCCGCGACGCATCTCCGGACCAAAGTGGATCGACGCGACGTCGGACAGATAGACCGGGGTCCCTGTCTGCATGCGCGCCTTGAGCGGAATCTTTCGAAGGTCTTCCAGACTCGTGATGTAGCCGCGGCCGCGCACCATGTATTCGCGGCCGGTCCATTCGACGACGCGGCCGCCGACGTCCCCGTTGCTCTGCTGAACCCGCTCGAGCACGTCGGGCAGCCCGATGCCGTAGGACGCGAGCTTCACTGGATCCACGTCGATCTGGTACTGCTTTTGGAAGCCTCCGACGGAGGAGATCTCGGCGACTCCGGGCACAGCGCGCAGCCAGTAAGAGAGGTCCCAGTCCTGGAAGGTCCGCAAGTCCGCGAGCGAGTGCCGGCCTGTCTTGTCCACGAGCACGTACTGAAAGCCCCAGCCGACTCCCGTCGCGTCCGGGCCGAGGTTCGGATTGACCCCTTCCGGGAGCTGTCCCTTCAGGCCGTTCAGGTACTCGAGGACACGGCTTCTCGCCCAGTACAAGTCGCTCCCGTCCTGGAAGATGACGTACACGTAGGAGAAGCCGAAGAAGGAGTAGCCGCGGACCGTCTTGACTCTGGGGGCCGAGATCAAGGCAGAGACGATCGGATAGGTGACCTGGTCCTCGAGCAGGTTCGGGCTCTGCCCCTCCCAGTTCGTGTAGACGATGACTTGCACGTCGGAGAGGTCCGGCAGCGCGTCGAGCGGGGTGCGGGCTAGCGCCCAGAGGCCCGCCCCGAACACTCCTGCCGCAAAGATTGTGGTCAGGAACTTGTTTCGGACGCAGACGGCGATCAGTCTCTCGATCATTTCTTCGGCTCCTCGGCCTTCTTCCCGAGAGATTGCGCCGGCTGGCCGGCCGAGCCGGACGGAGCGCTTCCCAGCGCGCCGATTCGTGACTCCGAGTCGATCAAGAAGTTGGCGGAGGTCACGACCATCTCCCCTTCCGAGAGGCCGGAGAGGACCTCGACGAAGTCCTTCCCCTGGACGCCCGTCTTTACCTGCCGCGGGGCGTAGACGCCGGCGGACTGTTCCACGAAGGCGATCTGTCTCTCGCCCGTGTCGATAAGAGAGGAGCGCGGGATCGCCAGAACCTTTCGCTCCTGGCCGGAGAGAGACACGCGCACGAACATACCGGGCTTGAGCAGCCCCTTTGGATTGGGGATCACGAGCCGCGCTTTGACTGTGTGGGTCTCCTCGGTCAGCGTCGGATAGACGAAATCGACTCGCCCCCGAAAGGTCTCACCAGGGAGGAACGAGGCCGCGACCACGGCCGAGTTTCCGGGCGCCGCCATGGCCATCTCGGACTGATAGACGTCGGCTAGCACCCAGACGGTCGAGAGGTCAGCGATCGTGTAGAGCGGCATGCCGGGCACGATGGCGAGACCGGCGACCGCGTCCTTCTTCAGGACGACGCCGGAGACCGGGGAGTACAGCGTCAAAGTCTTGGAGACCTCGCCGCTCCTCTCGATCCGATCGATCTCGGAATCCGGGATGTCCCAGAGGCGCAGCCGCTGCCGCGTCGCGAATAGGAGCGAGGAGGCGTCGGAGGCGGCCTGCGGACTTCCCGACGAGAGGCGCCGGGTGTTCTCCACGGCGAGCAGAAGCTCCCGTTCGGTCGCGACGAGATCCGGGCTGTACACCGTCAAGAGCGGCTGGCCGCGGCGCACCGGCTGGCCCGTACGGTCGACGTAGAGCTTCTCGATGTAACCGGCGAACTTGGCGTTGACCGCGTTCAACCGTCCTTCGTCTTCCGCGACGACCCCGTTGGTCTCGATGTCTCCGCCGATCGTCCGCTTTTCGACTTTCGCGGTCGTCACGCCGATCTCCTGACGGCGCTCGAGCGGGATCTTGACGATCGAGAACCCAGGCGGAGACTCGCCGGCGTGCGGAGCCGGCGCTTCCCCGGCATACTTCGGCAAGAGCTGCATGTCCATGAAGGGCGACTTGCCCGGATGATCGAAATGCACCTCCGGTTTCATCGGGTCGTACCAGTAAAGGACCTTTTTCTGCCCAGCCGTTGGAGCCGGCGTTTCCTCGGCGTACTTGGGCTCGAGCTGCATGTCCATGAACGGAGACTTGCCGGGCTTATCGAAGTGGGCCTCCGGCTTCATCGGGTCGTACCAGTAGAGGACCTTCCGAGCGGGACTCGGGACGCGGGACTCGGGACTCCTGTCTTCCGCGTTCTTCTTGCGGCAAGCGAGCAGTAACGCAGCTATGAACGCTGCGACGAAGAGCGCCTGAGCCTTACTTCTCCACATGTGTCTCTCCCGGTTTCGGCGTGCCTTCGATGAGAGGCAGCCCAGAGGCCTTCTGAAGAGCCGCAATCGAGCGGCCGATGCCTGAGGTGCGGACGGCGATCTCGCTTTCGTACGTATCGAGGTCGAGTGCCGCCCTCCCGAACGTCAGAAAGTCGATCTGGCCCACCGCGTAAGCCTCCTGCGCGGCGCGAAAGTTGGTCTCCGCCTGAGGCAGGATCGAAGTCCGGTAGAGCTTCTCTTGCTCGATGTTTCGCTCGAGCTGTGCCGCCGCGTCCTCGACATCGCGCCGAAGCTGGTTGCGAACGGATTCCAGATCCGCTCGTGCCGAGGAAACTTCCGCCTCCATCTCGGCCCGGCGCTCTTCCAGCCGCCGCGGATGCGCGAAGGGCAGGTTGATAGAGACAGAGGCGCCGGCCAAGTCCTCGAACTTCTCGCGCCGGGCGTAGTAGCCCGTCGCCATCCAGTCCGGGCGTCGCTCGAGACGCGCGAGCGTCGCCTCCTCCTCGGCACGGCGCAGGTTGGCGCGCGCTGCAGCGACGGCAGGACTCGACTCCTCGGCTTCTCGAGCGATTTCCGCGCTACCTCGCCCGAACGGTAACGGGTCGACAACACTGATCGGCGGAACCGGTGTGGCCGCCGGGAGATTCTGCAGCGCGTTGAAACGCGCGGCCGTCGTGCGCCGATCTGCCTTGAGCGACAGGAGGCGGTCCTCCAGGGCCGTCGTCTCCAGGTTCGCCCGCAGGACGTCCGCCTGGGCACCTTTGCCGACCTTGTAGCGCTCGGTGGCGGAGGCCGCGGCTGCCTTCAGCCGCTCGCGGGATCGGTCGAGTATCTCCGAGCGCCTGTCGAGCTCGGCGAGCACGAAGAAGGAGTCCGCGACCTCCGCAGCCATCGAGACCGCGTGGACCGCGTGCATCGCCGCCATATTGTCGGCGGCCGCTTGCGCGGATGCTCTCCGTGTCGCGCGCTTACCGAGGCCCGGAAAACTCTGCCGAGCCGCCACCATCTCCATCGTGAAGTCGTCTCGGGAGAGCGAGGGGTTCGCGACAGGAAAGTCCTTGATCCCGACTTCCAGCTCCGGATCGGGCAGGGCGCCCACGGCAAGTACCCGATGTCGAGCGGCCTCGATTCGGGCCTCCATCGCGACGAGATCCGGGTTCTCCGAAACCGCGCGCTCGATCGCCGCGCGGAGCCGGTCTCTCCAATTGTCTGTCGGCGGCGCCGGTAAGGCCGCCGCACTCGCGGCGAGCGCGACACATAGCACAAGAGACATGTGAAGACTCCCTCTTTCCGGCCGGAAGGCTCCGGCCCTTGTCAGAAATTGGAAAGAGAAAGTCTCAGAGGCGCAGCGGGCGCGTGCCGGAACGGGGGGAGGCGGGCAGCCACAGGGATTGTCGGAGCGAGGACTCGAAATAGGCCGCGCTCGCGGGCGTCAAAGAAACGATCGTTACCGAAAGAACGGGCGACTTCGCCGCGTCCGATCGAGCGGAGGTCACGCATGGCCGCTCCTGACCGGCGGCAAGCCGCTGCCCACAATCCTCTCCGCAACAGGCCAGGCTCGAGATCGTCGGACCACCACCGGAAGGCCCCGGACAGCAGGAAACACAGCTCGGGGCGCTCTTGGCGAGGAGGGCCAGACCGGCCGCCGCCGCGAGAAGCCACGTCCCCAGAGCCCGATATCGCATATAACTCCTAACAATACCCGGATCATTGGGATTTCGCGACCATCCGGTCGGCCCAACTTGTGCAACCCTTGTGATTGGGTCGCGGGAACAGCACCCGGTTCGGCTCCATTGGCTCGCCAAGCGGAGCCGGTAAAGGAGCCTGAATGCCCGAGGAACCTTCGACCGCTTCCACCGGGATTGCCGGCCTCGATGCCGTGCTCGCCGGCGGGCTGCCTCGCAACCGCCTCTATGTCGTCGAGGGGGAAAGCGGAACCGGCAAGACCACGATCGGCCTCCAGTTTCTCTTAAGCGGCATCCGCGCGGGAGAGAAGGGTCTGTTCCTCGCGCTCTCGGAGACGGAGGAGGAGCTTCAGTCCGTCGCCGCTTCCCACGGCTGGTCGCTCGACGGGATGGCGCTTCGGGAAGTCTCCGCCAGAGAGGTCGCGCCGGAAGAGAACAACACGCTTTTTCATCCCGCCGAGGTCGAGCTCGGCGAAACCACGAAGAGCCTGTTTGAAGAGGCCGAGCGCGTCCAACCGGCGCGCGTCGTGATCGACTCCCTTTCGGAGTTCCGGCTGCTCTCCCAGAGCGGACTGCGTTATCGGCGGCAGATCCTCGCCCTGAAACAGTTTTTTACCGGCAAGAAGTGCACGGTATTGCTTTTGAACGACGCGCCCCGAGAGGTGAACGATGCCCATCTTTATTCGATCGTTCACGGCATCGTCCAGCTCGAACAGCTTGCCCCCTTGTACGGAGCCGAGCGGCGGCGAATCCGGGTCGTCAAGCTGCGGGGAGTCAAGTTTCGAGGCGGCTATCACGACATGAAGATCGAGACCGGAGGAGTCGTCGTCTATCCACGCCTGATCGGCGCGGAGAATCCAAAGGCGTTCAGCGGCGATCAGATCTCCAGCGGAATTGCCGAGCTGGACCGCCTGACGGGAGGCGGACTCGAGCGCGGCACGACGACGCTCATCCTGGGGCCCGCAGGCACGGGTAAATCCGCAATCGCCTCCCAATATGCCGCCGCCTCAGCCAAGCGTGGAGAACGGGTCGCGATCTTCACCTTCGACGAGGGGACGGAAACGATTCTCGCGCGAAGCCAGGGGCTCGGGATTCCGCTCGCCCGGCAGTTGGCAGAGGGGCTCATTCAAGTCAAGCACGTGGATCCAGCAGAGATGTCTCCGGGCGAGTTCGTGCACTCCGTCCGAGAGGCAGTCCGAGAGCGGAAAGTCCGGGTCGTCGTCATCGACAGCCTCAACGGCTACATCCACGCGATGCCCGAGGAGCACGCCCTGTCCAACCAGCTCCAGGAGCTCTTTACGTACCTGCGGCAGCGGGGTGTTGCCGTCATCCTGACCATGGCCCAGCACGGCCTGCTCGGTCCGCTCGAAAGCCCGCTGGACGTCAGCTATCTGGCCGACAGCGTCCTCCTGCTGCGGCACTTCGAGGCTCAAGGGTCCATTCGCAAAGCGATCTCCGTTTTGAAGAAGCGCGGTGTTCATGAGACGTCCTTGCGGGAGCTTTCGATGGACGCAAAAGGGGTGCACGTGGGCGAGCCACTCGAGCAATTCCGAGGCATCCTGACCGGAGTTCCGGTCTACGAGGGAACGGGAACGGGTCTGCGCCAAGGAAAAGATGAATCCAACCCTTGAACCGACGGACAGCCGCGTGCTCCTTCTGGCGCCGACAGGACGCGACGCCCTCCTGGCGCGTCGTGTCCTTTCCGAGGCGGGCATCGGCGCTCACATCTGCGCCAACCTCGAGGACCTCCAGCAGGGGATCCGGGAGGGCGCCGGAGCGGTGTTGGTGACGGAAGACGGGCTCTCGGTGACCGCCGTTGCCGAGCTCGCCGAAGTCCTGGCCAACCAGCCCACCTGGTCGAATCTGCCCGTGCTGGTTTTTTCGGGCGGGGAAGACAAAGGGGAGGCGGTCGCCCCTCCCGTGCGCCGGCTCGTCGAGGTGGCGGATGTCACGCTGCTCGACCGCCCGACCCGCAAGGTGACTCTGATCAGCGCGGTCCAGGCGGCCCTTCGCGCCCGCAGACGCCAATACCAGGTGCGCGACTTTCTCTCCCAGCTCGAGAAGAGTGTCCGTGAGCGCGACGAGTTTCTGGCAATGCTCGGCCACGAGCTGCGCAATCCGCTCGGAGCGATCCTGACATCGGTTCAGCTCATGGAACAGAAGGATGCCAAGGCTCTGGCTCGCGAGCGCACCGTCATCGACCGCCAGACTCGCCTGCTCTCACGGCTCGTGGACGACCTGCTCGACGTCTCCCGGGTGACTTCGGGAAAAATTGCGCTGGAGCGCGTTCCCGTCGACATTCGAGAGTTAGTCGAGCGCTGTGTCCAGGGGCAGACGGTCACCGCTTCGTCGCGCCGGATCGACCTGACGATCTCTCTGGAGGAGACCTCCTTGATGATCGAAGGCGATCCGATCCGGCTCGAGCAGATCGTCAATAACCTTCTGACCAATGCGCTCAAGTACACACCTTCTGGCGGCCATGTCGCGGTGACGCTCGCGGCCGACGGACCGGACGCCGAGATCCGGGTGAAAGACACGGGCGTCGGAATCGATCCGGATGTTCTCTCCCGAGTCTTCGACCTCTTCACGCAAGCCGAAAGAACGCTCGACCGAGCTCAGGGAGGATTGGGGATCGGATTGACGCTGGTGCGCAGCCTCGTCGCCTTACACGGCGGCACGGTCTGGGCGGAAAGCTCCGGTCGCGGAGAGGGAAGCACGTTCGTCGTGCGACTTCCGCTGGCGCAGCACACTTTCTCCCGCGAGCCCCGGGAGGCTCCGCTGGACGCTCGCCAGTCGGCGCGGCGTATTCTGCTCGTCGAAGACAACTCGGACGTGCGCGAAGGATTGAAGACTCTTCTCGAAGAAGAGGGGCACGAAGTGCGGACCGCCGGAGACGGCGTCGAAGGCGTCGAATTGGCCCTCGCGTATCAACCGGAAGTCGCGTTGGTGGATATCGGTCTTCCGAAGCTGGACGGATATGCGGTCGCCCGCAGCCTGCGCGAGGCGCTTGGCACTCACGTTCTTCTCGTCGCCTTGACGGGATACGGGCTGCCGGAAGATCGTCGCCGCGCGCTCGAGTCGGGATTCGACGCGCACCTGACCAAGCCCGTCACCTTGAGCGCGATTCTCGAGCTGTTGGCGCGTGACCGCCGCGAGCCGAAAAAGCCTCTTGAGGATCGCCGGCCGGGTGACAAGGAGGACTCGCCGTCCCAGCAGGAGCGCCGGCGAAACAGGCGGATTCCCGGGCTTCGGCGCACCTCCGCGTGACTTTTCTCCCGGGGAAGAAGCGTGGCGTTCCGGAGTACACGCGATCGAGTGGCGGAGAGGGGGGATTAGCGCCGGCGAACCCGGCGCTGTCTCGCGCTGCTGCGCTGCGCCAGCGCTCGGCTCGAACCCCGGCTGGCGGCTTCGAGTGGCGGAGGAGGAGGGATGAGCGCCGGCGAACCCGGAGTCAATCCAAATCAAGTGGCGGAGAGGGGGGGATAAGCGCCGGCGAACCCGGCGCTGGAGGAGGGATGAAACGCCGGCTAACCGGAGTTAATCCAAATCAAGTGGCGGAGAGGGGGGGATAAGCGCCGGCGAACCCGGCGCTGTCTCGCGCTGAGCGCTCACGCGCCAGCGCTCGGCTCGAACCCCCGGCTGGCGGCTTCGAGTGGCGGAGGAGGAGGGATGAAACGCCGGCTAACCGGAGTTAATTCAAATCAAGTGGCGGAGAGGGGGGGATTCGAACCCCCGGTAGGGTTATTAGCCCTACGGCGGTTTAGCAAACCGCTGGTTTAAGCCGCTCACCCACCTCTCCGCGAATAACCAGAACGATGGATGTTACGGGAGTGGTTGCTCAGTCGCAAACCAGCGGTTCCGCGCTTCGCGCGGCCGCTGGGGAAGCGCCGGACTACCGGCGCTGTCTCCGGTCAGCTTCGCTGACCTCCGGCTCAAGCCGCTCACCGGCTTTCGGCGCAGGCGGTCGCTTCGCGACCAGGCGCCGAGAGAGTTCAACACGAGGGCCAATACAAACGCTCATCGTGTCGGCGGACCGGCAGAGCAATCCCCTCTCTCCAGAGGGGAGAGGGCAGGGTGAGGGGTTTGTGGCTGATGCCGAAAAGAGTTTTGTGGAGGGAAATGAACCGCTGAACGGATGAACCGATGGACCGATCCGCGCAGATAGACTAACGGCCACCATGGGTGCCGCTCTCGTGACAGGGGCCTCGAGCGGGATCGGCTGGGAAATCGCCAAACTTTTCGCCGAGGACCGGAAGGACCTCGTCCTCGTCGCCCGCAGCCGAAAAAGGCTCGAACAGCTCGCGCGCGACCTGACGTCGGCCTTCGGCGTCTCCGTGCGGGTGATGATCAAGGATCTTTCGGACCCCAAGATGCCTCCGCAGATCTTCGCGGAGCTCGCGCAGGTCAAGATCGAGATCGACGCGCTCGTCAACAACGCCGGCTTCGGCGTCTACGGACCGTTCGCCCGGACCGACATCGACAAAGAGCTCGACATGATCGAGGTCAACGTCAAGGCAGTCACCCATCTGACCAAGCTGGCCCTTCCCGGCATGCTCGGCCGCAAGAAGGGACGCATCCTGAACGTGGCCTCGACCGCGGCCTTTCAGCCCGGGCCGCTGATGGCCGTTTACTACGCGACTAAGGCCTATGTGCTCTCTTTCTCCGAAGCGATCGCCAACGAGCTCGAGGGTTCGGGCGTAACGGTGACCGCGCTCTGCCCCGGACCGACCGAAACGGAGTTCCAGAAGGATGCGGGCCTGGAAGAGACACGCCTCTTCACGGGGCCTCTGGTCAGCGATGCGCGTTCCGTCGCGCGCGCGGGCTACGAGGGGATGAAGCGCGGGCATCGTATCGTGATCCCCGGTATCGGCAATAAGCTCCTGGTTCAGACAGTACGGTTCACCCCGAGGCGACTGGTCACGGCGGTCGCGCGACGCATCCAGGGAAAACGAAAAAGGGCCGGTCGATGAGGAACCGCCAAACCGATTTCGAGGAGAGACCATGAAAGCGAACGAGACGACGCGCCGGGCGATGCTTCTGCGCGGAGTGTCCCTGGTGGGAACGTCGACCCTGATCGGGTCACGACTCTTGACCGCCGCGCAATCTCCGATGCAGGAAAAGGAAGAAGAGGAGGGAGAGGTCACTCCGGCCGAGGACCTCATGCGTGAGCACGGAGCACTCAATCGGATTCTCCTGATCTACGACGAGGCGATCACGCGCCTCGACGGGAAGAAAGATTTTCCTCCCGAGGTCCTCCGAGGCGCCGCCGGAATCGTGCGCCGATTCATCGAGGAGTACCACGAGAAGCTCGAAGAGGAGAATCTCTTTCCGCTCTTCGAAAAGGCCGGCAAGCTCGTCGATCTCGTGCAGGTTTTGAAACAGCAGCACAAGGCGGGGCGCGGCCTGACCGCAGTGATCGAACGGGCAGGACCTGTTTCGGGTCAGCGAGCCGCTGCCGATCGCGAAAAGCTTCTGCGCTCGCTGCGCCTGTTCGTGCGGATGTACCGCCCGCACGAAGCGCGGGAGGATACCGTCCTCTTTCCTGCCCTCCACGAGATCGTGGCCCCTCCGCAATACGAAGAGCTCGGTGACAAGTTCGAGAACCGAGAGCGTGAGCTCTTCGGCGAAGACGGTTTCGAGAAGATCGTCGAAGAGATCGCCGGCCTCGAGAAAAAGGTCGGCCTCTACGACCTCGCTCGCTTCACGCCGCCGGCCTAAGATATGTCAGATCTGATATACAGATGCCTGCTCGAACCCCCGGCTGGCGGCTCCCAGGGCTCCCAGTGGCGGAGGAGGAGGGATAAGCGCCGGCGAACCCGGCGCTGTCTCGCGCTGCGCGCTGTCGCGCCAGCGCTCGGCTCGAGGGAGTTGGCGGAGGGAGCGAGATTCGAACTCGCGGTGCCTTTCGGCACAGTGGTTTTCAAGACCACCGCCTTCAGCCACTCGGCCACCCCTCCGCAGATATCAGTTTAGCGGAGCGTCCGTTATTGTCATCCGCGGGTAATGAGTCGCATTCGAGTTAGCGCCGGCGAACCCGGAGCTGTCTACTGCCGTGGGTCTGCGTTAGCGCCGGCAGAGCCGGCGCTGTCTAAAACCGGGGGCAGGCCTCCGGTGGTCGACACAAAACCACCGGTTAGCGCCGGCGAACCCGGCGGTGAGCCGCGGCGAACCCGCGGCTTGTCGCGACCTCCGGTCGCTCGATGCGTCGCGCTGTTGCGCTTCGCGCCAGCGCTCGGTGCAAACCACTCGGCCACTCCTCCGGAAGATCAGTTTAGATCACGAAGATTGGGCCCTGGTCGCCGAGGTCAACGCAGCAATTTCCTCAATCCCCGGCGGTCGTCGGGCCGCAGTGCTGACGGGCGAGGGCCAGCAGCCGGTTGACGTCCAGCGGCTTGGAGAGCACTTCGGCGGGTCGAACCCACTCGAGCTCATCGCGTTGATAGGTTCCGCCGGTGATCAAAACGACCGGGATCGAGGCGAGGTCGGGATCGCGCTGCTGGTAGAGGCGGAACTCCCACCCATTCACGATGGGCATGGTCAAGTCGAGCAGGATCAGCCGCGGGCGCAGCCCATTGCGGAGAAGCTCGATCGCCTCCAGGCCATTGCTGGCGCGCTCGAGAGAGAACCCTTCTTCGTTCAGGAGGGAGGCGAGACCCTCGCGCAGGTCGGGATCGTCCTCGACGATGAGAACCTGGGGCTGTTCTCCCATGGCGTTTGTGTTACGGATTCCTTCGCGTTGAGAAACCTTTGCCCGGCGCCCGGCATCAGTTTAGACGAGCATAGAATCGAACGGCCATTTCATGGAAGAAACCGAAACGCTCGCGCCTCCCGCTCCGCTGGCGGATGTCCGTCTCGTCGTCCCCAAGCATCACGCGCTCGTCCGGCTGACGCACTGGGTCAACGTGCCCCTCTTGGCCGTGTTGATCGCGAGCGGCCTCTCGATCTACTGGGCCTCTCCCGTTTTCGAGCACGCGCGGAATTCGAAGACCGGGAGCACCGACTTCCTCGCCGACGCGGGCATCTGGATCGTGCGGCACGTTCCGGGTCTCTCCGGATCGCCTCACGCCGAGGCCTGGGTTTACGATCATCTCGGTCTGGGCACGTTTCGTCTCGCGCAGGCCTTGAACCTTCACTGGCTCTTCGCTTACCTGTTCATGGCCAACGGCGCGCTCTACCTGATCGGCCTGCTCGCCGGCGGCGGGTATCGGGCGCTCCTGCCCCGGCGCTCCGACGCCCGGGAGACGCTCGCGATGATGCGGTACTACGCCGGCGTCCTACCGGCCAGGCTGCTCCGGCGCCCGTGGCCGCATCCGGTCATTCGCGGCAAGTACAACGCCCTGCAGCGGGCTGCTTACTTTTCGATGCCTGTGCTCGGCCTGCTCGCGATCCTCTCGGGATGGGCGATGCACAAGCCGACTCAGCTCAAATTTCTCGAAAAGATGTTCTTCAATTACGACGGGGCGCGCATCGTTCATTTCGGCGTGATGGTCGCGTTCGCCGCGTTCGTCATTCCCCACGTCGTGCTCGTCATCGCCGACGGTTGGGACACGTTGCGCTCCATGATCGTTGGCTGGTCGGCTCGAGTCCGGGAGGAGGACCATGGAGATCGATGAGAAGCCTCCAGGCTCCGGCGAGCCGCCAGCAGAAGAAGGGGCTCGAAAGCCGGTCGAATCCGCGGCGGCGGCCGAGCCGACACCGCCCGCGCAAACGTCGCCGGAACCGCCCGACGCTCCGGAGGTCGCGGCCGAGGTCAGCGACTCCGAGCCGCCGCCTGTGCCACTGCCGGCCCGGACGCGGCCGGGCCTTCTCGAAGAGCCTGCCGAGGAGCCGGTCGCGGTTCCCTCGCGCATGCTCGCGCGGCAGAGCCGGCGTGATTTCGTTTTCTTCGGCGCGGGCGCCATCGCCGCCGCCGCGGGAATCTGGTGGCTTCTCCCCGACGAGACGAGATCGCTTCATCTGACGCCGCGCCTGCGGGACTGGCTCGATTCTTTCGAGGCGCGGACGGGCGCGACGCGCTCGCGGCGGGACGCGCTTCTGGGCCGCGTGCTGACCTTCGACGACGACGTCGCGGAAACGCTCTATTCGCGGGATCGCTCCGTCCGCGAGTACCGGAAATCGCAGGTCACCGCGTTGCGCAACAACTACAACGGAGAGACGCCCGGCCCCGGCTACTTGCGCGACTGGTCGCTGACGGTCTCGGGCCTTACTGCTGGAAAGATCGAGCACTTGGGAATCGCGGATCTGGTCGCGCGGTTTCCCCGGCACGAACAAGTCACGAGGATCTGCTGCGTGGAGGGATGGAGCGCCGTCGCCTGGTGGAGCGGATTGCGTTTTTCCGACTTTCTCCAGGCCTTCCCCCCGCCGCCCGAAGCCCGCTGGGCGAGTCTGACCTCGTCGGTCAATCTGGATTCTTCCGGGAGCCCCGACCCCTATTACGTCTCCATCGATCTGCCGACGGCCCGTCATCCCCAGACGCTGCTCGCAACCCACTGGAATGGATCGCCGCTTGGGGTCGAGCATGGCGCCCCGCTGCGTCTGGTTGCTCCGATGAAGCTCGGCTTGAAAAACATCAAGGCGATCACGACAATCGCCTACTCCCGCGAAGAGCCGCCGGACTATTGGGCCGAGCGCGGTTACTCGAAGTACGACGGGCTCTGAACCGTCGCTCCGCACTGCGCAAGCGACGCGGCCGCGGCCGCCGGCGAGATTTAATTCTTGCTCGGTTCTGGTGGGTTTGACGCTGGACGTTCGCGGTGGATGAGGATGATCGCGATCGCGCGGCCGTAGTCGTCGTTGTGGGCTACGGCGACGGTGTCGCAGATTCCTTCGGACCCATCGCGGCGAAGAAAGGGAAGCTTGCCCGCCCAACGTCCGTGCCGGCGGACGGCGTCTAAGATCTGCCCGGTTATTGCCGCCGCGTCCGCGTGCAGGAGGGCCGGAGTCTTCCCGAGCGCCGCTTCCTTGGAGTGGCCGAAGAGGCGCTCGGCGCCCGGGTTCCAGTCGATGATCCGCCCCGCCAGATCGGACACGATCACCGCATCGAAGACATGCTCGACGGTCCGGGCATGCCGGCGAAGGATCTCCTCCAGGCGCGCCCGATCGGTCACGTCCCGAAAGCTCCAAACCCGACCGACGATGGCTCCCCCGACCGTGTGCGGCTGCGAGTAGCGTTCGAACACGCGGCCATCCTTGAACTCCAGCCAGTCGTAGCTCTGCGACTCCGGATGTCCGTAGAGATCCCGCACCTTTTTGACGAATCGCTCCGGGTCTTTCAGCTGATCGAGGACGAAAGAGAGGGCCTGATTGTCGTCGCGCGACGCCAGAACGCGATCGGGGATCCGCCACATCTCGATGAACTTTCGGTTGTAGTTGACGATCTTCTCCTGCCGGTCGACGACCAGAATGCCGTCCGCCGTCGATTCGAGCGTGGCGCGCAGCAAAGCCAGGGTCCGATCGATCTGCTCCTCGACCCGCGCGCGTTCGGTCACGTCCCGAAAACTCCAGACTCTTCCAGGGGATCCGGCAACCGCGTTTTGCGCCGGCGAGAACCGCTCGAAGACACGGCCATCTTTGAACTCCAGAATGTCGTAGCTCTCCTCGCCGGGCTGGGCATAAATGCCCATCGTCCGCGTCACGAACCGGCCCGGGTCCTTCAACTGATCGAGCACGAAGGTCAGAGCCCGGCTGTCATCACCGGAGGCCGCGATCTCGTCGGGGATCCGCCACATCTCGACGAACCGCCGGTTGTAGGTGACGATGCGGCCGCCGTCGTCCACGACGAGAATGCCGTCGGCCGTGGAATCGAGGGTCGCCCGCAGAAGAGCGAGCGATCGTTGCAGCTCTCCTTCGGCGCGTTTGCGCTCGGTGATGTCCAGTCCTACACCGATGACACCGACGACGGTCCCGCCGGCGTCGCGGAGAGGTTCCAGATGGGTTGCGAGCGTGCGGCCCATCCAATCGCCTTCGTAGAGGACAGACTCCCCCGCCAGCGCCCGGCGGTGGGAAGCGATCGGGCGAAACGTCTCGTCCTGAGTGTGGAAAAACTCGAAGAGCGTCAACCCAACGGCCCGATCGGCATCGGGGACGAGCTGGGCGAGCCCTCCCATCCAGCTCGTCAGCCGGAGATCCCTGTCGGTTGACCAGAGCAGCGCCGGCATCTGCTCGACGAGCAGACGGGTCAGGGTCTCCTCTTCGCGTGCCGGATCCAGATCCGGAGCGGCGTGGCTCATCGCGTGATCACTTGGTTTGAGGAAGATCTTACAACCAATGGGGATCGTTTCACGTCTTGATGACGAGGGTTCTCGGCTCGGTCATCTCTTCGATGGCATAGCGGATCCCCTCGCGGCCAAAGCCCGATGCCTTGACTCCTCCGTAAGGGAAATTGTCGATCCGGAAAGTCGGCGCTTCATTCACGATCACGCCTCCGACCTCGAGCCCGGCAAATGCCTGAAAGATCCGTCCGACGTCTCGCGTGAAGAGGGATGCCTGCAGGCCGTACGGAGAATCGTTTGCCTTGGCTATCGCTTCGGCCAGGTCGTCGAAGGGCTCGATCGTGGCGACCGGGCCGAAAACTTCGCGCTCGCGGATCTTCGAGCCCGCGGGCACCTGCTCGGCGACCACTGGCCAGAGCCGCCCTCCTTCGCGGCGCGGCGGCGTCAGCAGCCGTGCGCCCGCCGCGCGAGCTTCTTCGACCCAGGTCTCGACCCGCCGCGCGCTTTCTTCATCGATCATGGGCCCCATCACCGCGGACGCCTCCGACGGATCCGCGGGCTCGAGCTTGCGGGTTTCCTCCAGAAACATCTTCCGAAAGAGCTCCTGCGCACCGCGAGCCACGAAGATCCGTTGCGCCTTGATACAGACCTGACCGGAATAGCCGAAGGCCGCGACCGCGAGCTTGCCGGCAGCATCCTTCAGGTCGGCGTCCTCGCACACGATCGCCGCCGCGTTGCCGCCCAGCTCCAGAATCACTTTCTTTCTGGCCGCCTCTGCCTTGATCTTCCAGCCGACGGTGTCCGAGCCCGTGAAACTGACGCAGCGGACCCGCTCGTCCGTCCAGAGAGGGCGGGCGATCTCCGGCTCGGCGTGCAGAAGAGAGAACGCCTTCTTCGGCCAGCCCGAGCCCTCGATTACGCGAGCCAGCAGATCGGCAGTCATCGGCGTCCTCGGGGAGGGCTTGAGAAGGACGGAATTTCCGGCGGCGAAAGCGGGCGCCACCTTGTGAAGGACGAGGTTCAACGGAAAGTTGAAAGGAGTGATGGCCGTCACGGGCCCGACTGGAAAACGCGCGACAGCGCAAAAGGCACCCTCCCCCCGGAGCTCGATGTCGATGGGAACGACTTCGCCTCCGATTCGTGTCGCCTCCTCGCCGGCCAGCCGCAGTGTCGTCAGGCCGCGATCCACTTCCGCCTCGGCGAACCGGCGCGGCTTGCCCGCTTCGGCGATGATCGTTTCGATGAAGCGGCTGCGCTCAGCGGCGACTCCGTCGAAGATCGCGCGCAGCACGTCCGCGCGGCGGTGAGCGGGGAGCAAACGGGTCTGCGCAAAGCCCTCGATGGCGCAAGTCAGCGCGCGCTCGATTTGCGCGCTTCCCGCACGTGCGACCCGGGCCAGAACCCTTCCGTTCTGCGGCGACCGCACTTCGAACCAGTCCCCTGTAGAAACTTCCTCGCCGCCGATCCGAAGCGGGAGAGAAGGGATGGTTTCCGATCCGACGGCTCGAGGACTGTCGACTGTCGACTGTCGACTGTCGACTTTCATTTCAATTTGTCCTTGATCGCCTTCGCCAGCGGAACCAGATTCTTATCCTTCTGAGACGCTCGGTCGTAGGCGGCGAAGAAGGCCCGCGGACCCTGCTCGAGCGCCGTCCGGAGGCCGGCGACCCCGCCCTCCTGCGCGATGGCGTCGGCGAGAAACGCGCCGATGGGCGCGGCGATGCGCCGGGCAAACTCCGGCCGCCGGACTTCGGACAAGAGCTCCATCCGGGCGTCTAAGTTTTCCTGCGAGGAGACGAAACGCTCGGCACGCCTGTTGAGCTCTTCGAGGGCCCGCTTGTCGGGATCCTTGAGCCACACGGACAGAGGAAAAAAGTTTTCATCGACCGTGAAGAGGCCGACTGGCCCGGCGGCGGCAACGATTTTCAAGAAGGGCTCGAGCGGGCCCAGGGCGGGGTCGGGCCGCGTCCATGCGGGACTCTCCTCGCGGTAATGGCTCCAGGCCTGGCGGAACGCCTCTCCCGCGATCAGGCGAGAGAGACGCGAGATGCGTCCTTCCGGAGTTTCGCCTTCCGCTTCGCCGAGGGCCCGCGCGAAGTCGATGACCATCCGATCCGGCCCCTGGGCCGAGCGAATCACGAGGTGGTCTTCGAGCCCGGGCAACCCGAAGGAGAGAAAGACCTCGAGCCGCGCCGCGGACGGCCGATCCCCGGGAAGAAGCGCCGCCGCGCGCCGCTGGCTCAATCGCACGAGATCCGCCTCACGGGCGAGCACGCCCTCGACGAGGACCTCCCAACGATCCCGCTTCTCCCGTATCGAACGGAAGTCGAAGACGGCCGCTCGGGTCTCGCTCTCGTAAGCGGCCGCGAAATCGCGCTCGAAGACGGCAGCATCGCGCGAGGAATCCTGAATGGCGGCTCGGACCGCGGGGATGTCCTCAAGGACCTTGACGTCGGAAATCTCCGGCTTGAGACGGGCCAGAGAGGAGAGAATTTCGCGAGCGGCCTTTGCGTCGATCTTGATGTCGATCCGCGCGGTCGTCGAAGTCTCCGCGTCGTACGGGGCTTTGCCCGCAGGTGATCCCGGGGTCGCCTTGCCTGGAGGCCCCGCGGGCGTGGCGGCGAGCCCGGAAGGGCTATGCGCCCCGGAAGCGCTGCCCCAGACGAGGAGAAGGGCGACGGCGCTTCGAAGCTTCAAGAGAGGATTGCCTCCAGGCCGCGCTCCAGGTCCGCGAAGCTTTCCAGGAGCGCGTCGGGGTTCTGGGCCGCCAGCCGCTCGCGTTTTGTCGGCCCGGTTGCCACCGCCACGGCCCTGACGCCCAGGTCTTTCCCGCAAAGGATGTCGTGGATCGAATCGCCTACGATCACGATGGATTTCCCGGAAAAAGCTCTTCCGCAATGGGAGCGGGCGCGCTCGAGAGCGATCGGAGGGAGACGGTAGCGATCCGGAGAGTCGCTGCCAAAGGCGCCGAAAGGGAAATACCGATTGAAATCGGGAAAGGCGAGCTTCATCCGCGCTCCGCGCTCGAGGTTGCCCGTCAGGAGACCGAGCGTGACGCGCGGCTCGGCGGCCAGGCGCCTGAGAAGCTCGCCGATTCCGGGCTTGGCGATTACCAGCTCCGGGGCGAGCCGCCGGTCGAGCTCCGAGAGATAGGCCTCGAGGGCCCGCTCCAGATCCGCTTCGCAGCGTTCCCCGCCGACCGCTTCGGCAATGAGCTCCCGGACGATCTGCGGATCCGTCTTTCCCGAAAAATCATGGCCCTCGCCCGATCCGCTCCAGCCGTAAACGGCCTGCAATGCGGAGAGGATCGACTCGCGCGCCGCGCGTCCCGCCGAGAGCAGCGTGCCGTCGATATCGAAGAGGACCAGTTTGTGACCGTTGGTGGACATGTGTACCGAGTTTTCAGTTTTCAGTGATCAGTTCTCAGTTCTCGGTTCCGATTTCAAACTGATAACTGAAAACTGACGACTGACAACTCGTTAATCATAAGCAAACTGCCGCCCGTGCCATTCCGCTATCTCGAGCAGTCCGCGACGCCAGTAAGCCCAGTCGTGCCGGCCGGGCTCGATGACGACCGTGGCATCCACGCCGTGGTCGTTTAAGTTGCTGCCGAACTGGATGGCGACCTGGTCGAGGCGGTAGTCGTCTTCGCGGCCCGCCATGAGATGCGCGCGAAAGGGGCTGTGGGCGAACCGCGCCGCGCGCAGGAGCGACCAGACGTCGTTCTGGGCGAGGCTATTGTCGTCGCGGCGCTTTCCGAAGACGCGCTTCAAGGACCAGCGCGCGATCCAGCTGTAGCGCGGGAGGTCTTCGGACCAATCAAACGGAATCAGGGCGCCGGAGAGCGTCGAGACCGAGCCGTAGAGGTCCGGGTGCTTGAGGGCGATCTTCATCGCGCCGTATCCGCCCATCGAGATTCCGGTCACGGCGCGCGCACGGGAGGCCGGGATCACGGGATAGCGCTTCTCGACCCAGGCAATCAGATCCTCTGTCAAGAATTTCTCGTAGCGATACCGGCCGTCATGCGAGTCCGAGAACCAGGCGGCAGGCGCCGAAGGCGCGACGACGAAAAACTCGGGGAGCCGGCCGTCCCGCATGCGCGCCGAGAGCTCCGCCGCCACGCCATGCGATGCGAGCGACCCGCCGCTTCCATAAATCTCGTGAAGAAAGAAGAGAACCGGGTAGCGCCGCCCCGCCTGCCGCGGCCAGGATGGAGGCGCCAGCACGAAGACCCGAGCCTCGTGCGGCAGCGTCGCGGTCGACACCTTCTCGAAGGAGCCGCCCGGAGGGCGGGACGTCGCGCAGGCGGCTGCCGCGACCAGCACGACAGAGACGGAGATTCTCCGAGCGAAAGAATTCCGGAGAGGCTCTCGTCCGGAACTCTCTCGGCAAGGGTCGACTCCGCCGACAGCCAGGGCCGCTGCCGCGCGAAGACGACTCAGCGAGGCTGGAAGAGCGCGTCGTCGCGCGTCGGCGAGACCGACACGTTTTCGAAACGGATGACCGCGTTCTTGCCCACGATCTCTTTCTCCGTCGAGAGAGACATGCCGCCCATCTTCTGCCAGTTCTTCCAGACGGCGGTCGTCGGCTCTTCCTGCGCTCCGTTCAACACGTATTGCCATTGCACCATCTGCCGCCCGTCGCGGGTGATCCACAGCCAGTAGATGTCTTTGGGCGTCAGGCCGACGTTGTCAAACGACAGCTTCAACACGTCGCAGGTTCCGGAGCCCGGACAGGGTTTTTCCCCCTCGTAGGCGAGGGTCACTCCCGGATCGAAGATCTTCCAGGGCGCCAGGAGCCAGTACATGTCATTGATGTAGCGCCCGTAGGCGGTCTTGAGAAGCTTTTCTTTTTCCTCTCCCTCGACGGGTGTGCCGTTGACGAGGGCCTTGCCCTGTTTCGTATTGACATTGAAGAAGACGACGAAGGGCGCTCCCGCCTTGTCCGTGCCCGAGACCCGGTAGTCGCCGGTGTAGCGGTCCCATGCATGGGAGAACCGCGCAACGGTCTTGCCTTCGCGCTCGACCACGAAGTCGAATTTGAGTTGCCGCGCCTTATCCCAGGCATTTTCGCCGCCCAGAGCCGCGAGAAATTCCTTGCCGACCGCGTCGGCCTTCGCGTCGCGCTCCGCGGCGGAAGCGCAAAGGCTGACTGCCAGCATCACAAACGGGAGAACCATCGTTTTCTTCTTCATGGCTGGATCATATGCCCAAGCTCCGGCGCCGCCCGCGAGCCGAAAATCGAGAAGCCCCATCCCTCTTTTGTCATCCCGAGCGGAGCGAGGGATCTCCTCCCGCTATTCCTGCGGCGGCCAGAGTCAATTCTCGTCGCGTAGCTTGCCCCGAGAGGTTCATCCGCCACTAAAGAGAGTCACGGGAGTAGATCACTCGCTTGCGCTCGGGATGACATTGGAAGTGGAGGGGCTCCTCGGAATGACAGAGGAAAGCCCCTCTGCTCCCGACTAAACTAGCCCCATGGCCGAGGGCACGCGAATTCCCGATCCGCTCCAGGTCCTCTTCTCCGGCGAAGGATTTGCACAACGTCACGGTGTGGCGCTCCCGTTCGTCACCGTCGATCCCGAAGGCTATCCGCGAGCCGCTCTGCTCTCCTTCGGCGAGGTGCGTGCCCGCTCCCGGCGGGAGCTGGTGGTGGCGGTCAGGGCCGGGAGTCACACCGCCGCCAACCTGATCCGACGCCGCACGGCGATGCTCTACTACCTCGGACGTCATTGCGCGATGTGGGTCCAGGTCCGTGCCGGTCGGGGCCACTCGTCGGCCGCCGACCCCGAGCGGCAGATTTTTCCCCTCACCGTCGTGCGCGTGAAGGTGGATGAGGCCGGCTCGGAAGAAGGCGCCTCGCTTTTGACCGGCCCGATCTTCACGGCCGCGGACCCCGACCGCATCTTCTCCGAGCAGCTCTTCGAGGAGCTCGGGCGGGAGGAGCAATGAAGTTTCGCGAGCACACGGTCCTCGTCACCGGGGCCGGACGCGGAATCGGGCGCTCCATCGCGCTGCGCTTCGCTCAGGAAGGAGCGCGGGTGGCTCTGGCAGCGAGGACGGAGGCGGAGCTTCTCGAAACCGCTCGCCAGATAGAAAAGGAGGGCGGAGGGTGCGTGGCGATTCCCACCGACGTCCGCGCCCGGGAGGCCGTCGCCAACGCCGTCGCCTGCGCGGAACGGGAGCTCGGGCCAATCGACATCCTGGTCAACAACGCCGGCGTCTTTCTCTATCGGCCGTTTCTCGAGCTCTCTCCCGAGGAGTGGGATCTGGTGATCGCGACCAATCTGACCGGCGCCGCGAATTTCTGCCGCGCGGTCCTTCCAGGCATGGTGGCCCGCCGCCGGGGCCGCATCGTCAACGTCTCGTCCGTACACGGTATGCGTGGAGATGCCAACCTCGCGGCGCACAGCGCCGCCAAGTTCGGATTGATCGGGCTGACTCAGAGCCTGGCACGTGAGTTCCGACAGCACAACATCGCCGTCAATGCCGTCTGCCCCGGCTCCGTCGAAAACAAGCTGGACGAAATGGGGGCGGCCGATCGAGAGGAACCGCTTCAGGAGAAGCTCTGGCCCCGCGACGTCGCCAAGACGGTTCTGTTTCTGGCCTCCGACGACGCCGCCGCGATCACCGGCGTGGCCCTGGAGGTCCTTGGAGGAACGCATTTGGTGATTGAACCGTAATCGGGACTCGGGACTCGGGACTCGGAACTCGAAGTTACACCTTCACTCTTAGGACTCAAGAACTCCGTCGTTTCCGAGTCCCCAGTCTCGAGTCCCGAGTCCCGGCTTTATCCGATGGGAGATCGTGACGTTTCCTCGGGGACCGAGGCGCCTGCGACAGAGCTCGAAGCCTCCGCACGGAGCGCGAGCGCCACGTCCGGGACGTTCGTCGTGATGGAGGACACCCGGTACTCCAGGAGCCTCTGAATCTCTTCGGGTGTATCTGCCGTCCAAGGGTGCACCGTCAAACCCGCCCCGGCCGCCTGCGCGAGCAACGGCGGCGCAACCAGATCGCAGCGGGGACCGACTCCGTCGACCGGGGGGAAGAGGGGGGTCCGCTGGCCCGACTCGGGCAGCGCCACGGGATGGTCGAAGAGGAAGCTCGAGGCGATTTCCGCATCGCACTCGCGCAGCCGCCGCAGGAAGTCGGCGGAAAAGGAGGCAACCAGGCAGCGATCGGTGACTCCGTATTCCGCCGCGAGCCGCGAGACCCGGCGAGCCATCACCGCGAGCTGCGTCTCCCGCGACACCTTCACCTCGACGACATACCGGAACGCGTGCCCATAGCGGTGGAAGACTTCTTCGAGCTTCGGAATCCGATACTCGCCGAACTCCGACGGCAGGGACAGGCGCTCGATCTCTCGGGCCGTGAAGTGGCGGACGGGCACGTGCTGGGAGCCGAGCGCGATCCCCTCGTCGTGGTAGAGCACCGCTTCGCCCTCCCGGGTCTGGCGCAGATCGAACTCGATGGCATCCACGCCAAGGCTCTCGGCCCAATCGAAGCTGTCGATCGTGTTCTCCCTTGCCCGCCGCGGCGCCCCGCGATGGCCGACGATCCAGGTGGGATGGGAGTTGCGCCACTCGCTCATCTGTTGGGTCTAAGGTCTAATGTCTAAGGTCTAAGGTTCGGGAGGAAGTTCTCAACTTTAGACTTTAGACCTTAGACTTTAGACCCCCTCCGGCGACCGATTCTATTTCGCTAAGCAGGTCCTCCAACGCCCGATCCGGATCCGCGGCCTCAAAGACCGGCCGACCGACCACGAGGATGTCGGCGCCGGCGGCGAGAGCGACGGCGGGTGTGGCATGGCGCTTCTGATCTCCTGCGGGGGCGCCGGCGGGCCGGATGCCGGGTACGACCGTGAGGAAATCGGGGCCGCAACAGGAGCGGATCGCGGGCAGATCCGTGGGCGAGCAGACCACTCCGTTCAACCCGCACTCCCGGGCGAGAACCGCGAGCCGGCGCGCGATTCCTTCCGGATGGCCCGCCATCGGAAGGTCCGCGAGAGCCGCGGGGTCGATCGAAGTCAGGAGAGTGACAGCCACGAGCAGCGGGGCGTCGGGTCCCGGCAGGGCTTCCCGAGCGGCTCGAAGCATGGCGCGCCCGCCGGAGGCATGCACGTTGATCATCGAGGCGCCGGACCGACCGGCGGCCGCGACGGCGCGCGCGACCGTTGTCGGAATGTCGTGGAGCTTCAGGTCGAGGAAGACACGGGCGTGCCGCGCCACCTCGGCCACGAGGCCCGGTCCTTCCGAGACGAATGCCTCGAGGCCGATCTTCAGCCACTCGACCCTCGGGCCGAACCGCCCGGCGGCGGCGAGGATCTCCGCGCGATGGGAGAAATCCAGAGCGAGACAGACGCGTTGTCCCGGTCCCGACGCTCGCGAGTCCGTCTTCATCCCTCCGCTCCGGCCTCGGCGGGCGCCGGCCCGAGGCGATGCGCCCGTCCCACGAGCGAAGCCGCCCCGACACCGCGGCCGAGGCAGTACTTCTCGAGCTCTTCGACAAGCCGCTGCGAGACTCCGGGCTCCACGAAGTTCGCCGTGCCGACCTGCACCGCGGTCGCTCCCGCCGCCAGGAACTCGAGCACGTCGGAGAGACTCGAGATCCCGCCGATTCCCATCAGCGGAGTGTCGGGCAGAGCGCGCGCCACCTGATAGACCATTCGCACGGCCAACGGCTTGATTGCGGGACCTGACAGACCGCCCGTGCCGAAGGAGAGGCGCGGACGCGCCGTCTCCGGATCGATCGCCATACCGACGAAGGTATTGACGAGCGAGAGAACGTCCGCGCCCGCGGTTCGGGCGGCGCGCGCCGACTCCACGAGGTCGGGCGCGTTGGGAGAGAGCTTCACGATCAGCGGAAAGCGGGTGGCCTCTCGGACTCGGGACACGAGGGAGGCGGTCGCGGACGGGGAGTTGCCGAAGAGCATTCCCCCCTTCTCGACATTCGGGCAGGAAATGTTCAGCTCCACCGCGGCGAGGCCCTGCGCGCCCTCCAACGCCTTTACGATCGCGACATAGTCCTCTTCGAGGTCCCCCCAGACGTTGGCGATGACCGTGGCGCCCATCGATCGAAGCCGCGGAAGCTTTTCAGACAGGAAGGCCTCGACCCCGATGTTCTGGAGGCCGATCGCGTTCAACATTCCTGCCGGTGTCTCGCAGATGCGCGGAGGCTCGTTGCCCGCGTGCGGGCGCAGCGACAGCCCCTTCGTGCAGAGCCCGCCCAGCCTCGCCAGCTCCACCCAGTCCGTGAACTCCAGCCCGTAGCCGAAGGTGCCGCTGGCGGTGAGGATGGGGTTTTTGAGCCGCACCGGGCCGAGTTCGACTTCGAGTGAAGATGTCATGTTCGAGGACGTAGGACGTAGGAGGTAGGACGTAGCGGATTTTCCCCATCACCTTCGACCTTCGTCCTATGTCCTCTCATTGCCATCGAATCTTCTCAGGCGCGAGCACGGGCCCTTCCGTACAACTGATGATGAACGGTTTTTCCATTCCTGGGATCACGCAGCCCAGGCAGGCTCCGAAGCCGCATCCCATCTCCGCCTCGGTGGAGAATTCCGACGGCAGGCGAAGGCCGGCCACGATCGGGGCAAGGGCCGCGAACATCGGCATGGGGCCGCAGGAGTAGAGCCGCGCGTAGCGGCCCGCCTGCGTGCGACGGCGGAAAAGATCGGTCACTCGTCCTCTCTCCCCCGCCGATCCGTTGTCCGTCGAGAGGAATATCTCGCCGGAGACGTGCCCTTCGAAGCGGTCGAGCAGGGCCAGATCACTCTCTGCGCGGCCGCCGAAGAAGAAGTCGGCGGCAATCGCGCGCTTTTCGAGTGCGCGCAGAAGAAGCGGAAAGGGGGCCGCGCCGATTCCGCCGGCAACCACCGCGACGCGCGCGCCGCCAGCCAGGCCATCGATCCCGAATCCGTTGCCCAGGGGTCCGAGGAGCCTGACCTCGGATCCCTCAATGAGCTCTTCGAGCGCGGCCGTTCCGGCGCCGATCGTCTTGACGAGAAGCTCGACTTGCCCCGTATCGGCGCTCGCATCGGCCACCGAAAAGGCGCGGCGCAGGTAGGGGCGCACCCGGCCCGGGACTTCCAGCATCACGAACTGTCCGGGCCGGATTGTCGAAGCGAGGCTCGGCGCTGAAAACGTCACCGAAAAAAGACCGGGTGTGAAGAGCCGGCGGGCGAGGAGAGGAGCTCGGTGATCGGACCTCACCGCCGCGGATTCTAGCTTGAACGAGAAAACGGGGCGGGCGCGGGGCCCGCCCCGTCGGAGAAAGCGAGGAGTTGTCTTACAAAACGATGCTCGCCGGTCGGCGATTCAGATCCTCGTCCGAATCCTCGCGCTCCCGCCGCGCCTTCTGAGCGCATCGCTCGCATCGGATGGTGCCGTCCACCTCGTCAAACGGGCGTGTGTAGGAGCCGCAGCTATGGCAACGACGCAGCGCTCGGTGGTTGGCGTCGTGGTCGACACTCAGCTGGAGTTGGCTCTGGACCTGGCTTCTCATGGCCTTATCTCTTCTTTCCGACCGGGCTTGCCGCGGTCACACCCTACAAGAGCAGGGGTCGTACCAAACGGAAAGGCGTTCTTTTTCTATGATTTAGGGGGTCGCCGGTCCAGGACCGTGTCTTCCTGGAGAGGAACTTGTCCTTGCGAGAGGCCAGCTTACCTCAATTCGAGATGGAAAGTCGTCAGAAGGCCGTGACTTTCTCGAGGGCCTTCCGGACGTGCCCGGCCTGAGGAAGGATGAAATCCTCGACGCGCGGCTGATAAGCGACGAATGTGTCCGTCGCGCCCACCCTCTCGACCGGCGCGTCCAGATACACGAAGAGCTCGGAGGAAATTCGAGCCGCGATCTCCGCTCCGTAGCCCCAGGAGATCGGGTCCTCGTAAACAACAACCGCACGGTTCGTTTTTCGGACAGAGTCGGCGATCGCGCCCCAGTCGTAGGGGGAGAGACTGCGCAGGTCGAGGATTTCGACGGATCGCCCCGTCTCCTCCGTGAAGGCCTTGGCTGCCTGCCAGGAACGGTAGACGGTGGCGCCGTAGGTCACGAGGGTGACGTCCGCTCCCTCTTGTACGAGCGAGGCCTTGCCGAAGGGGACCATGAAGTCGGGTCCCGGATAGACCCCCTTGTTGTGTGTCTGGCGGTAGAGGTGTTTGTGCTCGAGAAAGATCACCGGATCATCGCAGCGGATCGCCGTGCGCAGCAGCCCGTTGGCGTCCAGCGCGTTGGAAGGCATGACGACTCGCAGACCCGGAATGTGCGTCATCAAGACCACGCCGGACTGCGAGTGGTAGACCGCTCCTCCGCCGATGTAGCCGCCAGCCGCCACGCGAATCACGACGGGCGAGGAGAACGCGTTGCCCGAGCGCCAGCGCATGTTGGCGAGCTCGTTGTGGATCTGCATGTAGGCGGGCCAGATGTAGTCGTAGAACTGGATCTCGACGACGGGCTTTAATCCCCGGATCGCCATCCCGATCGCGCGGCCGACGATGTTGGCTTCTGCCAAAGGCGAGTTGAAGACGCGCTCCTTCCCGTAAAGCCGCTGAAGCCCGGCCGTGACTTTGAAGACTCCCCCTTTTCCTTTGCACTCCGCGAGCACTTCCTCGCGGGAGGCGTCGGCCACGTCTTCACCGAAGAGGACCATCGCCGGATCGCGCCGCATCTCGTCGCGCAGGCAGGCGTTCAAGAGATCGACCATTGTGGTCGGGGCCGTCCCCGGCTGGAAGGCCGGTGCCGTGTCGAACGCAGGCGAGGTCGGGTCGACGTCGGGCGAATAGACGTAGTCGAAGGCGGACTCGGGCTGCGGAAGCTCGGCCGCGAGAGCCCGGTCCGCCGCTTCGTTGACCTCGGCGTCGATCTCCTCCTGCCACTTCGCGATCTCCGTTTCGGTTGCGATTCCCTCGTCGATCAGAAACCGTGTCAGCTTGCGCACCGGGTCGCGCTCGGCGTCGCGGTCGCGCTCCTCCTTGGGACGGTAGTTCGATTCGTCGTCGGAGAGGGAGTGGCTGTACGGCCGCACGACGTGCGCGTGGACGAGCGCGGGCCCCATCCGGGATCGGCAATATTGCGCCGCGTAGCGCAGCGCGTCGTAGGACTGGAGGAAGTCGGTCCCGTCCACCTCGGCGAGGAAGAGGTTTGGGAACCCTCGCAGGAGCTTCGAAATGGATCCGCCCGGAGTGTTGACCTCGACCGGCACGGAGATGGCGTAGCCGTTGTCTTCGATCAGGAAGAGGACCGGCACCTTCAGATTGCAGGCGGAAGAGACCGCCTCCCAGAACTCCCCCTCGGAGGTCTGGCCCTCTCCTCCCGAGACGAAGACCATCTCATCCGCGTGGAATCCGCCCTTTGGGACGAGGTCGGCGATCAGGCTCCGGCGCCAGCCCCCTTCGGCCGCGCCGACCGCATGCAGAAACTGGGTACCCGTGCAGGAGGACTTGGAGATCAGATTCAGACGCTTCGAGCCCCAGTGGGAGGGCATCTGGCGCCCCGCCGAGGCGGGATCCTCGCGGGCCCCTACCGCCTGGAGGAACATCTCGTAGGGAGTCACCCCGATCTGAAGGCAGAAGGCACGATCCCGGTAGTACAGGTCGAACCAGTCGTAGCCGGGCCGAGCCACCATCCCGGCCGCCGTCGTGACGGCCTCGTGCCCGACGCTGTTGATCTGGAAGTAGATCTTGTTCTGGCGCTTCAACTGGATCTCTTTGTCGTCGATGCGCCGCGAGAGCATCATGTTGCGCCACGCGACTACGAGATCCCGCGCCTCGAGTCCCTGGTACCTGCCGGAAACCACCTCGGTTGCCATAAACGGTCAATATACAACGCACGGAAAAGTGCTTGGTCCGTAGTCCCTGGTCCTTGGTCTGAGACGGATCCACCAGGGACAAAGGACTAAGGACTAAGGACTCTTCAAGGAAACAGGGAGCCGATGGAGGAACGGATCCCCCACGCTTCGAGCACCAGGACTGCCAGCGTCAGCAGCAGAAACGCCAGCGCGAACCGGGTCCGGTTCCAGCGAGAGCTCGAGCCGACAGGATTCACGGGAAATCACTTAGCAGGAGGCATGCCACGGCCTTTTCCCGGCCGAAAGGATCCGCCGCCGCTTCTTGTTGTTATCCTCGAATGGCCATGGACGTGAGTTTTCCTTCGAGTTTGCCCGTCCCGCTCCCCCGGCCGGCCCCTCCGGACGTGGGATCGATCGATCCCACGCTCGATTTGTCGGAAGAGATCCGCCGGCTGAAAGGACAAAAAAGAGCTGTCCTTCTCGCCCATTACTATCAAGAAGAGGAAATCCAGGAACTCGCGGATTTCGTCGGGGATTCGCTCGACCTCTCCCGAAAGGCCCAGCAGGTGGATGCGGACATCATCGCGTTCGCCGGGGTGCGATTCATGGCGGAGACGGCCAAGATCCTGAACCCCTCACGCAAAGTGGTCGTGCCGGATTACGAGGCGGGCTGCTCGCTGGAGAACTCCTGCCCGCCGGAGGCGTTTGCCGCCTGGCGCGCGCAGCATCCAGGCGCCGTCTCTCTGACCTACATCAACTGCTCGGCGGCCGTCAAAGCGCTGTCGGACATCATCGTCACGTCCTCCAACGCGGAAAAGATCGTCCAGTCGATTCCACCTGACAAAGAAATCCTCTTCGCGCCGGACAAACACTTAGGCGCGTTTCTCGCCAAGAAGACGGGCCGCCCCATGACGCTCTGGCCCGGCACGTGCATCGTCCACGAGCAGTTCTCCGAACGGGAGATCGTCAAGCTGAAGGCGCGGCATCCCGAGGCCAAGCTCGCGGCCCATCCGGAGTGCCCGGAGCCGATCTTGAACCACGCCGACCACATCGGTTCGACGCGTTCGATCTTGAACTACGTGACGACCGCGCCGGGCAAGACGTTTCTGATCGCGACCGAGGAGGGAATCATCCACCAGATGAAGAAGCTCGCGCCCGACCGCGAGTTCATTCCGGTGCCTCCCGACAACGGCTGCCAGTGCAACGAGTGCCCGTTCATGAAGCTCAACACCCTCGAGAAGCTCTACCTGTGCCTTCGCGACGAGCGGCCGGAGATCGTTCTGCCCGAAGAGCTACGCGCGGCGGCCGAAAAGCCGCTTTTGCGGATGCTCGAGCTGTCCTGAAGCAACGGTCTAAGGTCTAAGGTCTAAGGTTTCAGGTCTAAGGTTCGACATGCGATGCTTTCTTTAGACTTTAGACCTAGACTCTTGGACCTCTCCGTAAGGCACAAATCATGCTTCGAATAATCGTGCGAAAGGAGTCTCTATGCCTCAGTACGTCCTCCCCGACCTGCGCTACGACTACGGAGCGCTGGAGCCCCATATCTCGGGCAAAATCATGGAGTTGCACCACGACAAGCACCACGCCGGCTACGTGAAGGGCGCCAATACGGCGATCGAGAAGCTCGACGAAGCGCGGGAGAAGGAAGACTTCACGCGCGTGGCGGCTATGGAGAAGGCTCTCGCCTTCAACCTGTCGGGTCACGTTCTCCACTCCCTCTTCTGGCAGAACCTGACCCCGAAGGCCAACGATCGGCCGAGCGGCGCGCTCTCCGAGCGCATCACGAACGACTTTGGGAGCTTCGAGAGATTAAAGAAGCAAATGAACGAAGTCGCCGGGACGATCATGGGCTCGGGATGGGCGGCTCTCGTCTGGGAGCCGTTGGCCGGACGCCTCCTGACCACACAGATCTACGACCATCAGTCCAACCTGGCGCAGGGCGGGATTCCTCTCATGGTCATCGACGCTTGGGAGCACGCCTTCTATCTGCAGTATCAGAACCGGAAGACGGAATTCTTCGACGCCATCTGGAACTGCTGGAACTGGAAGGACGTCGCCGAGCGCTTCGAGGCCGCGCGTCAGGTGAATGTGGAGCTGACGGGAGCCGTGAAGGGCTAGTCGGTAGTCACTAGTCGGTAGTTCGTAGTCCAGCCTGGTGGGCATTCTTTCCGACTGTCGATTGTCGACTGTCGACTGTTGACTCTCTCCTGACGATATCCTTCCCCGAAACCATGAACCGGCTTTCGGGGCCCGAGCTCGACCTGCGACTTCGCGAGTTTCTCTCCGAGGACGTGGGCTCTTCCGACGTCACGACGGAGGCGACCGTATTCGCCGCGGCCCGGGCCCGCGGGGCGCTCGTCGTTCGATCTGTCTGCGTCGTGTCCGGATTGCCGATCGCGCGGCGGGTCTTCGAGCTGCTCGACCCGGAGCTCGCTTGGGAAGAGGAATTGACGGCCGGATCTTGCGCCCAAACGGGCGCGACGATGGCGGAGATGACCGGGAAAGCGCGTGCGATCCTGACGGCCGAGCGAGTGGCCTTGAACCTGCTCCAGCGCATGTGCGGCATCGCCACGGCGACCCGCCGCTTCGTCGATGCTGTCGCTGGAACCGGTTGCCGGATCCTCGATACGCGCAAGACCGCACCCGGCCTGCGCGCATTCGATCGGGAGGCGGTGCGCGACGGAGGAGGCGAGAACCACCGCGACCGGCTGAGCGACATGGTCCTGATCAAAGACAATCACCGCCGGTTGGCGGGCGGCGTCGCCGAAGCGATCGGCCGCGCCCGACGGGCGGCGCCCTCCGGCATGACGATCGAGGTTGAGGTCGAGAGCGAGGAGGACCTGCGGGAAGCTCTGTCGGCGGGCGCGGATGCGATCTTGATCGACAATCAGACGCCGGAGACCGTCGCAAGCTGGTGCCTGATCGCGCGGGCGGCACCGCGCCCTCCTTCCATCGAGGCTTCCGGCAACATGAGCCTTGCCAATGTGCGCGCCTATGCCGAGGCGGGCCCGGACGCGATTTCGGTGGGCGCGCTGACGCATTCGGTCACCGCCGCCGACATCGCGCTGGATCTCGAGATGAGCCCTTGACTGACGAAAACACCGAGGTCCTCGTGCTCGGTACAGGCGTCGCGGGTTGCGCCGCCGCGCTGGCCGCGGCGCGCGAAGGCGCAAAGGTGACACTCGTCACGCGAGCCGCGGAGGCGCGGGAGTCCAATACCTATTACGCGCAGGGAGGAATCGTGGCGCGGCCCCCGGGCGACTCGCCCGAGAAGCTCGCGGCCGACATCGAGCGGGCCGGCGACGGTCTCTGCTCTCCGGAGGCGGTCGACCGGATCGCCCGCGAAGGGCCGGATCTCGTTCAGAAGCTCTTGGTCGAGGAGCTCGCCGTTCCGTTCGACCGGGAAGGGCCCGGCTTCCATTGGACGCTCGAAGGGGCGCACTCGGTTGCGCGCGTTCTGCACGTCAAGGACGAGACCGGGGCGCCCATCGAGCGCGCCCTCCTGGAGGCCTGCGGGCGCGAGGCAAACATCTCCTGGCGTTTGTCGACGACCGCCGTCGATCTCCTGACGCTCTCGCATGACTCCGTCGTCGCGACCGACCGCTACCACCCGCCTGCGGTCGTCGGCGCCTATCTGCTCGAGCGATCGGACGGGGGAGAGGTTCGTCCGCTGCTCGCCCGCGAAACCATGCTCGCCACGGGAGGGCTGGGCCAGGTCTACCTCCACACGACCAATCCTCAGGGGTCCCGGGGAGACGGCATCGCGATGGCCCGCCGCGCCGGGGCGAGACTCTTGAACCTCGAGTACATCCAGTTCCACCCGACGGCGCTCCTGCATGCCCGCGGCCGACTGCTCTTGACCGAAGCCCTTCGGGGCGAGGGAGCGCGCATCACCGACGCGCAGGGGCAGGAGTTCCTTCGCGATGTGCACCCCGACGGAGAGCTCGCGCCGCGCGACATCGTGGCGCGAGCAATTCACCAGCGAATGCTCGAGAAGGACGAGGCCTACGTTCTGCTCGACATCTCGCACAAGCCCGCTTCGTGGATCCGGGAGCGCTTTCCGGGGTTGACGAAGCGCTGCCTCGAGCTGGGGTTCGATCTGACGGCGGGGCCCGTGCCCGTCGTACCGGCGGCCCACTATTCCTGCGGCGGCGTAGCCGTGGATGCGAACGGACGCACCACGCTCGGACACCTGCGGGCGGTCGGCGAGGTCTCCTGCACGGGCGTCCACGGGGCCAACCGCCTGGCCTCGACATCCTTGCTCGAAGGACTGCTCTGGGGTTGGCGGGCCGGAAAGGCGGCCGCCGCTGAGGCCCGCCGTACGAGCGCGCGTCCCTTTCCCGCGGTGCGGCCATGGCAACCGGAGCATGAGCCCGTCGATCCGGCTTTGATCGCCCAGGATTGGATGGTCATCCGCCACACGATGTGGAACTACGTCGGCCTGCTTCGTTCCGAGCGCCGCCTCGACCGCGCGCAACGGATTCTCTCGGAGCTTCAGGTCGAGATCGAGGATTTCTACCGCCGCGGGACGATGTCCGACGCGCTCATCGGACTGCGCAACGGCGTACAGACGGCTCTCGCGATCCGGCGCGCCGCCTCGGATAACCGGGTCTCGAAAGGAAGTCACTACTGGGAAGACGGCGTGGTTGCGAAGGGTTGACTTCTGGCTTCGAGAGAAGATTGATTCATTGTGAGACTGAGTGATTGTTTGATTGCCCGAACAAGTCCTTTTCCGGGCCAATCTCACAATGATTCAATGAATCAATGAATCAATCCTCGTAACCCGATTGTTGCTATAGTCCGCACTTCCATGAGTGTTCTTTACCTCCACTTCGAAGCCCCCGAGCGCCACGGCCGCGTTCAGAAGCTCGCCCGCAGCGGCGCCCATATCGTTCTTACCGAGCCGCGGTGGCCGGGATTCTTCGAGCTCGCGAAGAAGGAGAAGCCTTACGCCATCGCGATCGACTTTTCCTATGCGCCCTCTCACGCCCTCGAGACCTCCGACTATCTGGCCAAGGCCCGTGAAACTCGGGAAGTCTCGTTTTTTCTGCTCCGCGTTCCTTCGGACCGTCTCGACGTGGTCCGCAAGCGCCTGCCGCAGGCGTCGGTCGTGACCGAAGACGAGCTCTCCCGGATTCTCGAGCAGAAGGAAAAGGAAGCGGCGAAACGGGCACTGGAAAAGAAGGAAGCCGCGGCGCTCGCCCGCCGCACCGCGCGGGCGAAGAAGGCCGCTGCCCAGGCCGCTACCGCGCCCAAGCCGAAAGCGATCCCCGCGCCCAAGCCCAAGAAGGCCGCGCCGCCCAAGGCCGCCCCGAAGAAGGCGGCGGCGAAGAAGCCCGCGAAGAAGAAACCGGCGCCGAAGAAAACAGCGCGGCCGAAAAAGAAGAAGTAATCGTCGTAGCTATCGAAACTTGTCCGCGAATCCTTTGCGAATCCGATACACGCGTGCTCGACCACTCGCGTGGACGAGTGTGACGCTCGGGTCCGAATCGAGTTGTTCCGCCGTCCACCTGCGGTCCCACGCGGGCGCTGGTTCCGCTCCCACGTAGACGTAGTCGACAGGCGTGGTCGCGCGCCAGGCCTCGACGTAAGAGCGGTCGAAGAACCAGTAGTAGTGCGGCTCCAGAATCTTGCGATGGGCGGCCGCCGGAAGCAGGCTCCCCCCATCCCCCGGGTTGTTGGCGAAGACCGCGCGATCCGGCGTCGACGAGCGGATCCAGGCGAACGAGGAAATGTCTTCTGCCGTAACGGCGGAATCGTCCTGGCAGAAGGTCGTCACCCAATACGCTCCTCCGGCCGCTTCGTTGGCGAGAACCGACGCGGCCGACGCACGGCCACTCTTGGCCTCGCCGTAAAAAGCGGTTCCGTACCGCGAGGCCGACAGCCTCCTCCCCTCGAGCCCGAACGCGAGAAGCCAGAGGCAGCCGGACGCGACCAGGACCTTGCGGGGCGCTCGCCCGGCCCAATTCCCCAGCTCCGCCATCGCGATGCCGAGCGGTACGACGAGCCAGAGCGCTACGCGCGTCGGATAGAGGGCAGGCCACCCCGGCAGGAGTTCCGCGAGAGCTCCGGCGAAGAGAAACAGCTGCAGAAGGAGCATGGCAAGGGCAATGAAGACGCCGCGGCTGCGTCGCAAGAGACCGCGGACGAAACCGACCGCCACAAGGAGAACCGGAAGGGCTCCCAGATACGAAACGAGGAAGAAAGGCCACGTCGCTGCGGCAGAACCTCGAGCGTTCGGCAGAAAACGCTTTTCGAGCGCCAGGGCCCCGCGCGTTTCCGCGCGAAACCAGTCCCGCGCCCAGGACACGGTTTCCGGCGGCGCCGTCCGCGGCGCGCGCAGCAGAAACGGGAGAACGAGGATCAGGGCCGCCAGGGCAGCCGCGCCAGCGTCGCGCACGAGCTTGCCCAGAGGGGCGCGCGTCACGGCGACCCGGAGCAGAAGGAGAGGAGGCAGCATCCAGGCGAGGGCCACGGCCGGAAGAGGATGAACGAGAAGCATTCCCGCCGCGAGAAAACCCGCGCGCGCCGGAGCGGAACCGGGCTGCCCGAGCGACAGGGCATCCCGAAGACAGACCAGGCCGATCGCCGCCGCCAGCACCGACGGCGCTCCGCCCCACTGAAGGAAGAACTGGGGATTGCGCGCCAGCAACAACCCTCCGATCGAAGCTGCCGCGGCCGGGCCCGGGGCGAAAGCGAGCGACCGCAGAAGCCCATAGAGCGCCGCCGTCATGCCGGCGACCGACAGACACAATATGTATATTGTTACCCGATGGCTCGGCGCACCCGAGAGCAGGCTCACCAGAGCCGAGAGGGCGTGGAAGCCGGGAGCGATTTCGCCGAACCGGGGAATGGGAAGGAGCGGCTCCTGGCTGCGCGGGAACCCATCCTTCAGGACGATTTCTTCGGCAAGCGCCGCGTGGGCCGTCATGTCGCCTCCCGAGTAGGCGACGTGCGTCAAAGCAAAGGCCAGACGCAGGGCCACGACACCGGCAAGAAGACCGAGCTGGGCGAGCGGTGGGCCGGGGCTTTTCCGCCAGGCGGACAACGCCAATAAGATCGAGGCGCGGCGCCGGAAGGCGAGCAGGCAGAGCGCGCCCGCGACCGAGAGGACCGCGAAGACGCGCCAGGACAAGGCAATCCGCTCCAGCAGCCAGAAGGACACCGCCCAGTAGGCCGCCGACGAGGCAAAGGCCACGCCGGCGAGCTCGAGCGGCTCGCCGCGCCCCCACTCCGCCCGCCGGACAAATGCCAGCCCCGGCAGCAGCAGCACGATCAAAGAAATCAGGATCGCCACGCTCGACCTCGATTCCCGGTCGACTGTCGACTGTCGACTGTCGACTGTTGACTCCCGAACGGTAATAGAATCTCGCCCCTCGCGGAGATCGAAGGAGGCGTTTGGATGAAAGACGGCTTTTCCCGGGATGTTTTGAAGCGCTACGCCGCCTCCGAGCGCGGCGAGTTCGAGAAGGTGCTCGGCGAGATCGTCGAGATACCGACCGTCTCCGTCGAGCCGGACCGTAAGGCGGAAGTCCACCGGGGCGCCGAGTACGCCGTGCGGTTGCTCGAGTCCGCGGGTGCAAAGGCGGAGCTGATCGAAACGAAGGGACACCCGATCGTCTACGGGCGATTCGACCGCGGCGCGGACCTTCCCACCGTCACGGTCTACAACCACCTGGACGTCCAGCCGGCCGAGGGTCCGGATTGGAGGACTCCCCCCTTCCAGTTCACCAAGAAGGACGACAAGTACCTCGGACGCGGCACGACCGACGACAAGGGACCGGCGATCACGGCTCTCTTCGGCGCCCGCTACGTCTGGGAGCGCGAAGTGCCGGTCAACATCCATTTCCTCTGGGAGCTCGAGGAGGAGATCGGTAGCCCCCATTTCGAGGAGACCATCCGCGCGCGCGCCAAGGACTTCGCGACCGACTCGGTCGTCGTCTCCGACACCGTCTGGGTCTCCCGCGCGTGCCCCGCGCAGCCGGCGGGCCTGCGGGGTCTCCAGGGATTTCGCTTCGAGCTGCAGACGGGACAGACCGACCAGCACTCCGGAACGGCCGGCGGAGCGGCGCGTAACCCGGTCAGTGAGATGGCCCAGCTCCTCTCCGAGTGCCTGGACGGAAACACCGGCCGCGTCAAGATCCCCGGCTTCTACGCGGACGTGGTACCCCCTTCGAAAAAGGAGCTGACAGACCTGAAGAATTCCGGCTTCACAGTTCGCGACTTCAAGAAAGATCATCTCTACAAAACGCTCCGCGTCGAGGACGCGATGGAAGTGATGAAGCGCATCTGGATGATGCCGACGTTCGAGGTCCATGGCATCGCCGGCGGCTACCAGGGGCCGGGCGTGAAGACCATCATCCCGCCCAAGGCGACCGCGATCGTCTCCTGCCGCCTCGTTCCGAATATGAACCCGAAGAAGATCGTCAAGCTCGTGACCGATTTTGTGAAGTCGAAGAACAAGGACGTCAAGGTCACAGCCGAGCACGCGCTGCCCGCCTATCAAGGCAAGACGACGGGTCCCTACGCGGAGGCGATCAAGGAAGCGATCCGGTTCGCCTTCGGCAAGGAGCCGGTGTTCGTCCGCGAAGGGGGCTCGATCGGAGCGGTTCTCTCGATGGAGAAGGTCTTGAAAACTCCGGTCTTCTTCCTCGGGCTCTCGCTACCCGAGCACGGGTACCACGCGCCCAACGAGAACTTCGACTGGTCCCAGGCCGAAGGCGGCATGGCGGCTTTCGCCAAGTACTTCGAGAACGTCGCTCAGCTCAAAGCGTGACGCCCCGGACAACGGAGGGACCGGCCGCCCCGTAAACAGGATGGATGGCGGCGCGGCGGTCAGTCGGCGGAACAATCGGAGGCGCGCTCGGCGCTGTCCCCCTTCTTTCGGTAGCACGGGAGACGGCAGGGCGCCTCTGGACCGCGCCGGCGCTGCCCGGCGCTCTCGCCGAGGCTCGAGACATCAAGGCGGCGACCTACCTCGAGGCCTTCGTTCTGCTGTTTCTCATCCCCTCTTCGGCGTTTTTCTTCGGCGTGATCCTCCCGCGGTGGCTGGCGCGCCGGAGCTTGCAAGGCCCGCTGGTTCGAGTCGCGCCGGGGCTCGCGTTCGGAATTTCCTTCTGGCTCTGGCGCCGCGGAGTGGGGAGCGGGGCTTCGCTGGCTCTGGCAAGCCTCGCCGCTCTTACGCTCGCCGCAACGGGATCTCGACTGAGCGTCTTCGCGCTGCCACCGGTGGAATCCCAGGAGGCACTCGCCGGGCTTTTCCTGAGCTTAGCCGGTTGGACCCTTGCTTGCCGCTGCGCCGGCGTCCCCTTCGCTCTCTGGCTCTTTCTCGTGGCGTGTGGGGTTGCGGCCGCGCTGGTTCGTCTCCGAAGCCGTGTCGAGAGCTGGCGTCCGATCGCGTGAAGCCGGAGATCCGCCGCTCGTTTTCGATCGGCCTCGCGCTGGTTGCCTGCGCCGCTGCGATCCTCGTGCCGCCGCTCGCCGGGCGCTGGTTGCTCCTGCTTGCGGGCGCGTTGCTTCTGATCGAGACAACCAGTCACCGTTTTTTCGCTTCGCGGAGAGTCGTTGGGCTGGGACTTCTGGCGCTCGTGCTCGCGTGCGGATGGACGGTCTACTATCAGCCCGGGGCACCCGTCGATCTGTTCGAAGATGGACTCACTCTGGGACCCGCCCTGGCATATCTTCAAGGTGCCCGTCCGTACGTGGAGACTTATCCGGTCCATGGATGGGGTGCCGACGGAGGATTCGACGCTCTTTTCTTTCGCACCGTCGGACCTTCACTCCAGACGCTGCGGTTGCGTCGGGCGGCGGTCACGGCACTCGCCCTCGCCGCGCTTGCGCTCTGCGCCTACTCGCTCTTCGAGAGCATCCGCTGGGCAGCGGTCGCGCTGACCGCGTCGCTGTGCCTCTGCCCGTTCGTTTCGGAACGCCAGGCGCTCGCCTTGGGCGCGCTGGCCCTTCTGCTGCGCGCCGCGCGGCGGGAAAGGCCGGGCCTCTGGCTCTGGGGCGGAGTGCTTTCCGGCGCCGCGCTCTTCTTCTCTCTCGATTTTGGACTCATCGCGCTCGCCGGGGGAATCTCAGCCGGTCTCGCCCTCAGTCTTCTCGCCAAACGAGATCGGGGACGACCGGCCCTCTGCGGCGCGCTCTGGCTGGCCGTAGGGGCGGCGATCGGCGCTCTCCCTTTCTTTTTTATCCTCGCTCGAGAACGAGCGCTCGGAGCGTTTTTCCGGGTTTCCTTCAGAGAGATTCCGGTGCTTGTTTCCGAAACATGGGGCCTGCCGGCGGGGTCGGCGACTCTGGCCGTCCGCGAAACCTCTCTTTGGAAGTTTCCGGCTCTTCTTGCCACCGGAGAAGTCATGCCGGCGCTGTTTTTGCTGCTCCTGCTCGCGGCTGCCATGACCCTTCTGCTGTTTCGGGCCGCTTCCGGCCCCCTTACGTCAACGGACCGCGCCGCGGCGGTGGCGGTCGCCTTCGCCGCCGTGGCATTGCGGGGACTGCTGGGTCGCGCCGACGCCGGTCACTCCTCGCTCTACGGCATCTTCATCGGTCTGGCGGCGGCCTGGCTTCTCTACCGCGCGCGACGGAGGCCGCTCGTTGCCGCCGTTCTCCTCCTCGGCCTCTCGCTTCGATTGCACCCCCGGGCCACACTTCTGCTCGAGTGGCACGCGATTCAGGCTTCCCGGCCCTCGCGCGACGCGTTGCTCGAGCAGGGCTCTCGCGTGCCGCGAGGAGGCGGCGCGCGCCTGCCTCGGGCGCAAGCCGAGGAGCTGTCCGATCTCCGGCGCTACTTCGACGGGCAGCTCTCGTCGCGGGAGACGTTCTTCGACTTTGGAAACGAGCCCGGCCTCTACTTTTTCCTGGAGCGGCGCAGCCCGGTGCGTTATGCCGCCGTGCCCCTCTACGAGCCTCCCGATCGGCAGCAGGAAGTCCTGGCAGCGCTCGAGCGGGATCGGACTCCTCTGGCGATCCTGTCCTCCGGAACGTCGCTGGACGCCTTCGACGGAGTCGCGAGCCGCCGGCGAGCGCCGTTGGTCGCGGCCTATCTGGACGCCCACTACTCCACTGTCGCGGTCGTCGCGGGACGGACGATTGCGCGAAGGAACCCGGGCAGCTGAGGCGGCTTAGGCGCCGTGGAAGCCGAGGAGCCGGCGGAAAAAACCGCGGCGGTGCGTGTCGTGCCTCAAGAGCAGCGTCTCGAGCTCGCCGCGATCGAAGAAAATCCCCTCGCACCGCGGGCACTTCTCCACATCGACCTCGTCGATCGTGGCGGTTTGCATGTCGGTGCCGCACTTGGGGCATTTCTTCCAGTGGAGGACTCGCCTGGTGTCGGCTTCCTCCGTCTGGTGCTGACGCTCGGCGGCCAGGCGCTTTGCCCGCGCCTCTTGGATCAAGCGAGCCTCGTTGGCGCGAAACCAGCCTTCCTCCCGCTCGCGGCGCAGTTCCTCCGTGTCCCAATGCGTGCCGTCGTGTTCGTGACTTCGGGTCATGAGGCCATCCTAGCGCAGCAGGTCCTCCAGCGAGATCGACGCCTCCGTCTTCTCATCTCGGTATTTCACGATGACCGGCGTCTGAAGGGAGAGGCCCCAATCGCGCCCCTTTCCCTCCCGTACGGCGCGCGCTCCGGGCACGACGACGGCTCCCTCCGGGATCTCGAGCGGATCCGCTCCGTTTCGCCGCAGCTCGCGCCCGGCAACCAGGTCGTACACGGGAGTGCCCCCGGTCAAGATCACTCCGGACGCCAGCACCGCTCGCGCGCGGACGATCGCGCCTTCGTAGATCCCGCAGTTGCCTCCCACCAGGACGTCGTCCTCGACGATGACGGGCAGCTGCCCCACCGGCTCGAGTACTCCGCCGACCTGGGCCGCGGCCGAGAGATGCACGCGCTCTCCGATCTGGGCGCAGGAGCCCACGAGAGCGTGCGAGTCGATCATCGTGCCGGCCCCCACGTACGCACCGATGTTGACGTAGGCCGGCGGCATCAACGTGACGCCCGGCGCGAGATAGCAACCGTCGCGGACGGCCGTCCCCCCCGGCACGACGCGCACGCCCGACTCCTCGGTCAGGGGCTTCAGAGCCATGGTGTCCTTGTCGAAGAAAGGAAAGCCGCTCGCCGCGACCGCGCGCGTCAACACTCCGATCCGAAACCCGAGGAGGATTCCCTTCTTGACCCAGGGCCGCGCCGCCCAACGCCCGCTCGCCTCCTTCTCCGCCGCGCGGATCGAGCCGTCGTTCAATCCGCGCTTCAAGTGCTCGAACGCCTCTCGCTTTTCGGCGTCCGAGAAGTCTTCGGGGCGTTGGCTGATCGCCTCGATCCGCTGCGCCAGATTCGGGAAGCTCAACGGGTCTTCTTGGGCAGGAGCTTGTAGCTCGCGAGCATCGATTGGATCTTCCGGCGCGTTTCCTCGCGCACCGGAGCGAGCGGCAGCCGCAGCGTCTCGCCGCACTTCTTCATCATGGCCAGGGCCGCCTTGACGGGGCTCGGGCTGGACTCCCAGAAATTCATTTCCATCAGCGGCAACCACCGTCGCTGAAGCTCCCGCGCCTTGTCCCAGTCTCCCGAGAGGGCGGCGCGGACCAAAGCGCTCATCGGACCGGGAATCTCGTTGGAGGCGACGGAGATCACCCCGCGGCCGCCGAGAGCGAAAAGCGCCAGCGCCGTCCCGTCCTCGCCCGAGAGGACCGTGAAACCCTCCGGCACCGAGGCCATCAAGCGGACGATCTTCGCGAAATTGGGAGACGCCTCCTTCAAGCCCACCACGCGCGGGATCTGCGCGAGACGCAGGATCGTGTCCACGTCCAGATCCGAGCCGGTGCGGCCGGGCACGTTGTAGAGAACGAGTGGCAGCTCGGTTGCCTCCGCGATCGCGGAGAAATGCCGGAACAGACCGTCGGCGGTGGGCTTGTTGTACATCGGCGAGACGGAGAGGATCCCGTTGGCGCCGGCCGCTGCGGCATCTCGCGCCCAGAACACCGCCTTGGCCGTGTGGTTGCCTCCGGCTCCGGCCAAAACGGGCACGCGGCCGTTGGCAGTCTTCACGACCGCCGCCGTCACCGCCTTGCGTTCGGATCCGGAGAGCGTCGCGGACTCCCCGGTCGTTCCGCACGGAACGAGAAAGTCGATTCCTTCCTCGATCTGCCAGTCGACGAGCCGCTCCAAGGCTCCGAAGTCGATCCGGCCTTTCTCGTCGAAGGGGGTGATCAGGGCGGTTCCGCATCCGCTCCACTCGGGTCGTTCCGTTGACGCCTTGGCCGCTGCCGCTGTCTTCACTGGACCTCCTTCAGTAACTCACCAAATTCAAACACGCCCTTGCGCCCCGCGATGCGCTCGGCGGCCCAGATCGCGCCCTTGGCGAAACCTGCGCGGCCGCGCGCGCGATGGATGATCTCGACTTCGTCCTCCGGAGACTCGAAGACGAGGCGGTGGGTCCCGGGGATCGTCCCGGCGCGAACGCTCGTGACGGGCACCGGCCGGCCGGTCTCCCTCTCCACAATCGTCGCGAGCGTCCGCGCGGTTCCGGAGGGAGCATCCCGCTTCTCGGCGTGGTGCTCTTCGGTCAGGTAGACCGCGTAGCCGGCGGGTGGGTAGAGGCGCGCCGCTCGCGTGGCGAGATCGAAGAACTGGCGCACACCCACGGAGAAGTTGGTCGCGTGCACGAGACCTCCTCCGCCGGAAAGGAAGGCTTCGCTGATTCTCGGCAGCTCCGCGGCCCATCCCGTCGTGCCGCAGACAACGGTCCCGCCGGTGGCGGCGAGCGCGCACAGGTTCGCGGCGACCGCCGATGGAGAAGTGAACTCGAAAACGACATCGGCGGAGCGGACTCGGTCTGGCGTCAGAGCGGCTCCCCCGGCATTTTCGGAAGAGCCGAGCTTCCAGACCACGTCGTGCCCCCGGCGCGCGGCCAGCGACTCGATTTCGCTGCCCATCTTGCCGGTGCCGACGATGCCGAAACGCATGAGAAGAAGTTATCAGTTATCAGTTCACAGTTTTCGGTTCCGGAACTGAGAACTGATCACTGAAAACTGAGAACTCCTACCCAAAGAACTCCCGGTGAAGCCTCCGTACCGCATCGTCCACATCCTTTTCTTCCACGACGAACGAGACGTTCCGGCGCGAGGCCCCCTGGGAGATCATCAGAATGTTGATCGTTTCCAGCGAGCCGAAGATCCGCCCGGCCACTCCCGGAGTGAACTTCAAGTCCTGCCCTACCAGGCAGACCATCGCGCGGTCCCGCGCCACGTCGACGTGGGCCAGGTCCTCGAGCTCGCGTCGGATCGCCGGCAGCCGCGAAGTGTCGTCGAGCGTGACGGACACCGAGATCTCCGAGGTCGTCACCATGTCGACCGAAGTTTCGTTGCGCGCGAAGACCTCGAAGAGCGTCCTCAGGAACCCGGTCGCCATGAGCATCCGGCTCGTGATCACGTCCACCGTGACGATCCCTTTCTTGCAGGCGATCGAGCGGACCTGACTCGCGCCCGAAGGCGCGCTCTGGTGAATCTCCGTTCCGGCGAGCTCCGGCCGCCGGGAATTGCGGACACGGACCGGGATCCCCTTCTCCATCGCGGGCGCCAGGGTGAGTGGGTGAAGAACCCGCGCTCCGAAGTACGCGAGCTCCGAGGCCTCCTCCGAAGACATCCGCTCGATCACCCGGGCTTCCGGCACGATCCGCGGATCGGCCGTCATCATGCCGTCTACGTCCGTCCAGATCTCCACCAAGGACGCGTCCAGCGCGGCCCCGAGAATCGCCGCACTGTAGTCAGAGCCTCCCCGTCCGAGCGTGGTCGTCTCTCCCTGATGGGTCGCGCCGATGAAGCCCCCCACGATCGGGATGCGCCCCTGGTCGCAGAGGGAAGCGAGGCGCCGCCGCGCGCGCCGGCCGATCTCGGGCAGGTCCGGCTGCGCGCGGCCGAACCGGTCGTCGGTGATCACGACCTCCCGCGTATCGACTCGCGTCGCCGGGAGGCCGTAAAGCGCCAGAGCCTCGGCCGCGATCACCGAGGAGACGAGCTCCCCGTGCGCGAGAAAGTGATCCCGGCTCGCCAGTGGAACCGAGCGCAGCACGGCGACGGCGCGAGCCATGCGATCCAGCTCGGCGAAGTTTCCCTGGATCTGGCGCGCGACCCGCTCCGCTCCCGCCCCGAAGAAGGACTCGACGATTGCGAGCGTGTCGCGCCGCAACCGCGCGATCCGATCGCAGGCCCCCGCCTCGTCTCCCGCTATCGCGCAGTCCAGGGCCTCGACCAACCGATTGGTCGTTTTCCCCATCGCCGAGACAACGACCACCGGCCGGTTCTCCTGCTCGCGCGAGACGATCGCTGCGAGGCGCTCGAGCGCCGGGCCATCCTCGACCGAAGTCCCTCCGAACTTCTGGACGATCAGTCGAGCAATCCCTCCGCGGCCGCGGCTTCGGCGTTCAAAACGGACGCGCCGGCTGCTCCCCGCACGGTGTTGTGGCCGAGAGCCGTGAACTTCCAGTCCAGGAGCGGACAGGCCTTCAAGCCGCCGATGAACGCGACCATGCCGTCTTCCCGGGCAACGTCCCGCCGGGGCTGAGGCCGCTGCGGTCCATCGAGGTAGTGAATCGGAAACGCCGGCGCGGAGGGAAGAACGCGCACCGTTTCGGGTCCACGGAAATTGGACCAGGCCGCGATCATTTCGGATGCTTCGACTCCCCGCCGCCCGAGACCGACCGAAACGGATTCCGTGTGCCCGTCTTCGACCGCAACGCGATACGTCATCGCGGAAATGGCGATGGCCGCCGGCTCGATCACGCCCTCCCGGTATTCACCCAGGATCTTCGCCGTTTCCCGCTCGATCTTCGTGGCCTCCTCGGGGATGTCCGGAATGACGTTGCCGAGGATGTCGAGCGAGGGCACCCCCGGATAGCCCGCGCCGGAGACCGCCTGCATCGTCGTGACGAAGACCTTCTCGACGCCGAAGGTCCGGACGAGCGGAGCCAGAGCCATCGCCAGAAAGATCGTCGAGCAATTCGCGTTGGTGACGATCGCTCCCTTCCATCCCCGCTGCTTCTGCTGGCGGGCAACCAGAGCCAGAGAGCCGGAGTTGATCTCGGGAATCACGAGCGGCACGTCCGGCTCCATGCGGAACGCGGAGGCGTTGGAGAAGACCCACTTGCCCTGGCGGGCGCAGGCGGGCTCGAGCTCCCGGGCGGCCGCCGCGTCGAGCGCCGAAAAGACGATCCGGCAGGGAAGGTCGGCATCGGAAGGAAGCAGGGTCATCGCGGCGACCCGCTCCGGCAGGGAGGAGTCCAGACGCCAGCGCGCCGCCTCCGCGTAGCTCTTGCCCTGGGACCGATCCGAGGCCGCGACGGCCGTCAACTCGAACCAGGGGTGACTAGCGAGACGCTCGACGAAACGCTGGCCGACCGTTCCGGTGGCTCCGAGTAACCCGACGGGAATCTTTTTCGTCATAGCCTGTCAGAAGCAGAATATCGAAAGAACCGATCGGTTCATGGGTTCATTGATTCATCGGTTGATTGCGGCCTAAATCTGCCACTCCGGTCAAAAGAACGAACAAATCGATTCTTCCAATCGGATCATCGGGTTGCGTAAGCTCGACGAGGGGTAAATGGACCGTTGGACCGATGCACCGATGAACCGATTCCCGTTGAACCGATGGACCGATCACCCGATGAACCGATTCCCCGATTTTCCCAATCCCCTACAATTCTCCTGTGAGCAACCCGCCCCCTCTGCCCGCCTGTCCCCAGTGCGGCCGGCGGATTGCCGCCTGGCGGTTGGACCACTGCGTTTATTGCGGCGCTGTTTTTCCGGCCGACTTCAAGCAAGGCGTGCAGGAGCCGGAAACGCTCAAGTGGATCGATCGGCCAAACATTCCCGCGGATGCGGCGAGGCAGCTGGAAATGATGAAGGTGGTTCCACTCGAACAGGACACGCGCCCGCGCTCGGTCGGCAAGGTTCTGGCTCTGGCCTCTCTGCCGATCTTTGCAGCGATTTTCTTCCTGCTCTATCGAATCCTTCAGCGCTACGGGTCGGGCTTCGCCGTTCTCGCGGTTGTCGGAGGTCTGATCTTTTTGGGCTATCTGGTCTGGAGCGTTTTCCGATCCTCCGATTGAAGATCAGAAAGACAAGAGCCCCGGCCAGGCCGGGGCTCGCGTCAGACAAACGTGCGACCGACGGTCAGACGATGGAACGACCCTGGATCAGGCGGATGATCAGGACTACCACCGCGATGACCAGCAAAATGTGGATGAAGCCGCCGATCGTGTAACCGGAGACGAGGCCCAAGAGCCAGAGGATCAGCAGGATGACGAAGATGGTCCAAAGCACGGTGTGTCTCCTCCTTCTTTTCGATTCGGGCCACGCCTGTGCGGCCCGGCATCCATTGAGCGAATGTCATGCCAAGGGGAAGTTCCAAGTTTAGGGTTTCAGGCTCAAAGTCGGATTCTCAGGAGGTTCCGGACTGAAAACGGCCGCCTCGCCAGGACGACTCTCGCTCGAGGGCGCGCGGAGCATTCTGCTGGTGGACCCGCCAAGCGGCTTCCCGGAGGCTCTCGAAGAGCAGGGAGAGGGGACCGTTTCCACCGTCGGAGGTCGCGCGCTTCGATCCGTCAAGGAGAAGTTCGACGCGATCGTGGCCTGGCAGGAGAGTCGAGTCGGATCCCGGGCCTTGCTCGATCTTCTTGCCCGCCGGCTCGAGCCGTCCGGACAGCTCTGGGTCGTGACCGCGATGAAAAAGGTCCGAGGTCCGGAGACTCCGTCGATCCACCGGCTGGAGCTAGCCGACCTCGCAAAAACCTTCGTGCCGCACGGCCTCCGGCAGGATCGCGAAACGCGGCTCTCGGCGTGGCACGTGGCCTATCGGTTTACTCGACGTACGGAAAGAACCTTCCCGCGATCCGGAAGAAGCGCCCTTCCGGCTCCAGAGTGAGCTGACACCGGACAACCTCCAGCGTCGAGGAGAACGACACTCCCGGGGCGGAGAGGCTGATGGGGTAACGCAAACCGACTTTCAGCGGGTTATCGAACTCGAAGCTCACGCCTTGCGGCGAAACCTCGTACACCTTTCGCGCTCTTTCCCAACGGATCTTGAGCTCGTATTGATCGGCGGCCAGACGCCTTCCCACAGACCCCTTGCGGGGCGGCTCGGGAGGCCGCGGGGGCTCATTGTTGTCGGGCATCGCCGTACTCCGACTATTTTCGGCCGTTCGCGCGGGAGCGCCGCGCCGCGCGCGCGGCCGGGGGCGGCGAGTATATAGCGGCGCCTGAGTTCGTCCCGGCGAGCGGGCCTGAGTCAGTCCCGGCGTGCGCGGCCTGAGTCAGTCCCGGCGTGCGCGGCCTGAGTCAGTTCCGGCGTGCGCAACTCAAATCCAAGTCCCGGCGCGAGGCTCGCGCCGGATCAAGTACTCCCTCTCCCCCGGGTAGAGGGGCGGGGTGAGGGCAGCACCGCGCCGGCGCAAGAACTCCCTCTCTCTCCTCCTTCGCTCTTGCGAGCTTCGGAGGACAAGTCCGGGAGAGGCCTGCCCGCCGAAAGCTTTAGCGAAGGCGGGGGCGGGGTGAGGGGGAACCTCATAGCCACAGTCCCCAGGTCCCGCTTCTCAAAGGACCCGGACGGATTCCTCCAACGACCGGAGCAGATTCCTCGTCGCTGCGCTCCTCGGAATGACAAGTGCAGACCGGTTTCGGGAGAAGGGCGGGGAAGATCCTCCGTCCGGCGAGGCCTTACTTCTTGCGCCCCCCGGCGCCGCGCTTGACCGCCTTGACGGGCAACTTGCGGCGGCTGGCAATGGCGGCGGCGGTCCGCCGCTCCGGCTTGCGCGCCGCCTGAGGCAAAAGAGCCTGCACGACCTCGGGCCGGATGACCTTGCCTTCCGTCATCACGTAGGCGCGGTGAACGACGTTTCGCAGCTCCCGCACGTTGCCGGGCCACTCATAGGACTCGAGTAGCGCCAGAGCCCCCGGATCCCAGCCGGTCACGCCTGCGCGTTCCTGCTCTTCGATCAGCTTTCGGAAGTACTCGGCCAGCAGCGCAATGTCCTCCTTGCGCTCCGCCAGACTCGGCAGAGCCATCGGAAAGACGTTCAATCGATAGTAGAGATCCTCACGGAGCTTTCCTTCCCGGATGGCCTCTGCCGGATCACGGTTGGTCGCCGAGATCAAACGCACATCGACCTTCAACTCCTGCGACCCGCCGACTCGCCGCAGCGTGCGATCTTCCAGCACACGCAGCAGCTTGACTTGAAGCTCGGCTCCCATCTCGGTGATCTCGTCGAGAAAAAGCGTTCCTCCCATGGCTTCCTCGAAGTAGCCCACGCGCCTCTTCTCGGCACCGGTGAAGGAACCCCGCTCGTGGCCGAAGAGCTCGCTTTCGATCAGCGTCGGCGAGATGGCGCCGCAGTTGAATGCCACGAAAGGCTTGCTCGCGCGGCGCGAGAGACGATGGATCGTCCGGGCCGCGACCTCCTTGCCCGAACCGGAAGCGCCCGTGATGAGCACCGGAGCATTGGAGTGCGCGACGCGGCGGATCACGTCAAAGATGCGCGCCATGACTGCCAGCGCCCGACGAGA
>Ga0207684_10000483_pt1 | contig 51535 bp, 40 predicted proteins | sample KBSK5501metaG_FD_184342 | JGI IMG/M metagenome (GOLD analysis project Ga0207684, IMG submission 184342) | Corn, switchgrass and miscanthus rhizosphere microbial communities from Kellogg Biological Station, Michigan, USA - KBS K5-50-1 metaG... | ecosystem: Host-associated > Plants > Roots >... | reverse complement strand
CATGCTCACTTTGACTGCGCCCGCCAGCTCTACAATGCCCTGCTCGCCGAGGCGATGAAGCGTCTCAGACGCATGAAGGCTGACCCTGCCCAGGCCGGGAGGCCCGCAGCATTCCCCGTTCCGACAAGCCCTCTCGCAGACAGGTCTTCACTGGCCTGCGCACGCAGTATGGTTTCTCCGAATACGGCTTGCACGAGGCGGCCAAGTGCTTGCGCACCAGCTGGCTCGGCTCCGCACATCGACAGCCTCATGGCCCAGAAGCTGGCGAGTCGGGCCTACCAGTCGGCCAATCGGGTCTGCGTGGGCGAGGCCCGCCGGGTGCGCTTTCGCAGCAAAGGTCGAGGCCTGGACTCGGTCGAGGGCAAGACCAACACCTCGGGCCTGCGCTTTCACCTGCAAGCGGGTGCGGACGGCAACCAGGGCTGGCTCAGTTGGAACGGCGAGCGGATCCCGGCCCTGATCGACTGGCAGGACGAGGTGATCCACCACGGACTCCAGCAGCGCATCAAGTACGTGCGCCTGCTGCGCCAGCCAGCCTCCTCTCCCCAGGCACGAGGCACCGACTGCCGCGGCTTTATGTATTCGGTGCAGCTCATTCTCGAAGGTCATCCGGTGCAGAAGCCCAAAAACCTGCCCGGCAAGGGCGTGGTAGGGCTCGACCTTGGGCCCTCCACGCTGGCCATCGTCCCCGAGATCGGCCCGGCGCGCTTGCTGCTACTGGCCGAGGAACTGGCACCCGATGCGCGCAAACGCCGGCGGCTGCAACGCCATCTGGAGCGAGAGCGTCGGGCCAACAATCCTGAGCATTACGATGCACAAGGCCGCATCAACAAACGACGCAGAGGCCAGGCGCAGCGTGTGTGGCGGGAAAGTCGCAGCTATCAGCAGACCCGCAGGCGTCTGGCGAATACCGAGCGCGAGCTGGCGGCGCACCGGCGCAGCCTGCATGGCCAACTGGCCAACCAGATCGTCCGCCTGGGTGATGATCTGAGGATCGAGAAAGTCAGCTACAAGGGCTGGCAACGCTGCTTTGGCAGGAGTGTGGGGATGCGTGCCCCCGGGCGCTTTGTAGACGCCGTCAAGTGCGTGGTTGCAAGAACTCGCACCGCCCAACTGCATGAGATTCCCACCTTTCAAACCAAACTCTCGCAGTATTGCCATCGCTGTGAGAACTACACGCGCAAGCCGCTCTCGCAACGGTTCCACTGCTGTCCCCACTGCGGACTCGGCAGTGACGTGCTGATCCAGCGGGATCTCTATTCCGCTTGGCTGGCGAGCGTGCTCGATCCGATCAGACTGAGCTTCCCTTCCAGGGGCCAGTTGGGCATTCACTGGCAAAGCATGGAGGCGTGCTTGTCGGCCGCCCTGGAAGCGACCCGAGAACATGCGAGTGCGCAGGGCTTCCTGCGGCGCTTCGGTATCCCCGGAGTTGGAGCGTGTCGGCCCGAACGTTTTGCCGATCCACACCAAGAGCCGGTTGCCTCCTGGGAGGCGTCGGAAGCGGTGCTGGTGGCGCAAGAACCCCTGTGATAAATCACAGGGAGTCTCAGTTACCGCTTCCGTAGAAATGCCGGAATATCGATTGAATCACCCGGAGGAGCATTACGATTACCTCTTGGGAGATCCAACGCCTTCGGATCCATACGCCTGATTGGGCGCTGGGGACGCGAATCAGACGCTGGACGCTGTGATGGCTGCGCCTCTGGCTCTGGAACAGGAAGCCGCGTGCGTTCAATCAGCGGCTCCATAACATCGCCAGAATCGTTATCCAGGTCGAAATCTTCTTCATACATATCAGTACGTCCAAAACTCACAGGCTGCCGCATTTGTTCCTGCCGCACAGGAACTGGCGCTGGTTGCATAGGACGTCCTGCGGGCTGCAGAGGCCCTGTTGGATGCCTCGCAATGTTGATTGGTGGCGTTGGTGTTACCTGTAGCGAACCATATCCATTAGCTACGCTTTGTTGTGGCTGACGCATTGAAGCGTTGCTATTGTTGGACGATGACGCAACCTGGTAGAACATATTTCGATTGTATTCCGCACGGCCTTGCGGTGATGTTGACAGGTGTGTCCGCCCATCAAATCCTGTCGCAATCACCGTCATTTTGACTTTCCCGTCATACGCAGGATCCTGGACAGCGCCAAAGATAATATTCGCCTCTGGATGTGCTGCCTTGCTGATGATATCAGCCGCTTCATTCACCTCGTACAGAGTCAAATCAAGGCCACCGGTAATATTGAACAATACGCCGCGAGCACCGTTGATATCGATATCCAGTAAGGGGCTGGCAATCGCCATGCGTGCTGCATCTACTGCGCGAGACTCGCCGCTTGCCTCTCCGATTGCCATTAATGCTGAACCAGCCACCGACATGATAGTTTTCACGTCAGCGAAGTCCAGATTGATAAGCCCTGGCACTGTAATCAAATCACTGATGCCCTGAATACCCTGGCGCAATACGTCATCTGCCAGACGGAATGCTTCTTTCAACGGCATTTTCTTGTCAGCCACTTGCAGGAGCCGATCATTCGGTACCGTGATAAGCGTATCAACATGCTGCTTGAGACTGGCGATACCCTCCTCAGCCGCAGTACGGCGCTTGTTTCCCTCAAAGGCAAATGGTTTTGTGACCACACCGACGGTCAAAGCTCCTAACTCGCGTGCAATTTGTGCTACGATCGGGCTTGCACCGGTGCCAGTCCCACCTCCCATACCTGCTGTGATAAAGACCATATCGGAACCTTTCAGTGCCTCATACAGGTCTTCAGAGTTCTCCTCCGCAGCCTTTGCCCCAACGTTCGGGTTGCCACCGGCGCCAAGGCCACGTGTGAGCTTGTCACCGATGCGGATACGGTGCGGCGTATCTGTCAGCAGCAGGGCCTGGGCATCGGTATTGACGGCGATAAACTCAATACCCATCATGTTGGCCTGAATCATGCGGTTGACTGCATTGCTGCCTCCTCCTCCTACACCGATAACACGGATTTGGGCGAAGCCCTCAACTTGATGATTTCCCATTGGTAGCATTTTGGCCCCCTTTCGTGTTTGTTGTTTGAGTACAAGTAATCGTACCAATCAAACTAACAAGCGATGGCAATCCTTGCGGAAGCAATTGCTTGCCCCCTACAATCAATATTATGGAACAAAGGCGCGTAACCAGCGTCCTAAACGAGATATCATAACCCCTGCCCCCACCTCCTCCCGTTCATCCTCATCTGTAAGAAATGAGGTGTGGCGCAATCCCCACAGCAACAGACCCACCGAGGTAGCATAGGCTGGACGACTGATTGAGTCCGCAAGTCCATGCAAACCAAGTGGTGAACCAAGACGTGCAGGCAAATCGAGAATTTGTCCAGCAGTGTCCAGGATTCCTGGCAAATCAGCGCCGCCGCCTGTCACCACCAGTCCCGCTGGCAATAGCCCATCGAAGCCGGATTTCTTGATCTCCTCATGTACCATCTCAAACAGCTCTTCCACTCGTGCCTGAATAATTTCGGCGAGCAGCTTACGAGGCACAAGATCATTACAATCTGGTATGTAATGCGACAAGTCAATCATGTCGTCATCGGCGATAGTTGAGGGATCACAACGACCATAGGTTACTTTAAGCTCCTCAGCTACACCGAATGGCAGGCGCAAACCGATAGCAATGTCGCTAGTAATCAGATTCCCCCCGATAGGCAACACTACCGTGTGCCAGATTGCCCCATCAGTGAAGACTGCTACGTCTGTGGTACCACCACCGATGTCAACTAACGCCACACCAAGATCGGTTTCCCCTTCGGCCAGTACAGCCTCACTTGAGGCCAGTGGTTCTAGGACGAGGTCTTCGATCTCAACACGCGCTTTGTACACACACTTAATTAAGTTGTGAATGGAAGACACTGCACCGGTAATGATGTGAGTCTCTACTTCGAGCCGGAAACCGGACATACCGATTGGGTTCTTGATGCCTTCTTGTCCATCTACAACATAACCACGTGGGATAACGTGAATGACCTCGCGGTTTGCGGGGATCGCAATAGCACGCGCGACCTCAATCGCACGGCTAATGTCGTTCTGCATAATATCTCGATGGCTTGGCGAGATGGCCACAAACCCTTTACTATTTTCAGAATCGATGTGACTACCAGCGATCCCAACGTACGCGGTAGTTATATCCTTTCCTGAAAGGCGTTCTGCACGATCCAGCGCCACTGCAATGGAAGTGACTGTTTCCTCAATGTTCACTACCACCCCGCGACGCAAACCCTGTGAAGGGCAGGTGCCAACGCCAACAATATTCAGCTTCCCATCGCGATCCAATTCGCCGACAAGAACGCAAATTTTTGTTGTTCCGACGTCGATACCGACGATCACCCGCTCTTGCACGATACACGCTCCCTTAGGCGATTTATATGGGCATCGCTTGTGATGCCTGCACACTACAAACTACATCACTACTGGTTACATGACTAAGATTTCAATGTATATACGGGACGCAAACCGAAGCGCAGGTCAACCGTTGCCAGGTTGAGTTGTTTTTGCTGTGCAAGGATAAGAATCTTTTGGAGTTCGATCAGTCGATTATCCAATGGATTGTTATCATCCGCACCGCCCAGGTAGGCTAACCAGCCATTGGAACTCACAACGATGAATGACCCATGACCCCCTTGCCCGGGTACAACATCATAGCGCAACGTAAATGAGGAAACTCCAGATATCTGCTGAAGACCCGTATTTACCTGCGTTGCAAATGCTATGTCGGCTGCGTTCAACAGAGTTCCTGGATGTACCTGCTGCGCTGCATTTTCGCGCACATCCACAACAGTCATCAAATGATCTATGCCCGTGGTGTCACTGGCATGGGCCATGACTACTCCCTTGCTATCTACACTGAAAGTTCCCTGCTGTGTCTGCCAGAGTAATACCGGCGTTCTTTCTACTACATTTATGATTACCAGGTTTGGCAACTGCTTTGACAGATTTACGGTGTCTACCATCGGTAAAGCCTCAATCCGTGTACTCAGATCGCCTGTGTCTAATAGAAAAATGTTCTGTCCCTGGATACCCATACGTTGGATGCTGTCTACCAGCTTGGGGTTTTGCGTACCCATAATATCGATCTGATGAACCTGGAAGTTGGTGCTGCTAAGAGCAAAACTTACACCTACTATTGCTATCACCAACAGAGAAATCATGGTCAAAATTCTTCGCCAGAAATTCCCGCTTCTTGCTTTCTGCCGGCCACTACGTACTGGTATATTCGTAGAAATAGGCTGACGCGGTAATGAACGAATGATTCGAACCTGGCCTTCAGCTGCAGGTACTCCTGTATGAGCAAGTGTGCGCTTCACAAACCTGTTTCTGGTTTGTGGTTCCGCGTTAGTGCTACGCTTATAGGCTTGTCGATCAGCCCAGTGCGTCGGCCGCACGATCTCCTCCGGCATCGAGACAACCCTCCTGCGAGCATTTACATTGTTCTGAACGGTAGATTGCTCTGCTGCTCTATTCGACCCGCTTCTTCGCCTTTGCTCCTTTCTCTGGCTGGTAGGAAGAGAAGATATTTGCGTTCTATAATCGAAAGCAATCTGCTCTTTTGGCTTTTTGTGCTCCATGATTACTTCCCCCATTCGCCTCGCAACTCGACCTCCAACTCCAAATCTACCCCAAACTGCCCATGTACGCGGTTGCGAGCTTCTACAATCAACGCTACAATGTCGGCTGCACTGGCTCCGCCTAAGTTGACAATGAAGTTGGCGTGGCGTTTAGAGATTTGTGCCTTACCATGTGTTGTACCCTTCAATCCGGCCTGATCTATAAGACGCCCGGCGTAATCGCCTGGTGGATTTTTAAAAACTGAGCCTGCGCTCTTCTGAGGCGGCTGTGTCGTCTTGCGATGTTTCTTATACTCTTCAATGGTTGTGCGTAACCTCTCGGGATCTTCATGTCGAAGACGAAGTCCCAACTGCAAGATGATTTCACTCGGCTCAATCAGACCTCGCAGAGGGACAATTGGATATCCCTGTGCGTCGAAACCAATACGCCGCTCATTACGGAACCGGCTATGCCGGTAACCCAAATCGATTTCGTCGTGCAGATAGCGCTGTATGATGGGAACCGATACTCCATCTTGAGTTGTTGATGCTCCTCGTGCATCCAATACCTCGATCCATTCCAGTACTTCACCGAGATCGCTGTTATGGGCTCCCGCGTTAGAGATGACACCTCCGCCCAGTGTCCCTGGTATGCCTGGACCGAACTCTAATCCCCCCCAACCCTGCGACGCAAGTTCGTTCAAAAGGCGGGGCCAACTCACTCCTGACTCTGCCACTAGAAGAGCCGTGTTATCACCTTGATCTTCAATGGTGTAATTATCGAGGGCAATACGTGCAACAATACCTCGCACACCCCCGTCAGCGAAAAGGATATTCGTACCATTGCCCACCAGCAGTAAAGGCCACTGCTCCTCGATACACATGCGCAACAGATCAGTAAGCTCCCGTGACGTGTCGAGCGAAACCCACACATCGGCAAGTCCACCTACGCCAAAAGTACAATGTCGTGCCATTGGCTCATTGAGGCGAATACGCTCCTGAAAATGTGGTTGTAGTTTTTTATAGATCGTCTCAGCATCGAACGTCATGATGGTTTCCTATATTCTCTGTGACAACTTTTCAGTTACGGTATAGATGTCTCCAGCTCCCATTACAATTGCTACATCACCAGAACACAGTGTATTGCGCAACAACGCTGCTGTGTTTTCAACATTCCCACTGTACATTACGAATTTTTCTGACGATGAAAATGGTGGGCGCCTAGCCATGGCTTCAACCAGTACACGCGCATGAATAGAACCAGTATCATGTTCACGCCCTGGAAAGATGTCCGCTATCATCACTACATCTGCGCTGTCAAAGGCGATTAAAAATTGCTCAAAAAAAGTCTTCGTGCGACTATACATGTGCGGTTGATAAACCGCGAGAAGTCGCCGTCCAGGAAATCTCCTGCGAGCCGCCTCCAGAGTTGCTGCAATCGCCGTTGGATGGTGAGCATAGTCATCAATGAATATGACATCCTGCGTCACTCCATTAATTTTTAACTGCCCTTGATAACGAATCTCGAATCGCCTCTCAATACCGCTAAAGTTTTCCAGCGTACGGATAATCACATCATCGCTTACGCCGGTGCTGTGCGCAGCAGTCAGGGCTGCCAGTGCATTCTGAATGTTGTGTACTCCCGGTAACTTCAGATGGATGATCTTATCTGCTGGGAACGCTTTCTCCTCGCGTTCCCGGGATCTGACGCGGAAACTTGTCTTTCCCTCAAGCTTAACATCAAATGCTGTGTAATCTGACAGAATATGTGCATTAGACGGTATGCTGCCAACTTTTGTCACTTCCGTAATCGAATATCCATCAACCTTATACATCAGCATTCGACCTGTCCAATCATTCAATCGTTCGTGTAATTCCAGGCAGCCGGGACTGTCCGCATTCAATATGAGCGTTGGTGGGAAAGGCCAGTCACTATGCATATCCATCCCGCGAATAAAATGTTCAAACGATTCCAGGAAAGCCGCATAGTCCGCAAAAAACTCTGGATGTTCAAACTCGATTGAAGTCACGATCACCAGCCGAGGATGATAGTTCCAGAAATTGTTATTGAACTCATCGGCTTCATTGACAAAGTACTGACTTTTCCCTATACGATAATTGACGCCAAAGCCTGGGACGATCGCGCCGATCTCACACGTTGGGTCAAGCCCTGCCTCAACAAGCATCAGCGCAAGCATTGCTGTTGTTGTACCTTTACCATGGACCCCGCTGATAGAGAGAACTAACTTACCCTGCATCCATTTGCCCATCAACTCTTGCCAGGTCATGACCTGCATTCCACTCGCCTTTGCTGCGACTAATTCAGGATTATCAGGATCGAGAGCCACCACTGCAGGTACATAAATCAAGACATCAGCATTTGCAAGATGTTTGGGGCTATGGCCAATCTCCACAGGTACTCCTTTTTGCATCAGCATACTCGTCGTAGCCGATGCAGATTGATCGCACCCGCTGATCCTGGCACCGAACTTTCGCGCCATTTGCGCCACCGCCGATATGCCCTGACCACCGATACCCATGAAATGCAGTCGCGCATCCTTCATTTGTTCAAATCCTGATTCGTTCATCGTGCAATTTTTACTAGTTCCGCTGTGATCTCTTGCGTCGCTTGTGGCTTCGCAAATGACCTTGAAGCTTCTGCCATTTCTTCTAAACGCGTAGTAGATGACAACATAAATTTCACTCGTTCTACAAGTACCTGCGACTTCAGATCACTATCCTTGATCACCTCAGCCGCTGCCTTACGCCAGAACATTTCCGCGTTTGCCTCTTGTGGTGAACTCCCAATAGCTGGTGGTAACGGTACCAGAATACTCGGCTTACCCAGAACTGCCAATTCGCTCAAGGTAGATGCTCCTGAACGACAGAGCACCAGGTCTGCTGCCTGCAATGCTAGCGGCATTTCCTCATTCAGATATGCTACCAACCGGTAACGCCTCCTTAACGTCTCCTCAAGATGAGCTAACACACTATTCGACAACTCACAAGTCTCGCTATACAACTCCTTGCCACTTATCTGCAGCACCTGGCAGTGCACCAACAGATCTGGTAACGCTTCACACGCTATTTGATTCAAATGCCTTGCGCCCTGGCTGCCACCAGTGACGAGCATTAACGGCTCCTGTTCCTCAAATCCAAGCGTCATCCGCGCTTCCTGCGGTAATGTGTGGCGTACATCCAACATAGCTTGCCGTATCGGGTTACCCAGTTGCATTGTCTTATGTGCTGGGAAATAGGCTAGCGAGTCAGTAAATGCCACCGAGATGCGTGTTGCCAGTGGCGCTACAAGTTTGTTCGATAGATTCGGCGGTACATCTTGTTGATGCATTAGTAACGGTACTCGATTGAGACGCGCCGCCAGTCCTGCCGGAACAGCTACATATCCTCCGCTCGTAAAAACTACTTGCGGACGAAACTTCCTTACAATGTTGAATGCCTGTATCATACCCATAGGTACACGCATCACTCCCGTTATTGTTTGCCCCGAGACATATCTCCGAAGTTTGCCAGCTTTAACAGTAGCCAGGCGAAAACCCGCCGCAGGGACTATCTCAGTCTCCAGCCCATCATCACTTCCCAGAAACAATATCTCGGCCTGGTACTCTTCACGTAACCGTGTTGCTATCGCCAGGGCGGGATATATATGTCCTCCAGTACCTCCACCAGATATAAGCACTCGCATAACATTCTCGATTGTTATTTAGTGTGTAGATGTGATGTATCTCGACCCAACGCGCTTTTTGCGCAGCGAGAGAGCTGGTGTCTCCGGCTCCTGAATATAGCGCGAAATGTTGAGTAACACACCCACGGCAGCCAGTGATACAACAAGCGATGAGCCACCGAAGCTGATAAAAGGTAACGGCACTCCTGTATATGGAATCGTTCCAGTATTCGCCCCGATATTTATGATTGCCTGTAATACCAGCCAGGTTGTGATGCCGGTTGCCAGCAACGCTCCGTACAAATCAGGAGTACGCCTGGCGAGCCGGAATCCCCGAAAAGCTAAAAACAGAAAGAGTATTACGATGACAGCGCTGCCAACAAATCCCAACTCTTCGCCAATGATTGGAAAGATCGAGTCGGTGTAAGGGAAAGGTAGATAGCCAGTCTTTTGACGGCTATTTCCTAACCCTAAGCCGAACCATCCTCCTGATCCCAATGCCAGCAATGCCTGGTACAGTTGCAGGTTAATACTTGTAATATCCTTAAAAGGATTCATAAAGCCCGCTACACGATATAAACGATAACTACTGAACGCTTCTTTTAAAAAAATCAACCCACCACAGGCCATCGCTAATAAGAACTGTGTGATATTAGCGCCTGCTGTAAAGAACATTGCTGTAGCAAATCCGGCAATAATAATTGCAGTCCCTAAGTCGTTCTCCAGCAACACTAGACCCAGGACAATCCCTACCAGAATAATGAACGGAGCCAGACCATAGAGAAATGTGCCTACCTGGTCTCCTTTACGCGCTAGCCAATCGGCGATGTAGAGAGCCAGCACTAACTTGGTTAGTTCGCTTGGCTCGAACGAGAAGAATGAGCCAAGCGATAACCAGCGCGAGGCACCGTATACATTTACGCCAAACTTCAGCACAATCACCAGCAACGGAAGGATAATCAGCATCCCAACCAGTGAGAAACGTCGCCATTGGCGATAATCTACGCGTAACGTAAGTAACATCGCCACTATGCCAAGGATTGTCCACATCAGTTCGCGCTGGAAATAGTACGAAGCGTCACCCTGGTAGCGCGCTGCCTGAAAAGCGCTTGCGCTATAGACCATGACGATGCCGATACACAACAGCGTCAGTACGATAATCAATAGCCAGGTATCAACCCTACCCGCGACACGGGGCAAACGCATTTCCAGTGTGGCAAGTTTCTCCTGCTCTTCTTCGGTGATAGCCTGTACTGTTGCTGCCCGCTGTTTCGTCCCCTGTGCAGTCTTCTCCTTGTCATCAACCTGAGAATGATTCTCTTGCGATGGCGTTTGCATGCGCCAGTCTGCCGTAAGGCCACTATGTTGCTGCTCGATACCACTATCGACTCTTCCTGGATCAGGCGCGGCGCGCTTCGCATTCAGGCGCGGAAGACGTTTACGTTGTAAACCAGGATCAACCAGTTTTTCTTCAACCGCGAAGTGTAAAGATGATTTCGATGTTTTGCTTCCTCGCGATTTTGATCCTTGAGCTACTAACCCACGTCTTTCCTCTGCAGATTCCAATGCTGGCGAGCGCATGTAGGAGCCTGAACGATCGCGTACATTCTTCCTCTGCCTGCTCTCCTTATTCGATTGTCTGGAAACATCATGTGTCATAAGTGCCCTTTAGACTTGACATAGAACAAATTTTCTAGTACACTTGTTCTTGTGATTGAGAAGCTTAATCAAGGCTTCTGCTCCTTCTCTTTATACTTAGTGTGCCTGGTCAGGCGGAACAGCGTAATACCACATCAATTGTTGCGCAATTGTCTTCCAGAGTGGAGCCGCCGCTGTACTGCCATAGATTGCCTTTCGCGGGTGATCTATTTTCACCAGAATTACAAACTGTGGATTCGAAGCAGGAATAAAACCTACTACCGAAGCCTCAGTTTGATCGGCAGAAATGCCCTGCGTTGTCGCCGTTCCAGTCTTGGCTGCTACACTGTAACCTGGAATCTGCGCTGGCTTAGCTGAACCGAGCTGAGCCGCCTGGGTGAGCATCTCTGTCAATAACTTTGCGGCATCTGCGCTGATCACACGTCGTTCAATTTTTGGATGAGCTGTCACTACCTTGCCGTCAGCATTTATCTTAGACACCAGGTAGGGATACATCATCACGCCGCCGTTTGCAATCACTTCGTAAGCCATTGCAACTTGTATTGGCGTCGCCAGAATGCTTTGTCCAAAAGCCTGGCGTGTCAAATCACTAATTGTCCAGTTCTGATTGTTTGGCGATAGATAAATTCCCGCCTCTTCAGGCCCGTCAATACCGGTAGGCTGGCCAAACCCGAAACGCGACAGGTAAGGATAGTATCGATTAGCACCGAGAATATCATGTGCTACATGCGCCGCTCCAACATTGGCGGAGTGTATCAAAACCTGTGTCATTGATTCTGTACCATACGCCATATATTGCCAATTGCATACTATAGGCGCATCAGTAAATGTCATACATCCAGTATCGTTGAGCGTCGTATCCGGCGTAATCAACCGCTGATCAAGTGCCGCCGCCATAGTGACCATCTTCATCGTTGAACCAGGTTCATAGGCGCAGTACAGCGCCGGATTAAAGAAAACCCCTTCACTTCCCAAACATCCCTGCTGTGTAGCGTACTGGCCATAATGATTAGGATCGAATGTGGGTGCACCAGCCATTGCCACTACCGCACCGGTGTGAGCATTAATCACTACGACTGTACCGCTCTCGGCTTGCAAATTCTTAACCGTATCCGCAAGGGCTGCCGATACCATGTACTCAACAGTGTTATCGATAGTCAACGTTAGATTAGCTCCACTGATTGGGGGCTGTTCGTTGATTGATCCCACATCCAGGGGATAGCCTTGCAAGTCCCTTACTGCTGTCAAACTCCCGGGCTTGCCCTTTAACAGAGCATCATACATTCCCTCAATTCCATAATTACCACGATTGTTGGAGTCATTCTGCGTAACAAATCCCAGGATTTGCGCTGCTAAACTCCCGCCAGGGTAAATACGCCAGGTTCGCGGTACCAGAAATACATCTGGCAATTGCAATGTACGCAGTTGCTCACTTTGAGATGGGTCGATACCAATTGCAATACGTGCCGTATATTGTCCACTGGCAAAAGCCAGGTGTAGCTTTTCTACCGATTCCTTTGGCAACACCTGGTGCAACGTAGTAATTAACTCCTCCAGCTCACCTTGAGCAGCGTCAGGGTGATCTAATGTGAACTGTAAAGGCTCGATGTAGACATCATCGCGCAGAACATTCGTTGCCAGAAGCTTTCCCTGGATGTCATAGATCAATCCTCGTGGTGCATCTAATGTTAAGTTTTTAATGTGCTCAGTGTCGGCGCGCTGCGCCAGTTTGTATCCGCTTTGTGATTGGAGTACTTGCCAGTAGTAGAGTCTTGCCAGCAATGTAAAGAAGCCTAGGCAGACCAGCAGGAAAATGAACATTAGCCGAATACGCGCTCGCCGCAGTTGTGCGCTCATTGTCTTGCTTCCTTCCTCTCATACGTGCCAGCTAATTGACGTTCCTCCTGTATTAATTATTTGCTCTGCCCAATCTGAATTGGTAAAAGATGTGGTACTACCAGTATGGTCACGGCTTTCGAGTCGGCGGGAACCAGTCCCAAAGATTTTGCATGCTCAGCAATATAGGTCGGCGACTCTTCTTGAGCAATGGTGTACGACAAATCCTGATTCTCGCGTTGTAGGCTGGCTTGTTGCCTATGAAACTGCTGAATTTGCTGATTCGCAGTTACCGCCTGTCCCAACTGAGAGAGATAGAGTACAGCCATTAAGCCGATTAAGAGCACGCTACAAATGCTTAAGGCTGCAGGTCCAATGCGAAAAAAAAACGGATGAAGTTGTCTGCGTCGTTTGGCAGCCAGAATAGGCTGCTTCGGCATTTCCTGGCCACCGTGATGCTTTTTCCCGCTATTTTGATCCTTGTTGCGTATCATCATCCTCGTTCCTTCGCACAAAAGAGACACCGCTATGGTCGATCCACCAATCCGATACACACATGAGAAACTACTGCAAGGCACCGGTTCGAGCTTTCGTGAATCGTCGACAGTACACCCGATGTTCCGATGCCATGCAGTTGTTTTCAGACATGTGACGCACTACGAGCCAAAAACTATTTCAGCAGCCCGCAATTTGGCGCTGCGGGCACGGGGGTTGTCTAAGACCTCATGCTTCGTTGGCGTCACCGGCTTTGGTGTAAGTATGCGTAAGCTGGCTTTATGATTACATACGCATACAGGTATGCCAGGTGGGCAAATACAATCCATCGCCTCACGCCGCATAAATCCTTTTACTAGACGATCCTCCAACGAATGAAAAGAGATAATTACCATTCTTCCTCCATCCCTTCCTATATTACCCATCTTCCCTCTACGTAACACTTCCACTATTTGAGGGAGCACTGCTTCTAGACGCTCCAGTTCGGAATTCACTGCAATCCTCAGTGCCTGAAACACCCTCGTCGCAGGATGGATTATTCCAGGCTTATAAGGTACCCCTGCTGCAGCTAACCGCGCTAATTGTGATGTACGTGTGATCGGGCCACGAGCCCTTTCCCGTACAATTCGCCAGGCGATCTGGCGCGATCGTGTCTCTTCCCCGTAACGCCAGAAAATATCCGCCAGTTCCTGTTCACTTGCGTTATTGATCAAATCGGCGGCAGTTAGCTCTTGCGACTGGTCAAGTCGCATATCCAATGGCCCATCGAAGCTGAAAGATAGTCCTCTTTCTGGATCATCCATCTGATAAGAAGAGAAGCCCAGATCTAACAAAACGCCATCTACAGAAGACACAAAACCGGCCTCGTCTACGATACGGGCCAGCTCAGCGAAGTTCCCGTGTACCAGCACTAATCGTCCATTTTTTACTACTTCAGCAAGACGCCTCTCTACCCTCTCCAAAGCCTGCACATCACTATCAATACCCAGTACCTTCCCACCAGGATCAGATCGTTCAAGTATAGCCTCGGCGTGACCTCCACCGCCTAAAGTCCCATCTACATAATTACTATTAACTTTTGGCTGAAGAAAGTTCAGCACTTCTTCCAGCATAACCGGGATGTGCCCTGCTTGCATTTATGTTCCAAATCGATGCAAACCCCGCTTTGCATCATGCGTCAAAAAAAGTATCTCTATATCCATGCAAACCCCGCCAGGCAGTTATGCTATGCCTTGAAAAATATCCTAAAAGGGATTTTCAATCCCCTCTTCTTCAAGCTTCGCCTCATATACTTGCCAGACCCCTCGATCCCATATCTCGAAGTGATCGCGCACACCCGCAACAGTTACTTCACTGTCTAGCCCCGCATAGGTACGCAGTCGGACTGGAATAACAAGCCGACCTTGCCCATCCAACTCTACCTCGCCTGCACTCGCATAAATGCGCCGTTCTAATTCGCGCAATTCATCGTTTGTTTTCCCTGCAGCCAACTCCGCCGACTTCTCTTCCCAACGTTGCATCGTATACACTGACAAACATGTTCCCTTCCCTTTACTAATGACGGCGCCCTTCTCCAGTTGTCCGCGAAATTTTGCAGGCACCGCCATTCGCCCTTTTGCATCGATTGTGTGATCGAATTGGCCGAGAAACATATCTTCCAGGACCTTTAACTAAAGTACCCGCTGACCTGCGTCCCTTTGCCTTATGTGAACGCAGGACGTTCTCCCGCATCCTGAAAGAGCTAGCGCATCTTCTACACTCACATTGGCTCTGTACCCCATCTAGCCCCACTCACAGGTCACTTGCTCCACATTGAGAGGAACCTCCCCACTATTCCCCACTTCTCCCCACCAGGATTATAACATTATTTTGCGCTATGAGACAACCGTGTTATCCACAAGTTTTTTTGCAATTAAGTGGATAACTTGTGGATAAACTCCGATTGCGTGCTCAACATTGAGCGAAAGAGAAATACATTAATCCATTTTAATAAACGTTTGCTTCTCTTCTTGCTTGATGTGACAAATTGTGCAGCATCAACGTTTTATTAGTACAAGAACGCTGTCAAATAGCTAGTTCTGAAAGAATTGAGGCGAATTTTTGTTTGACGGTTCTAGCAATCATATTTTTATGGGGGTGGACAAGAGCATCGTGTGGCTGGTAAGTAGAGTGAGCACATGAGTCAGTGTTTGCGTTGTAGCAAGCTTTGTGAACCCACTGCCGTATTTTGTGAAGAATGCCGGTTGCTGTTACGAAATCAACTCCGACAAAGCCTTTCTTCGTATGCTTTGCAACAGGCGACTTCATCCACAAGCTTTGACTCTCCAACCTTACCTGAACATCTAGGCGTGCAAGGTGATCCGCTTGAACGTATTACCTGCCCGTTACCGAGCAATAGAGTTAAGGAGCTACCACAACCTTCTGCGCTAACGGCTCAACCTGATCTTGTAGAGCAAGCTATTACCAAGCTTAATGAAGCCGCATACCTCATTGAGCGGGAGGAAGATCAGGGTAAGAACGATCGTAAAGCTCGTCTTTATTCTCGCGCTTCACGCCTATCGCCCATAGTTGATATTTCAGCCGATATTCGTCGAGAGAGCACACCCTTACCAAAAATTTCAAACATAGTAGAAAGCAATGGCAACTCTCCTTCTCGTGCAGACTCTGGTTCCGCCTTGTCTGATTACTGGCCCTGGCTTGATGAAGATTCTGAAGAAAAAGAGAGCGATATCTGGGCTGATCGTACAGACCCTCTCATATCTCGCCATATTCCTACTAGTGCCGAATCAGCGAGTATCGAGGAAGAGGATATGCGACGGGCTAAAGCGGATGGGATATCAACAGCTCGATTCCCTATTCCATTTGTCCAGCGCCATTCTTCCCGTTTACGTATCACCTTTATTGCTCTTGCCATCATTGCGTTGATCGCTCTAATAGTCGACGGTATTCTACTCAATGTTGCCTTTAACCATCCACACCAGGATAATATTACATCGGACGGATTTCCGACCCTGATGCTTTCCTCCAATGCTGCCTCACTTGGGAGCACGGTGACTATTACGCTCAAGCAATTTTCTCCTTTAACGCGTGTGGTGCTGACCCATGATATCCAGGTACCCATCTCGATTAATGGTAGTTCATCGATCATGACGAATGCACAGGGAGTGGCTACCTTCTCGTTGGTAATCGATACGAGCTGGGGACCGGGATTCCATTTGATCGTGGCCGAAGATTTTAGCACCCGCTATACCGCCAGCGCTGACCTGCAGATCACTGGAGAAGGACCTACCCATCCACCGCACCTGCTGATTGACACCACGCTCATCACGATGGGAACCGACGTGGTCGGAGCAAACACCATTCGTCCGTTCACCTTAGCCAATAGTGGTGGTGGCACGATCACCTGGTCAGCTAACAGTAATCAGTCCTGGCTGTTGGTCGCACCCAGCCAGGGCATCTTCAGCCAAACGCAAACCATCTCGCTGGCAGTGCAGCGCGTTGGGCTCAAACCTGGAGATTACACCGGGCGTATCACCATCTCCTCGAATGTCAGCGCTCCTCAGTACATTGAGGTCGAGATGACCGTTCGTGAACTACCTCCCAATGCTGGTCCAGTGCTGGCTCTTGCGCCAGCTCTGCTCTCTTTTACCAAGGCAGATGGGGATGCTACGACTAGTTGGCAAGCGCTGACTATCAGTAATCCCGGTTCACGCACGTTGAATTGGTCGCTCACGTTTGCACAAGGGCTGACCTGCAACTGGTTGAGTGCGATGCCTACAGGAGGAAGCGTTCCTCCTGGGGGCAGTATGACACTCACAGTCAACGTGCAGAGTCAGTGTATACTGCCAGGCAACTACATTGGCACGCTGCAGTTTACGGCGAATGGAGCCATTGACAGTACGCAAGCGGTCAACGTCTCGCTCGTGGTGCAACCGCATTGTGGCCTGGTTAGCAGTACTGGCTACCTGGCCTTTAACGTGGTGGCAGGACAGAGTACCCTGGCAAATCAGACTTTGAGCTTGAATGCCACTGCCAGTTGTGCGGGAACGCCTATCTCCTGGACGGCCTGGTCGACGGCATCCTGGCTGACGATTACCCCTGCCAGTGGCCAAGTACAGGGCACCGTCAGTGCTGTTACCTCTGCAAGTATCAATGCGGCAGGGCTTGCGCCTGGAAAGTATGCTGGTGATCTCTCGTTTGTCATCGGGCAGAGTACGCTCACGGTGATGGTGCAGCTGACAGTCCAGACCCCTCCACCTCCTTCTGCACCGATTATGGGCGCCTCGCCGCTCAGCCTCAATTTTAACAATATCCAGGGGCAACCCAGCCCTACTGGCCAGGTGGCGACCATCACCAACAACGGGGGTAGTGAGCTGAAATGGCATACGTCCGTCACCATCTTATCTTCTAGCTGGCTAAATACATCACCATCAGGCGGAACGATTGCTCCCGGACAATCAGGGCAGGTCACAATCAAAGTGAATACAGCGAACTTAACCCCTGGCAATTATATGGGGCAAATCACGCTCAATGGCATGGATGTAAAGGGCAATCTTGCGCCAGGTAGCCCAAAGACCATTATAGTGAACCTGGTGATGCAGCTTCCTTGTACCATGTCGCCGCCCTCTTCGAGCGTACTCGCCTTGAGCGCGGTGCAAGGAGCGTCTGCGAATCCAGCAGCGCAGACGGTGATGTTCACGGGAACGGGAAGTTGTGTCTGGCCGGTCACATGGAATACCAGTGTTGCGCCCACAGCAAGCTGGTTGACCCTGACACCTCCTAAGGGCACGATCAATGGCACAGGTCAATCGGGCAGTCTCCTGGTGAATGCCGACATTGCAGGTCTCCAAGCAGGGACGTATACCACGCATGTTACGATCGCTGCAAGTGATGCGAGCGGTATGGCAGTGCAGGGAAGTTCTCAAACTTTCGCAGTGACGCTGACCGTTCTCCCTCCATGCGTGCTGTCGCCTCTTTCACCTAACAGCCTGACATTTTCCGTTCCACAGGGGCAGTCCTCGGCAACCGCGCAAAATGTGACATTCAGCGAGACAGGAACATGTTCGCGTCCTGTCAAGTGGACTGCATCAGCGAACAGTGCCTGGCTTGTTCCTGGGACATCGGGAACCGATGGAGGCGGCGGCAGCATACTTGGGGTGAATGTCGATGCCACAAATCTGACACCTGGCACGTATTCTGGAACCATCACGATAGCTGCCACTGACAGCGCTGGTGTCACTATCTCAGGAAGCGGGCAAACGATCAACGTGACCCTGACGGTGACATGACATGCCTTTCCGGGGTAGTAGCTTCATTTTCCCTATATCAAAACTTCACGAATCCAGAGATAACCTCTTGCAAACTATCTTAAGATGTGTATTAATGTATCAGCATGTACCAGTAGATTGACGGCAGCAACTACTTTCACATTTTGTAAACTGAGCCTTATTGCGTTCATACCGGTAAAGTAGGATTTCTTTTTGATGGATGTTTCTATAAGCCTGAGGAGTGGGAATGGATACCAAGCGCTGCTTGAGTTGCCATAAACTATTACGAGCTGATGCACAGAGTTGCAGTCTCTGTGGGTATATCTTCTCACAGGCGCCTGTAAGACGCAGCAGTAAAGCTACCAATGGATCTCGTCGCTCAGGAACAGCCTCGTTTCCCTCGAATCCTCCTGCCTCACCGCATCGTGCAGGTCATTACTCAGGTTTACATCCTGAAGATCAACCTTACCAATCGAGTTTCATGCCTGTACATCGTCCTCCTGCTATTACACGTCGCCTGGTTGAGCAAGAATCAGATGAGCTACTTCTGCCGGTAGCGGCTTCTCAACTGGAAACTGTACCAGAACGTGAACAAACACCGAAGCGCTACGTGGCTTCCCCTGTTCCATTGGCAAAGCCAATGCCACAACGCTACTCAGGTACATCGTCCCAAATGGCTGCTCAAGTTCCTCTACTTGAAGTTGAGACGCCTCCGTTAGCACCAGAGCCAACGTTACATGAGCAAATCACTGCGCCACTGCCCGTATCAGTGTACTTACCAGACAAACGTCAAACACGCAACCGCATCGTACGAATTTTACTACTTGCCTCATGTCTCTCATTCCTGTTGGCAACAGGCATATTGGCATATCTACTTCTCGATAGAAGAGCTGTAACCTCAACGCACCCCGTTTTAACAGCAGCGCCACTTACTCCCCCAAAATTACAATTGTCAGCCAAACAAATTGATTTCGGCGCAAATGTGCCGGGAGCAATCTCTACCAAAACATTCACTCTGGCCAATGCGGGAGGAGGACAAATCGTCTGGCAAGCTGGTAGTAATAGCCCATGGTTAACCATTTCACCTGCTGGTGGTACATTTTCAGGCAGCGCTATCACGACCTTGACTGTAAAACGATCAAATACGGCACCAGGGGATCATACGGGTTACATCACCTTCATGCAGCAAGGAAATACTTATTCAACACTAAAAGTTACGATGTCGGTTAGCCCTTTCGCAGCCAACTTGAACCTCACTCCTGCATCATTGACCGTTAGCCCATCTCCGTTACCATCTATGTCCGTAAAGCCGAGCTTGCTTGCATTCAGCACAATCCAGGGATCAAATTCGTCCCCACAAACGTTCAACATAACAAATACGGGTAATGCCCCACTTAATTGGGCGATCACAGAGGATGCAAACGCAATTACCTTCATCTCTGTATCCTCGACGTATGGAACTGTTACACCTGGAAGTAGCGCTCCAATCGCCGTAACTCCGAACGTTGTTCAATCAATCGCCGGTGTAATCAACGCGACCATTACAATTTTGGATACCGATAAAGGAACTCCCGTGCAGAGCCAGCAGGTGGCAGTAAAGATTACTGTAAGTAATCAGGCTGTGATTAGTGTTTCCAGTACCAATTTGACGTTCAATAGCTCTAATACTCCCCAATTAATCACGATTACCAATACAGGTTCTGCTCCTCTCAACTGGACGCTGTCTCAACCTTTGCCCTCCTGGCTCTCGGTCGATATCCCAAGCGGCACGCTCGCTCCAAAGGAAATTGCGTTTGTTAATGTGGCGTCTAACAGCGCTGGATTGCATCCAGGCCCCCCCTACACGTATACACTGGTGGTGAGCGATATGGATGCCCACACTCCAGTCACACCGCAGAAAATACAGGTAACATTGTTGGTAACATAGACGTTGACGCTCTTTATGTCCTGTGCTACACTCGTATCAGCAGAGGCAAACTATATCTCAAATCTGTCCTATTTGCTCATGCCTCTACGAACAAAGACTATTGGAGGATAGAGTAGTGCCTACCATTACATTTGTGCGCGAGAATAAACAGGTAGAAGTCCCTGACGGCGATCATGTCCGTTATCCAGCGCTCGAGAATGATGTTCCAGTCTACTGTGGTCTGTGGAAATTTGCGAATTGCCATGGCAATGGCCTGTGTGGTACTGATCGCGTTGCAGTTTCTCCCTCAATGAATACGAACGCTCTCACCTTTCAGGAAAAATTTTGGTTACGCAAGGACCTCAAAAAGAATCCGAACATACGCCTTGCATGCCAGGTTCAGGTTTATGGTGATGTAAGCGTCGATACCCAATGTAATTGACACTCCTCCCGTTTGAATGACGGAAGTTCCAGGACCATCGCTTTAAGGCCGATTTACAGGATACAAAGTGTGAAGGCCCCGTGGATTGCATTCCGGGGATGAAACGCTCCCTTTCTGACCCAATCTGTTACTGTGGGTGTCCTTGACACTTTCCTCTGGTCCTGCTATACTGCACGAGAGCAGTAGAAAATATGTTCCATATGGAGAGAGCATGAGACGGAAGCCAGCACCCTCGTTTATCCTCACCCTGCCCCTAGAGGTGGACTCCCAGCAGGCAGCCCACCTGCATGCGCATTTCGAATGCGCCCGCCAGCTCTACAATGCCCTGCTCGCTGAGGCCACCAAGCGCTTGAGGCGCATGAAGGCTGACCCAGCATGGCAGGTTGCCCGTGCCATTCCCCCATCCCAGCGGGAGACGCGCAGCAAAGCGTTTGCCCACCTGCGCATGCACTACGGGTTCTCCGAATACGGCTTGCACGAGGCGGCGCAGCACTTGCGCACCAGTTGGATCGCCGAGCACATCGACAGCCACATGGCGCAGAAGCTCGCGAGCCGCGCCTATCAGGCAGCCAATCGGGTGTGTCTGGGTCAGGCCCGGCGTGTGCGCTTTCGGAGCAAGGGTCGAGGGTTGGACTCCGTCGAGGGCAAGACCAACAGCTCTGGCCTGCGTTTCCGCTTGCAAGCGGGAGAAGAAGGGGACCAGGGCTGGCTCACCTGGAACGGCGACCTGATCCCGGCACTGATCGAGTGGGGAGACGAAGTGGTCCACCACGGACTCGAGCAGCGCATCAAGTACGTGCGCCTGATCCGCCATCGGGCGTCTTCTCCTCAGGCACAGGGAGCCGACTGCCGCTGCTTTGTGTACTCGGTGCAGCTCATCCTTGAGGGTCATCCCTTGCAGAAGCCGAAACATGCTCACGGGCATGGGGTCGTTGGACTGGATCTGGGGCCATCAACGGTGGCCATCGTCCCAGAGAAGGGCAAGGCCCAGTTGCTGCTGCTGGCAGAAGAACTGGCACCTGATACGCGCGCGCGCCGCCGCCTCCAGAGAAAGCTCGATCGGCAACGCCGCGCCAATAATCAAGAGCATTACGATGAGCAAGGCCGCATCCGTACACCAAGCCGCGGCCAGGGCCGACACATATGGCACGAGAGTCGAGGGTACCAGCAGACGCGCCGTCGGCTGTCCACCGCGGAACGCAAGCTCGCGGCCCATCGTCGCAGCCTGCATGGAAACCTGGCCAATGAGATCCTCCGCCTGGGGGATGATCTGCGCATTGAAAAGGTCAGCTACAAGAGCTGGCAACGCTGCTTTGGCAGAAGTGTGGGGCTTCGTGCCCCTGGGCGCTTTGTAGAAGCCGTCAAGTGCGTGGTTGCAAGAACTCGCACCGCCCAGTTGCGTGAAATCCCCACCTATCACACCAAACTCTCCCAGTATTGCCACGCCTGCGGGACATACACCAGGAAGAAGCTGTCGCAGCGCTTTCACTGCTGCCCCCATTGCGGGCTCGGCCACCAGACGCTCATCCAGCGCGACCTGTACTCGGCGTGGCTCGCGAGCGTGCTCGATCCCATCAGACTCACCTTCCCTTCCAGGGGCCAGTTGGGCATTCACTGGCAAAGCATGGAGGCGTGCTTGCAGGCCGCCCTGGAAGACACCCAACAACATGCGAGCGCGCTGGGACTCCCGCGCCGCTTCGGTATCCCCGGAGCCAGAGCGTGTCGGCCCGCAGTCTTGGCTGATCAGCACAAGAGCCGGTGATCGTTCCCCGATCCTCGGAAGCGTGTTGACCGCAGCAAGAACCCCTCGCGTTTCAACCGAGGGAGTCTCAGTATATCAGCTTGTACTAAGGCTGACCTGGCTCAACAACGAAGTTAAGTGTGACAGCAAGCTGGCCATTCCAGAACAATTCCACCCTCCCCTCCGCAGGTTGCAGATACTGCATCGGGAAATACCCGCTTGATGCATCTTTAATTGATGTTGAAGTTGATTGTTGGTAGAAATTGTTGTTGGTATACCACCTGGCGGTCACTATACCAGGCGACTTGGGATGGACGCTGTAGGTCAAGAAAATAGTATCGCCTACTTTGAACTGATTCGTTGGAGCCTGTGGTTGAGAAGTTGCTGGATCAATTTTCGATGCTGTTGCAGCCGAATTAATGATCAGAGAAGCTGGTCCGAAGGTGGGTACTGTTTGAGGAATAGGTAATGTTGCTGGCTGAGTCGTCTTGATATTGTCTGGTCTGGCATCGCCATATATCTGGTGTAAGAAAGTAAGCTTGCCAGTTGCCTTGGCATAGAAACCCGCTCCTGTACAAAGCAAAGCAAATACGATAATGACACTAATCAACCCGCTGACAGCGCGATAGGGAGGGATAATTGCACGGGGTTTGGTATATATAGGGGGAACGTGAACAGGCCCTTCCAAGCCTGGAATAGCGGGCATCATTGAGCCATTTTCACTTCCCGCCTGTACGGTTGGTAGATTTGGCGAGGTTACTTTCAGCGTCTGCTGTGGCACTTCTATTCCACCCTGGTAGGGCATAGGTAACATCGAAGGTTGCTGTTGTTGTACATACCCAGGTACTGCTTGTGGAGCCATAACCTGCCCCCACAATGTATTATCGTTCATTCCTCCTTGGAATGAACCTTGTGATATCTGGTTGCCCCATCCATTGCCTGTTGTCGGCGTTATTGGGCCTCCCCACCCAGCCGAAGGAGGCGGAACCTGATACTGCCCACCTACTCCGGCCAACGGTGAGGGCGCTTTGCACTGAGGGCAAGGCGCATTATTAGTTGGTCTGAAGGCATTACAAGAAGGGCACAACATATGATCCATTCCTTTTTTCACTGAGTCTAAATAACTTCGCGATCTTTAACATTCTGTTCGAAGATACTTACTTAATAACACACAGTAACATCAGTGTCATAGCGGGTCAAGATTTGCCTGAAACCTAGGGCAAAATGGCTATAACTCATTTAAAGTAAACGTGTTTCAAAACGTATCTCGAGCTCGTAAGATATACTCCTCTCTTTCCCTGAGAGAAAAGTATAAACCTTGAATCAGTCCAGATGTGCATGTTACCATAAGAGATAAGAAGACGTTTCCTGGAGCCTCTGAAGATGCATATCTGACTCGACAACTATGGCAGAAACACAAGAACAATGGTACAACAGACAGGCGATTGAGCAGCTTGCCCAGCATATTCCGTTTGAAAGGGACACTGCCAGTAAGGCAGAGCAAATAGAAATGCTGCGTGGACTCGTCATACATCACGGACGTGATATGGACCCATCATTGTTTGGCTTCGAAGCGCGTAGCGAACTCATACGGCTTGGTCTGTGGGATCGCATTGGCCCACAATTGTAAAGGAGTTTTGTGCTATCATACAGGTAGGTTTGCGCCGTTCCTTTTGTGTTTGTATATTTATGTAAGGGGGCAAGGATGCTCAAAGGTACATTGGTGTATCTGGCTCAGAATAATACTGTGCGTAACTTCGTAATACGCAACAGAGCAACGCGAGCGGTTTCTCGTCGATTCGTAGCTGGCGAAACGTTAGACGACGCCATTGCAGCTACACGAGCGCTCAATCAGCGCAATATGCATGTCTCGCTCGATCATCTTGGCGAAAACGTTTCGAATGCGAAAGAAGCCATTTCTGCCGCACAGGATTATATCGCCATCCTTGATCGCATCAAACAAGCAGGTGTAGATGCCAATATCTCTATCAAGCTCACCGCTCTCGGATTGGATGTTTCTCAAGAGTTATGCGAACAGGATGTCTGCCGTGTTCTGGAGCATGCACAGCAGTTTCCCATTTTCGTGCGCATCGATATGGAAGGGTCGGCGTATACCGAACGGACATTCGATATCGCGTTACGCATGCATAAGCAGTATGAATACGTGGGTACGGTAATCCAATCTTGCATGCATAGCAGCAAGAAACATGTCGAGCAACTGATCGCGCAGGGAGTGCGCGTGCGCCTGGTGAAAGGCGCCTATAAAGAGCCAAAAACGGTCGCTTTTCAACAAAAGAGCGAAGTTGATCATAATTTTATTCGGCTGATGACTATGCTACTCCAGCGTGGCAACTATCCTGCTATCGCGACACAAGACGAGGCCATCATCAATGCGACCTGTAAATTTGCACGTAATCAGGGTATTAGTAAATCGGCCTTTGAGTTCCAGATGCTCTACGGCATTCGTCGCGACCTGCAGGAAAAGTTAGTAAGCCAGGGATACAACCTGCGTATCTATGTGCCCTATGGTTCGCAGTGGTATCCTTACCTGATGCGTCGTATGGCGGAACGTCCTGCCAACCTGTTTTTTGTCATAGGCAATGTGATACGCGGATGACAATGTATGTTATTTCGGTGGGTGTAGCCGATGTGCGACGTAATCCAGATCCCTTTTCCGAACTGGTTACGCAGGCCTTGATGAATGCTCCCGTGATACTGGGTGAGAATGCGGGTGAATGGAAGTATGTGACCTTAACGGATTACAAGGGCTGGGTTCGCACTGACGAGTTAGAAGAACCTATTGTAAAGGGATTCTGCAAAGTTGGAATATGCTGTGGCACACCTTTACATCTCGTAGCAGTGATTAAAACTACACGTACGCCCTTGTACATACATCCAGTGAGTAACAACATGCTCGGTTACGTCTACCTTTCAACCATGTTGCCATTGCTCGATATAACTCAAGCCTGTCGCGTACAGGTTGCCTTGCCAGGTGAACGTACAGCTTGGCTTTCACGTACAGCTATCGAAATCTGCATGCAAGAGACAGCGCTTCCCCGCGCTTCAATTACAGCAATTACAAGTTATGCACGTGTTTTTCTAGGTGTGCCGTACCTTTGGGGTGGAACAAGCTGCGAAGGTATTGATTGCAGCGGCTTTATACAGCTCTGTTATCGCATGGGAGGATATGTCATTCCTCGAGATGCCTATCAACAGTATGCTTCCCTTAAACAGCGTGTCGACAGAAACCATCTGCAAGCGGGGGATTTGATATTCTTTGGTCGCCAGAAGATTACACATGTCGCTATGGCCCTGAACAATCAAGAGTATATACATTCAGAGGGACAGTTGTACAATTGCGTCACCATCAATAGTTTCGATCCTGCTGCTGATCATTATGATAAAAGACTCGACGAGATCTATTGGGGTGCAAAACGTGTAATTGTATAGATAAAGAGGATTCAATGCCCATTCTACCCTATAAGGGCATATGGCCCACCATAGAGGAAAGCGTCTTTATCGCCCCCGGTGCGATGGTGATTGGTAACGTCACCATTCGAGAAGACGCAAGTATCTGGTACAACACCGTCATACGCGCCGATAATGCTCCTATCGTTATTGGGCGCCGCACGAATATACAGGATAATTGTACGCTACATGTAGATTCCGATGCTCCTCTTACCATTGGCGATGAGTGTACGATTGGGCATGGTGCTGTTGTCCATGGTGCGACATTGCGGGACCAGATATTGGTAGGAATTAAAGCTGTAGTGCTTTCCCATGCACAAATAGGCTCAAGAACAATCGTAGGAGCATGCGCGCTGGTTGGAGAGCGAAAAAATATACCGGATGGAGCGTTGATCCTTGGGATACCTGCCAAATATGTACGTGAACTGACTAAGGCAGAGTTGGAACATATTGTTACAAGCGCAGAGAGTTATTACAAAAGATCGCTAGAGCATAAGCAGTCGATAGCAACAATTCCGCCTGTGTAGACTCAAATGCCCCTGGTTGTATTGCTTATGAGAGCTTGCCAAGTGGCAATGAGAAATAAAATGTAACTTACCCTGTTAACATTACCTGAAAAGAAACCTGTACAGGCTTTTGATTTGGGCGTTGAATCTTCAAAGCGACATCCCATAGTCCAGGCATCGAAAAAGTCTCATTCTTACTCAAAACGGCTACATAAGTAGGATGCCCACCCTTGATTGTAGCACTGGCTACTCCCATATTCATTATCACCATATTGATGCTGATTTGTACCTGGGCATCAGTAACGGGATTGCCGTTGTTATCATTCATTGTAACAATCACGGTATTTTCATAATCAACACGCGCGGGTGTAATTTGTAAATTGACCGTTAGATTGCCAGCCTGCTTTGTTTGGGTAATCTGGGTATTTGATGTGGAAGGCGTTGTGCTTGTGCTTGACCCAGTAGTATTAAATGTATAGTCAATTGCGGGAAAGACAATTGGTGGCGCGAAAAAAGACATGAAGGATGCACACAGCAACACCCCTGCTCCCAGGTATGCAAAAGACTTCATCGTTACTATGAGTCGGCGCTCATTTCGTTCCAATGCTGATTGGCGTGTCCGTCTTGCTGGCATCTCGGCATTTACGACGGGCAATAACAAAACCTGCCTGCATAACTGAGGTCCAAGGAAGAACAAGGCATAGCCGCTCAAAAGCAGCATTATCGCGACAAGTATTATCTTCACAAGCAGTGCACGTCCAAAGGGATCGGTAATCAATTGTTGAACACTGCTCAGGCTCGTTTCCGCAAGAAAAAGACCGCTGACAAGCAGTACGGCGATAGAACCAAGTATCAGGGGCGTATAGCGTTGTAAGAGTATCACCAGGGATCTGGCATGCAGTTCAGGTTCGATAGCTGGGAGGAGTGGAAGCAGTACAAATCCTAGATAGGCTGCCCCCCCAAACCAGATGCCCTGTGCTGCCAGGAACAGCCAATCAAGTATCACTGCGCTTACATGCGCTTGCGCCAATTGCGTGATATCTTCCGAAAGTGCCAGGGTCAGCAGGATAAACCCCACCAGCGTGAGCCAGGCAATAGTATGCTTTGCCTGCTCTCTTGTCCTCATGCTGGTTGTATTACGGATCCCAATAGATTGTCTTCTTGTAGAGCGAGTTGTCCACCATAGGAAGACCAGTGCTATGCTAATCAAAGCGATACGCACCAGCCAGAGATGCCCATAAGTCGTGTCGACAATCAACTCGCGTATAGTCGAAGGATCAATGCCATTACTGTTAGAGGCCTGTGTGAGGAGTGCAGCCCGTAGTATAAGGTTGATAATCTCCCCGGCAAATAGGGCAGCCAGGCAGAGCCACTTCAGAGGTAACGACTGCTTTCGAACCTGAGCCATAAATGTAAATGTAGGGGTAGGGCTTGCCCCAACCCGGCCACGATCTCCTATGCTACTTGCCCCTACCCGTTCCCTATTACTCCGATCTATATTGCCTCTCTCATCCTCGCCATGATCTTCCAAATCTCTTGTGGTTCTATTCCTCCCGCTTTCACCTCGATTCCCACTAGTATCTCTGCCACTGTCATTCTTTCCACCTGCTAAAACAACACCCTCTATTACAAGGATTCCAATCCAGAGAGCAAGCGCTACCATCACCAGCCAATCCCAGGCAACAGCCAAAATACCCTGCAAGCTGAGTTGAGGGAGGATGTTGCTTGTACTTGGGCCGAGGATGACCTGTCCTGGTAAGCCCGTGCTCGAGTGTCCGATATTGAACCCAATCACGCCATGAGTTGCCCGCCCATCTGTAGCAGAAAGGGCGGTCCAACGTACCGTATAGCTGCCCAAAGGCAGTTGCGCGATCAGAGGTGTATCCAGTTCCTGTGGATTGATGCTCGCTACATGACTGCGACCGGCATTCATTTCTTGATAATTTATACCGAAATAGACATTGGCAATGCTTGCTGAACTAATTGGCGTGTTAAAGAAGACACGTATTTGTGTTGGAGGTGTGCTTATCGTCGAGCCATCTACAGGAATAGAACCAATAACGAAAGACTGCGCGAGCGCTGCCGGTGGCCGGAATACAACAGGTAACCAGCTAAGTGTGATCAATATATAAAGACTCAGCGCTGATATCAGCACTCGCCTGAGAAAACGTCTCTGTCGCATAAAACCCTTTATTGTAGTTTGAGTGCTCAATCCTTTTGAGATTGTACATCAGTCACTGTGCGCTCGCAACATGCGCAGGGCGTGTTAACCTGATCGCGCTTGATATAATCGATACAAGTGTTAGAAGTGTTATAAACGTTATAAGTGTTATATTTGGTGGAAGCCGGAATGTTGAAGTAAGCATCTTCTCTATCGTGAGCACATTTCTTACAGACAGTGATTGACCTGCTATCGATATCCAGTAGAGGAATTTTTGCCCTCGATGCCTTTATATCGATTACATTCGCAACATTCGCAACAACCGCGACATCTGCAACAATCAGAGCCTGCGAATTATCCTGGTGGGGGTAAGCCCCATAGGCAAATCCCCATGACCAATTACTTTCGTCCCGGTTAAGGATCCAACAGTACTCAAGTGCCACCATGCACGCTCTCAAAACATCGCTAGTAATAACAGAAACAAATATACTTTCTTCAAGCCCATAAGTATATTAGATGCAACTTTTATTATTGTAGAGTATGTTACACACGAAAATTTTCGCAACAGAGGTGTCACAAAATCGACCTGAGCGGTGTCTCATATTTGCTATGCATATAGGAAAATTTTTGAAAGGAATGACAAAAACTGGTATGACTGAAAAACTTATGACCGCGCCAGGAGACGATACTATCAACTTACGTTCTTCAGGCCAAGTGGTTCTACGAACGCGCAATCTCTCTAAACAATATGGGAAACGACTCGCCGTGGATAATCTCAATCTGGAGGTGCATCGCGGCGAAATCTTTGGCTTTCTCGGTCCCAATGGAGCGGGCAAAACAACTACTATCCGCATGGCTCTTGGACTGATCGCACCAACTTCTGGCAGAGTCGAGATTCTAGGACGAGACGTATTCGCCCACAGAGCACAAATTCTTCCTCGTGTGGGCTCGCTGGTTGAGACACCTGCCTTGTTTACCTACCTGTCTGGCCGTAATAACCTGCGGGCAGTAGGATCCGTCCTGGGCGGTGTACCCAAGGCGCGCATCGATGCCGTGCTCGACGTGGTCGGGCTGGGTATACGACAGAAAGATCGTGTCCGCACCTACTCGCTTGGCATGAAGCAGCGTCTGGGCGTGGCCATGGCTCTCTTGCAGGACCCCGATGTGCTGATCCTGGATGAACCCGCCAATGGTCTCGACCCCGCAGGCATTGTCGAGATGCGCGATTTGATGCACCGCCTCTCAGCCGAGGGCAAGACGGTCTTCATTTCGAGCCACCTGCTCACTGAGGTGCAGCAGATCTGCACGCGTGTAGGCATCATTCATCTCGGTAAACTCATCACCGAATCCACCGTCGAGGAACTCACGAAAGGGCATGGAGAGTTCACTGTAACGCTGGAACGCCCGGAACAGGCGCTCGCGCTTATTCAGGCGCAAGTATGGGGCAAAGACGCCCACATTGATTCAAACGGCGCACTTATTACACCAGCGCCTGAGGGACGTGGACGCAACCTCAATCTCTTCCTCGTGAACGAGGGCTTCGCTCCCGATACTATTGCACCATCAACAAAGGACCTGGAGCAGGTTTTCCTGCACCTGACAAATGGTGGATCAGGAGAAATTCAATGAGTACATCAGTTATTACACCCACACCCACGGAACAGATTCAGTTGCATAGCGCAAAGCCCAGCTTCTTTGGTACTGTGCGTGGAGAGTTCTTCAAGATCGCACGCCAGTGGACAAACTGGATTATGCTTGCGTTGCTGCTTGGGGTCATCGTTTTGCCATTTATCATCGAAATGACGGCGCCAAATGTGAAAACCAACATTCAAACGAATCCACTGCATTTCTTTTATAATGTACTGTCGTTTGCATTGTCGATACTGCGAGTCTTTACCGGCATCTTTCTGCTGATCTTGACCGCACGAACAGTTGGCCTGGAATATCAGCTTGGTACCATCCGTGTCCTGCTGTCGCGTGGCGTAGGGCGATTGCAACTGCTCTTCGCCAAGCTACTGACCGTGGTATTGATTGCCCTGGGCTTACTGGCGTTTGGCCTCTTACTCGATTACCTCTTAACAGTAATCCTGGTTGCCGGGATTACTGGGAATTTGACCGCCTTCAGTGCTCTCAATTCGGCATTCTGGTCAGACGCCCGCATCTACATCCTGTCCATCCTGCTTAACATGGGCGTTACTATCCTGCTGGCAACCGCGGCTGCCGTGGTTGGCCGTTCGGTGACATTTGGATTAAGCGCCGCGCTTGTCTTTTTCCCTATTGACAACGTAGCTACGATTGTTATGACCCTTGCCTACCGTGTGACTCATAACGATTTCTGGTTAAGTGCTACAGCCTACTTCCTGGGACCGAACCTCAATACCATGGCTGCCGCGCTCACAGGTAACAGAGCTGAATCCATCGGGGCCAACCCGCTCTACTTTGTTGATCAAGCAGGGCAGGCTCATGGAATCCTGGTTGACGGCACTCACACCGTGGTGGTCGCGCTTGTCTACGCTGCCATTTTTGCAATCACCGCCATCGTCCTGACCTGGAAGAGGGATGTAAGGGAGTAATCAATCAAAGTGATAATCGCGGCGGCTTCGCTCGCCGCGATTATCACTTTGATTTAGATCGATTCTCTATACTTATTCGTAATCGGCAGTCTTCTATCCCTGCCAAATGCGCGCGTCGTAATCTTCACTCCTGGAGGAGCCTGGCGGCGCTTGTACTCGCTGAGATCAACCATGCGCATCACTCGTTCAACCGTCTTGCGCTCGAAACCCATGGCCAGGATTTCTTCAAAGCTGCGATCATCTTCAGCATACGCCTTCAAAATCGGATCAAGTACCTCATATGGTGGCAGACTATCAATATCCTTCTGTTCCGGGCGAAGCTCCGCGGAGGGCGGCTTCGCGATTACCGTTTGTGGTATAACGGGTTTTTCGCCTAGCGTATTGCGATACATACTCAGCTCATACACCAGTGTTTTCAATACATCTTTCAAGACGGCAAATCCACCTGCCATATCGCCATAGAGCGTACTATAACCGGTGGCCATCTCTGATTTATTGCCCGTAGTCAGCACGATAGCACCAAATTTGTTGGAAATGCTCATCAGTATGTTACCGCGAATACGTGCCTGTAGATTTTCTCCTGCCAGGCCGGGATCACTTTCACCAAACGCAGGCTTGAGCATTTTTAGTGAAGTGCGGAATGTCTCCTCTATTGGAATAGTCAAAAACTCTATACCGAGGTTCTCTGCCAGTTCTTGAGCGTCTGTCTTACTGCCCTCTGAAGAATAACCAGAAGGCATCGAGATACCCAGTATGTTTTCAGAGCCCAGGGCGTCAACTGCGATTGCTGCAGTCAGCGATGAATCAATACCTCCCGATAGGCCAATAATAGCCTTCTTGAAGCCCGTTTTGTGTACATAGTCGCGTGTGCCCAATACCAGCGCCGCGTAGATTTCCTCTAATGGCTTCATCTTTGGCTCGATACGCTGTGACTCGCCTAGTGGATGTATGGGAGGCTCCAGGAGAGACTCATGCGAGCGCTCATCGCTAATTTTGATGAAGGGTACAACATTCGGGTCGTCTTGTAATCGTTCCTGGCGACGACGAGGATCATGCAGGCGCGAACGGAAAACGGAGGCAGTATCCAGGTCAACAATGAGCATATCCTCCGCAAACTCTCTGGCGCGTGCAATCAATGCTCCTTGCTCATTGAAGACCATGCTGTCTCCATCAAAAACCAGTTCATCCTGGCCTCCAACCATATTCAGATAGACTACAATCACACCGTTATCGGCTGCGCGAGTTGCCAGCATCTCCTCTCTAAAAGTCCCTTTGCCAGCGTAGTAGGGCGAGCCATTGATATTCACAATTACCTCTGCTCCCGAGTGCGCTTGCAATGTCATCGGACCAGTAGGATACCAGATATCCTCACAGATAGTAATGCCAACGTGTACTCCATTGATTAGAAAGATTGGCGCCTTGCTTCCCGACTGAAAATAGCGATTCTCATCAAAAACGCCATAGTTAGGCAGGTAATGTTTGTGATAGGTCCCATAGAGCTTTCCCTCGCAGAGAATCGCGGCAGCATTGTAGATGTCGTCATCGCGATCCACAAAACCGATCACGGCAGTCAATCCAGGCAGGTCTCGACTGGCATTGATCAGTTCATCCAACTTGCGCAACTGGGCTGCGACAAATCCTGGTTTAAGTAGCAGGTCTTCAGGTGGATAACCCGTTAAAGCCAGTTCAGGTGTACACACGATATGTGAGCCAGCCGCGTGGGCCTGCTGCATGTATGCCAATATCTTTTCGGTATTGCCCTCCAGATCACCAACAGTCACGTTTATTTGAGCAAGTGCCACTCGAAGCGGTATGATATTCATGAGAATGTTCCTTTCTCATCCAAATGGACAGAGCCAACCAAGTTTTTTTCTTTTGCGCCGCCGGAGGCGGCGGGGGAGAAACGCGGGGACACCCCGCACCCCGCCAAAGGGCCTTGCAGGCCCTTGGAACCCCTGCTGAATAGTTACAGATTTTTAGATAATTAATAAGGAGTATCTCTCAATGGAGATGCAGTTATATTTGTTACACGTTGTACCGTTTATCGTTATAGTTTACCTGGCTTTTCTGCTCTTCATGCGCCCACCCAGGGAAGTGATCCTGGCTTCACTCGTGGGAGGCTTGACTATGGGTGTCATAAACGCGCTCGTCGATCTCATCGCCTATTATGCTTCCTGGTGGCATTATACTGCCAGTGGGCTGATCTTGCAGTTACCTTTACCTTTTTATATTACACCAATTTTGATCTTCGGCGGAGTGGCCTACCTGTTAATTTGGCGTTTCTGGCATACGCGCTCACACTGGTTCGCCATGCTCCTGCTGATTGGAGTCCCTATTTTTGGTTTTGCTCGGGATCTCTTCGCAGCTACCACACACTCAAGCTATGTAGCGTGGGATAGTGTTCTCGCTGGGCCATTAGATCTCCTCATGTGGCTGGCAATGTTCTACGCAGGTTATTTCGTATTCAGGCTGCTGGCCCCAGAAAGGAAAAACGAAACCCTAAACGCATAAGACGAAATACTTAAAAAGGCAAACCGGGCGATTGTGACCAGGTCGACCTGGTCACAATCGCCCGGTTTGCCTTTCTTCTTACTTCTCGACGAACGCTACCAGCCTGCAAAACGCCGCCTCGCCCATGTTGAACTTGAAAGGGAAACAACCGATCCACAGGCGCATATCGAGCACTTCGTCGATCATACCGCCAGCATTTTCAACATGGAAGACACCATGGGGGAACAACTGGTAATGCATGAGCTGCAAATCATCCTCGGGCCAGATTTCCTCAAGCGGTCTACCGAGCTTCTTTGCGCACTTTGCAGCAAGATCGGAACGTACTATGCGCAGTACTGTATTCATCGGGTGATCCATTGAACTGGCATCGATCGCAAACCACGAAATCTGGCGTTTCAGCGTCCAATCGACAAACTCATGCGTGGGGCCAGGATGCATATTGAAATAGCGAATCTCGTTTGGTTCGCATTTACCATACCAGTTACTCTGGTAGTGTTTGTGGTAGCCGGTATGCACCACCACGATATCGCCAGGTTCGATACGGATACCCGTTTTGCGCTCCCATGCCTCGAAGTGCTCCGACGTATAAATCTCGTAATCACCAATTCCCATTGCTTCCAGGTCAACCACGACTCCCGGCCCCACCAGCTTGTCCAGTGGAATACTGCCAATATCCTGCCCGTTGGTGATAAAGTGCAGGGGTGCATCCAGGTGCGTACCAACATGCAGTGTTGATGAAATAAATTGTCCTCCCACCTTCTCAAAAGCTGGACGTTTGATCCACTTGACGGTAGGCCCCTCGTAGGTCGCAAATGACGGGGTATTCACGTCCCAGTTCTGCGACAGGTCAACCACACGCATGTTACTCAGGTCGATTGGTTTCATGGTTCCTCCTTAGGGCGACCGCAAGGGTCGCCCCTACAATGATACGTACAAATAAAACACTATCCTAAGTATAGTAGGGGCGACCCTTGCGGTCGCCCTGGGGCGGGGTTCTCCTTAATTTCCTTTATTTTCGACTGCGCCAAGAATAATCTGGTCGATCAATTGCTCGACCGGAGCGCGATCATCGGTAAAATAGACAGTATGCGAATGCTCTTCGCGTATGTTGCCAGAAACAATGCTTGCCCGAGCCACGCTCTGGAGCAACGGATTGGTTAAACTGGTAGAATTTATCATGAAATTGGCGAGCGAGGTTGGCGAGTTGGTGCCAATTACCATGCTATTGGTGAAGCGTGCAGTATCTATTATATAGACATTGGGGAAGACCGAGTGCATGGTTTGCGCCAACGCCTCTACCAACCGAAAATCTGAGCTTGTACGCCCGGCATTGATCACCGTCACGCCTGTAGGGTCGAGATGATTGCGCACTGTCTGGAAGAACTCCTTTGTGGTAAGTTGGAAAGGCACATACGGCTGCTGATAGGCATCGATCGCTACTACGTCATACTTCTGAGAGGTGGTCTGCAAGAAGTAGCGCCCATCCTGTAAAACCACATGCAGATTAGGTTCATTCATGTGAAAATACTGCCGTCCCATGTTTACGATAGTGCCATCGATCTCCACACCATCAATCGGGATAGGCCCATACGCGGCTGTAAACTCGCGCACGGCAGTTCCACCCCCCAGCCCGATGATTGCGACTTTGCGCACTTGATTCTGTGTAAATGGCGGATTGTTGAAATAAGGCGCAATCATGAAATAATCCCAGGGGCCTCCATTGAGAATACTGTTGGGATTGTAAATAGAATGAATGCCCACACCCTCGTTCAAGATCAACTGCGTCTCGTCGCCCACCCGAACCACTTGTATATAGTTATAAACCGACTCCCGTTCAGTAATCAGCACACCACTACCATTGCTGCCATCTGCCGCTTTAATTGGTCCTTGTATTGTCAAGACCGAGAGTGCCATCGGGATTAACAGTAAGAGCGGGAGAAGGCTTCTGTTTATGCTTCTCCTGCGTGATGCAGGACTCTCGAATCGCGTACTTGCCAGACCAACAATCGAGACAAACAGCAACGCCACGGCGAACGTAAAAAAGGTGCGATAGGTGCCAAAGGTAGGAATGAGGAAGAGCACTGGCAAGAACGTTCCCAGAATGCTTCCAGCAGTAGAGATAGCATACAGTTGCCCAGCAGTACGCCCAGATTTGCCTAAACGCTCGATCCGCAGCCGGATTGCAAACGGTGAGACGCAGCCAAGCAGGATCATAGGGACTGCAAAGAGCAGGATCACCGAGATCAGCGAACCGTAGAAGACGCCTACCGAGTATGTAGCAAAGGAACTCTGCGACCATTGGAGAATGGGTTTTGAGAGAAATGGGATCAAGCTGATCAGAAAAGCGGCGATGATTGTCAAGGTATAGAGTACTTCGGGCCTTGGATAGCGGTCGGCCAATCGACCGCCGAGGTAATAACCAATAGTTAAATAGAGCAGAATCAGGCCAATGAGGTTCGCCCACACGAAGAGAGAGGTTCCGAAGTAAGGTGCGAGCAATCGTGAGGCCGAAAGTTCTACGGCCAGCGAACTTGCTCCTGCGACAAAGACGAGTAAAATGAGCAGCCAGCCCTGCATATTACGACCAGCAGTTTGGGCAACTGCGCCCTCATCCGTTTGTGTCTCACGTGAGCTGGGAGTGGTGGTGGACATAGAAAAACTCTCTTTCTATACCGGTGGAAAGTTTATGGTTTTCCGGGCCAACTTATGCTAATAGCCCGTATCACTCTATTTTGTCAATTTTGCGTAATATTTGGTTAGGCCACTGTTTAGCATGCAGTATAGCATGTAGAGGGAATGTTGTGCTAGCGAAAATGAGGAATTTCAAAGTTCCTTTTTCATCAAATATTCGCTAACTTAATAACACATCCCTGCTAGTTGGCGCGACGGCCCCTCGGGTCCGAGCGAGTCGTGTCGATGCGTTGGTCGCCTGGCGGTCACCTCATCTTCGTAACTACAAGATGAGAATGGTAGAATGGAGGAATGTATTGGCAGATAACGCCTATGATGCATCGAGCAGGGGTTGGATTCTCTAGGTGGTGCGGCCGGTCCTGTACAATTCGTGTGAGACGACGGCTTTCGCCGTCAATGGCATTGGTAGGCGCGCAGGCACCATGCGCGCCACACCAGGGACGCTGTGTGCCACCGGGCACGCTCGTCATCTGGGAGAGGAAAGGAATAAAAGGAGAGCAATGCAAGTTGAAACTGCTTTGATCTGGAATCCAATTCTGCGCCAGTATCTCGTCAACGCGCCGCATCGCATGAACCGGCGCGAAGGCACCTCATCCTGTCCGTTCTGCGCGGATCTCACCAGTGGACGGGGTGACCCCCTGACACAGGTCTGGCTGCACCCCAACGACTTCCCGCCGCTCTCGCCGCCCATAGGCGAAGCCTATGTGGTGATCTATAGCCGCGATCACGACCGGACGTTCACGCAGTTGAGCGTCGATGAGGTGAACGCGGTCACGCATCTGTGGCGCGAGCTCTACATCGATCTTGCTACGCGTTACGCGACGGTTATGATCTTCGAGAACAGTGGCGCTGCCATCGGCCAGACCCAGCACCATCCACATGGGCAGGCGTATGGCGTCTCCCTCATCCCACCGGTGCTGCAACGCGAATGGGAAACGGTCGTTCAGGATGAGGCGGCCGGGCGTGGCTGCCCCTTTTGCCGCGTGCGTACCGACCTTGCAGATGACGGCTCTACCGTTGCAGCCAATCCCACCTGGCAAGCCTTCCTGCCTCCCTATGGGCGCTATCCGTATGAAACGCACCTGTACCCCAGGAGGCACGTCGCCAACCTGGGTGTGATGCAAGACGAGGAACTGCGCGATTTCGCCGAACTCCTGGTGCGTGTGATGCGCGGCTACAATGCGCTCTCCGATGGCGCGATGGCTCCTATGCCCTATCTGTTGGGTATTCACCAGCTCGCCGACGAGCGGTTCCATCTGCATGTCGAAATCCAGGCCATCGGGCGTGCTCCTGGCAAGCTCAAATACGCCGCCTCGTCGGAGTCCTTGTGGGGATTGTGGACCAATGACTCGCGGCCGGCGCAGAAAGCGCAAGAACTGCGTGAAGCCATTTCACAGCTGGAGTCAAGGGAACACGTCGTCTCAGGGGGCAGTGAAGGGGGGATGCGTGCGGCAGAGTGAGCACCGTGCCGTGCAGGCATACCGGGATCAGTTTCAGGAGGAGCCTGTGGTAGTCGTCAGTGCACCCGGGCGGGTCAACCTGATCGGCGAGCATACCGACTACCAGGGCGGATTCGTCTTGCCCTGCGCGATCGCCCGCCGGGTCGCTGTGGCGGTCGGAACCAGTGGTGAGACCCAGCTCTACTCCGCTGACTTCCACGAGAGACGCCCACTGCTGGGGAAGCGCCAGGGTTCGTGGGGAGACTACCCGAGCGGGGTCGTCTGGGCAATGAAAGAGCGAGGTTATGACATACCGCCATTTCAGGGCGCTTTTGCGGGAGATGTCCCATTGGGGAGTGGACTTTCGTCTTCTGCCGCGATCGAAGCCGCCACGGCACTCGCACTTGATGCGCTCTGGCATCTCGGAATTGAGCAGAAGGAACTCGCCGTGCTCTGCCAGCGTGCCGAGAATGCATTTGTCGGGGTCAACAGCGGCATCATGGACCAGTATGCCTCACTGCTCTGCCAGGCAGGAACAGCGCTGTTGATAGACTGTCGCTCACTTGCAGCTGAGCCTGTTCCATTAGACCTGGGAGGGGCCAACCTGACGCTGCTCGTCTGCGATACGCAGGTTTCCCGGGAGCTGAGCGCAACGGGCTACAACGCGCGTCGAGGGGCATGCGAGCGAGCCGCCCACACCTTGGGTGTCAGGGAACTTCGCGATGCGCACCTCCAGGACCTGGAGCAGCTCTCGGGTGAGGAGCGCAAACGGGCACGCCACGTGATCACGGAGAACGCACGGGTGCTGGAGGCAGTTCAAGCTTTACGACGACAAGACTTTGGAGCTTTTGGACGGCTGCTGTATGCGTCGCATCGATCCTTGCGAGACGACTATGAAGTCTCGACGCCAGAACTGGACGCCTTTGTCGAGAGAGCACTTCAGTCATCGGCGCTTGGGGCAAGGCTCACCGGGGCGGGCTTTGGTGGGTGTGCTCTTGCGCTGATCAGAAGTGAAGATACAGGAGTGTTGACGCTGAGCGTTCGGCACTCCTTCGAAGCGCGTGGCTTCAAACAACCGGTCTTCTATGCATTTCAGCCGGAAGCTGGTGCGGAGGTCGCACCATGAAAGTATCGGTTACAGGGAATATACTAACCGGGGTCTCATTTACACCCCGATCTCGTCCATGGGAACGAAACACCTGGCCTGGAGTGCAGCAACCGGCGTGCTTGCTCACCAGCGGTATGGCGGGGAATCTCTTGCTGGCCGTCGTGAAGGAGGCTCAAGTTGGTTCGTAAGAAATATACTCGCATTTTCACCTCTCCTTTGCAAGAGAATCCTCACCCATCCCCATCCTCGACAATACCTCTCTCTGTCTCCCCAAAGCCTCTTGCTTCAAAAGTAGAAACGCATCTCGCCCCACCATTTGCTCAAGCGTCTGCAGGAAGAGTACCAGTGAACCGACTGTCCGGTCCTTGACCGATTGCCTGATTTGCAGTGCGGGAAATAACAGAGTTAATGACTCTTGTAGTTGGCTTTGATCGAAAAGTAACAGCCCGATATTCGTGAGGATTACTCCTATGTTTGCGTGTTCGTGCAGACTTTGAGCCAGCTTCAAAGACTGCTGGTAGTAATGCATTGCCTGTTCATAGTTTTTCTCATTTTGATAGAGCAAACCCAGGTTATGAAACACCACAGTTTCTAAGTGAGCGTCATATTCTTGCCTGTTCAAGTGTAACACTCGCTCAAATTTAGCATGGGCCTGTTGCGTCTCACCCATACTACGCAGTATTTCTCCCTGGTTCGCAAGCGTAGTGACCTCGCCGTGCAGATCGCCTATCTCATGATGTATCGCAAGTGCCTGTTCAAAAGAGAACGTACTTTGTTGATACTCACCCAATCGACCATAGAGCAGGCCAAGCTGACTAAAAATCTGCCCTTCGTCACGGCGGGTTACTATACCAAGCGGCGGCACCATGGCTGTATAGAACTGAATCAATATGTTCCATGCGCCCCAACGCATCATACTTTCGTCTAATTCCTCGTAGGTGAGCAAGTCATAAGCCTGTTGCCAATGCCAGCCAAGACAAAGGTAATGTGCAATCGCTAGCAATGGCTCAACATCTTGAGGTCCCTGGCGTCTATGAAAGGGGGGACAATATCGTTGCGCCAGGTGTGAATAATAGGCAGCCACTCGCAAATGACCGGCAGCCAGAGCAATCTCTCGCGCCTCTGGATTGCCAGCTATCGGGTTGGGTTCAGCTGTAACCCCCAGCGCAATCGTCGAATCACCACTTGTATGCCTGTCGCTACCTTCGAAATAATGCTCCTTTACATAGTGGCGTAGTAGTAGATGCAGAAAATAGCTTGATCTGCCATTACCATGTGAGTATTGTTGCACGAGTGCAAATCCTGTTAAGGCACCCAATTCGCGTTCAAAAGTTGCTATATCGAGAGCAGAATTATCTTGCCCCGTAGTCGCGATGATCACACCTTCTACTGGCACTGGTTCGCTAAAGAGACAAAGCGAACGTAAGATTGTGCGCTGAATCGGGTTCAAGAAATTATTGACGATACCAATCAAGTTGAATGTGACATCACCATTCCACATCGGCGCATAGTCAGGCGAATTGAGCAGATAGCTCAGAGAAAAGCCACTCAGTGCGCTGAGTGCACTGAACAGCACCAATCCAAAAACGTGACCCGCGCAGCGCTGCCAGATAAGCGACAAATCTTCAGGTGATCCATGAACGCCTCGCTGTTGCAGTAACGCGACACCTTCAGGAATGCTTATACGGGAAACCAGATTTGTGCGTATACGTGTATTCTCCCCATTCTGCTTGTTAAATGGCGAACGCCGACTCGTCAACAACACTTTGCTGCCACCAAGGTCCTTTTGGAGCATCTCTAGAAAACGAGGTATTGCGCCTCGTCCAACTATTTCCTGGGAGTTTTCCACGTCATACAGTTCCTCAAATTGGTCCAATACCACAAAAGCGCTTTCTTGTGATCGACTCAACACTCGCCTCAATAATCCAATTTGCTCTTCTGGTTTCTGCATAAAAAAATCAGGAAAACCTTCAAATAATGTAGCAGTGAGAAGCCCCGCTCCTACATTACCCACACCTACACCGGTACTTGCACCGGCCTTTCTTACCTCGGCCGCTTCGATTTCACTGAGGATAGCAGCAATCACATCAGGCAATGTCGCACTTGACCCGAGACTCAACCACACCAAATGCCGTATAGGTGCTTGTCCGGCCTGTACAGCTATCTCAAAACGCCGGTACAGCAGCGCTGCCAGTGTTGATTTACCAGCTCCCGGATCGCCTGTGAGCACTAAGGTACTGGTTTGAGTGTCACTGAGCATACGAAAAGCGGCGCTGACCTCCTCAGCACGTTGCAGCACAATCCGAGGATCAGTCAGAGGTGGTACTTTAGAATGTATACTGAATCTGAGAATGTAGGGTGATTGCTGCATATTTTCACATTTTGCTATCGCAGGTATGTCTTCTTGGTGAGAGCAAGTATATCATAGGGCTATCTTGAGCAGGCGAGGAAGTGTCATTTCTGATGACCCGGTAGCCTGAATATGCTAATAGTTCCTTTCATTCAGATGAGAAAGATGCGCCTGGACTTGAAAGACGTTCTGTCAACGCTGCTGCACAGCTACCTCCGGTCAGACAGAACGCTAGGAGGCATCTTTCTAGCGGCGAGATCAGCATTTCTAAATACATTTGGATATATAATACGGAAGCGCACTACATGCATTCCAACCTGCCAACGGAGAAGGGAAGGCACTATGTTACGTATTATTTACATGGGAACTCCTCAGTTTGCCGTTCCTGCCCTGGAAGCACTGAACGCTGGTTCAAAACCAGGCATGGTACTTCCAGAGGGTTACGAAATTGTGACCGTAATTACTCGTCCAGATAAACCGGTGGGACGAGGCAAAGAGATCGTATATTCGCCTGTTAAACAGTTCGCACGCGCTCAAGGCATTCCTGTCTGGCAGCCAGGATCACTCAAACGACCAGAAAACATCGAAGCGCTTGCAGCATTCCAGGCTGATTTATACATTGTGGCCGCCTTTGGACAGATTTTACCTCCAGCTGTGCTCGATCTTCCACACTACGGAACACTGAACATACATGCCTCCTTACTTCCTAAGTACCGAGGTGTTTCGCCAATCTCCGAGGCAATTTTACAGGGCGATACTGAGACCGGAGTGACCATCATGCTTATAGATGCAGGAGTGGATACCGGACCAACGCTGCTCCAACGCACTCTTCCGATTTCCGAAGATGATACTACTGGAAGTCTCACTATCAAATTAGCTGCATTAGGAGCCATCGCACTGCTCGAAGCGCTACCACTCTGGGTACAGGGCAAGATCACACCGCAGCCACAGGACGAGCACCTTGCATCTCATACGCACATGTTACACAAAGAAGATGGTGAGATAGCCTGGAACCGTCCTGCCGAGGTACTGGCGCGAGCAGTGCGCGCGTTCACCCCCTGGCCCAGTGCCTATACCAACTGGGACGGTAAACTATTGAAAATTATTTCCGCACATACAGTACCATCTGTACCTGGCTCAGAAACGAAGCCGGGAACGGTCGACCTGCGCAAAGAAAATGGCCGGCAGACACTCACAGTAGCTACAGGTAACGGCCTCTTAATCGTTGATAAGCTTCAATTAGAGGGCAAGAAAGTGATGAGCACAGATGAATTCCTGCGAGGATATTTACAAATCGTTGGAGATGTGCTGGGCTGAATTTTAGTCATCATCGACAAGAAAGCCGTCACACGGCCAGGTCTGACCGTGTGACGGCTTTCTTGTCGATTTTCTTACTTTTAGCTCATCACAGCCTTCGGCCGTGCGACAAGCGCGCCAATGATGCCGATGACGGCAAGGCCAAAGAACAGAAGAGCATGCTTGATGTGCATATTGCTATCGGCAATAACATGGTTTATACCCGGAATCAGAAAAAAAACTCCGAGAACAATACCAACAATAGCGAGCACAATTCCTCCGTAGAAGATTGCCGGGTTCTTCATAATGAATTCTACACCTTTCTTCTAAATTAGACAGTTCTGGTCATGCGTATTATATCAGGTTCGCACATCTTCTCAAGAGGTTGAGCTAGCGAATTGGAACCTGGTAACAGTTTTTGCCCAATTACACATAAAAACCACCAGGAAATAACCACATTCTTTACCTGGTGGTCGGTCGTATTGCTCCAAACCTGCCTACCTGGCAACCGAATTGGAACGAGTCATGAAAAAGCCTACGACGCCAACAATCAGCAAGATAGCGCCAACTACGAGTCCAGTAATAGCGCGGGCTGGATGCGCGCCACCTAACCCTAACTGGTAATACACACCAACGGCTAAACCTACAATACCAATTACGATAGCAGCGTAGAAAATTGCGGGATTCTTCATTTTAAAAGCTACCTACCTCTTCTAGATGAGCGATCCTTAGATTACGATCGCTCTAAAATAATTACCCTGGTCTCTCCAGAGCATATCCATTGTATCAAACGTGTAAAGGACTTTGAGTGACAGAGAAATGCACGAAATAGCCCTTTTGGGTACTAACCCGATTTTATACCCTGCCATGTGCAATGGTAAACAGTAAGATGAGAGACAAAAGACCCGCGCCCCAACAATAATAGGCAAAAGGATAAAGTCGCCCGGTCTCAAAATACTTCATCAGAAATTTAGTGCATAAATAGGCTACGATCCCTGCCACTACCATGCCAATCACTACATAGAGCCATGTTTGAGCCGTTTGACCAACAAGTTGCGGTATCTCGAGCAAGGCAGCTAAACCAATCAGTGGTGTACCTAACAAAAAGGAATAGCGAGCTGCATCCTCGTGATTCATTCGCACGCCTAGACCTGCGACCATAGTCACTCCAGTACGTGAGATTCCAGCTATCAGAGCCAATGATTGCGCGAAGCCAACGATGAGCGCCTCTTTCCATGATAGAGATGGTAGGCTCCTAAAATTAGCCTCGCGCTCTTTTGAAGTGGAAAACTTCATTTTTGCCTCCGCTCGTCGTCTCATGCGTTCCCCAGCAAATAGGATGGAGCCATTAACAACCAGAAATGCGGCTGCAATTGCAGGGGAAGCAAACAGTTGCTTGAACGTTGTTTCGAACAGCACCCCTAATATTCCTGCAGGGATGATGCCAATAATGATCAGCCAGCTTACCCACTCTTCTGTTCCAGTATGAACTTCTCCTTCCTTGATGTTCTTGGCAAGAGTCAGAACAATCTGAAACCAGTCTCGCCAGAAATAAATCACGAGGGCAATACTTGTACCTAGATGTAAGGCTACGATGATCGGTAGAAAACAACTTTGGCCGCCACAACTTGTATTGTTGATAATATTACCCCAGCCCAGTAGCCCAGGTATAATTACACTATGGCCCAGGCTGCTGATAGGAAAGAGTTCGGTCACTCCCTGAAGCACGGCCAAAAAGATAATCTGCCAGATATTTAAGTTCATCGCTTAGTTACTTTCTATTGTGCTTTTTCCAATACATGAGCCTCAGTGTTGCCGCAAAGTGCCATTTGCATTGGTTTCAAGGCTGCAGGTATTTCTTGACATCCAGCTGGAACTCTGCATTCGTTTTTGCGTAAACGATCGTTCCATCCTTCTTAGAAAGGAAGTAGTAATAATCCGTCTTGGTAGGCGCAGCTGCTGCTTTCAGGCTGGCAAGGCCAGGACTACAAATAGGAGTGGGAGGCAAACCTGCATGCGTGTAGGTATTCCAGGGGCTATCCGGAGCAATGTTGCCACCAACATCTTGAAGCGGCTTCCAATAGATAGTCGTTCCAGGTTGTGAGTCCCGTGCATATTCCACTGTTGGATCATCTTGCAGTTTTCCTATAGTTTCGTTATTTGGCCTGTAAATACGATTCCAAAAGACACTGGCTACTAGTGGCCGATCTTTGTCAAAGATGATCTCACGCTCAATAATTGAGGCGAGAATGACCATCTGGTATAACGACATACGATTCTGCTTTGCCAATACCTCGAGATGATTTTGCTGAACCTTGTCGCTGAACTCGGTCAGCATCATGTTTACAACACCACGTGCTGTAGCATTCACGGGTATCAGATATGTATCAGGAAAGAGCAATCCCTCCATACCACTTCCTGAAGGCATAGATTTCAGGATAGGATATTTGGCTGCATCGGGAAACTGTATCGGATGTTTCGTATACTTCAGGAATTCTTGCGTATCGAATCTGGGTAGGCCAGCGGCCCCAAGCCGCTGTGCGATCTGCTCAATTCGCAAGCCTTCAGGAATAGATACAACAAAGTCATCAGGTTGAGCATTGAGCAATTGGCCGATGATTGTGTCTATAGACATACTTGTGTTCAGATTATAGGCTCCTGCTTGTAAATGGATGTCTAAACCTTTAATCCTAGCCCAGATACGAAAAGCGAGCGCATTATGTATTAAGCCTTTTGCCTGCAGTTCATTAGCAATCTGGAGTGCCGTATCTCCTTTCTGAACCACGACTACCACAGTTTTGCCTTGATCTGTATTCACAGGTTGAAAGATGTCTGTGACCGTAGTCCATGCGAAGTATACTCCTCCAAATATCAGGAGGCCAAGCAGAAGTACCGCAATGATAGCGCCGCGCTGTCCTCGTTTTTTCATACATCAGCGCCTATCGTTTTGCTCATTTGATGATCCAGGTACTCCTGCAAAATAATAGCCGCAGCAAGGGCATCAACCTCCTGTTTTCTGCGCCGCCGCTTTGTTTGATTGCGTTTTCTTCCACCAGTGGTCTTATAACGCTTGCCCAGTTCAGCCTCTCCTCTTTCAACCAGCAGGCGTTCTGCCTCAACTGTTGAAAGGCGCTCATCCCAGAATGTGAGCGGAACAGTAATGTGCTCTATCAGATGCTCAGCGAAAGCCTGGACTTGTTTTGCCTGTGCGTGTATCGCTCCATCCAGGCTAATAGGAAGCCCTATCACAAGACCCTCAGTTTGTGTATCTTCAATCAGGTGTTGAATGGCTTTCCATGTTTGAGATTCATTACGCGTGACATGCAACGTCGTATAAGGTGAGGCCAGGAAACCGGTTGCATCGCTTATCGCTACCCCGATTCTGGCCTCTCCAACATCTAACGCCATCCATCGTGCCATGTCGCTCTCTCCTCGGCTCCTACAGATGACCGGACGCTTCTTTGAAAAGCCATCATTACCTCCTGGCGTGGTTGAGCATTTACCATACCTCGAGACATTCCCAATCAAGCCTTAGACCATTCTAACGGAAGAAGGTCTTCTTTGTCTAGAACTTACAACAATTGGGGGATATGTTCAGGACACTATTAACCGTTAGGTGTCGTTCCCTGTATTGGTCCAGGTTGGACAACAAGATGGATCTGCTCTGCACGGAAAGGCATGAAACCCAGGAACGATGGGAAAGGAACAATAGCAGTATTAATGACCCCTTTGATCCCAGCCTGTCCACTGTTGATAAAACTTGTGGCCTGGTCCACGCTCTTTCCAGCCAACTGCTGGCTGATTTGTTGTGCCGAGACCTGTTGCACTACGTGCCCTGTTGCGTCCACGGTGATGGAAAGGGTAGTCCCATCTTTCGAGGGGGTACTCTTCGTCACCTTCACAGTGACGGGCAATTGCGATGTCAGAACAGAAGGAGGGGTCATGTGCAAGGCAGTCGCTGTGAGTTGTGCTCTGCCTGCGGACTGGATTGCAGCATATCGGATCACCAGTACGGATACCTTGGCGCTCAACACGCCGGTGAATTTCCCACCGGACGTTGGCTGCCCTACAGCGGGTTTGGTGATGAAGTTCTCCTCTGGCAAAGGGGTAGGACTGGCCAACACATTGGGTACAGGCGTTCCTACTTCGTCACCTTGATCCTTGAGACTCGTCAGCTTGTCATTTATTTCGTGTTGTACTTGCTGCTGGAGTGTCGTTGCGAGTGCGTTCTTGTCACTGCTGGTCACCGCCTGGACGTTTGCTGCACCACCTCCGGCGGTGGGACTGGGATTGGTGACAGTTAAAACGCCAGAGGCGAGAGAGCTCACCTGGCTGTTTTTCGCTATCTTGGTAAGGCTATCAGGCGGAATGAGCGTGATGCTGTTGGCAGCGACATTGCCACTCTCACCTGACGTTTGTGCCTGCACCGGCGCAACAGAGGGAATGGTATTATTGCTCGTACCAGGTTGAACAAGTACATCGGCAACCGTCACAAATTGTACGGGCACAGCGCCGCTGGTAGAGAGAATCGTGCCTGTTGGAATATCCAGTTGGTTCGACCCCTTATTGGTAAATGTGACTGTCCCTGAAGCCACCTGATTTCCCTGTTTGGTAGTGCCGGTGGCTGTCCCTTGGCCCGTGGCGCTTGCTGTATACGTAAGAACCTGAGAAGGAATTGCATTTTGTTGGCTGCTTTGCTGATTAGTGCTTGCTACATATTGCTTTGTAGCGCTCAAGGATTGGGAAGGTACTACAACGGTAACCGTGGCATTAGAGCCAAAGTAGAGAAACACCAGGAGAGCCAGTAACAATACACCAAGACTAATCGAAACAATAGCCAAAATTCGCTTGCCATTGCGGTTTGAATTTGGACCTGCCCTCCTGTTTACAGGAGGATTAGTGACTACACGCCTACTTTTTGTGTTTATAGGTTTCTTTGATTGTTGCACAGGAGAATTGGTCGAAACATTGCGTGCTTGTGGTGAAGACTGAATAATTGGTTGAGGCTCATGTTTGGCTGCTGAAAGAGTGGATGCATCGGACGAACGCGCTGTAGACGAGGGAGTAATATGTGTTGGTTGATCCTGAATCGGGAAAGATGGCGGCAACAGGTCGTCTTCATTCCCAAGATCCTCTAACGATGGCCGCACAGCATTTCCCATGCGGCTACTGCGTGGAGTCATGCCAGAGATGCGCGGTGTTTCCTGCACGCCTGATTCCTCCAGCATATGATCGTCCCTTGCATGCGGTGACACATCATGTTGAGGCCTATCCTCCCCATCGTCACCCAAATCTTCGACTTCTACATCTCGCACATCAGTTGGAACATCCGAAATATCGGGAATACCTTGATCGATATCGTGGATGAAAGTGGAAGCTCGTTGCTCTGGTAAAGCGATGGGCTGAATGTCCTCCATATAGGCAAATGGATCATCTTCTATCCCACTCGGCTGAGGAATCTTGCTCGATTGCTCTTGTTTACCAACTGATGTTTCTGTCTGTTCAAGTGCTGAGGATACCTCGCCACTATCGGAATTTTTCGCTGCTTCGCGAATACTACGCGCCACATAGTAATCCTCCACGAATGAGTCGATTTCACCCTCTTCTTGATCTCCTACTCCAGAACGAGGGGGAGGCACTGTTTCAATCGGTAAAGCATAGTGAGAATCGTAAGGTACTTCTTCTACCTCAAATGTGGACGAAGCAGGAGTATCAAACTCTCCATTGATGTCACCAGAACTACTTAACGAGCTACTCTTCTTACTGGATGAAAGTGGCATCTGTTGCCGGACTGGCCGTAAAGAACGACTAGCCTTGTTGCCGCTGCTTGCTTGTTTATTCGTTCCTTGAGTTGTTTTCCCACTCATGTCACTGCGAACTGGACGATTGATGGGTCGAGGTCTGTCAGAGGGAGGAGACTCGAGCGATTCGGCAACGCGAAATCCAGCGGCTTTGGCTACGGCTCGAATTTGCCTATCAGAGCTAATGATCAGTACATCCTGGCCCAGTTCTCGTACACGAGTGCGCAGCAACCGCCACCCAACGTGACTGCGCAATTGAGTTTGTGGCGGAATGACGAGTATGATACGTCCGGCATTCGTGTTTTCCAGGCGCTCACGCACATTGGTCAGTTCTTCTTCTGGGCCAAGATAAATGATCTGTTCTTTTGCCATTCGCCCTTCTCCCCCTACTAGCTGCATTGCAGTAAAGATATGGGTAATCGCAATGCTGGTTATGCATGTTAGATATGCATCTGATGAATCACCCGGTAGAGCACCCTCTCTAAAACGTTGTCCTCGTTTTGAAGTTCAATAGCCTGGTATGCCAGCGCCATTGGTGTAATATCCTGAGCATTTCTTAGAAGGTTATTGGGATCAACAATGCTGGTCACCATACCCGGTTGAATTGTTTCGATAATTGGTTGGCGAGAAAATGGGAGGCGTTCTGTCCACGGGAAATGCTCAAGTTTTTGATGCAAATCGGGCAGACCGGAGCCTCCTCCAACCAGATAAATCGCCGGAGGGAGCAGTTCCCCCTTAGCCAGTTCCTCAACCAGCAATTCTACGCTATCCATCCAAGTCTGAGCTTCTGAGGCAAAAATATTTTGAATTTCGTCCCGCTCATGCCCCTTCGTACCTCCATTGCTATAGCTCAACTTGAGTTTCTCGGCCTCTTTCACTGACAGACCTTTGCTGGCCGCAAGCCGCCGTGTAAACGTACGCCCACCTAATGCAAACATACGCGTCTCTTCGATCCCGCCCTGGCGCACAAGCGCGATGTCGGTTGTGCCACCACCGATATCAATAAAGATAGCGCCGCTATCCGCGCTCGCGTTGGCACTTAAGCACCGTGCAAGCGCATAGGGTTCGGCGACTATTGTAACGAGCGTCAAATCCAGCCCTTGTGCAACGGTCTCCAGTGCACCGAGTTGCATGAGCGGCGCGAAGGCGCTAAACAGCGTTAACGTGAAGTTACGCCCGCGAAAGCCAATCGGATTGGAGACCGTTTGTCCATCAATTCTCACCGAGATGACCGCCGCATTGGTTAAGCGCACTTCAATGTTTGGATAGCCTGTCTCTGCAGCGATACGCTCTTTCGCAATCTTCAGCAATTTTTGTTGTGCGCTTGAAATTACGCTTTCAAGTTCTTCCGGCGAAATGGGTTTCGTGGGCTGCTGCCTCTGTTTGGAAATCGTGATTGAGCTACCCTTGACAAGCTCTCCCGCAATGCCAATTACTGTTGAAGGAGCAATAATACCTCCAGCAGATTGCTCTGCTTTGGTCAGCGCTTCGTTACAGTTCGTAATTACGCCCGGAATATCAGTGACTATACCATCAGACATGTGGCTGTAGCTCTGTTGGTGGCGTCCCACGCCTAGTACAACCCCAACATCATCTTGTACCTCAATAATCATTGCCTTGGCATAAGCTGTACCAATATCGAGCGCTGTAAAAACTGGCCGCGAATCTTCACCAACAGAAGAGCGTACATCAGCGCTGCGGCTTGAATATCTACCGTTCTCTTGTTGTCCAAATTTTGCTAAAAAGTCGAGTAGGAATTGAAAGGGATTATTCATGCATACATGTCTTCCTGGACAGTGTCGATTATGACCTTACTAATAGAAGAGAACGTTCAACTTACTCAACTCGTCGGTTCCTTCGTATTTCACGCTTCTTGAGTACGTTATAGCACGTTGAACGAATGATCGCAAGAGTCGCCTTTTCTAGAGCGCTTCACTTACCAGTTTAGTCACCATATTGAGTGCAGCACCGAGCTCAGCCTTGTTTTTGCCTCCACCCTGAGCCGACTCTGGTCTGCCTCCGCCCTTACCGCCCAGGCGTTGGCCCACTGCACTGGCAATTTTCCCTGCATGGAGACCACGTTTGGTCAGTTCAGTTGAGACACTCACTTGAATCCCCACTCGATCCTGGAAGATGCCTGCCAACACTACTACCCCCGGTAGTTCAAGCTCGTTGAGCACCATATCGCCCATTTCACGCAATACCTTTTCATCAGGTACATCTACACTTGTCGCTACTACTAAAACTCCTGCTATCTCCTGGGCTTTACGAGCTAGCGCCCCAGCTTGCCGCTGAGCCGCTTTCCGATGGAATTGAGCAATTTGACGACGCGCTGTAGCCAATTCCTGTACAAGCTGATCCACACGTGTCTCAAGCATATCAGGCTGTGTCTGCAATTTGGCACTGATTACCTCTACCAGAGAACTGCGTTCGCGCAGGTACGACTCTGCGCCGCGTCCTGTTAATGCCTCAATACGGCGAATACCAGCGGCTATACTTGTCTCCTGGATGGTAATGTAGAGCCCAATTTGACCTGTTGAAAAGCAGTGTGTGCCACCACAAAGTTCAATGCTTTTTCCCATTGAGACAACTCGCACTTCTTCTTCATATTTTTCACCAAAGAGCGCCATCGCACCTATCGTTAATGCCTCCTGTAAGGGCATGATCTTCGTTTGAATGGGAAGATCAGCGCGAATCCAACGGTTAATCTGTTCGTCAACTAGCGCTATTTCTTGAGCAGTCAGTGCGCGTGGGCAGGCAAAGTCAAAACGCAAACGCTCAGGCTCAACTAGTGAGCCACGCTGTTCAACTTGAGGGCCTATGATATCGCGCAGCGCCTTATGCAACAGGTGTGTAGCGCTGTGGTTGCGCATAGTATCTTCTCGTCGCTGCGCAATTACATTGGCCTGTACGCGATCACCTACACGCATGAAGCCTTCGCTGATGTGACCATAGTGGACAATCAAACCTTTCAAAGGACGACGTGTATCCTGAACTTGAAAGATACCCATCGAGTCACTCAGAT
>Ga0207684_10000480_pt1 | contig 51687 bp, 62 predicted proteins | sample KBSK5501metaG_FD_184342 | JGI IMG/M metagenome (GOLD analysis project Ga0207684, IMG submission 184342) | Corn, switchgrass and miscanthus rhizosphere microbial communities from Kellogg Biological Station, Michigan, USA - KBS K5-50-1 metaG... | ecosystem: Host-associated > Plants > Roots >... | reverse complement strand
CCGGGCGCTCCTTGCTGCTCGAAGATCAGAACGAGCGACTGTGGGCCTCGTGGGTCGTCGCCGGGCCCGATCGGCGCCTGTTTTTCGCGGGCGACACCGGCTACCACGCGGGCCTGGCCGACATCGGACGGCGCCTGGGGCCGTTCGACCTGGCGGCGCTCCCGATCGGCGGCTATAGCGATTTCCGGTATCACCATCCGAACCATCTGAGCCCCGAGGAGACTGTGCAGGCGTTCGAGGATCTCAAGGCCTCCCTGCTGGTGCCGATGCACTGGGGCACGTTCGAGCTAAACCGCGAGCCGTTTCGCGAGCCGCCCGATCGGCTGATGGCCGAGGCGCTCCGCCACGGCCTCGAGGAGCACGTTGCGCAGTTGAGTCCCGGACAGACCATCCACTGGTAATCTGTCGGCATGCTCGCCGCCTGGGGCCGCGTGGTCCACCGGTTGCGATGGTGGCTGGTGGTCTTGTCACTCGTGCCCCTCTCGCTCTGGCTCGGCGTGCCTGCCGGCGAGCGTCTCGACGAGTCCGTGGTGCCGCCCGACATGGAAGCCGTGCGCGCGGTGCGGCTGCTCGACGCCGAGCTGGCACCGCGGCCGCCGTTCTTCGGATTGATCTTCAGCAGCGACACGCTGCGCGCGAGCGATCCGCGCTTCGTGGACGCCGTGCGCCGGGCGCTGGCCCCGCTACGCACCGACCCTCGCGTCACGCGAATCCGCACGCCCTGGGACGGGGCGGTGCCCGATGAGCGGGCGCTGTCCTCCAACGGCCACCGCGCGGCCGTGACCATCGAGGTCGAAGGCCGCGCGCCCGCGTTCGCCTCGATGGTGGTGCCCTCGGCGCCGCCCGGGCTCTATCCCGCGCTACGCGCCAAGGTCCGCTCCGACACGCTCGACATCCTGCCGTTCGGTCCCATGGCGCTCAATCACGACTTCACCGAGATGGTGAAGGACGACCTGCACCGCGCGGAAGTCGTCGTGCTGCCGCTGGTGCTCGTCTTCTTGCTGATCGTGTTCGGCTCGGTGGTCGCGGCCATGCTGCCGCTGGCCGTCGGGCTGCTCGGCGTTGGCGCGGGAATGGCGGTCACCGGACTGCTCTCGTGGATCATGCCGGTGTCGGTCTATGCCGCCAACGTCGTCTCGATGATCGGCCTCGGTGTGGCCATCGACTATTCGCTGTTCGTCGTGAGCCGCTATCGCGAGGAGCTCGTGGCGCACCCGCCGCCCGTGGCGCTGTCTCGCACGCTCGCCACCGCCGGCCGCACGGTCATCTTCTCCGGCATGGCCGTGGGCATCGGGCTGCTCGGCATGATCCTGCTGCGGATGGGCAGCGTCAGCACGATCGGCATCGCGAGCACCGTCGTCGTCGGCTTTGCCGTGCTCTACAGCCTCACGCTGCTGCCCGCGCTGCTCGCGATCCTCGGCCCGCGCGTCAACGCGCTGTCGCTGTGGCGCGGCGGGCCCACGGCCGGTGTCGGCACGCGATCGATGTGGCATCGGCTCGCCACCGCCGCCATGGCGCGGCCGTGGCATGTGCTGGTGCCGGTGGCGCTCGGCCTGATCGTCCTCGGGCTGCCGTTCCGCCATATCCATCTCGGCACCCCTGACATCTCCACGCTGCCCGAGCGAGCGGAGTCGCGCCGCGGCCAGGAGCTATTGGCGCGTGAGTTCCCCCAGCTCGAGCCCAACAGCATCGTGGTCGTGCTGCACTATCCCGACGCCGCCGGCCTCACGCCGGCGCGCGTGGAGGAGCTGTACACGCTCAGCCGCTGGCTGGCGCGCCAGCCCGGGGTGGCGCGCGTGGATAGCGTGGTGGATCTCGATCCGCGCATTACTCTGGATCAGTACAAGATGACGGCGTCGGCGCCGCGCGAGATGCTGCCGCCGCCGATGCGCGAGGCGTTCGAGCAGATGACGGGGCCGCGGGTGAGCCTGCTCGTGGCGCAGACGCCGCTCGCGGTCGACAGCCAGGAAGCGCGCGCGCTGGTGAAGACGATCCGCCGCCAGCGTCCACCCGTCGGCGCCGAGCTCCTCGTCACCGGGCGCACCGCGTACGACGTGGATTTCGTCGCGCTGGTCTCGCGGGTGGCGCCCGGCGCCGTCGCCTTCGTGCTCGCGGCCACGTTCGTCGCGCTCTTCCTCCTGCTGGGCTCGGTGCTGCTGCCCCTCAAGGCCGTCGTCATGAACTGCCTGTCGGTCACGGCGTCTTACGGCGCGCTCGTGTGGATCTTCCAGGACGGCCACCTCAAGGACTGGCTCGGCTTCACGCCGGGGCCGATCGAGCCGGTGATCCCGCTCATCATGTTCTGCGTGCTCTTCGGCCTCTCGATGGACTACGAGGTGCTGCTGCTGAGCCGCACGCACGAGGAGTTCGAGCGCACGCACGACAACGATCGCGCCGTGATCGACTCGCTGGCCGCGACGGGTCGGCTCATCACCGGCGCCGCGCTCATCATGGCCACCGTCTTCTTCGGCTTCGGCGCCGCGCACGCGGTGATGATCAAGGAGATGGGCATCGGCATGGGCATCGCGATCGTCATGGACGCCACGGTCATCCGCGCGCTGCTCGTGCCGGCGACGATGCGGCTGCTCGGCGACTGGAACTGGTGGGCGCCGCGGCCGCTCAAGCGGCTGTGGGAGCGGCTACGGCTGCCCGTCAGCGCGCTGTGAACCTCACGGGAACGTGAGCGCCACCGCCTTGCCGGACAAGACGAGCTCGAGGGTAACGGCATCCGTGTCCCCTGTACTCCGCACCGTCTTGACGCGAACTGAGGACAGCCGGTACGTGGCGAGCGCGGACAGCGTTGCGTCAAAAATGTGCAGGACAGCGGCGTCGAACCGCTGACCGACCTGGAGGGCACCGAGGCTATTGGGAGACACCGTGAATCCCACCGTCACCCCCAACGTTGGCCCCTGCGCATCTTCACCCAGCTCGAATGACCTCACGAAGGTCGTCGGGTCGGTGCCCAACGTGAGGCTACTGGTTCGACTGCGTATCGTGAGCCACGCTGTCCAATCATTTCTGTTGGGACGAGAGTGACGTTCGTGGGCCCAACCCTCGCGCTCGCCGCCGCCGTTCTCTTCGGCCTCAGCGCCCCGGCGGCCAAAATCCTGCTCGGCGCGATGGACCCGTGGCTTCTCGCCGGGCTGCTCTATCTCGCGTCGGGCGTCGGGCTCGGCGCGATGCTGGCGGCACGCGCGGCCGGCGGCGGTACGAGGGAGACGCCGCTTCGCCGCGCCGATGCGCCGTGGCTCGGCGGCGCCGTCATCACGGGCGGGCTGGTCGGCCCGGTGCTGATGATGTTCGGCCTAATGCACACAGGCGCCGCGCGTGCGGCGCTGCTGCTGAATCTCGAAGGGGTCTTCACCGCGCTCCTGGCCTGGTTCGTGTTCCGCGAGCACTTCGACGCGCGCATCGCGGTCGGCATGACGGCGATCGGCGCCGGCGCATTGTTGTTGGCGTGGGAGCCGAACGCCGGCCTGGCCCTCGACGCCGGTGCGCTGCTGGTGGCCGGCGCCTCGCTCGCGTGGGCGATAGACAACAACCTGACGCGCCGTGTCTCCGGCGGCGATCCCGTGCAGATCGCCGCGATCAAAGGCGGCGTCGCCGGGACGATCAACGTACTGCTGGCGATCGCGGCCGGCGCGGCGTGGCCGAAGGCGGGCGCCGTGGCCGGGGCGGCCGTGGTCGGGCTACTGGGCTACGGCACGAGCCTCGTGCTCTTCGTGCAGGCGCTGCGACGGCTGGGCACGGGCCGGACCTCGGCGTACTTTTCGACGGCCCCCTTCGTCGGCGCGGTGGCTGGAGTGCTGACACTCGGCGAGCCGCTGACCGGCCGGCTCGCGGCGGCGGGCGTGTTGATGGGGCTCGGCGTGTGGCTGCATCTCACCGAGCACCACGAGCACGTGCACGTGCACGAGACGCTCGAGCACGATCACCTTCACTGGCACGACGAGCATCACCGACACGCGCACGAAGCCGGGACGCCGCCCGGCGAACCCCACGCGCACCGTCATGCGCATACGGCGCTGCGCCATCGGCATCCGCATTACCCGGATCTACATCACCGGCACGGCCACTGAAGACCGGCGAGGACTACTTCCGGTTGCTCGGGGAGAGCACGGTCGCCAGGCCGAGACCGATGTACATCGTGCCCGGAATCCAGCGCCGCGTGAGCGCGACGCCGCGGCGCGCGCGCAGCCACTGCGCGGCGCTGCCGGCGGTCAGCGCGTAGAGCCCGTCCGTCAGCAGCCCCAGACCGACGAAGATCACGCCCAGGCAAACAATCTGCGCGGGCACCGCGCCGCGCGAGACCGTCACGAACTGCGGCAGGAAGGCGAGGAAGAACAGCGCCGTCTTGGGATTCAGCACGTTGACGACGAAGCCGTCGATGAAAGCGCGCGAGAGTGGCGGTGCGGCGGCGCCTGTCACGTCGGCCGGCTCGCCGACCCGCGAGAGCAGCTGGCGCACGCCGAGATAGATCAGATACCCGGCGCCGAGGTACTTCACCAGGCTAAACGCCGTCGCGGAGGCGGCGAGGACCGCCGACAGCCCCGCGGCCGCCGCGGCCACATGTATCAGCGTGCCGGCGTGAACGCCGAGCACCGAGACGAGCCCTGCGCGCCGGCCCTGATCCACGGACCGCGTCACTATATAGAGGACGGCCGGCCCCGGCGTCAGCAGCAGCACCACAGCCGCGGCGACGAAGAGGCCGAGTCGCGACGCATCGGGCAGGATGAGATCGCTCACGCCTACTTCTCGCGGAAGCGATTGACGATGGGCAGCCGCCAGTCGCGTCCGAAGGCGCGCGGCGTGATCTTGACGCCGATTGGGCCCTGGCGCCGCTTGTACTCCGCCGTGTCGATCATGCGGACCACCTTGCGTACGATCTCCGGCGCGAAGCCGTCGGCGATCAGATCGGCGACGCCGCGGCTCTCCTCGACGTAGGCCTCGAGGATCGCGTCGAGGACGTCGTAGGGCGGCAGCGTGTCCTGATCCTTCTGCTCGTGGCGCAGCTCGGCCGATGGAGCGCGCTCGAGCACGGACTCGGGAATCACCGGCTTGCCCGCGCGCGCGTTGACGTGACGCGAGAGCTCGTAGACGAGCGTCTTGGGCACGTCCTTGATCACCGCGAAGCCGCCCGCCATGTCGCCATAGAGCGTGGAGTAGCCGACGGCGATCTCGCTCTTGTTGCCCGTGGTCAGCACGAGCCAGCCGAACTTGTTGGACAGCCCCATGAGCAGCGTGCCGCGGATGCGCGCCTGGATGTTCTCCTCGGTGACGTCCTCCTTCAATCCCTTGAACGGCTCCGCGAGGGCCTTGAGAAAGCCCTTGAAGACGGGCGTGATCGGTAGGCGCATGAATTCGATGCCGAGGTTCTTCGCCAGACGCCGTGCATCGTCGCGCGTGCCGCGTGAGGAGAACGGCGACGGCATGGTGACGCCGGTGACGTTCTCGCGGCCGAGCGCCTCCACCGCCACCGCCGCCACCAGCGAGCTGTCGATCCCGCCGGAGAGCCCGATGACCACGCGCTTGAAGCCGTTCTTGCGCACGTAGTCGCGCGTGCCGACGACGAGCGCCTGGAAGACCTCGTCGACGCGCGGCAGCGGCTCGGCCAGCGGAGCCGAGATCGCCGGCCGTTCGGGCCGCTCGCGCAAGGGCGGCGCGCTGATGAGCGGCGCTCGCGCGGCGTCGAGCGTCTCCTTCCGGCGCCGCGAATCCTGCATGCGCGCGCGGAAGACCGCGTCGAGGTCGAGATCGGCGGTCACCAGCTCTTCGACGAACTGCCGTCCGCGCGCCATCGTTCGGCCGTGCGGATCCACGATCACGCTCGCGCCGTCGAACACCAGCTCGTCCTGGCCGCCGACCATGTTGACGAACGCGAGCCATACGACATCGTCGGCGGCGCGCGTGGCGATCATGCGCTCGCGGAAATGCGCCTTGCCGGCATGATAGGGCGAGCCGTTGATCGTGACGATCAGCTCGGCGCCGGCCAGCGCCTGCGGCGTCGTCGGGCCCGTGGGATACCACAGGTCTTCGCACACGTTCACGGCAACGGACGTCGTCCCGATCGAGAACACCGACGCCTCGCGCCCCGCCTGAAAGTAACGGTTCTCGTCGAACACGCCATAGTTCGGCAGGAACTGCTTGTGATAGACGCCCGCCAGCGCGCCGTCATGGATGACGGCGGCAGCGTTGAAGAGGTCCTGGCGGCGATCGACGAACCCGACGATCGCGGTCAGGCCGCGCGCCGCCTTCGTCACGTCGGCGAGCGCGGCGAGATTCGCCTCGATGAAGGCCGATTTGAACAGCAGATCCTCGGGCGGATAGCCGGTCACGGCCAGCTCGGGGAACGCGACGAGATCGGCGCCGAGCGCGCGCGCCTGCGCGATGCCGTCCACGATGCGGCGGGTGTTGCCCTCGACGTCCCCGACCGTCGGATTGATCTGGGCCAAGCTCACGCGGAAACGCCGCATGCGGCTATTGTAACCGCGCGGTCATAGAGCCGCAGATTTTGCGGGTGGCGTCGGCTACCCCGAAACGGTAGACGATTCCCGAGAAGCTCGAGATTGACGACCTGACACGTCAGCGCGATTCGCGTGTTGGGCCGACCGCCGACGTGGCCACGTGTTTGCGTCTCGAGGACGATCGTGATCCAGCGCCGCCTCGAGCTCGACGGTCACACCATAGCGGTCACCGAACCCGATCGTCGACTCTGCGGCGACGAGGGGCCCACCAAGATGGAGGTCATGGCGTATTACATCAAGGTTGCGCCGCGCATCCTGCCATTCCTCCATGGGCGGCCCACGAGCACCGTGTTGCGTCCGGATCAGTCCACGCAGGAGTTTCGATTCGCGCGGACCGCGCCGCCCGGATGTCCGCGCCGATTCGCGACGTATGGGTTGGCGTGTTTCGGCAGGCCTCAGCTGGAGCGGTACTTGACGGTCCCCGACCGCGGCACCCTGGAAGCACTCGTGGACTACGGCTGTCTGTCGTTTCATCCGTGGAGCAGCACGGTCGCGGCGACGCTCCAGCCGAGCCAGATGGTCTTCAACCTCGATCCCGAGAGGATCGCCTTTCGCGAGGTGCGGAACGCGGCGTTGCTCTTGCGCGACCTCCTTGCCGCCTGTGGTCTCACCGCGTGGGTGAAGACGTCGGGCGGACGGGGCCTGCATGTGCTCGTTCCGCTGAGCGGCAGCGTGTCCTACGGTGACACGCGTCTCGCCGCGGACAGCATCGTGAGACGAGCTATCCGGCGCGAGCCCACGCTGTTCAGCCGCGATCCGCGCCGAGCAAAGCGGCGCGGACGCATTCTGCTCGATACGTCGCGTAACGACCGCGGTGCGACGATCGTCGCGCCCTACGCGGTCGCGACATCGGGCCTCGTCTCCGCTCTGCTCGCGTGGGATGAGCTGCAGCAGCCGATATATCCGGAAGACTTCGACATGGACCGGGTGGTGGCGCGGGAGCGCGCTGATCTGCCCAATCAGGCCGCCTTCTTCGCCGCCGAGCAATCACTCGAGCCGTTGCTGCGGCGCAAGCCGTCGAGCCGCTCGCCTCTCGATGGGCGGGCCTGCGCCCATGGAAAGGCCGACTGGCTTGTTGGCGACACGCCCGCCGCAGTGGGCGACGAAGCACGCTGGCACAGAAGGTCTGCGACGAACGACGGTAACGCTGAGGTCGATCGCGCGATGCTATGATCGGCGCATGCCGGCCAAGGTCCCGTGGCTCCCGTCCGTGGTGCCGCCGGGCGCCCATCCGGAGCGCTGTCCCCGGTGCGGACGCATGGCCTTGATTCCCTGGACGCTTCGCCGCGACAACCACACCAAGGCCCTGTTGCGGACGTGGGTCTGTACCGAGTGCCAGCAGATGGAGGAGCGCCCCGAGCCGGAGTAGCAGGCAGATGGGCCGTTATCGGCGGCCGCTACAGCGTGTTCACGAAGTCGATCAGCTGCCGCAGCCGCGCGTACGACGAGCGGTTGAACGGCACGAGCAGGCGCGGCAGATCCGGATACTCGTTGTACTCCTGCGGGAACGGCCCCGGCGCCTGATCCACCCGCCCCTTCAGCACGTCCTCGAAGCGCTGCTGGATCAGCGCGAGATCGGTGTCGCGCAGCGCGCGGTTGAGGCGGAACACGAGGTTGTCGCCGACGATCCGCGACGAATGGTAGACGCGGTAGAAGTTCGTCAGCTGCTCCACCGCCTCATCCACGGTATCGACGATGCGGTAGAACGACGTGTCGATGGCGTCGATGAGATTCTGCGCGGCGAGCGTCTCGCGCACGAACGTATCCCACTTTCGCCAGTACGGCGTCTGGTCGGTCTCCACGAGCACCATGGGCACGATCGTCGCCTTGCCCGTCTGCATCAGCGTCAGCACCTCGAACGCCTCGTCCATCGTCCCGAAGCCGCCGGGGAAGAGCGCGATGCCGCTCGCCTCCTTCACGAGAAACAGCTTGCGCGTGAAGAAGTACTTGAACGTGATGAGCTTGGGGTCGGAGGCGATCCACGGATTCGCCTCCTGCTCGAACGGCAGCCGGATATTGAGCCCGAAGGAGCGCTCGCCGCCCGCACCCTCCTGGGCGGCGCCCATGATGCCGGCGCCGGCGCCGGTCACCACCATCCAGCCGCCCTCCACCATGCGGCGGCCGAACATCAGCGCGGCCATGGCCGCCGACTGCGTGGGCGCCGTGCGCGCCGAGCCGAACACGGTGACCTTGCGGACGTCGCGATACGGTGCGAAGACCTTGTACGCGTACCGCAGCTCCTTGAGCGCGGTGTTGGTGACCTTGAGGTCGCCGGCGAGGGCCCCGTCTTCGTAGAGCTTCAGCACCGTCGTCAACATGTGCTGGAAGTAGCCGCGGCGGTCCGAGGACACCGCCAGGACGTCGAGGAGGTCTACGATCAGCCGATTGGCTTCTTCGTTTTGTAATGCGTACCGTCGATCGGGCACGATTCGAGTATACGCTCAGCGGCGGCCGGTCACCGTCATCCAGAGGCCGAGCACGACGAAGCCGCCGCCGATCGCCGTGAAGCGCGTGACGGGCTCGCCGAGGACGAAGGCGCCGAGGAGCGCGCCGACCACCGGTTGCACGGTCAAAAACGGCGCCGCCCGCGCGGCTTCCACGCGCGCCAGCGCCCAGTTCCATACGAGATAGGCGCCGGCGGTGATCACGAGGGCCAGATAGAGGGTGCCGACGATCGCCGACGGCGTGACGGTCGGCCGCGCGCCGGCCGCCCATTCCAGCGCCGCCAGCGGCGCCATCACCAGCGCGCCCCACACGATGGAGCGCGCGGTGATCGCCGTGGCGTTCGTGCTGGTCAGCACCGTGCGCCCGAACAGGGAATAGGAGGCGTAGGCGACACCCGAGAGCACCAGTAAAAGATCACCGCGCCAGCGCGGAAAGATCTCCAGCGTGACGCCCGGCACGCCGTTGAGAACGACGAGCACCGCGCCGGTGACGCCGACGGCGGCGCCCACCGCCTCGCGCCGTGTCAGCCGCTCGCCGAGCAGCAGCGGGCCGAGCACGACCAGGGTCAGCGGCTCGACGACGATCAGCAGCGCCGCGTTCGTGGCCGACGAGCGCGCGATGCCCCAGTGCGAAAGCGCGAAGGCGGCGGCGAAGCCGAGCGCGCCCATCCAGAAGACGCGGGCCCCCTGCCCTGGCCGCGACGCGACGGAGTCCGATGCGGGCGCGCGGCGACCGAGCGGCACCAGCACGGCGGCGCCGACGACGAGGCGGAGCAGAGCCAGGATCGTGGGCGGCACGTCGTCGAGGACGACGCGTGTGACGACGTACGAGGTGGCATAGACGACGTTGGCGACGAGCAGCAGGATGGCGGCGGCGCCCATCCCAGCAGCATACGGTCAGCGGCCGGCTGCGGCGTCACCTCTGAGCGTCATGCAGGTGCTGGTCGCGTGCGCCACCAGGCGATCGTTGGCGTCGCGCACGTCGCACGCCACGAGACCGACCGTGCGGCCGCCGGAGAGCAGGCGGCCCTCCGCTTGCAGCTTGCCGGTCCAGACTGGCCTCATGAAGTTGATCTTCAGCTCGAGCGTCGTGAACGTCTCGCCCTCCGCGAGCTCTGAGGCGTAGGCCATCCCCATGGCGGCGTCGGCGACGTCGGCCAGCACGCCGCCGTGCAGCGTCCCCATCGGGTTGGCGTGGTGTTCCGTGGCCTCGAACTCGATGACCGCGCGGCCGGGCTCGATCGAGAAGAGGCTGAAGCCGATCAGCGTCGCGATCGCCGGCGGCTGCATCACACCGCGCTGCACCTTCAGCATGAGATCCATCATTCTCGTCATTTGCATTCTCTCTCTTCGAGCGAAGGATCAACGACGCCAGGCGCCGCCTCTGACCGCGGATATGAGGGTGACGCCGAAGAGCACGAAGGCGAGGGCGACCACCACGGACAGCGCCGTGAGGCCGCCGCCGAGCCAGTGGATGGCCGCCCAGCCGCCAAGGGCAGCCAGCGTCAGACGCAGGAACCCCGCGATGAGCGGCCAGAGTAGGCGGCCGGCGCCTTGCGACGCGAAATAGAGCGCAAGTCCCAGGCCGAAGAATCCGTAGCTCGGTCCCACGACGTGCAGGTACGCGCTGCCGGCGGCGACCACGTCGGGATCGCGGGTGAACAGACCCATCCAGGCACCGGGCAGCAGCGCAGCCGCGAGTCCGATGGTCTCGGTGAGAGCGAAGGCCATCGCGCCGCCGACGAACGCGACGCGCAGGGCGCGCGCCCGCTGGCCGGCGCCGACATTGGTGCCCACCATCGTGACGAGCGCCGAGCCCAGCCCGAAGACCAGCGGAATCTGCAGATACTCGAGCCGCGCGCCGACACCGTAGCCCGCGAGGGCCGCGGGCCCGAAGCCGCCCACGAGGCCGGTGAGCACGACGACCGTGAGGTTGGTCTGCACGGTGTTGAGCGCGCCGGGCAGCCCGACGCGGAGGATGTCGCGGAACAGCCGGGCGCGCAGCCGGACGCCGCGCATCGACAACCGCACGAGGTTGCGCCGCGAGCGCAGCGCGATCGCGAGGACCGTGCTGCCGAGCGTGTAATAGATCAGCAGGGTGACACCGGCGCCCGCGATCCCCAGCCGCGGAAACGGGCCCCAGCCCCAGATCAACGCCGGCGAGAGCGCGATGACGAGCGGGCCGCCCCCCACCACCACCAGCGCGGGCAGCAGCATGTTGCCCGCGCCGCGCAGCGCGGCGCCGAGCGTGTTGAAGAGCCAGAACGCGATCGCGCCGGCAAACACGACGTTGGAGTACGTGAGCGCGGCGGCCAGCGTGCCCTCCGTGCCGCCCATCGCGCGATACAGGCGCGGGCCGCCGGCGAGCATGCCGAGACTGAAGGCGCTGCCGAACACGAGCGCGATGACGACCGCGTGGAGGACGAGCGCGTCGGCGTCACGGCGCCGGCCGGCGCCAAGCGCGCGGGCGATGGCCGAGGCGACGCCGCCGCCCATGCCGCCGGCGGACATCGTCTGCATCAGCATGATCAGCGGGAAAACGAGCGCCACCCCCGCCAGCGCGTCGCGGCCGAGCCAGCCGATGTAGACGGCTTCGAGGACGTTGAGTGCCGCCTGGACCGCGATGACGACCGCGTTCGGGGCGGCCAGGCGCAGCAGCGTGATGGCGATCGGCGCCTCGAGCAGGCGCCGCGTGGGCGCCGCCAACGCCGCGGCGGCGGCCGGCGCGGGGGCGAGAGCCTCGGGACCCGCGGCGACGGCCACGTCGAGAGGGGCGGCGGCCATGACTTGCAAATTACTAGTGACTAGCGTTTCTGTCAAGGACTATACTGGGGCATGCCCAAGCGGTACGGTCAACGATGTCCGGTGGCCAAATCGCTCGAGTTTCTCGGCGAGCGGTGGACCCTGCTCGTCATCCGCGACCTGCTCTCCGGGCCCAAGCGCTTCCAGGACCTCCTGGCCTCGCTCGACGGCATCGCGCCCAACGTGCTCTCGGAGCGGCTCAAGGTTCTCGAGAACCACGGCGTCGTCGCGCGCGAGTTCTATTCGGAGCACCCGCCTCGCGCCGCCTACACCCTGACGCCGCGCGGGCGAGACCTCGGCAAGGTGGTCGGCGCGCTGGCCGTCTGGGGCTCGCGTCACGTGCATCGGGACGCCGTCCTCGTCCACGACGATTGCGACGCGGCGGTAGAGCTGAAGTACTACTGCCCGAAGTGCGACACGCGCGTGAGCGGACGGACGGTGCACGTGCGCCCGCGCTCGCGGCCGGCCGCCCGCGCGTCGACGCGCGGGCGCCGCGCCGCCGCGCGCTGAGGTCAGGCCAGCGTGTGGCGGACGATCTTCGACTCGACCATGTAGATGACCATCTCCGCGATGTTCGTCGCGTGATCGGCCACCCGCTCGAGGAATCGTGAGATCAGGATCAGGCGGATGGCGCGCGGAATGGTGCGCGCGTCTTCCATCATGAAGGTCAGCAGCTCGCGGAAGATCTGCTCCTTCAGGGCGTCGACGTCGGCGTCTTCGGCGCAGACGCGGCGCGCGAGATCCGTGTCTCGCGTCACGAAGGCGTCGAGCGACTCCTTGACCATGCGCTGCGCCTTCTCGGACATGCGCGGCAGGTCGATGTAGGGCTTGAGCTGCGGCTCCCGGTTCAGCTCGAGCGCACGCTGGGCGATGTTGACGGCCTGGTCGCCGATGCGCTCCAGATCGGTCACGATCTTCATGGCGGTGGTGATGAATCGCAGGTCGCCGGCCGCCGGCTGGTGCAGCGCCAGCAGCTCGACACACTTCTCGTCCACCTCGACGTCGTAGGCGTTGACCTGCGCGTCGCGGTCGATGACCTCCTGGGCGAGGTCGCCGTCGCGCTCGATCAGCGCCGTCATCACCCGGCGGATCTGGTCCTCGACGAGGCCCCCCATGGCCAGCAGCGTCTGCTTCAGCGCGTCGAGCTCCTCGTGGAAGTGGCGCTGCATGGCCTCCTCCGGCCTATCCGAACCGGCCCGTGATGTAGTCCTCGGTGCGCTTGTCGCGCGGGTTCGTGAAGAGCTGCCGTGTCACGCCGACCTCCACGAGATCACCCAGCAGGAAGAATCCGGTCGCCTCCGACACGCGGGCGGCTTGCTGCATGTTGTGGGTCACGATGACGATCGTGAGCGTGCTGCGCAGCTCGAGGATGAGCTCCTCGATCTTCGCGGTGGCGATCGGATCGAGCGCCGAGCACGGCTCGTCCATCAAGAGGACCTCGGGCTCCACGGCGAGAGCCCGCGCGATACACAGGCGCTGCTGCTGCCCGCCCGACAGGCTCACTCCCGACTTCGAGAGCGAATCTTTCACCTCGTCCCACAGCGCGGCCTGGCGCAGCGCGCGCTCGCCGGCCTCGTTCAGCACCGCCCGCTCGCGGACGCCGGAGAGGCGCAGGCCGGCGACGGCGTTCTCGAAGACTGACATGGTCGGGAATGGGTTGGGTTTCTGGAAGACCATCCCGATTTTGCGCCGGATCTGGACGGGATCCACGCCCTGCGCATACACGTCCACGCCCTCGACGCGCACGGTGCCCGCCACGCGGGCGCCCGGAATCACCTCGTGCATCCGATTGAGACACCGGATGAACGTGGACTTGCCGCACCCGGAGGGTCCGATCAGGGCGGTGACCGCCTTTGGCGCCATCGAAATGCCGATATCGTGCAGCACATGGTGCTCACCGAACCATGCGTTGAGACCTTTGACGAGAATGCCGTCGGCCATGTCACCTTACCCCCGTGAAGCGGCCGCTCGTCGCCACGCGCGCCGCGAGACTCACCATGAATACCAGGCCGATGAGAACGAGCGCGCCGGCCCACGCCTGGCGGTGCCAGTCGTCGTAGGGCGCGATGGCGTACGCGAAGATTTGCAGGGGCAGCGCCGCGATCGGCTGATCGAGCCCCTGGTGCCAGAAGCGGTTGCCGAACGCCGTGAAGAGGAGCGGCGCCGTTTCCCCCGCGACCCGCGCGATGGCGACCATCGCGCCGGTGACGATGCCGGCACGGGCCGCGGGCAGCACGACCCGCAACAGCACCTTCCATTCGGGGATCCCGAGCGCCAGCGCCGCCTCTCGCAGCGAGGCGGGCACCAGCCGCACCAGCTCCTCGCTCGTCCGCATGACGATCGGCAGCATGATCACGGCGAGCGCAAAGGCGCCGGCGAGCGCCGAGAAGCGGCGCATGGGCAGCACCATGACCGTGTAGGCGAAGATGCCGATCACGATCGAGGGGACACCGTTGAGGACATCGGCCAGAAATCGCGCCAGCCAGGGAAGGTGTCGATCGCGGGACTCCGCGAGATAGACGCCTCCCAGGATACCGAGCGGCAGGCCGAGCGCGGCGGCGAGCGCGATCAGGACGAGCGAGCCGACGATGGCGTTGGCCATCCCGCCGCCGACTTCGCCGACCGGCTTGGGCAAGTGCGTGAAGAAATCGACGTTCACGGCCGACGCCCCCTGCCAGAGCAGGAAGCCGAAGATCAGCAATAGCGGGAGCACCACGAGTCCCGCGGCAACGGCCGCCAGGCCTGACATGACGACGTTGACGGCCCGGCGCCCCCCCGGCCTCATTCGCGAATCGCCTTCACCGGGCCGCCGACGGACCAGACGAGCAGCCGCGCCAGCGCGTTGACGACGATCGTGAGCACGAAGAGCAGCAGCCCGATCTCGATCAGTGCCGACAAGTACAGATCGGACGTCGCCTCGGTGAACTCGTTGGCGATCACGCTGGCCATCGTGTAGCCCGGCGCGAACAGCGAGAGCGCGACCTCGGGACGGTTGCCGATCACCATCGTGACCGCCATCGTCTCGCCGAGCGCACGCCCGAGGCCCAGCAGGATCGCGCCCACGAGGCCGGAGCGGCCGTACCGCAGCACGGCGATGCGTGTCGTCTCCCAGCGCGTGGCACCGAGCGCGAGCGCGGCCTCACGCTGGGTGTTCGGCACCGCGAGCAGGATTTCGCGGCTCACTGCCGTGATGTACGGGACGACCATGATGGCCAGGATGATGCCGGCCGCGAGCATCCCGACGCCATAGGGCGGGCCCTGGAAGAGCGGCAGAAAGCCGAGCGTCTTGCCGAGTGCCGGCTGCACATAGGTGCGCAGCAATGGTGCCAGGACGAAGATGCCCCAGAGCCCATAGATCACGCTCGGCACCGCGGCCACCAGCTCCACGAGGAACGCGATCGGTGGTCGGAGCCGGGCCGGCGCCAACTCGGCGAGATAGATCGCGGCCCCCACCCCGAGCGGCACCGCGATGAGCAGCGCCAGGAACGACGAGACCAGGGTGCCGTATACGAACGGAACCGCGCCGAAGCGCTCGGCGACCGGATCCCACGTGGACGTGACGAGGAAGCTCGAGCCGAACGTCCGCATCGCCGGCACGGAGGTGCGGATCATCTCGAACGCCATCGCGAGCACGAGCAGGACGATGGCCAGCGCGCAGGTCTTGAGGACAATGCGCAGCGCGCGGTCGCCGACGTTTCTCGGCGCCGCGCGCTCGGCACTCTGCGGAATCGCAGCGACGACGGACACGCGCCCTCTAGCGACCTGCCATGAGCGGTTTGCCCTGATAGGTGATCTGCTTGATCTTCGCCTCGATCTGCTTCACCACCGGGCCCGGCAGCGGCGCATAGAGGAGATCGTCGGCGTACTTCTGGCCGTCATGACTCATCCACCACAGGAACTTCGCGAGCGCGCGGCCCTTGGCTTCGTTCGGCTGATCCTTGTACACGAGGAGCCAGGTAAAGCTTGCGACCGGATAGGCATCGTCACCGGGCACGTTCGTGAGCGACACGCGGAAATCGTCGGGCATGTTTTTGGCGGCGCCGGCCGCGGCCGCCGTCGTGGTCGCGATCGTCGGCTCCACGAACTTGCCGCTGGCGTTCTTGATCGACCCCACGGGCAGGTTGTTCTTCACGGCGTAGGCCAGCTCGACGTAGCCGAGCGCGCCCGGCTGCCCCTTCACCTGGCCGGACACGCCCTCGTTGCCCTTGCCCCCGAGCCCGACCGGCCAGTTGACCGACGTGCCCTTGCCGACTTTCTGCTGCCACTCCGGACTGATCTTGGAGAGGTAATCCACCCAGATATACGTCGTGCCGCTGCCGTCGGAGCGGTGGACGACCACGATGGACTGGTCCGTCAGCGAAACCCCCGGATTCAGCGCCGTGATCTTGGCGTCGTTCCACTTCGTGACCTTTCCGAGAAAGATGTCGGCCAGGAGGTCGCCGCTGAACTTCAGCTTCGGAGCGCCGGGGAGGTTGTACGTCGCCACCACGGCACCGAGCACGGTCGGAATGTGGAGGAGCTCACCCGGCGCCTGCTTGAGCTGCTCGTCGGTCATCGGGCCGTCGGTGGCGCCGAAGTCCACCGTGCGCGAGCTGATCTGCTTGATGCCACCGCCGCTGCCGATCGACTGATAGTTGAAGCGCACTTCCGGATCGACCTTCGTGTATTCGTCGAACCACTTCGAGTAAATCGGGTACGGGAACGTCGCTCCCGCTCCGTTCATGAGCATCTGAGCATCGGCTGCGGTGACGAGCCAGCTCCAGGCCGTCAGCACGAGGACCATCGCGCCGAGCCATGTCCTCATTGTCATCCTCCTGTTCGGGCTCACCACATGGTGGCGCCGTTGTGTTTCACTTCCGTTATGAAAAGGTAACGTTCGTGTTACGGGCGGTCCGGTTCTCGGAACCGGTAGCCGACTCCCCGGACGGTTTCGACGCCCGGCGCCGGCAGCTTGGCAGCGGTGAACTTCGCCCGCAGGCGGGCGACGTGGACGTCCACGGTCCGCGGCTCGACGAACCCGTCGCGTCCCCACACCGCATCCAGCAGCTCCTCGCGGCCGAAGACGCGTCCCGGCGCGCCGGCCAGGATCGCGAGCAACTCGAACTCCTTGGGGGTGAGCTCTACCGGGCGGCCCTTCATGCGGATCTCGAATCGGTAGCGGTCGATCTCGAGGTCACCGATCTTGACGTGAGGCTTCTTCTCGACGTCCCCGGACCGCCCGCGGCGGGCGACGGCACGGATGCGCGCGAGCAGCTCGCGCGGCGAGAAGGGCTTCGTCACGTAGTCGTCGGCGCCCATCTCGAAGCCGAGGACCTTGTCGCCCTCCTCGACCCGCCCGGTCACCATGATTACAGGAATGTTCTTGGTCTCGATGTCCTGCTTGAGGCGGCGACAGACCTCCCAGCCATTGAGCTGGGGCACCATGATGTCGAGCAGCACGAGGTCGGGATGGACCTCGCGGGCTTGCTTGAGCGCGTCCGAGCCGGTGGGGGCGACGACGACGTCGTAGCCTTCTTTGGTGAGGTTGTAGCGGATGAGGTCGGCGACATCGCGCTCGTCTTCCACGACGAGCACCCGACCCTGCTGCTGGCGCGCAGCGGCGGCGGCCTTCATCTGGGGCTGAGTGTCCGCGGCGAGCGTTACAGGACGATGACGGCGTCGTAAAACTTGGGTGAAGCGTGGAAGCCCGATAATCTTCGGCCGATGCCAGCTGGGATCCGCGTGAGGCTCGCGACGCCGGCCGACGCTGCCGCCATCGCGAGCATATATAACGAGGGGATCGACGACCGCATCGCGACCTTCGAGACCGCCCACCGGACCCCGGAGCAGATCGCGGCCGGCCTCGTGGACAAGGGCGACCGGTTCCCAACCGTCGTGGTGGAGCGCGACGACGTGATCGTCGCCTGGGCGGCCGCCGGCGCGTATCGCACGCGTCCTGCGTACGCCGGGGTCGCCGAGCACTCGGTCTACGTCGCGCGTGGAGCGCGGGGCGCCGGGCTGGGACGCGTGGCGCTGGACGCCCTCTGTCGCGAGTATGCGGCGCGCGGCTTCTGGAAGGTCGTGTCGCGCATCCTCGCGGAGAATGCCGCCAGCATCGCGCTGCACGAGCGCTGCGGCTTCCGTGTGGTTGGCGTCTACCGGCGCCACGCCAAGCTGGACGGGACCTGGCGCGACTGCGTCATCGTCGAGCGGCTGCTCGATGACGGCGAAGCGCGTACCTAGCGCATCACAGCGTCACCACGAGGCCGTCGTGGGCGCACTCCTCGGGCACCTCGGCCGCGTGGGCGAGCATGTCGCGACTCATGTGCGTCAGGATCACGCGCTTGGCGCCAAGCGTCCCGCGCCGCGCCGCGAGGGCCGGATAGTTCAAGTGCCACTTGACCGACTTCGCGTAGTAATAGCTTTCGGCGATCAGCAGGTCGGCGCCGCGCGCGATCTTCGAAACGTCCTCGGTCCACTCGGTGTCGCCGGTGTAGGCCACCACCTTGCGGTCGACCTCCACGCGGAGCGCGGTGGGGTTGGTCTCCGCGGTGTGGCGCGCGGGCTGCGGTGTGACGACCAGGTCCAGGATGGCGTGCGGCTGGCCCGGCTCCATCTCGACCCAGGTGAGTGGAAATCTGGGGGTCATCACATGCGAGCCGGGGAACAGCGCCTCCTGGATCTGGTCCATGCGCCGACGCAGATCGCGTGGTCCCGCGATGACGAGCGGCCGGGTACGCTTCGCCGCCAGCATCGCGTCGATCAATAGAAACGGCACGCCGCCGCAGTGATCCCCGTGCAGATGCGTGAGGAGAATCGCGTCGAGCGAGTTGTGCTCGATCCCCTGCTGGGCAAGGGCGATCAGCGACGAGGTGCCGAAGTCGATGGCAAAGCGTGAGCCAGGCCCATCGACGACGATGCAGGTCTGAAAACGGCCGCCGCTGCCGAAGGAGTCGCCCGACCCCGCGAAGCGCACGGTGACGGCCATGGCCTGCGCGCGGCGGCGTCCGGTTACCCGCTGGCGCAGCAGCCACGGTTCGCGGCCACGACGGTGAGACTGCTCGTGCCGGGCACGCGGAGCGCGGTGTCCTCGAGATCGTAGTTGAGGACGTAGACTTCCCACTCGACGCCGTCGGGATCCTCGACCCAGAACTTGTCCTGGTTCGCGTGGCAGCAATTGACGCCCATCTCCTCACGCACAGGCAGGCCCGCCGCCTTCACCCGGGCCAGCTCGCGTTGCACGATCTCGCCCGACTCGACCTGAATGCCCATGTGGTCGACGTGGCCGCGCCCTTCGGCGGGCGCCGCCTGCGACAGCGCGAGATTGAGCGGCCCGAACCCGGGCAAGAACTTCACGTAGCCGGGCTTGGTCTTGACCGGCTTCGTGCCGAAGAACTTCTCGTAGAACGCGCGGCTCTTCTCCAGATCGGACACCGCCATGTGCACGTGGACCTTCGGCGTATCAGTCATCATCCGCGTCCTCCTCGTTGCGGAGCGGATCGCTCCGCCAGACGTTGCGTGTGCACGACCGTCGCCGGCTCCGGCCCGGGCGCCGCAGGGACGGGCCAGCGGAACAGGGACGTCGCCGCGCCGGCGCCGACCAGCTGGGCGGCGATGAACGCCGGCGCGTCGGCGGGACGGATGCCCGCGAACGTGTCGCTCGCGGAGCGCGCGAGCGTGACAGCCGGATTCGCGAACGAGGTCGACGCCGTGAACCAGTACGCCGCGGTGATGTAGGCGGCCACCGCGAACGGCACCCGCGACGCGTTCAGCCGCGCGCAGCCCCAGATCACCGCGAGCAGACCAAACGTCGCCACGAACTCGCTGAACACCTGGGCGCCGCCGGCGCGCGCGTGGCGCGAGGCGAAGAAGATCGGCTCGCCGAACATCAGATGCGCGGCGGCGACGCCAGCAAACGCGCCCGCGACCTGCGCGGCGACGTACGCCGGCACGTCATGCCACGGCAGGCCGGCCCCAAACGCGTCGGCCAGCGTCACGGCGGGGTTGAAATGCGCGCCCGAAACCGGCGCGAAGGTGAGAATCAAGGCCACGAGCGCGGCACCGGTCGCGATGGTGTTCGCAAGCAGCGCGACGGCGACGTTGCCGCCTGCCAGCCGCTTGCCCATGATGCCCGAGCCGACGACGGCGGCGAGCAGGAGCGCCGTGCCCACGGCTTCGGCCACGACCCGCCGCGCGAGCGTGGGGCGGACGGTCATGCCGAGCGCCGTCCCGCGGGCGCCGGCCGCGGCGCCAGCCACGTCTCGATCCGCGCTCTGATCTCGTCGCGGACGTGTCGGAACGCGGCGAGCCGCTGCTCCTCGCTTCCCGTGGCCGCCGACGGATCATCGAAGCTCCAGTGCAGCCGGCGGGTCGCTCCCGGGAAGATCGGGCACGATTCGTTGGCGTGGTCACAGACGGTGATCACGTCATCCCAGGGCTCGCCCACGAAGCGGTCGAGGGTCTTCGACGCGTGGCCCCGCAGATCGATGCCGATCTCCGCCATCACCCGCACCGCCAGCGGGTGGACGCCGCGGGCTTCGGTCCCGGCGCTGGCCACCTCGACGCTGCCACCGCCCAGATGACGCAACAGGCCTTCCGCCATCTGGCTGCGCGCCGAGTTGTGCGTGCAGAGAAACAGCACGCGCTCGATACTCATCGGCTCGCTGGCTTGACGGCGCGCACGAATGCGCTCATGAACTTCGCATCGACGTCGGGCGCGATCGTGTCCACGTCGATGCCCGAGCCGGCGAAGAACTCGCGCGCGTCTGCAACGCGGTAGACCCGCGTGGGCTCGATGCCGATCGCCTCGAATCCGGCCTTGGCGAGCTTGTCGCGGTACTCCTGCTCCTCGAGGGCGCCCGCCACGCAGCCGATCCAGAGCTCCACGCTGCGGCGTAGAGCGGCCGGCACTTCGCCACGCACGACGACGTCGGAGACCGCGAACCGCCCACCCGCCTTCAGCACGCGGAAGGCCTCGGCGAGCACGCGATCCTTGTCGGCCGAGAGATTGATGACGCAATTGGAGATGATGACATCCACGCTGCCGTCCGGCAGCGGAATGTGCTCGATCTCGCCCTTGAGGAACTCGACGTTCGTCGCGCCCGCCTTCCTCTGGTTCTCGCGTGCGAGCGCCAGCATCTCGTCCGTCATGTCGAGCCCGTAGGCCTTGCCCGTCGGGCCCACACGTTTCGCCGACAGCAGCACGTCGATGCCGCCGCCGGAGCCGAGGTCGAGGACGACCTCGCCGGCGTTGAGCTGAGCGAGCGCGGTCGGATTGCCGCAGCCAAGCGACGCCGCGACCGCTTCAGCCGGAAGTCCCGCCGTGTCGCCGCATGCATAGAGATTCGACGTGATGGGATCGCGCTCCCTGCGCGACGACGCGGTCTCGCAGCACGAGGTCTCACCCCCCGCGGTGACCTTCAGGGCGGCCTGGCCGTACTTTTCCTTCACGATGTCCTTCAGGTCTCTCTCCGCCATCACCGTCTCCTCATATCAAGCATGCTTGATATGTGCGGGCAAAAAAGGGGATCAGTCGCATCGGCGCGCCACCCGCAGCCCCGTCGCGCGCGGCTTGATCGCCGCGACGGCGGATTCGATCTCGGCGATCGCATCCGGCTCGAGCGAGTAATAGATCCACCGCCCCTGACGGCGGTCGCGCAGCAGCCCGGCGTCCTTGAGCGTCTTCAGGTGAAAGGAGAGGCGGGACTGACCCGTCTCGAGCATGTCGGTCAGGTCGCAGACGCACTGCTCGCCACCGCGCAGCTGCTCGATGATGCCGAGGCGCGTCGGATCCGCCAGCGCGCGGAACAACCCGACGGCGCGCTCCAGGTCACTCCCCGTCTTCGTCGTCACGATGCCCAACATATCAAGACTTCTTGATCTGTCAAGCCGCGCGTTCCGGCACGTGCCACCAGCGGCGAACGGCCACGAGCGCCCACACCGCCTCGACCAGCCCAAAGGGCCAGGCTCCCTGGGCGAATCCATAGATGGAGGCGAGCACGCAGGCACCGGCGAAGCTCAGAACGTATCCGCGGCCGCGCCGCTCGAGCGCGTAACACACCATCATCGCGGTCACCGCGATCAAGCCGAACATCGAGAGTCGATCCATGGTGTTCTAATGACTCAGAGCCGCGCCCCATGCAAGTCCTCATCGCCCGGGACGCCGACGAGCTCGCCGAGGTCGCCGCCGACGTCTTCCGCGAGCGCGTCCGCTCGCGGCCCGATCTGGCCATGGCCGTGCCGGCCGGCCGCACGCCGCGCCGGATGTACGCGCGGATGGCCGCGCGGCAGCGTCGCGATCCGATCGATTACTCGCAGATGCGGATCTTCTCGGTCGACGAGTTGTGTCCGCCGGCGCCGGCCGACGGCTACTTCTGGCGGCAGGTGCGCAGCGAGTTCCTCTCGTGGGCGCGGCTCGACGTCGCGCGCTGCCGGCCGTTCGCGGTCGACGCGGCCGACCTCGACGCGATGTGCGCGGCCTACGAGACGGCGATCGCACAGGCGGGCGGTCTCGACGTGGTGATGCTCGGACTGGGGCCGAACGCCCACCTGGCCTCGAACGAGCCGGGCTGCGCGTTCGAGACCCGGACGCGGTCGGTGCGCCTGCTCGACTCGACCGTTCGCTATATCCTCACCGACGACGTGATCCAGGGTGAGGTGTGCGAGCGCGCGGTGACGTTGGGTCTGGCGACGATCATGGCCGCCCGCGAAGTGATCGTGCTCGTGAGCGGCGAGGCCAAACGCACGGCGCTCGCCCGTATGCTCGACGGCCCGGTGACCCCGGAAGTGCCCGCGTCCGTGCTTCACACCCACCGACGCTGTCTCGTGATCACCGACGGCGACGCGCGCCCGTAACCGCGCGGCCACGGGAGCGCGTGTCGACCGTCAGCGATCGACGAGCGGGCCGACGATGTCCGCGAGCGCCCCTGGTTGGACACGGCCGCGGACTTCGATCACGGCGATGCGCGCAAAGAGTCGCGCGTAGGCGGCGAGATCGGGTGCCGCGGGTGGGACGTCGAACGGCCGATCGATGTCGAAGACGCCGAGGTCCTTGTGCACGAGCGGCACGGCAGCCAGCGCGCGCGCCAGTGTGAGTCGGCGCGCATCGAGGCCGACACCGTCACGCGTCCAGCGGAGCAGCAGCAGCGCCTTGAGATCGCCGCGCAGCTCCATCGTCCCCTTGACGTAGACCGTGTTGAGGTCGACATCGGACTTCCGTTCGAGGTCCCAGAGCTCCGCCGGTGGCATCGCCTCGAGCGCGCGGCGCTCGTCAGGCGAGAGCCGCTGTCGCAGCCGCGGATGCGAGAGCAGCGTGCCGGGATTGACGCGCGGCTGCTTGGGATACCCGAGCGCCTCCACGCAATCGTCGAACGGTTTGGTCAGCAGGCGGTCGTTGGAGACGAAACGGTAGCCCGCCTCCACCAGATGCAGCGCCGCGGTGGATTTGCCGGCGCCGGGCGGTCCGGCCAGCGCGACGGCACGGCCGTTCCAGGACACGGCCGATGCATGCAGCAGCAGGTGGCCGCGCGCCAGCACCGCACGCGCGTAGCAGTGGTTCACGAGATTGACGGCCTGGTTGAGGTTCGCCACGAGATCACCCGTCGCCCACGCGTGTCCCGGCCGAACGCCCATCAGCACGCCCGTCGTGCGCTTGAGGATGAGGCGCTCACCGTCGCCCTCGCGCACGGCCTCCTTCACCTTCTTTCCCTCGCCGCGCACGACGTCGCGAAAGCCGTCCGGCGCCGTGATGCTGCCGTCGTGGACGAGACGGACCACGGCGGCGTTGGCCGGCGTGTCGTGCGCCACCCACGGGTCGTAGTAGAGCCGCAGCGCCGTCCATATGCGGAGGTCGTTCGTCTGCACGACGATCGGCACGTCGACGACGCGCAGCGGGAGCACATGGGGCATCTGCGCCCTCGCCAGCGCCGCGGCGGTGTCTTCGGTAATCACCGCACGCTCGCCGTCCGGCAGCGCGCCAGCACCGCCTCGGCCAGCCGCGGCGCGGCGTCCACGCCGCAGCCGTCGAGCAGGCCGCGAAAACCGCCGAAGGCGCTGACCTCCAGCACCGTGAATCCCTCGTCGCCTTCGATGAGGTCCACGCCCGTGAAGAGAAGGCCGAAGTGTCGCGCCGCGCGCTCGGCAAGGGCGAGCGCCTCGGCCGGCGGATCGGCCGGCGCATAGCGGCCACCCGACAGCACCGTCGTCATCCACTGTCCGTCGCCTGCGATACGCCAGTAGGCGCCGAGGCAGCGGCCGTCGAGCACGGCCACACCAAGGTCGCGGCCCGGATGCTTCACGAATCGCTGCAGATAGAACGGGTCCGCGCTCTCGGCGCGATGGTGTTCGAGGATGCGCGGCACGTCGAGTGCGGGGTCCAGGCGCAGCATCCCGCGCCCCTTGGACGTGAACAGCGGCTTGAGCACGGCCGCGCCGAAGCGCTCGACGGTGGCCACCGCCTCGCCGAGGTCTTCGGTGATCACCGTCTCGGGCACGGGCAATCCCGCGCGCACCAGCTCAACCGTCATGCGATAGCGATCGACCGCGACCTCGAGGCGGTCGGGCGCGCTCCACACGGGCACCCCGGAGGCCTCCCAATGTCTGAGGATGTGCAGGCGCTCGCGCACCGCCCAGCCGCCGGCCGTATCACCGATCTTCTTCACCACCGCCGCCTCGACGTCGAGTCGCCGGCCCTGATGCCACACACCGGGCTCGGGCAGCCGCAGCGCGCAGGCGGCCAGGTCCACCACCGTCGCCTCCGCCCCGGCGGCGCGCAGCGCGTTGACGAGGCGCTCGGTCGACCAGGCGCCGGGCTGCCCGACGACGGCAATCACGCGGCTCGCTCCGCAGCCTGCTCGAGCAGACGAACGCCCTGCAGGAAGATGTCACGCGCAAAGTCGGTGTCGGCGACGAGCCGACTCGACGTGATGAACGACCGGGCCTGCGCGACCGTCAGCCGCGCTTCGAAGTGCGTGTCGCCGACGAGCCGCGCAAACTCGCCCGCGAACTCGCGGATGTAACCGTTCAGGCGCACCAGGTCCGCGCGCAAGCGCGAGTCCTGGATCGGCATACGCAGGTTGCTCACGAGCAGCACGCCGACGTCCTGGACGTAGTCGCCGAGGCCACTGCGGTGGACGTCGATGTAGTGGACGCGGTCGTGCGCCGGATCGTAGACGATGTTGTTCGTATTGAAGTCGCCGTGCAGCCGCACGCTGATCGGCGGCGCCAGGTGCAGCTCCACGCGCGCGACGGCCTCGAGCAGCGTGGTGAGGGATTGGTGCGCGATGCCGAACACGCGCGTCTCGCGCCGCCGCAGCGGCTCCAGCTCGGGGTGCAGCGCGTAGAGGTCGGGCAGGCGGTCGCGGATCTGACGAACGTAGTCGAGCGACGGCGGCTCCTTGGTCATCGTGGCGAGCCACACGTCGCGCACGGTTTCGAGCAACCGCCGGGTCGCGCGCAGCTTGTCGTCCCACGGGTGCGCGAGATAGACGTCGCGCAGCGGCACGCCCTCGAGATACTGGCCGAGGAACGACTCGCGACCGTCGCGCTGGAAGCGCTTCTTCACGCCGGGGACGAGGCCGGGCACGAGCCGATTCCACTCCTCCATCTCGCGCACTTCCTCCTCGATCTTCGCCTCCGCGCCCTCCTTCCAGATGAGCGGCCCATCGCGCCCCACCAGGCGGCCGACCCGCGCACCGCTGATGCCGCCCCAGATCTGTCGAAAGTCCAGCGGCGCCTCGGTGCCCGGCGCCGACGACACGTCGCCGACCATCTGCTCGAGGTGCAAGTACTGGTGCAGCTTGAGCCGCTCGCCGGTGAGGATGAACAGCGTCGTCTCGCCGATGTTGAGAATCGAGTCGCCCATGCGCTCGAGGAATTTCGACACGAAGAGGTTCGTGATGACGAAGGCCGGGTCCTGCCCCGCCTCGGGGAAGCGCTTGAATGCCTGCTGGAGCGCTTCGCGATACTGTCGATCGAGCTCCGGCTCGCAGGCGCACGCGTGCTTGGCCTTCTCCGCGCTCCCGTCGGTGAACGAGGTGATGACCTCGTCGAGGGCGGCCAGGGCCACACGCGCGGGGCCTGCGAGATCGAAGGGAATCGGCCGCGTGGGGAGCCGCGCCAGGTGCTCGGCCTGCTCGGCGATGTTGACGGCATAGTCGCCGAGCTTTTCGAGGTTCAGTGCCACGCGGAAGACGCCCCGGAGACGCCGCGAGCGCGGGCTGCCTGCGGGCTCACCGGCGATGCGCTCGAAGCACGTCTCCTCGATCGCGCCGAGGAGGTTGTCGATCTGATCGTCCTTTTCGCGCACGCGAGCCGCCAGCGTGACGTTCTTTTGAAAGAAGGCCGTCATGGCGGTCATCAGCTGTGATTGGACGAGCCTCGCCATAAGGGCGAGGTCCTGGCCCAGGTCTTCCAGCAGCATCACGACGGCGAGCGAAGCGGAGCTAGCGGCCGGCGCGCGGACCGACGGCGACGCGGAGCTCGGGCGCCTTGGTCACCGCCTGGCGCTTCCAGCCGATCTCGAGCTCCAGCTTCCCCTTGTGCTCCTTGTGCGCGACCTTGATCTCGAGCTTCATCTCGGGCCCCGGTGCCAGCCGGAGCGTGCGCTCACCCGATTCGAGGCTGACCTCTCCACGCTTGAGACCAACGGCAAGCGAGGTGAGATACTCCGCGATCTCCTCGGGCGACGCGATGCGGGCGAACTCGAACTTGTCCTTCGCCATGCTCGTCTCCTCCGGCCTACTCGTCGTCGTCGTCGTCATCGCCGTGGGCGCGCTTCCAGGCGATGGCGATCTCGATCTTGGCCTTCCCCTTTTTCTCGCTCGCCTCGATTTCCATGGACAGGTCGCCATCCGGGAAGACCTCGATGCGCTCTTCCCCGAGCGACAACGACAGCGACCGCGCACGGATACCATCCGCGATCCGATTCAGCGCCTCCGCCGCTTCCGCCGGCGATGCGACGCCCTCGTACTCGAACTCCCTACGCCCCATCCCCGTCCCTCCCCGCAGCGATTCGGATCAACGGCCGCTTGGGCCAGCGAAGCTTCACTGAGACGTGATTCGCCCGCTTCTTCTGCTTGACCTCGATCTCGAGCACCAGGAACTCCGACGTCGCCAGTGACGTCTCGCGCTCGCCCTGCCGGATCTTCAGCTCACCCGCGAGGATACCGCGCGCGAGCTGCGTGAGGTAAAACGCCGCCGCGTCCCGGCGTGCGTGTCCGCGATACTTGGCCGGAATCGTGCCGGATGCCGGCGGCTCCCGCACCGGCACCGATCTGTCATTGACGGCCTCGGCGCGCTCTCTCACACCGTCGATGTCCATGTCGCCCCGCGAGGCCGCCCGGGGCACGCTGGTACGCTTCCCGTTTAGCGGCGGCCAGCCGCTGACAGGGCCAGCGTCGGCTCTCCGAGCCCGACGGCGCCGTAACACTTACGCAACATTTTCGTAATGTTTTTCAATGACTTCGCGACCTTGACGCGGAGCGGAGTATAGGGGGACGTCGAGAAACCCGTCAAGCCCTCTTTAATCGTCTTTATGACGGCATGCATCGCGATGTCGTCGGTGTGAATCAGCGTGTGGCGAACGCCCAGCTGGAGCCAGTGATGTGCGTCGCTCCCCGCGACGATCGGAAGTCCGAGCGCGCGCGCTTGCACGATCAGCATCATCTCGGTGCCGAAATCCTTGCCGTTGACCTCGAGTGCGTGGAGTCGACGCAGATCGGTTGCGGGAAATTTTCCGAGCTCTTTCGTGCGTCGGAACATGTGGGCGCCGATGCGGGCAATGTCGAAGTCGTCGGTGACGTCGAGGAACTCCCGCAGCGTCGGCTCGTAGCCGTGCGAAAGTTTTTCGGGAAAGGCGGCGTCGAGCCGACGCAGCTCGGCGAGATCGGCAAGGACGATCACGTGCGCCTTCTCACGGATGTTGACCTCCGCGCCCGTCAGCAGACCGATCTCGCCGGAGCGAAAGACACCTCGCTCGCATGGATACGCGTCGACGAGGTGATTGTAGATATCCCAGTAGCCACGGGCATGAAAGTGCTCGGTCAACGCGACGGCGTCGAGTCCGACCGTTCGCGCCATACGGACCGTCCGGCTGATCGAGCCCGGATCGAAGCTGAAATGCTTGGAGATCTTGGGGTGCGTGTGGGTATCGATACGCTTCAACCCGGCGCCTCCTCGTTGGAGTTGTCCACCGTCATCCACCGTCATCGGTGAGTTCCAAGATCCCGTAGTGCAACGTACATTCCACCGTGACCGCTTCCCGGCCCCAACGTACACAATATCTCGTTGCCGGCGTGTTACAGAAGCGCAAATGTTGTGTTGCTGGGGATAAACGGTGAGGTAACCGGTGGACGACGGTGGATAAGAAGGTGGGCGCCCCCTCCCCCACCGAAACCCTGTTGGGAATTGATTTCCCCTCGCAAGTAGGCCCCACACGCCGGGGCCGATATTCGTAATGGCGTCGTCACATTCGGGTTGTTACGATCACTCGCGTTTGCATCAGCAGCGCCTCACACCGGAGGGGTCCCGCCATGGGTAGCAACGCAATCTCGTTTTTGCTCGGACTCGGCGCCGCCTGGCTCGCACCGACGCTGGCGCGCGTGCTGCGGCCGCTCGCCGTGGAGGCGACGGCGGCCGGCATGGGGCTGCTCCAGGACGCGCGGCGCATCGCCGCCGAGCAGCTCGAAACACTCGAGGACATCGCCGCGGAGGCCCGAGCGCGCCGCGAAGCGATTCTCGGCGCCACGAACGGCAACGGTCATCAAGGCGACCTCGCCGACGAAGACGCCGCGACCGCCGGCGCCGACGAGGCCGCCGTGTCGCCGCGCCGACGCAGCGCCTCCCGGCGCCGCGCGTCCTGAATCGCCATGTCGTTGGGTGCGGTTCACGAAACGCTCGAGGTCGTTCATCGCATCCCGGGCCGGCTGCGTGTGCGCGTACCGCCCGCCGCCGATGCGGCGCACCTCAGCGAGGCGGTATCGCAGCTGCCGGGCGTGACCTCGGCCGCGTGGTCGCCGCTGACTCGTGGCCTGCTCGTGCTCTACGATCCCGAGCGCGCGGACGAGGCGGCGATCGTCGCGGCCATTGCCGACCACGTTCAGGTCGACGTCAGCTCGCCCGCCCAGGCATCGGCAAACGGTGTTCGACCGACGCTGGCGGCGACGGTGACGTCGCTCTTCAGCGCGGTCGACGCGCGCGTCGCCGGGGCCACCGGCGGCGCCCTGGCCCTCGGCGTGGTCGTGCCGGCGTTGCTCACGCTCTGGGCGGCGCGCGAGGTGCTGCGCGGCCGCGCGGGGCCATTGAGGTGGTCGAGCGCGCTCTGGTATGCGCACGCTCTGTTCCGCGACTACGCGCTGCCGTCTCGCGAGAGCTGAGCCATGCGCTGGCGGGTCGCCCACTCCGTGCGCGGGCGTCTGCGCGTGCGCTATCCTGCCGCGTGGCTGAAGCCGCGGCAGGACGCCGTGGTCAGCACGCTACGCTCGGTGCCGGGCGTGCGCACCGTGGACGGCAGCGGGCTCACCGGCAGTGTACGGATCGAGTACGATCCGTTCCGCCTCGCCGAGAGCGCGCTGGTCGACGTCTTGCGCCAGCTCGACACCCGCCTCGACACCGGCGGGCGCGACGCCCCGGCGCCGATCGAGCCGCCGGCGGGCCTCGACGCGTCGTCGATGCCGCTGGTTCGTCTGGCGGGGGCCACGACGGTGCTCGTGCTGGCCGCCACCGAGATCGTCTCGTGGCCGCTGCTGACCGCGCTCGTCCTCATGGCCGACGCTCCCTCGGTCCTGCGTGCCGGTGCCGCGCTCGCGCGCGGGAACCTGAACGGCGAGGTGCTCGAGGCCTCGACGCTGGCCGTGCTCGCCGCGCGGCGCAACTTCCCGGCGGCGGCCCTGCTCACGTGGCTGCGCGCCCTCGGCGACTGGGTGGTGAGCCGCAGCGTCGTGACGACGCGCCGATCGCTTCGTGATCTCGTCGTGTCGGCGGACGAAACGGCCGTGCGGCGCGACGGCGACGGCCGCACGACGGTGCCGGCGACCGCGCTACGCGCGGGTGACGTGGTGGTCGTCCGTGGCCCGCAGCGGCTTCCGATCGATGGCACCATCCTGCGCGGCGAGGCGCTCGTGAACCAACAGACGATGACCGGCGAGTCGCTTCCGGTCGAGCGCGCCGCGGGCGACGCGGTCTTTGCGGGCACCACGGTGGAGAATGGTGAGGTCGAGATCCGCGTCGATCGCGCCGGGCTCGACACCGCCGTCGGCCGCATCGTGGCCGTGATCGAGACGGCCGCCGCCGAGAAATCGGATATCCAGCTCTACGCCGAGCGGCTGGCGCAGCGTGATGTCCGCCGAACGCTGGCGCTGGGCGGCCTCGGCGCCGCGGTCTCGCGCAGCTTCGATGCCGGCATCGCGATTCTCGTCGCCGACTACGGCATGGCGGCGCGCGTCGGCATCCCGACCGCCATCGTCACGTCCATGAAACGCGCCTCGCGCCAGGGCATTCTCATGAAGGGCCCGCGTGCGCTCGAGGCGCTCGCGCGCGTGAACACGGTCGTCTTCGACAAGACCGGCACGCTGACGTCCGGCACCCCGCGCATCGTCCGTGTGGTCACCTACCGGCACGGCCCGACGGAGGACGAGCTCATACGGCTCGCCGCGGCCGCCGAGCGCGGCTTCCGCCATCCCGTGGCGCGCGCGGTGGCCGCGGCGGCCGCCGCGCGGCGGCTCGAGCTGCCCGCCGTCACGAGCACGCGCTCCAGCACGGGCTTCGGTCTGGACGTCGAGGTCGAGGGCCGGCAGGTGCTGGTCGGCAGCCGGCGCTTCATGGAAGCCCAGCGGGTCGCGCTCACGGCCGCGCAGGGCGACGAGGCGAGCGCACACGCGGTGGGCGCCGCCCCGACCTTCGTGGCCATCGATGGACGCCTCGCCGGCGCGCTGATTCTGCAGGACTCGCTCCGGGCCGAGGCGCGCGACGCGGTGCTCGCGCTGCGCGCGCGAGAGATGCGAAACGTGATCATGCTCTCGGGCGACCATCCGGAGCCCACGCGAGTCATCGCGGAGACGCTCGGCGTGCGGCACTACTACGCCGAGATGCTGCCGGAAGACAAGGCCGCCCTCATTCGCTCACTGAAGGCCGAGGGGCGCGTGGTGGCCATGGTCGGCGACGGTGCCAACGACGCGCTCGCGTTGAACGAGGCCGACGTCGGCATGGCCGTGCCCGGAGGCGCCGAGCTTGCCGTCGAGGCCGCAGATGTGGTCATCCTGCGCGGGGGGCTCGATCGCGTCGTCCGCGGGATCGATCTCGCGCGGGAGGCGATCGTGGCCATTCGACGCACCCTGGGGGTGGCCGCCCGCGCCAACCTCGGCGTGGTCGGGCTCGCGTCGTTCGGTCTCGCCCGGCCCGTCACCAGCATTCTCCTCGCGCACGGCACCACCGTCGCGGCCGCAGCCGTCACCGCCACCCGGCCGGAGAGCCGTTCGGCCCTGAACGGGCGTTCAGATGGCTGATCCGACCTTTACGAGAATGTCCGGCGCTCGTCATCGTTCCGTTACACGCGCCTCGTATGGTGGTATCGGAGGTGGAGAGGATGATCGCCGGATTCCTGCTGGGAGTTCTGGCCGACGTCGTGTTCGAGTCGGCCGGGTCGCTACGGCGCTCATTCGGGACGGAGATGGACCGCTACTTCGAGCGGCGCAAGTTCGCGCCGCCGACGAAGCAGTCGGTCGTCTTGGCCCGCTAGTCGCCGGCTCGGCGCCTCGCGCGCGCCGCGCGGGCCCACGCGCGTGAGCGCCGTGGTGACCCGGCGCAATGGCGGGCGCCCCGCCGTCCTGGTGGTGTCCGCCGCTGTTCCTGGACGCGTTCGTGTCCGTCTCCCTGCCCTGCGTGACGCCCCCGCTCTCGCCCACGCCGTCGAGACCCGCCTCGCGGGCCATACCGCAGTCCACCGCGTCACGACGAATGCGATCACCGGAAGCGTGCTCGTCCAATTCGACGCGCGTCGGCTCGACGTGCGGCAGCTGCTTGCCACGCTCGGCCGCGAGACTGCGGCCGCGCGCGCGGGTCGCAACGGTCATCGCCGCAACGGTCATCGCGATCCGGCCGAGCCCGCATGGCACACGCTCGCGCCCACGGAGGTCCTGGACCGTCTCGCAACGTCGGCGCAGACCGGGCTGACGCTGCACGAGGCCGAGCGACGCCGCCTCGAGCACGGGGGCAACGTCCTGCCGATGCACCGGCCGAAATCCGGTGCGGCCATCGTGCGTGATCATCTCTCGTCGTTGCCGGTCGTTCTGCTCGGGGGCGCCGCTGCGCTGTCGCTGCTCGGCGGCGCGGTGCTGGACGCCGCGGTGATCCTCACGGTGGTGGCCGCCAACGCCGCCGTCGGCTATGTGACCGAGAGCCGCGTCGAGCGCATCCTCACCGCGTTGCAGAATGCAACCATTCCGCAGGCGGTCGCCCGACGGGACGGCGTCGAGACCGTCGTGCCGGCCGCGGCGCTGGCGCCGGGCGACGTCATCGTCCTGCGCGCCGGCTACGACGTACCGGCGGACGCGCGCCTGCTCGCGGCCGATGGCCTGACCGTCGACGAGTCCGCGCTCACCGGCGAGAGCTTGGCCGTGATCAAGTCGGCGCACGAGCTCTGTCCGGCCGACGCCGCACTCGGCGACCGGCGGAACATGGTCTACGCGGGCACGGCGGTGGCCGAAGGAGCGGCGCTTGCCTGTGTGACGGGCCTCGGCCGCGACAGCGAGCTGGGCCGGATCCGCGCACTCGTGTCGGAGACCAGCACGCCGCCGACGCCGCTCGAGCGCCAGCTCGATCGCCTCGGCCGCGGGCTCGTGGGCGTCTCGCTCGGCGGCTGCGTGGCGGCGCTCGCGCTGGGACTTCTGCGCGGCGTCCCGCTCGTGGAAATGCTCCGCTCGGCCGTCTCGCTGGCCGTCGCAGCGGTGCCGGAAGGGTTGCCCGCCGTGGCGACGACGACCCTCGCGCTCGGCATGCAGCGTCTGATGCACCGCGGTGTGCTCGTGCGCCGCCTGGCCGCGGTCGAAAGTCTGGGCGCGACGACGGTGATCTGCGCCGACAAGACCGGCACCCTGACGGAGAACCGCATGGTCGCCGAGGTCTGGTACGTCGGCGAGCGCGAGTATCGCCGCCGCGACGTGCCGGACGCCGTCCACACGGACGACGCGCTGCGGATGGCGCTCACGATCGCCGCCCTGTGCAACGACGCCGAGCTGGTGGACGACGACGTGCGTGGCAGCGCCACCGAAGGCGCGCTGCTGCTCGCCGCGCAAGACGCCGGCCTCGACTACCGGGCGCTGCGTGCTGCCCATCCCGTGGTGGACAGCCGCCCGCGGCGCGACGGCGACACGTGGATGGCCACGGTGCACGTCCGCGGCGACCGCCGGTTGACAGCGCTGAAGGGCGCTCCCGAAGACGCGCTCGCTCGGGCCAGTCGCATCGTGACCGCGGACGGCGTGATCCCGCTCGAGCCCCGAGAGCGCGAGCGCATTCGCGCGCGCGAGGCGGCCATCGCAGCGCGCGGTCTGCGCGTGCTGGGTCTCGCCTATGCCGATCGCGCGGCCAACGGCGCCTACGACGATCTCGTCTGGGTCGGCCTCGTCGCCCTCACCGATCCCGTGCGCGAGGGGGTTCGCGAAGCGATCGCCGCGTGCCGACGTGCGGGCATTCGCACCATCATGCTCACGGGCGATCACCCGCAAACGGCGGCCGCGATCTCGCGCGAGCTCGGCCTGGGCGACCGTGTCGTCGAGGCCTCGGAGCTGGCACGCGTCGACACCGGCCGCCTGGCGATGCTGGCGGCCGAAGCGGACGTCTTCGCGCGCGTGTCGCCCGCCAATAAGTACCAGATCGTTCGCGCGCTGCAGGCCGCCGGTCACGTCGTCGCCATGACCGGCGACGGCATCAACGATGCCGCCGCCCTGCGGGCCGCCGACATCGGCGTCGCCATGGGCGCGCGCGGCACCGATCTGGCCCGCGACGTCGCCGACGTGGTGCTGCTGCAGGACGACTTCGCGGCGTTGCTCGGCGCCGTCGCCCAGGGCCGCGCGATCCATACCAACGTCAGCCGCAGCCTGCGCTTTCTGCTCTCGACGAACGCGAGCGAGATCATGGCGACCCTGGGCGCGCTGGCCATCGGTATGCCGCGACCGCTGTCGGCGATTCAGCTGCTGTGGATCAATCTCCTCTCGGACGTCGCTCCCGCGCTGGCGCTCGCGGTGGAGCCGGCCGATCGCTCCGTGATGGAGCGGCCACCGCGCGATCCCGCGACGCCGATGGTGGCGGGCGGCGACCTGCGCGAGATCGCCGCCGACGGCGCCTTACTCACCGCCGTGGCGCTCACGGCGCAAGCGATCGGCCTCGCCCGCTATGGGCCGGGGCCGCAAGCGGCCACGCTGGGATTCTCGACGCTCACCTCCGCTCAGCTGCTGCACACCTTCCGCTATCGCGCGGCGGCGGACGGCAACGGGCGGGCGGTGGCACGATCACACGTGAGCACCGTCGTGCTCGCGAGCCTGGGCGCGCAGCTGGCGGCGATGCTCCTTCCGCCGCTGCGACGATTGCTCGGCGTGACGCCGCTGGCTCCGGCAGACTGGCTCGTCGTCGCTGCGGGCGCACTGACGCCGGCCGCGCTGCACGAAGGTCGTCGTCGACTCAGCGCATCTCCCTAACCAACGTGATGGAGGACCGGGCCATGGCCACGCGCAAACGCTCGCAGCCGCGCTCTCGCCGATCTGCCGTCGATCGCACCGACCCGGGGGCAGGCGCCCCGGCTGCGCGCGCCAACGCTGCCGGCAACGTGCAGCAAGCGATCTACAGCGCGATCAGCGGCGGAGAGGTGCTCTCGGTCGGTGTGCTGAATCTCGTGAGGAACACCGTGGTGAGCGCGCTGGCCGGCGCGCGCGACGTCGGCTCCGAGGCGGCCACGGCGGCCGTGTCCGCCGTGCGCGGCGCGATCCGCGCCGCCGAGGTCATTGGCGCGGACGTGGGCTCCGTCGCCAAGAACGCGATCCGCGGCACGATCGAGGCCGCCGAGCAGATCGGCGGTGAGCTGGGAGGTGTCGCGCGCTCGGCGACGCGCGGCGCGGTGAAGGCAACTGGCGAGGTGGGCGGCGACGTGGCGCTGGTGGCGCGGCGAGCCGTGGAGGGCACCGCGGAGGCGGCGCGCACGCTCGGCGCCGACGTTTCAACGATCGCGCGCAGCGCCGCTCAGGGCGCCGTCGAGGCAGCCGACCGCATCGGCGGCACGACCGGCCGCTCGGTTCGCGCCACGCTCGGCGGCACCGTGGCCGGCGTGCGGTCGCTGATCAAGCCCAACGGAGCGGCGGGAAGGAGGCCGCTCACGCGGTCGTCCCGCGGCCGCCGGCCGGCCGCGAGACGACGCTCCGGGTAGGCTCAGGCCACCTCGCGGCGGCGCCGCCGCGGGCGGGACGCCTTGGCGAGAGGTTTTCGAAACCTCAGCCCGTCGGTCATCCGCATGAGGCCGCTGCCGAGCCCTCGCGCGGGCTCGGCGATGCCGCGGGACACACTGCGTCCGACGTGGGCGAGATCGCCGCCGATGTCGCTCGCCGCCTGAATCGATCCGCGCGCGGCGCGCACGAGCGTGGAGCCGATCTCGCTGCCGACGTCCTCGGCGGCGCGCAGCGCTTCCACGAGCGTGCGCTCGGCGAGGTGGACCACGCCGACGGTCAACGCCTCCGCCGCTCCAACCGCCGTCGAAATCACCAGCTGCGTCGTGCCGGAATCCTGTCCGCGGTTCGTCTTGCCGCGTGCCATGGGCCCCTTCCTTTCGTTAGCCGTCCGCCGATCCCCGGTCGAACGACCGAGGCGGCGATTCTCGCGTCGCGGACGACGTAACGCAAGGGTGAATGCAGAAGGGCGGCTAGCTGGAGCGGGCGCAGAGCGCGGCCGCGTGGCGGAACGCGCGTACGTCGCTAATGGCGGCGGCGTGTGAGGCGGGGTGGCCGGCGAGAAGCGCGATGGGCTCGCCGCTGGCCTGAGCGCCGGTGATCGGAAACACCGGCGCGCCCTCGTCCGTCGTCAGCACTCCGCCGGCCTCGAGCAGCACCGGCGCAGCGCCCGCGATGTCCCACAGCGACGCGCGGTCGTCGTGGACGAAATCGATGCCGCCGAGCGCGACGTAGCAGAGATGCAGCGCCGTCGAGCCGAAGCGACGCAGGCGGTGGCGCCGCAGCCAGCCGTCGATGAAGTCCGGCACGCCTGCGCCATACGGCGAGCGCACCGAAAAGACCACGCCGCCGGGCCCGGGCTCGCCGCGGACGCGCAACGGCCGGTCGTTCAGCCACGCGCCGCGGCCGGCGCAGGCCGTGAAGAGCCAGCGTGCGACGGGGTCGTACACCGCCCCCGCGAACGGCATGCGATCGCGAAGGACGCCCACGGACACCGAGAATCCCGGCATGCCGCGCGCGAAGTTGTTGGTGCCGTCGATCGGATCGAGGATCCAGGCGTATCGCGCCTGGCGTCGCGAGTCGCCGATGGGACCCTCTTCGCCGACGAGGCCATCGGTCGGGAACAGGCGCGCGATCTCGCTTCCGAGCGCCTCCTGGATGACCACGTCCGCGTCGGTGACGATCGTGCCGTCACTCTTGATCGATACCTGCGCGCGGTGGAACCGCTCCAGCGCGAGCCGGCCGCCGAGCAGCGCGAGATCGGCCACGAGCCGAGCGCGCGATTCGCTGCCGACGCGCTCGTCGGCGCTCATGTCAGTCGATTGCCCGCCCCGACGTCCACGATTGCGGTCCGAGCCACCGCTCGATCAGTGGGCGGTACGCGACGAGTGGCGGCGTGAGGGCGTCGACGATCTTGGCCTCGTCGTCCCAGTGGCGAATGCGGACGGCGTCGCCGAACCACGGCTGGGTCTCGAGCGCCAACCGCTGCTCGAGATCGAGGACGGCGCCCTGGGCGGCGAGCGACCGGATGGAGGCCGGGGACAGACGCCCTGTATAGCGTGGATTCACGGTGCACAGATAGCGCTTGGCCACGACGTGATGCTCGACCAGCCAGGCGACGCGCGGCGGTACCCAGGGGCGCAGCAGCTCGGCGCCCTCGTGGCCGTGGTGACCGTCGGGCCCCTCGGGCGCCCGCGTCACGAGATGACCGACGTCGTGGAGCAGCGCCGCCAGCACGACCTCGTCGTCCGCCCGCGCGCGCCGAGCGAGCGCCGCGCACTGCAATGCGTGCTCGAGCTGTGTCACCTCCTCTTCGTAGCGTTCCGCGCCGCGTGCCGCGAAGAGCGCGACGACGTCCATGGCTCAGCCGACCACGCCCCGCAGCCGCCGATTCGCCACCGCGTCGTTGAACTCGGCGGCCGGGCCATCGAACACGAGCAGTCCCTCGGCGAGGACGATCACGCGATCGGCGCAGAGGTGCGCCAGTGACGCGGAGGCGACGGAGGCGACCGCCGCGACGTGCTCGATGTGGGCCAGATTCCGCACGAGCCGAAGCAGGGTGGCCCCGTCCTCGAGGCCGAGCGTGCGGTCCACGTCGCGCAGCACGAGTGCGCGTGGTCGTCGCGCGAGCGCGCGGGCCACCGCGAGCCGCGCGCGCTCCAACGATGTCAGGAGCCCGACCGGGTCCCGCCAGCGTGCCTCGAGCTGCACGGCGGCCAATGCCCGGATCGCGGCGACGCGCTGCGCGCGCCGCGGAAACCGCAGCAGTCCGGTCAGCGCGGCGCGAGGCGTGACGAGGGTATTCCAGAGCACCGAGCGGTATTCGGTGAAGGGCGCGTCGGGCCCCGCATCGGTCACGAGGCCTCGCACCCGGGACGCCGTCTCGCGCATGAGGGGGATGCGGTCGGCCCAGACGCGGCCCTCGACCGGGATGCGCCGGCCGCCGAAGGCGTCGAGGAACGCGTGTCCCGTGTCGCGTCGCGCGGAGACGACGGCGATGAGTTCGCTGCGCTCGAAACGCGCGCACACGCGGTGGAGCAGCCAGCCACCGCGCTCGTCAGGAACTCCGACGCCGAGGAACTCGATCACGGCCACCTCGCGTCCAATGATTGCGCCCGGTTCATTACGGATTGATGACGGGACCGTGAAGTTAGAGGGTCTGAGCGCCGCGTGACATGCCATGGCCGACTCCCTCCTCTGAGCGTTCACGGCACGGGCTCCATCCGTTGACGCGAGAGCATCAGGAATCGGTACAGGCTCCGCAGCTGAATGTGCAGGTGGCGCGGCATCTTGCTCGCGGTCCACGACCACGCCACGTGCGCGCGCGTGCGCCCGTCGTGCAGCGCGGCACGCAGGTCGGCGGCGCCGCGGCCGGGGAAGCGCGTGACACCGCTGCCCAGATACCAGACGTCGTGCGCGTCGCTTCCGCCGGTGACCGGCAGCATCCACTCGACGTTGCGTAGCGCCGCCCACGCGTCGTACAGCGGCGAGAACACGCCGGCGTTGTTGACGACCTCGAGGCCGTCGAGGGGCAGGTCGGGCACGAGCGTGCCGAGTGAGCGGTGCCCCCGCGCGGCGCCGCGCAACGGGTGAAACGGGTGCGCGGCGACGGCGAGCCCGCCCTGCGCGTGGATCAGCTCGATCGTGCGCAGCGCGGGCAGGCCGGGCGGAACCCGCTCGGACAGCCACAGGCCCAGGAGGTGGCCGTTGAGCGTGCTGATTTCCTCGCCGACGACCACCTCGATGCCGAGCGTCGGGTGCGCCGCGGCGAAGTCGCGTGCCCGGAGCGCGCCGCGAATCTCATCATGATCGGTGATGGCGAGCACATCGAGCCGCCGCCGCGCCGCGGCCAGGACGATCGACTCCGGCGCCTGGGCGCCGTCGCTCCAGTGCGAGTGGACGTGGAGATCGGCGCGACCGAAAACGCCGCCGCGCCGGCGCGCGCCCCCGGGAAACGGCCCCAGGAGCGCCGCCGCGACTTGCCGTCGCGCAGGCGGCAGGCGAGTCTCCACCTGCACGCAGAATGCCGGTTTCGTGTGACCGGCCTATCCACGAACGCGTGAAGTTTGCGTTACGCGGAGGGGCGGGTCAGGCGGGGATCGAACGCAACCGACGCGCCGTCGTCATCGCCGGCAGCCTGGGGTTTTTGCCCTCCAGGACGGCCCAGCGATATGTCGTCGTCTCGGCGATCTCGAAACCGCGCTCGAGCAGAAACCGATCGGCCGCCGGCTGGTGCGTCACCGGCACCGCGCACTCGAGCCGCGCGAAGCCACGCTCCACCGCGAGCCCCTTGGCGTACTGCAACATGCTCTCGCCGATTTCACGCCGGCGCTGCGCAGGCCGAACCACCAGCTCTTGCACGACCCCGACCTCACCCTGCAGGGTCAGCGACGGTCGCGACGATATCGCCAGCAGACCGCACACCGTGCCGTCGAGCTCGGCGACGATCACCGCGTGTTCTCGCCTCGTGCGCAGGAGCTCCAGGGTTCGCCGCAGCGGCTCCTCGCGCACCGGGTAACCGAGGTGCCCGATGAGCGTCACGATGTCAGCCACGTCATCGACGGAAGCCTCGCGCAGATTCAGGCGGGTTCGCATGCCGCGAGGTATACCGCCATGGGTGTGTCATTTGCGTGAAATCGCGGTCACGCTCTGGCGACGCGGCCGTGCCGCGTGCTAGCGTGCGCTCGTGGCCGCGGTGACCGCGCTTTTCCTCGACTGGGGCGGCACCCTCGCGCTGGCCCGCGACAACCGCACGGTCGTCGACGCCGAAGGCCATCCCGTGCTCAACCCGAATGTGGGAGAAACGCTGGCGCGCGCGCGGCCGGCGTTCGATCGCTGCTTCATCGTCTCCAACCAGGGCCGCATCGGCCGCGGCGAGATCACGGAAGCGGAAGTCCTGCGGCGCTTCACCTGGACCAACGACCGCCTCGGCCGTCCCTTCGACGACTGGCGGCTGTGTCCGCACGTCGACGATGACGGATGCACGTGCCGCAAGCCACTGCCCGGCATGTTCTTGGACCTTGCCGCCGCCTGGTCGCTGGACCTCGCCGCCTCGACCCACGTCGGCGACCAGGACAAGGACCGTGACGCGGCACTCGCGGCAGGGATCGGCACCTTTGTGTGGGCGAAGGACTTCTTCGGCTGGTGAGTGCGGCGCCGCGGGCTACTCGCCCGGCGGCTCCATCGGCAGCGGCAGCTGGTCCGCGCTCGCCCCGGCCTCGGCCAGCGTGAAGCTCACGGTGGTGCCCTCGCCCTCCTCGCTCGTGATGACGAGCTCGCCGCCGTGTGCGAGCACGAGGTGCTTGACGATGGCCAGTCCGAGCCCGGTGCCGCCGAGCTCGCGCGAGCGCGCCTTGTCGACGCGATAGAAGCGCTCGGTGATGCGCGGCAAGTCGGCGCGTGGGATGCCGACGCCCGTGTCGCGTACGCGGACTTCCACGCGCGTGCCGTCGAGCGGTCGCGCGCGCACGGTGACCCAGCCGCCCTCCGGCGTGTACTTCACCGCGTTGTCCACGAGATTGATGAGGATCTGGGCCAGGCGATCGTGGTCGGCGTGCACACTGAGGTCCGCGGGCTCGACGTCGGCGATGAGTCCGACGCGCCCGTTCTCCGCTTTGGGTCTCACGATGTCGAACACCGAGCCGAGCACGTCGGCGAAGCGCACGGGCGCCAGGCGGAGGGAGACCTTACCGAGCTCGATGTTGGAGAGATCGGTGAGGTCGTTGAGAAGCCGGCCGAGACGCTCGGTGTGACGGAACGCGATCTCGAGGAATCGCCGCGCGTTCGCGCGCTCGGACAGGGCGCCGCCGAGCAGCGTCTCGAGATAGCCCTGGATCGCCGTCAGCGGCGTGCGCAGCTCGTGGCTGACGTTGGCCACGAATTCGGTGCGCACCCGCTCGAGGCGGCGCAGCGCCGTGATGTCGTGTAGCACCATGACCGCGCCCGACTCGCCGGCGCCCAGCCGGAGCGGCACCGCGGTGATCTCCAGCATTCGGCCGACGGGATGGCCCAGACGCAGCTCCCGGTGCAGCGGCGGCGGCGCCTCCTGCCCCACCGTCCGCGTCGCCCGAAAGAGCTCGTGCAGATCGGCGTTGCGGATCACCTCGGGCAGCGGTTTCCCTTCGCCGCGTGCGGGCCCCACGCTGAACATCGCGCGCGCGCGCTCGTTCATGAGCAGGACGCACTCGTGGCCATCGACGGCGATGACGCCTTCCACCATCCCGTCCAGGATGGCCGTCGCCTTCGCACGCTCCTCCTGGAGGTCGTCGATCTTCTCGCGCAGCTTCGCCATCATCGCGTTCAGCGCGCGGCCGAGGGCGCCGAGCTCGTCCACCGAGCGCACCGGCGCGCGCGCGGTGTACTCGCCCTCGCTCATGCGCCGCGCGATCGCCTCCATCTCGACCACCGGCCGCGTCACGCGCCCGGCGACGAAGATCCCGATGCCGGCGGCGACGGCGAGGGCGAGGAGGCCCCCCGCCAGCATCACCCGGTGCAGCTTGGCGTAGGACGACGTCACCACGGAGAGCGGCAGGGCCAGCCGCAGCACGCCCACGATACGCTCGCCGTCGCGCACCGGCAGCGCCATATAAAGGAGGGGGGCGTCGATCGACACACTCCGGCGCAGATCACGCCCCACGTGGCCGGCGAGCGCGGCGCGGACCTCGGGCCGGCTGGCGTGATTTTCGAGCCGTGACAGCTCGGCCTCGGGCACTTCCGAGTCGCCCAGCACGGATCCGTCGAGCGCGATAAGGGTGATGCGCGCCCCTGTCGGCGTCGCCGCGCGAGCCACGAAGCCGTGCACCGCCGACGGCACGGGACGCATGAGCAGGACGCGCGCGTCGTCGTGGAGCAGATGGGCGGCGGTGACCAGCCGCGCCTCCAGGGCGTCCACGGCGAACGCCTCGAGGGCGTGATTGAGATACACGCCCGCCGCCATCATGCTCAGCGCCACGAAGGCGACGAGGGTGAGCGTCAGCTTGACGGCGATACGTCCACGGACCAGCTCGATCGGCGACGTCATCGCCGGCATCATAGCCCGCGCGGGGGCCGGACGCGTCATCCCGTGAGGCGTGATCCTGTTAGGTTGACAATATATTTGTGATTAGGTATACCTAAGCACCTCACCATCATCACGCTATTCAGGAGGCCGCGTATGAGGCGGCTCGTGACGTCGTCCCTGCTGCTGGTTCTCGCCGTCGCGGCGCTTGTCGCCCCCGCCCACCGCGTCGAGGCGCAGGACAAAACCACCGAGGTCCCGCTCACGGCCGCCAACCAGGCCTTCAGTCCGGCCGAGCTCAAGGTCAAGGCCGGTCAGCCATTCGTGCTGGTCGTCACCAACAACGACCCGAAGAAAGCGATCGAGGTCGAGAACAAGGACCTGAGGATCGAGAAGGTCGTGCCCGCCGGCAAAACCGTCAAGATTCGTGTCCGCGCGCTGAAGCCCGGCACCTACGTGTTCGTCGACGACTTCAATCACGCGGCGCAGGTCAAGATCGTCGCCGAGTAGCCCGTGGGCGCCACGTTCGTCGTCGTCTTGCGCGAAGGTTTCGAGGCCGCGCTTCTCCTCGGCATCGTGTACGCGTATCTCGCGCAGATCGGGCATGCGGAGAGTCGCCGTTATGTCACCCTCGGCGGCGGCCTTGCCCTTGTCGCATCGATCGTGATGGGCGCCACGGTCAGCGTGCTCAGCGGCCCACTCGCGGACATCGGCCCCGACGTCATCGCGCTGGTCGTGATCTTCGGCGCCGTCGCGCTGCTGACGTGGCACGGCTGGTGGATGGGGCGGCACGCGCGCGAGCTGCGGGGCGACCTGCAGCGACGGATCGACGCCGCCCACGCGTCACAGCAGTTGTGGATGGTCGGGCTCATCGCCTTCACCGGCGTCTTCCGGGAGGGCGCCGAGACGGTCCTGTTCGTCTGGGGACTGATGACACAGCTCGAAAGCGTTTCCGGATGGACCGCGCTCGCAGGAGGCGCCGCGGGCCTCGTCGCTGCGGCCGTGCTCGGCTGGCTGGTGTTCCAGGGCGGCCGTCGGCTGAGCGTGCAGCGGTTCTTCGGCGTGACGTCCCTGCTGATCCTGTTCCTCGCGGCGGGACTGTTCAGCGCCGGCATCGGTCGGCTGCAGAGCTTCGGACTGCTGCCCGGCGCCGAGCCGCTGTGGGACACGTCCTGGCTGCTCGACGATCACGGCAGCGTCGGCGGCTTCCTCGCCGGGCTGGTCGGCTATCGTGCGCGGCCGACGGCGCTCGAGGCCGCGGCGTACGTCCTGTATCTGGCGGGCGCGAGCCTGCTCTTCCTCCCGAGCTTCTTCGGTCGCGGTGCGCCGCGCAACGGCAGCGTGGTCGAACCGGCCGCGCCGAGTCGCATATGACTGCGCCCGGGGACACGTACCGCGCCGAGCCGCCGTCGCGTCCGCCGATCGTGCGGACGGAACAGCTGTTCGGGTCCGGTCGCGAGGTCATCATCAAGCATGGGCAGGAGGAATACCGGCTCCGAATCACGCGGGCCGACAAACTGATCCTGACGAAATAACGAGCCAGCCAGCCAGAGGGCACCGTCGCCCGCGGCCAGCCAGCGGGCGATACCCATTGAAAGAGGCTGGAGGCCGCTGATGAAGCGTCTCGTCATGCTGTTCGCGCTACCCGCGCTCCTGGCCGTCGATGTCGCGCACGCGCAAGATTCGTATCAAAACGTCTCGTTCTTCTATCCGCTGCGAACGCGCCGGCCCGTGATCGAGCGCGAGCTCGAGTTCCGCCTCGAACACGCGAAGGGAGCCGAAGGACGCACGACGGAAGTCGCGGCGGCGCTCGAGCTGCCGATCCTGCCGCGGTGGCAGATCGAGCTCGAGGTGCCGTTGGTCTTCAACGACCCGCGTGAGGGGCCGGCTCAGGGCGGCGTCGGCGATCTCAGCCTGGAAACGAAGGTCGCCGTGTGGCAGTCGCTCGACTGGCTCTCGCAGGTCGCCGTCGGAATCGAGGGCCGCTTTCCCTCAGGCTCCGAGCGCCGCGGGCTCGGGGGCGAAGCTTCGGCGGAGCCGTTCGTCACGGCGGGGATCGCGCTCGGGGATTTCGACGTCCTCGCCTCGGTCGCGTACGAATTCAACCTCAACGCGCATGTCGCCGGACCGAACGAACAGGAGCTGACGGCCTCGGCCGCGACGGCCTGGCGGATCACTCGCGCGTTTGCGCCCCTGGTCGAGCTGGTCACCGTCACGCGAACGCGGGCAGCGCCGGACGACGAGCTCCGGCACAAGACGCGCGTGAGCATCATCTCCGGCTTCAACGCCAAGCTGCTGCCCAGCACGACGCTCCGGGTCGGTATCGAGCTGCCCCTGACCCGGGCGAGGACGGCGGACTATTCCCTCTTGGGTGGATTCGTGAAGGAGTTCTAAGGACTCTCGATGACGTCCGGCCGCGGCGGCGGCGGCGCGATGCGCTGACCTTCGGGGGTGTACATCACCCAGTGCCCGGGCTCGAACACACCCGCCGGCGCGCCCGGCGCGGAGACCCAACGATCGGGGACCCAGACCGAATTCGGTCGCGGCGCCGCCTGCGCGGCAGGCGGCGGCGTCGGCACACCGCGCATCGACGAAGAATTCATCTGGTCCACCGCGCGTTGGGTGCTCGTCGGGCCGAGCGGCACGGCCATCGCGCCACCAGCGAGGATCCCGAACAAACACCCGAGCCATCGGCGTCTCATGCCCTTAAGAGTACGCCCGTGTCGTGCGGGGTTCACTCGGACTCGAAGCGATAGCCGACACTCTTCACGGTCGCGATTCGGCGCCCGGCGTCGCCGAGCTTGGCGCGCAGGCGTCGCACGTGCACGTCGACCGTCCGCGACTCGACCTCGTCCGCGCGCGCGTAGCCCCACACGCGGTTGAGCAAGAATTCGCGCGACAGTACGCGGCCCGCCGACGCCATCAACGCGTGTAACAAGTCGAATTCCTTCGGCGTCAAATCCACCGGGGCGCCGGCCACGGTCACCCGGTGGCGCCCCGCGTCGAGCGTGATGCCGCCGCCAGCAAGCGCGCGACCCTCGTCCGCCGGCCGGGCGCGGCGCAAGACGGCGCGCACTCGCGCGAGCAGCTCCTTGGGCGAGAACGGCTTGGAGATGTAGTCGTCGGCGCCCATCTCGAGACCGACGATTCGATCCACCTCGTCGGCCTTCGCCGTCAGCATGATGATGGGCAGTCGCGCCCACGCGGGCTCCGCGCGCAGCCGACGCGTGAGCTCGAGTCCATCCATACCAGGCAGCATCAGGTCGAGCACGACGAGATCGGGCAGCCCCGCGCGCAGTCGCGCCAGGGCCTCGGCGCCGTCACCGGCGGTGCGGCAGCGGAAGCCGTCCCGAGTGAGATGGTGAACGATCAGGGCGCGGATGTCGGGCTCGTCTTCGACGACGAGGACTTCGGCCGCCATCGCGCCCCGCCCGTCAGCTCCGCAGCAGGCGCAGCACCCACCACGTGAGAGCCGCCACGGCGGCCGAGGCGGGGATGGTCACGATCCACGCGGTGATGATGCGGCCGGCCACGCCCCAGCGCACGGCCGAGAAGCGCTGGGTGGCGCCCACGCCCATGATCGAGCCGGTGATCGTGTGTGTGGTGCTGACGGGAATGCCGCCGATGGCCGTGCCGATCAGCGTGATCGCGCCCGCGGTCTCCGCGCAGAAGCCGCCGACGGGGCGCAACTTGGTGATGCGCATGCCCATCGTCTTCACGATGCGCCAGCCGCCGGCCATCGTGCCGAGCCCCATGGCCGCATGCGCGGCGAGGATCACCCAGAACGGCACGTAGAACTCGCGGCCGAGGTGGCCGGTGGTGAACAGCAGGACCGCGATGATGCCCATGGTCTTCTGGGCGTCGTTGGTCCCGTGGCCGAGGCTGTAGGCGGCCGCCGAGAGCAGCTGGCCGCGGCGAAACACCTTGTCGACGCGCCCCGGTGTCGCGTTCTTGAAGATGTTGATCGTGATCACCATCAGCACGAAGCCCATCGTCATGCCGATGAGCGGCGCCAGGACCATGAACACGCCGATCTTGATGAGCCCGGCCGCCACGAGCGAGCCGAAGCCCGCCTTGATCACCGCGGCGCCGGCAAAGCCGCCGATCAGCGCATGCGACGACGACGTCGGCAGCCCCCAGTACCACGTGATGAGATCCCACACGATGGCGCCGGCGAGGCCGGCCAGGATCACCCACTGGTCGACCACGGCCGGTTCCACCACGCCCTTGCCCACCGTCGTGGCGACCTGGACGCCGAAGCCGAAGGCGGCCACGAAGTTGAAGAAACCCGCCCACACCACGGCCTGCAGCGGCGTCAGCACACGCGTGGAGACCACGGTGGCGATCGAGTTGGCCGCGTCGTGGAATCCGTTGATGAAGTCGAAGACGAGGGCGACGATGACGATGAAGACGACGAGGCTGAGCATGCGGGCGGGTCGGGCTCAGGCCATCTTGAGGATGATCCCTTCGATGACGTTCGCGACGTCCTCGCAGCGGTCGGTGACGATCTCCATCGTCTCGTAGATCTCCTTCCACTTGATGACCTCGATGGGATCGCCCTGCTCGTCGAACAGCGCGGCCAAGCTGTCGCGCAGCAGGTTGTCGGCGCTGTTCTCAAGCCGGTTGACCTCGACCGCGTGCTCGTGGAAGCCCGGATCCATGTTGCGCAGGCAGCGGATGGCCCGGTCCATGGCTTCCGTCGTCTTCACGATCACGTCGGCCATGGCTCGACAGGCGGACGTCGGCTCCTTGATGCGATAGACGACGAGCCGCTCGGCGGCCGCCTCGATGTAGTCGAGCACGTCGTCCAGCCGCGTGGCCAGGTCGTGGATGTCCTCGCGATCGATCGGCGTGATGAACGTGGTGTTCAGCCGTCTGACGATCTCGTGCGTCACCTGGTCGCCCGCGTGCTCGACTTCCTTGATCTTGTGCGTCTTGGCCCGGGCGTCGGAGAAGTTGTGGCAGAGATCGTGGAGCAGCGCGGCGGCGTGGAGGATGTGCTTGGACTGCTGCTCGAAATAGTCGTAGAAGCGGACTTCCTTCGGGATCAGGCTGAACATGGGAACTGGTCGGAGTGTAATCGAAACGTCACGATCACGCCACCCGTCATGACCGGCTCACGGCTTGCGCAGCGCGAGTGCAGGCAGACCGAGCACACGGCGGCGCGCGAAGGCCCAGACGGCATCGACGGTGCGCACGAGGGCGGGCGCGTCCGCGGCCAGACATCGCACGAGCGCCCCGCGCCGCGGCAGCAGCGCCGCGCCGACGTCGATATCGTCGTCGCCGTCATCCAGCGCCGCGACGTCGTCCGCGAAGGCGGCGAGCCCAACGTCGGCGATCACCACGACCGTCGCGACGTACGGCCGGTCCTCCGCCAGGCCGAGCCCGGGCCCTGGGGCGCCCTCGCGCAGCACCAGGCGGTCGTGGAGCAGCCAGCCGCCCGCGTCGCGCACGCTGAGGGTGCTGTCGAGCAACGCGAAGCGCCAGGCCTCGCCGCGCGCCACGCGTCCGGCGGCGAACGCATCGACGAGCAGCAGCGTCGCGCCCTCGCCGACGTCGGCCTCGACCCGCTGGCGGAGTGCAGCGCCGGCGAACGGAATCGTATGGTCGGGGATCCACTCGAGCCGCGCCTGCGGGGCCAGCGTGAGGCGCACCGCCTGTTCCACCGGCTCGCTGCAGGTGCGATAGACCTTCGTCGCCGACGGCGTGGTCAGGCAGGCGTGCGCGCCGGCGCCGACGGCCACGTCGATGGCGAGCCGATCGCCACCCACGAGCCCGCCCGTCGGATTGAGCATCGAGACGATGGCGGCCGGATCGTCGAGTGCCATTGGCGCCAGCACTTGGAGCGGCATGGTCCAGCGACAGCCGGCGAGCACGCTGCGGGGGCCGCGGCGCTCGACGCGCAGCGACAGCGCGCCGTCGCGGCCGACGCGCGCGGTGGCCGGCGTCAGACCGGCAACGCCAGCAACAGGTCGCTGCGCAGCCATTGCAGGATCGTGTCGACGCCCTCGCCGGTGCGGAGATTCGTGAACACGAACGGGCGCGTGCCGCGCTGGCGGCGCGCGTCGCGCGCCATCACGCCGAGGTCGGCGCCGACGTGCGGTGCGAGATCGATCTTGTTGATGACGAGCAGGTCCGAGCGCGTGATGCCGGGCCCGCCCTTGCGCGGGATCTTCTCGCCCTCGGCGACATCGATCACGTAGATCGTCGCATCGACGAGCTCCGGGCTGAACGTCGCCGCGAGGTTATCGCCGCCGCTCTCGATGAGGAGCAGGTCGAGCGCGGGGAATCGCCGCAGCAAGCCGTGCACGGCCTCGAGGTTCACCGACGCGTCCTCGCGGATGGCCGTGTGTGGACAGCCGCCGGTCTCCACGCCGACGACGCGCTCGGGCGCCAGCGCCGCGCGACGTACGAGGAACTCGGCGTCCTCCTTCGTGTAGATGTCATTGGTGATCACCGCCATGTCGAGACCGTCGCGCAGACGCAGGCAGAGCGCCTCCGTGAGCGCGGTCTTGCCCGAGCCGACGGGCCCACCGATGCCGATCTTGAGCGGACGCGGAATCGTCATGACCTGAACAACCTCATCTCGAGACGCGCGTGGCGCAGGCCAGCGAGCTCGAGCGCGGGAGTGAACGTCCACATGTCCTCGGCGGTGGCGCGCGCGGCGGCGGCGGCGAGCCCCGCGATCCGCGAGCGCGCCGCGGCGAGCACCCGCTGACCATCGAGCTGGCCGAGCGGGAGGAGACGCAGCCCGGCGCCGACCAGCAGCGCCGCCGTCGAGTACAGATACGCGGCGGCCGCCGTCTCGGCGCCGGCGCCGCCGCGGCCCGCCGCGGCGCCGAAGACGGACGCGTGATGCCCGGCCACGAGCCCGTCGTCGATGGCACGCGCGATCGCCATCAGCACGGAATCCTCGCCCAGCGCGGCGGCGATCCGCGCGGTCTGCCGACCCATCTGACGGCTCGCGGCGCGAAACTCGGGCACGGTCTTCATCGCGTCGAGCCGCGCGTCGAGCTCGCACCACGTCGTGACGTCGCCGCCGGCGGCGAGCCGCGTGGCGACGGCGACGGCGACGGCATCGCCCGGTCCGGCCGCGCCTTCGAGATGCGCGGTGACGAAGGCCTCCAGGCCCGCGCGGTCCTGCACGCGCCCCTCTTGCGCGTAGGTTTCGAGTCCAAAGGAGTGGGCGAAGCCGCCGGCCGGGAAGAGGCCGTCGCCGAGTTGCAGCAGCACGAGCAGCGCGTCGAGCGTCGGCATCAGTGGTGATGCTCGTGGCGATGACCGGCGCCGAGCGGGACGAAGATCGACTGCACGCGCTCGAACGGCACGTCGAGACGCCCGAGCAATTGCTCCATCGCGGTGTCGTCGGGCAGAAGCAGGCGCTCGCCGTCCACGGCGAGCGTGAAGTGACGGTTGCCGACCTCCCAGGCAATGCGCAACGCCTCATCGCGCGAGCGCGGCGTGACCGCCAGCACCGGCTCGGGAGCGGCCTCGATGACGACATACCAGTCGGCCGCCACATGCAGGATGTCGCCCGGTGTCAGCGTGCTGCCCGTCGGCAGGGCCAGCGCGAGCACACGTCCCGCCTGCGTCGTCACGCGGCGCCGACCCCAGCGCCGCTCCTCCGCCGTCAGCACCAGGACGTCGCGGTCGCGCCGCGAGAGATCGGCGTCGTGAACGTGCACCTGCGGCCGGGTGATGACGACGACCGGCTCCGTCATGTCAGCGGATGGTCTCTCATCGGCGGCCGCTGGCGTCCGCTCAAAACAAGAAATACCGCTGCGCCATCGGCAACACGCGCGCCGGCTCGCACGTCAGCCGTTCGCCGTCCGCCCGCACCTCGTACGTCTCGGGGTCCACCTCGAGCCGCGGCAGGGCATCGTTGTGGATCATGTCCTTCTTGCCGAGCCCGCGGCAGCGCTTCACCGCCACCGCCCGCCGCGAGAGGCCGAGCTTGCGCGGGACGTCGGCGGCCAGCGCCGCCGCCGACACGAACGTCAGGGACGTCGAGCCACGCGCGCGGCCGAGCGCACCGAACATCGGGCGATAGAGGACCGGCTGCGGCGTCGGGATCGACGCGTTGGGATCGCCCATCGCCGCGTACCCGATGATGCCGCCCTTCACGATCTGCTCGGGCTTCACGCCGAAGAATGCAGGCTTCCAGATGACGAGATCGGCAAGCTTGCCGACTTCCACGGATCCGACGTGCTCGGCAAGCCCGTGGGCGATCGCGGGGTTGATCGTGTACTTGGCGACGTAGCGCTTCACGCGCCGGTTGTCGTCGCCCGCGTTCTCTCCGGGCAGCGCTCCGCGCTGGCGCTTCATCTTGTCCGCCGTCTGCCACGTCCGGATGATCACCTCGCCGATGCGCCCCATCGCCTGCGAGTCGGAGGACATCATGCTGATCGCGCCGAGATCGTGCAGCACGTCCTCGGCCGCGATCGTCTCGGCGCGGATGCGGGACTCGGCGAACGCGAGGTCCTCGGGGATCGACGGGTTGAGGTGGTGGCAGACCATCAGCATGTCGAGGTGCTCGTCCATCGTGTTGACGGTGAACGGCATCGTCGGGTTGGTGGACGACGGCAGGCAGTTGGGCTCGCCGCACACGCGGAGGATGTCGGGGGCGTGACCGCCGCCGGCGCCCTCGGTGTGATAGGTGTGGATCGTCCGTCCTTTGAAGGCGCGGATCGTGTCCTCGACGAAGCCGGCCTCGTTCAGCGTGTCGGTATGGATCGCCACCTGCACGTCGTGCTCCTCGGCCACCGCCAGCGCGGTGTCGATCGCGGCCGGCGTGGTGCCCCAGTCCTCGTGCAGCTTGAGCCCGATGGCGCCGGCCTCGATCTGCTCGCGGAGCGGCTCCGGTGCGGAGGCGTTGCCTTTGGCGAGAAAGCCGAGATTGAGCGGAAATTCCTCGGCGGCCTCCAGCATGCGATGCGTGTTCCAGGCGCCCGGCGTGCACGTCGTCGCGCTGGTGCCGGTGGCGGGACCCGTGCCGCCGCCGAGCAGCGTGGTGAGCCCCGCGCTGATCGCCTCCGTGAGGATCTGCGGACAAATGAAGTGAATGTGTGTGTCGAGGCCACCGGCGGTGACGATCTTGCCCTCACCCGCGATGACCTCGGTGCCGGCGCCGATGACCATGCCTCGGGTGACGCCGGCCATGATGTCGGGATTGCCGGCTTTGCCGATGCCGACGATGCGGCCGTCGCGGATGCCGATGTCGGCCTTGACGATACCCCAGTGATCGACGATGAGCGCGTTGGTGATCACGGTGTCGAGTACGCCGTCGCCGCGCGTGGCGCGCGCCGACTGCCCCATGCCGTCGCGGAGCACCTTGCCGCCGCCGAACTTGGCCTCCTCGCCGGCCACCGTGAGGTCGCGCTCGACGCGAATCAGCAAGTCCGTGTCGGCGAGCCGCACCCGGTCGCCCGTCGTCGGCCCATAGAGGTCGGCGTACTGGCGGCGTGTGAGTCGCAGTGTCATGACTGTCGCTCCCACTCGGCGAGGCGGCGCAGCGCAGCGTCCTTTCCGCCGCCGGCCGTGAGGCCATTCAGCCCGTACACCTGGCGTGCGCCCGCGAGCTCGACGAGCGTCACGCGTTTGGCGTCGCCCGGCTCGAAGCGAACCGCGGTGCCTGCCGCAACGTTGAGCCGCATGCCGAAGGCCTGGGCACGATCGAAGCGCAGCGCCCGATTGGCCTCGAAGAAGTGGAAGTGCGAGCCGACCTGGATGGGCCGATCGCCCGTGTTTTCCACAGCCAGCTCGATCGTGCGCCGTCCGGCGTTCGCTTCGATGTCGCCGCTCTCGAGCAGATACTCGCCTGGAATCACGGCAGTCTCCTTAGAGCTCTCAGCACGCGTGGATTTATTGGTAATCGAGGGTCATCTGAATTGGGCACGCGTGGGTTGATTTGTAGCGGGGGCCGCGAGGCCGGCTCGAACCGCGGGTGGCCTGCTCTGGGCACGCGTGGGTTGATTTGTAGCGGGGCGCGCGAGGCCGGCTCGAACCGCGGGTGGCCTGCT
>Ga0207684_10000479_pt1 | contig 51757 bp, 51 predicted proteins | sample KBSK5501metaG_FD_184342 | JGI IMG/M metagenome (GOLD analysis project Ga0207684, IMG submission 184342) | Corn, switchgrass and miscanthus rhizosphere microbial communities from Kellogg Biological Station, Michigan, USA - KBS K5-50-1 metaG... | ecosystem: Host-associated > Plants > Roots >... | reverse complement strand
GTCGGATCCACGCTCGCGCACATCCTTGAGGACCAGGGCCATTCGGTCGCGATCATCGACCAGGACCGGGAGGCGTTCCGCAAGCTGCGTTCCTCCTTCAAGGGCCGGAAGGTAAACGGGATCGGTTTTGACCAGAACATCCTGATCCAGGCGGGTATTGAGGAGGCAGATGCCTTCGCCGCGGTCAGTAGCGGGGACAACTCGAACGTGATCGCCGCCCGGGTGGCCCGCGAGTCGTTCGGCGTGCGGCGGGTCGCGGCCCGGATCTACGACCCCCGGCGCGCCGAGGTCTACCAGCGGCTGGGCATACCGACCGTGGCGACCGTCCGGTGGACCGCCGACCAGATGCTGCGCAGGCTGCTGCCCGAAGGCACGGAACCCCTGTGGCGTGACCCGACCGGCGCCGTGGTGCTGGCCGAGGTCGCGTACTCCGGCGAATGGGTTGGCGAGAAGACCAGCGTCCTTGAGGAAGCGGCGCGCGCCCGGATCGCCTTCCTGGCCAGGCTCGGCGAGGCCGTCCTGCCAGGGCCGGGAACGGTACTGCAGGAGGGTGACGTGCTGCACGTGATCGCGCTGGAATCTGACCTGGAGCGGATCGAGGCGATCTTCGCCTCGCGCACACCGGGCGGCCGACCGGCAGGGAAAGGGAACTCCTGATGCGCGTCGCCATCGCTGGAGCTGGCGCGGTCGGTCGCTCTATCGCCGCCGAACTGCTCGAAAACGGCCATGAGGTGCTGCTGATCGATAAGAACCCCAAATCCATCACCGTGGACAGCGTGCCGCGGGCCGAGTGGCTCCTCGCCGACGCGTGCGAGATCAGCTCGCTCGACGACGCGGCACTGGAACGCTGCAATGTGGTGATCGCCGCGACCGGAGACGACAAGGCGAACCTCGTGGTCTCGCTGCTCGCCAAGACCGAGTACGGGGTGCCCCGGGTGGTGGCCCGCATCAACCACCCGAACAACGAATGGCTGTTCAACGAGTCCTGGGGGGTGGATGTGGCGGTCTCCACGCCTCGGCTGCTCTCGGCCCTGGTCGAGGAGGCGGTCAGCGTCGGCGACCTGGTCCGGCTCATGACGTTCCGGCAGAGCGAGGCCACCCTCGTCGAGCTGACCATGCCGGACGGCGCGCCTCTCGTCGGCCAGCGGATCGGGGACATCGACTGGCCCGCTGACACGGCCCTGGTCGCCATCCTCAGGGACGGCCGGGTCATCGTGCCGCAGCCCGACGATCCGCTGGAGACCGGCGACGAACTGCTCTTCGTGACCAGTGAGGACGTCGAGGATCAGCTCGCCAGGCTGCTCGGCGGGCACGAGCACCCCAGCCACCACCCGGGCGGCCAGTGACGGCACCCGGCGGCTAACGGGTCTCAGTGATCTCCGGGCCGCGTTCGAAGGGGCTCGGGATGGACCGGTCCCCCTCCGCCTCGGCCATCTGCTCCTCCATGGCCTGCCTCGCCTGCTCAGGCAGCCGGATCTCGAGCAGGTCCCTCGGTGGTGCGGGATGATCCCCGCGGACCACCACGATGCCCGCGAAGACGTCCTCCAGAGGCTCGGCGGCCGACCGGTGATGTGCCGCCGGTCCGGTGAGGACCCCGCGCAGGAACCAGCGTGGCCCGTCGACACCGAGGAAGCGGATCGGCTGCAATGCCGCTGGCCGCGACGCGGGCCCGGCCTCCGCTGCGACCCGGGCCCGAAGCTCGGCGCCGAACCGGCCGTCGGCCTCCTCGCTCGCGCCGCCCGCCTCGGCGACCGCCGCGGCGATCTCGCGCCGCACGTCCTCCCAGAGCCCGCCGCTCTTGGGCGCGGCGAACGCCTGGAGCTGCAGGGAACTTTCCCCGCGCAGCACGGTGATCAGCGTCCCCTGCTCCTCGGCGAGGTTCAGCTGGATCTCGAATCCCTCGCTCACCGGTACCTGCAGGCTGCCGAAGTCGATCCGCTCGTGGGGCGGGAACTCGTCCTGCGCGTCCCACGGGCCGTCCGGTTGCGGGCCCGCTGGCCCGCCCCCTGGCCCGGCTACCGGATCTTCGTCGGCCAGCTCCTGTTCCTCGCCGGCGAGCACCAGGTCCTCGTCGGCGAAGTCCTGCTCGTCACGGCCGTCCTCAAAATCGTCCGGCATCGATCCGAGCTGGTCCGCACTCTCACGGCGACGCCGACGGAACACTCTTGCCCTCCCCGCTTGCTCGCAGGCTGCCCTCACCAGTGGCCGTCGCGGCATGCCCTCCGGTGGATCCGAAGCCGCCGTCACCCCTCGATGACCCGGGCAGCGTCTCGACCTCGTGGAACGCCGGTCGTGCCACGCGCTGGATAACGAGCTGGGCGATCCGGTCGCCGCGCTGGAAGCTGACTGACTCGGCCGTGTCGGTGTTAAGCATGGTGACCCTGATCTCGCCACGGTACCCCGCATCCACGGTGCCGGGCGCATTCACGATTGTCACCCCGTGCCGAGCGGCGAGCCCCGACCGGGGATGCACGAACGCCGCATAGCCGTCCGGCAGCGCTATCGCCACCCCGGTGGGCACCACGGCACGCTGGCCCGGAGCGAGTTCCACATCGACCGCCGCGACCAGGTCGGCTCCTGCGTCACCCGGATGCGCGCGAACTGGCAGCGGCAGGCCCGGGTCCAGGCGCTTGATGAGTACGGGGACCTCATCGGCGGCGGGGTTCACGGCCGGCATGGGCCACGGCCGGTGTCCGGATGCTGGTTCACCCACGTGACCTTACCGGCCCCGTGTCTATCGGCGCTTCGGCGCTGCGCCGTGATGGTTGGCGCCCGGGGAGCCGGGCGGGCCCGGCACCCGGCCCTGCAGGTAGGGCACGGCGCGGACGAGCGCCGCCGCGGTGGGAACCGCCACCACCGCGCCTGCGATGCCTGCCACCACGCCGCCTACGGCCAGCACCAGGATGATCGCGAGCGGGTGCAGCCGCACCATGCGGCCGACCACGAGCGGCTGGAGCAGGTGGCTCTCCAGCTGGTTCTCCAGGATGAAGATGACGACCAGCACCACCGCGGCGATCCATCCCTTGGTGCCAAGAGTGACCGTGACGGCCAGCGCGCCCGCCACCAGGATCCCGACCAGGGGCACGAACGCCGCGAGGAACACCAGGATGACCAGCGGCACGAGGAGCGGGACGCCCAGCGCCCACAGGGCGAATCCAATGACCACACCGTGGATCGCCGCGACGGCGATCGTGCCCCGCACGTAATACACGAGAGCCTGCCAGGCAGCGAACCCCGCCCGGTTCACCCGCTCCCGCCCCTCCGTGCTGAGGAAGCCGACCAGCCAGGCCCAGATCCGGTCGCCGTCCTTCAGGAAGAAGAACGTGACGAACAGCATCAGGACCGTGCCGGCCACGATCTCCAGGACTATCTTGCCTCCGGTTACCACAGTGCCCGCGACCATGGACTTGTGCTGCTTGAGGAAGGCGAGCGCCCGGTTGGCGAGATCGTTGAGGCTGGCCTGCCGCAGGTGGAGCGGCGGCCCAGCCAGCCACGACTGCAGCTGGTTTACGGAGTGCCTCAGCTCGTTGACCAGGGTCGGGTAGTCCGCGGAGGCCCGGGTAGTGGCTAGGAAACCCGCCCCGGCGAGCACCGCGATGGCGGCCAGCAATGTGCACCACGTCGCGGCGAGATTCGGCAGCCCGATCTTGCGCAGCCTGGCCAGCAACGGCTGTAGCAGCGCGGTAAGCAGCAGGGCCGCGACACAGGGCAGGACCACCAGGCGCAGCACGCTGGCCACCCGGAACGCCAGGTAAACGACGACGCCGAGGAGCAGCAGGCGCCACGACCAGCCGGCCGCGCGCTGCAGCCAGCCGGGTACTTGAGAACCTGCCGCGGGCGCTGTGACCGGCCCGGGACGCCGATCCGCGTCAGTGGAGTCGGCAGCGGCCGGGGTTCCGTTCGGAAGCGCGGTTGGGCTTTTGCTGGCGCGGCCGCTCGGCCGCGTGACCGCATCAGCCTCGCCTTGCGGCCCATCCCCTGGCCCGGCGCGGTTGCCGCGCCACATCCATCGCCCAATCATGTTCTCATGTAACCAACTACCGTGGACTCATGCGTGTTTACCACGAACGGCTGCGCGTGCCGGCCACCTGGTGGCTGGTGGCATTCATCGGCGTCGTCAGTCTCGGCGCCGGGTTCATGGCCGGCTTCAGCTGGCAACTGGCGGGCGTGGTATACGCGGTTCTCGGCGGTGGCTGCGCGGCGGCGCTCCTGAGCTGGGGCCGGGCCAGCATCGATGTCCGGGACGGGATGCTGCGCGTGGGCGCGGCCACGCTACCGCTCGCCGCGGCCGGCGAGATTGCCGCCCTGGACGAGGCGCAGACCCGGGCCATGCGCGGCCCGCGGGCGGATCCGGCGGCCTTCCTGCTGGCCAGGCCCTACCTCCCGCAGGCGGTGTACGTCGAGGTCACTGACCGGACGCAGGGCACGCCGTACTGGCTGATCGGCACGAGGTACCCGGATGAGCTCGCCGCGGTGGCGATCGAGGCGTGGCGCGGGGCCGCCCAAGCCGGTGACGCGCCCGTGGGATGATCGACGGACGCGGGACATCGCGGGCCGGCAGGCGGGCATCAGGAGGAGTCGCATGTCTGACAAGCGCGGGGATGGCGCCAGCAAGATAATCGGCGCCGCAGCGGCCTTCGCCGCCGCCTTCGTCGCACGCAAGGTCATCACCGTTGGCTGGAAGCGCTTCACGGGCAAGGAACCACCCAGCGACCCGCAGGACCCGCGGGTGGGAACCGGTGAGGCACTGGGCTTCGCCATCGTGATGGGCGTGGTCATGGGGGCGGCCCGGGTGCTCGCCATCCGGGCCGCGACCGGCCGGATTCGGCGCGCCCCGGCCGAGCTCGAGGAGTGACGCACCGCCGTTCGGCGATGGTGCCGGGTGCCTGGTGCAGGCAAACGATCCTTTGGGCCAGGTGAGGATGCCTGCGCGGCCAACCCATGCCAGACTCTTGCCGTGTCTGAACACGATCGCTCCCGCTTTGCCTACAAGTTCGGTTATGCGCTGCGGCATCCTGGCCGGGTCCTGCCCTACGCGCGGCGGCGCAGCCGCGACGCGTGGATCGGGATGAAGGCTGGCGACCACGTCAGCTACTACCGCGCCGTGATGAAGTCGGACACGGCACGCAGTCACGAGCGTGCCGTCGGTAGCAAAACCCACGAGTCGTGGCTTGAGCTCGGCCAGATGCAGTTCGACTACCTGATCAAGCACGGGCTTCAGCCCGGCGACCGGATGCTGGAGATCGGCTGTGGCAACCTGCGGGCCGGGCGGCTGTTCATCGAGTACCTCGACGCCGGGAACTACTACGGCATCGACATCTCGCCGGACATCCTGCTCGCGGCGCAGAACACCATCGAGGAGTTCGGCCTGCAAGGGAAGCTGCCGCACCTGACCCTGGTCCAGGACCTGAAGCTCGAGTTCCTGCCTGCGGACCAGTTCACTGTGGTGCACGCGCACAGCGTGTTCTCGCATTCGCCCATCGAGGTGATCGACGAGTGCCTGGCCCATGTGGGCCGGGTGATGAGGCGTGACGGCGTATTCGACTTCACTTTTGACCGGACCGAGGGCGTGGAGCACCAGGTGCTGCGTGAGGATTTCTACTACCGCACCGAAACCCTGATCGCCCTGGCGGACAAGAACGGCCTCGACGGGGAGTTCATGGAGGACTGGGAGGAACTCCCGCACAAGCAGTCCAAAATCCGGGTGACGCGCCGCGGCTGACCATCGCGGGGCCACGCAGTACCGGGGGGAAGGTTTGGACCATGGACGGAGATCTCCCGGCTGAGTATCTCGCCGGGTTGCCGGAAGGCCAGCGCGAGGAACTGGCCCGGGTGAACAAGCCGGGATTAACCGCGCTCTGCGAGTACCTGGCCTCAGGTGAGGCGGTAGCCTTTCTCGGCGCTGGCGCGTCGGCGCCGTTGTACCCCCTGTGGGCTGGCTTGATCGGCCAGTTGGTGGACGCGGCGGCCGACCGGCTAACCGAGCCACAGGCCGCGACCTGCCGGGCGCTCGCTGCGAGCAGCCCCGAAGAGGTAGTCGAGATCCTGCGCCGAAGCCTGGGCCTGGCGGGCTACCGGGAGGTGCTCCGCGAGACATTGCGGGCGCGTACCGATCCAGCCTCCGGCCGGTCGTGGACGCTGGTGCACGAACTGGTCTGCCGGTGCGCGTTCAAGGCCGTGGTCACCACCAACTACGATCCCGGGATCGTGACCGCGCGAATGAGGGTCCGGCCTGGCGCCTTGGCTACGGGCTTCTCGACCTGGCAGGACGAGTTGGGACTCGACCGGTGGCGGACTGGGAAGGTGTTCGGTGACGACGAACTACCGGTTCTCTACGCGCACGGGACGCACAACCAGCCCGATTCGGTGGTGCTGGCCACCACCGAGTACCGGCGTGCCTACGAGGGGAAGCTGGCCCAGGTCCTGGGCCGGCAGGTGGACGCCGGCCACCTGGTCTGGATCGGCTTCAGTTTCGCTGACCAGCGGGTAGCCGCGATCTTGCGGGAGGTCGCGCACTGGTCCGGCACCCGAGTCGATCCGGGGGGCGTACCGGAGCATGTAGCGATCATGCCATGGGATCCGGTGGGTGACGGCAACGACCCCGGGATACTCGCCCGGCGGACGGAGATCAGCTACGGGGCCCGGGTGGTCTTGTACCCGGCGCGCCGTGATGATCATTCCGCGTTGCCGGTGCTGCTTTCGGCGCTGACCGACCCCCGCTTTCCGGCCGCAGCGGACCTGCCCGCCCGGGCCAGTGTGCTGGCAACCGCGCTTGATACGGCGCCCACCGCGGCCGGTCGGCCAATGCCTGCTAGCTGGGTGCATGGGGCGGAGACGGTTGAGCATTTCACTGGGCGGGTAGAGGAGCTGGCCCGGCTGGATCGGTGGGCCACGGACCCGGGAGTCGGTGTGGTGGGCGTGACCGCGTGGGGTGGCGCGGGAAAAACTGCGCTGGTCACGCGGTGGGTGCAGCAGGGCGGGGCATCGCGGCGGGCGGGTGTGCGGGGGGTGTTCGGGTGGAGCTTCTATGCAGATCCCTCCGCCGAGCACTGGGCTGCCACCCTGCTGGAGTGGGCGGGGCAGCAGTTCGGCATTAAGGTTGCCGCCACCCGATCGGCGTCGGCGGTGCTGGGGCTGCTGCAGGCGGTGCCCCTGCTGCTGGTGCTGGATGGACTGGAGGTGGTGCAGGAGGGCCCAGCCGGGGACGGATTCGGCCGACTGTTGGACGGCACGCTGCGCGAGGTGCTGACCGGGGCATGCCGAACACAGCATCCCGGCCTGGTGATGCTGACCAGCCGGTTCCCATTCGCTGACCTGGAGGGCTTCGACGGCAGCGCCGCCCGGATGCTGGACGTGCCCGCGTTCACAGCTGTCGAGGGATCGGCGTTGCTGGCCGCCACCGGCGGCGACTGGCTGCCTGACGTTGAGCGACGAGAACTCGTCGCGGCGGTGGACGGCCATGCCTTGGCGGTCGGGGTGCTTGCGGGCGCGTTGGCCGACCGCCCACCCGCCAGCGACCTGGCCGCGCTGCGCTCGGAGTTGATCACTGCCGCGCGCACCAGCGCCCGGGTAGGCCGAGTTCTGCAATTTTACGCCGATCGGCTGAGCGAACCGGACCGCTACCTCGTTGCCGCCGTCTCCCTGTTCGCACGCCCGGTTCCTGTCAAAGCCGTGCTTACCGTGGCCGCGCACGAGGCGCTTAGTGGCCATCTGGCCAGGTGGAACCAGGCCAGGCTGGTGGACGAGGTACGGAACCGTCTGGGCGGGCTGGTCTCCCTACACCCGGACGGGACCCTCTCCGCGCATCTGTTGGTCCGCGAGCATTTCCGGCCGCTGGTGCTGGACGCTTCACTTGTCGCCGCCGATACCGTCTTGGCCGACCTGCCCGAAGGACAGGTCGGGACGCGGGCCGACGCGCTGCGGGTGGTGGAGGTCATCGAGCTGCTGCTGGACGCAGGCCAATGGGAGGCGGCCGATGACATGTATCGCGGCCGTAGCGGCAAGCCCTCTGCATGGCTAACCCTGCCAGCAGCACGGCTCGGGCAACGAGCCAACAGCACCTTTGTGGCCACCGCCGCCCGCCGCGTAGCCTGCGCCGCGGAGCTAACCCCCGGCCGTCAGAGGTTCCATCTGGCCAACGTCGGCCTATACGCGACCAACGCGGGAGACCTAGTTTCTGCACAGGAATACCTATCCACGGCGTCCTTCGGCTACCGCAGTGCTGGCGAAGCCCCTGGCTTGTCGATTAGCTTGCAGAACCTGGCCGAGTGCCTCGGGCATCTCGGAGAACTTAGCCCCGCTCGGGAGGCTGCAGCCGAGGCCTTCATTTGTTCCAGCAGGGCCGATGACCGGATGCGGGTTCGCCACTTGCGCGCGACGCTGGGGTGGCTGGCAGGAGTCAGCGGCGACATCGCAGAGGCCGAGGAGCATTTCACGGTTGCCGACCAGATCGCGGTCACAGACGATCCTGCAGGTCGTCATGTATACGCGCTGAGCGGAAGCATGTGGGCGGATTGGCTGGCCCGCACTGGGCGCACCGGACCAGCTCAGATATTGACCGAGCGCAACCGGGGAATATGCGAGACGAACGGCTGGAACGAAAATATGGCCCGGTGCGACCGGCTGCTGGGCCGTCTCGCCCTGACTGCGGGAGATACCGAGACTGCGGGTGAGCGGTTGGCCATGGCGACCGAATGCTTCCGGGATGGCGACTTCCTAATCGAACTCGCCATGACCCTCGTCGACCTGGCCGAGCACGCTCGGTTGGCCGGCGATTTGGACGGCGCTGAACGCTACGCAGACGAAATGATTACAATTGCCGCCCCACGCGGGATGGTACCCATCCAGTCCTCTGGCTTGGCGGCCCGGGCCCGGATCTACGCCGACCGGGCCACCGTGGCTGCCGACCCAGACCACCTGGCCAGGGGCCGGGACGCGGCCGACGCCGCGCTGCGCCTCGCCACCCGCCACCACCTGGCGTGGTGCGAACTGGACGTGCTGCGCGCCCACGCCATGCTCGACCAGGCCGAGGACACCGACCACCAGTGGGCAGCGCGTGCCGACGCCCTGAATGCCCGGCTGGTCCCGCCTGGCCTGGACCCCGACCCATTGGCCACCGTCGAGCGGCATGTCGCGGCCGAGAAAGCCGTGGTGGCCGAGCGAGCGGCCGCGGACCCCGATGTGGACGCCGACGGAAGCGAGGGCTGATGGCATCCGGCTGGAATAGCGTGCAGGTCGCGACGCTGGCGGTGTCGGCGCTGACGCCGCTGACCGTGGCCGGGCTGGGCTACTTCGTGGCGCGGGCCAGCCGCCGGCTGGAGCAGGTCCGCTGGGCTAACCAGACCGTCGTCACCCGGCGTCTGGAGATCTTCGGAGAGGTCGGGCCGCTGCTGAACCAGTTGCTGTGCTTCGCCACTTTCGTCGGCCGCTGGAAGGAGATCAAGCCCCGGGACGCCATCGCCGTGAAGCGGAAGATCGACGAGGCGATGTATTCCAGCCGGGTCCTGTTCTCGGATTCGCTGTTTGCCGCCTACCAGGAGTTCATGCTCGCCATGTTCGCCATGTACGCCACCACCGAGGCCGACGCCCACCTGCGGGCGCCGGTCGACAGCCAGTGGGGGGACCGGCGCAACATGACCTGGTGGGAGGACTCGATGACCAGCTTGTTCAGCACCGACAAGCTGGCCAGTACCGACGAGATCCAGGCCGCGTACGACCGGCTGGCCGACCGCTTCAGGGCCGACCTCTACGTCACCCATGACACGCGGCCGATCCTCACCATCCAGCCCTCAGGCCACCCGGAATACTGACGAGCCCATAACAGGCTCCGTCTATAACTGCACCAGCCTGATGACATAGCTGCCGACTAGATCGGTGCTCGGTGGACCCGTGTTAGGCTCCTGCCACGTCAATGACCCAGGGGGGAAAATGACTGGATTGATACGAAAGAGCCTTGATTCCCCGGAGGAAATCCGGCCGTTTCATGACGGCAAGGGCAAGCTCGAACTGGTGAATCTCGATTCCGGAGCAGTCGGCCGCGCGACCTTCGAGCCGGGATGGCAGTGGTCGAAACATGTCAAGCCCATCGTCCAGACCGAGAGCTGCCAGGCCGCTCACATGGGTTACTTCGTCTCCGGCAGGATGAAAGTCGTCATGGATGACGGCGAGGAGATGGAATTCGGCCCGGGAGATTTCGCTGTCATGCCACCAGGACACGACGCGTGGACAGTCGGGCCCGAGCCCTGCGTCGTCATTGACTGGCAGGGCTTCGCCGACTACGCCAAGGGCTAAAGCTGGCTGCAGGCCGCGCCTGGATGCGATGGATGGTCGGCTCGAGGGCTGGTTCGCTCCGCGGGGCTGAGCCCGGCCCCGCGGAGCGGGCGAACCGATGCCAGCTCATGCTTGGTCAACTCCGTCTGGGTACGATGCCTGGCCATCGGCCCGGAGACAGTACCCGGCCCCGCGAACCGTCTCGATCACGGGCTCGCCGAGCTTGCGGCGCAAGTAGCCGACATACACGTCGACGAGGTTCGTTCCGGGATCGAAGTTCATGTCCCAGGCCATGGACAATAGCTCTTGTCGCGAGAGGACCTGATGGGGGTGGCCGACGAAGGCCTTCAGCAGGGAGAACTCGCGGGCGGATAGGCTCACCGGCCGCCCGTCGACGGTTACCTCACGCTGCAGCACGTCGACACAGATGCCGCCGACCTGGAGCACGCCCGGCGAAACGGTGGTCCGTGACCGGAGATTTGCCCGGATGCGGGCCAGGAGTTCCTCGAACGCGAACGGCTTCGCCAGGTAGTCGTCCGCTCCGAGATCGAGCCCTTTGACGCGGTCATCCACCCGTCCTCGGGCGCTCAGCACCAGGACGGGCGCCGTGGTCCCCCGCTCCCGCAGCCCTTCCAGCACCTCAAGGCCGTCCAGGTCGGGCAGGCCGAGATCGAGAATCACGAGCGAGATGTCCGCCTCAGTGACACGCTGGAGCGCTTCTCGTCCGCTGCTCACCCACTCGACGCTGTACCCGTGGGCGCGCAGCCCTTTCGCGAGGAACGATGCGATGCGCTCTTCGTCCTCGACGACCAGGAGATTCACCACGGAATCGTGATCCAGAACGTGGCGCCCCGCCCCGGCCGATTGACGACACCGGACTCCCCGTCGTGGGCCCGCGCGATCCCCCGGACGATGGAGAGTCCCAGTCCCATTCCTCCCGTTGACGACGATCCGGTGCTGAACGGTTCGAACACGGCCTGTTCAGAGCCCGGCGGCAGGCCACCTCCTTCGTCGGCCACCTCGAAACGGCAGCCTGAAGACTCGGCCCCAACACGAAAGCGCACGGGCCGATCCCCTCGAGCGTGTTCCGCCGCGTTCCGCAGCAGGTTCAGCACGGCCTGGGTCAGCCGTTGCGGGTCGGCTCGAACCGTCGCGCCACCGATGTCAGACTCCACTCGCAGGCGGTCGCCAAGGATGGGCTCGGCCTTGGTCGTGATACTGGTCAGGAACCTGTCCAAGGGCATCGATTCCACTCTGAGCAGAGCTTGGTCGTCCACCCGGGCCAGGGTAGTCAGGTCTTCCACCAGCCGCCCCATGAGGTCGAGTTCGTCCAAGAGCGTCTCTTTGACGGCCCGCACTTCCCGCTCGTCCGCTCCCTCTTCCAGGACGTCGAGATGGCCGCGACAGATGGTAATGGGGGTCCGCAACTCGTGAGAGACCGCCGCCAGGAACGCGTCCTTCATTTCGTCCAGCTCGCGAAGATGCTCGGCCCGGTCCCGTTCGCGGCGCAAGGCGAGCTCGATCTGCTCGAGCCTCCTCACGCCCCAGGCGGTCCCTTCCCCTACGAGCACGCAGATCGGAACGGTGATCGCGGCTGAAGACAGCCCGGCCCCGATGTTTCCAGGCAGGGAGAACAGGGGCAGGATGTACGCCGCGGCGGCCAAGGGGGCCATGGCGACCGACGTGCGCGGCGGATGAGCAATTCCGATCCACACGAAGGCGACCACGAAGAAAACCCCGTACGCGTACAGGTTGTAGCCTCCGAACGCATTCCCCAGGGCGATAAGGGCGAACGCCGGCGGGACGATCACGAGGCTGGCCTGCGAAGGCCATGTCTCCCACGGCGCGAGCCAGATCGCGATGCCGAGAGCAAGCGCGACCGAGGAGACCGCCGCCGTCGCGGCTACGTCCAGCCCCGGCGCGGGAAGCGGGAGCGTGACGAGACCGAGTATCCCGGAACCCACGAAGAACATGGCCGCCAGGCGCCCGTGGAGCCTTTGCCGACGCCGGGGCGCTTCGTTCACCGAGGACGTGTCGGCCTGGCTGGTGATGGCGGAGCGGCTCTGGGCCTGATCCCTCGCGCGCGAGTCGGGCCGTGGAGGCATAGCTGTGACCAGCGCCCGCCGCAGATGGCCCAGGCGCGTTGCTACTCCCCTGCCAGCAGGGCGTGCAGTCAACGGCTCCCTCACCATGAAGGCGTGATTCCACCGGTCTTGGGAGTAAATGTCCACCCGGGGTAACGTTCCAGTCAACTGGCGGCCCGCGGAGGGCGACGAAGAGTGACCTGGAGCGCGTCAGTCTGCCCAGGCCGCTGACCAGCATGCCGGCGGACTTATCCATGAATCAGGCGCCACGCAGCCCTGGAGGCCGAAGCCCCTCTATCCCCCCTTACGGTGTCAGAGGGGCTCCGGCCATGACCTTGCTTCCCACGTGCCCACACCGGTACGAGCGCGATGAGAAAACTCTCATGATCGCCGATCTCGGGCCATTCTCCCGGCCCGGCGCTCGCCGCCCAGGCAGCACTGGTCATTCGTCGCGGAACCGCTCCAGCATTCATGAGGGCGTTCTCATCATGCGGCTCCATGAAGCCGTGAATACTCAGGTTGCGGAGCCGGCCGCGGCGCCGGTGACGCGGTCCCCCCAGCGAGCCAGCTCGCCCTCCAGGTCCAGCGGCGCAATCATGTCGCCCTGCTGGAGTTCGACGGCCCAGTCCTCAGCCGGGACCCGCCACATCACCTCGAACTCGATGCCACTGGGATCCCGCGCGTACAGGGACTTGGACACCCGGTGGTCGCTGGCACCCACCAGCGCGCCGCGGGCGGCGAGCCTGCTGCGCGTCTCATCGAGGTCGGCGAGCGTGCCCACCTCCCAGGCTAGGTGGTAGAGCCCCACCCGCGGGCCAGGCGCCTGCGGTGAGCCGCCGACGTCGAAGAGCCCCAGATCATGATCGTTGGCGGACCCGGGTGCCCGGAGGAAGGCCGCCCGGCCGGGGATCTCCGTGCGGATCTCCATGCCGAGCGCCCCGGTGTAGAAGTCAACGGCACTGGCCAGGTCGTGGACGTAGAGCACTGCGTGATTGAGGCGGCGCACAGACATGGCAGCCCTCCCTGCTTGACGTTCTGCTATAGGCAATCCACCACAGGCGGGTCTGATTCCCGCGCCCGGATGCCCGTCACGGCTCTGGGTCAGCCGCGGCCGGCACGTCCACCGGGGACCAGAGGCTGTCCAGGTTGACCACGATGCCTTCCTGGCTGCTGCGGGCAATGATCACCACGGCTTCCTGCCCGCCTGGATTCTCTTCCCGGTGGGGCACATAGGGCGGGACGAAAACGTAGTCACCGGGCCCGGTCTCCAGCCGGACCTCCCGGTCCCCTTCGGCGAAGACGAACACCGGATGCCCGGAGAGCACGTAGATCGCCGTCTCCGCCTCCCCATGATGATGGTCACCGGAACTGACCGCGGGTGCCACGTGCGTCTGGCCCATCCACACCTTGGCGCACCCCACAGTCTTGCCCGAGATCGCCTCCACCCGCGTCATGCCGCTGGTCTGCCTGGTGTCGCCGGTGACTTCGGTGGCGCGGATGCGCACGAGCGGCCGGTGCCAGAGATCGTGGGCCATGAGGAGTCTCCCTGCGGAGGGACGGCAATGCCTTCGTGCCTGTGACGGTACATGTGACGGTACCGGCGACCGGGTTAGGCCGGAATTCCGGTGCCACGCGGCGGCGGCCCCGTGTACAGCGCACGCGGGCGCAGTGGTGTGCGCCGGGCATACTCCTCCAGGGCGTGCGCCAGCCAGCCCGCCGTGCGGGCAACCGCGAATATCGCCTCCCCCGCCCCGGTTATCATCCCCGCCACACCGGCCAGCACGGCCAGGGCGAAGTCGATGTTCGGCTCGGGTACGGAGCGCCCGCGCACCTCGGCGAGCACTGCGTCGGCCACCGCCAGCCGGGCCGATGCCGGGGCGGCCCTCCTGACCAGGCCGAGCAGGAGCACGGCCCGCGGGTCACCGGAGTTGTAGACAAAATGACCGAACCCGGGAATGCGCTCACCCCGGCGGAGCAGTTCGCCCACGACGCGCGGGGCGTCGGCCGGCTTGCGGGCCGCCGCGAGCATCGTCTCGGCGGCCAGCGATGCCCCGCCGTGCAGCGCGCCGCCCAGCGCGCCGAGTCCGGTGGCGACCACCGCGTAGGGGTCGGCCCGCACCGACGCCGCCACCCGGGCAGCGAGCGTCGACGCGGCCAGTTCGTGGTCAGCCAGCAGGACCAGGGCGGCGCGTAGCGCGTCAAGCAGCCGGGGAGCCGGCCTGCGCGGGCAGAGTCTCGGCCACAGGCGGGCGGCCACGGTGTCATCGGCGGGCGGCGTCCAGCGCTGGGCATGTGCCGCCGGGAGGCAGTCCACCATGCCCGCGATGATGCTGTGGGCCGCGCCGATCACGGCCAGGGGGTCGAGGCGCAGCCGGAGCGGATCGGCCGCGGCCAGCGCGGGGACGATCACCTGCAGACGCTCAAGCGGAAGGGTGCCCGCGGGCAACGCGGACTGGGCCGCCGTGCCTGCCGCCACCGCCTCCGCCGTGGCCCGCCACGGTCGGGCCAGCCACGGGCCGGCCGGCCCGGTGCTCGCGAAGGAGCCGGTCCAGAGCAGGGCCGCGACCTCCTCGAAGCTCCGCTGGACGGCGAGTTCAGCCGCGTCCATGCCCCGGAAGCGGAGGCGGTCCCCGGCGATCTCGGTCAGCCCGGACTCGATGACGAACTCCCCCAGGCGTGCCTCGCGGCGCGGCCGGCCTCGCCGGGAAAGCGCCTCGACCTCCCCTGGGTCGAAGAGGCTGCCTCGGCCGCCCGGAGCGCGGCGACGTCTCAGCACCCCCCGGCTCACGTACGAGTAGAGGGTCGCGGGCTTGACGCCGAGCCGCTCCGCCGCCTCGGCGGCGCCGATCCAGTCCGCCATGTCCGCCCTCTCCGATCGATATTGATTTTAATCAACGTTGACCAGAATACAGCGAAGGAGTCAACATGTCGTTATCTACTACTCGCACCAGAGGAACCCGCGTGCCCGCGATCCACTTCCTTGACGTGACCAACCGCGACGGCGTGCAGACCGCGCGGACTGGCCTGTCCAAGTTCGGCAAGACAATGATCAACTTCTATCTCGGCCAGCTGGGCGTGGCCCAGTCGGAGATCGGCTTTCCCTTCCTCTTCCACGAGGTGCCCTACATCCGGGCGAATGTGGCGCTGGCCGAGGCGGGCGCGTTCGGCTCGCTCCGGCTCTCCGGCTGGTGCCGCGCGGTCCCCGGGGATGTGCGGCAGGCGGTCCCGCTCGGGCTGCGCCACTACAACCTGTCCATCTCCACTTCGGACCAGATGATCGAGCATAAGTTCCGCGGCAAGCTCGATCGCGGGGCGGTGATCTCGGAGATGCTCGCCGCGGTCGAGGCAGCCAAGGCGGGCGGCGCACAGACTATCGGAGTCAACGCGGAGGACGGGTCGCGCACGGACGACGGGTTCCTGCTCGAATTCGCGACCGCCGCCCGGGACGCCGGTGCCGACCGGATCCGCTACTGCGACACGATCGGCGGCGACACGCCCGAGCGGATCCGCGAGCGGTTCGCCAAGCTGGCCAGCGCGGTCCGGATCCCGATCGAAACCCATTGCCATAACGACCTCGGCATGGCGGTCGCGAACTCCGTGTCCGGTGCCCTGGGGGATCTCGACGCGGGACAGGATGCGTGGGTCAACACGTGCATCAACGGCATCGGCGAGCGCGCGGGCAACGCCGACCTGCTGTCCTGCCTGCTCGCCTTCGAGCACGGGTTCGGGGTGGCGGGCCACGCCGAGATCGGCGATCCGGTGGACCTCTCCTGGGCCCGGCGGTTCGCCCTGTGGGCCAGTTACGCGTTCGGCCAGCCGCTACCGCAGGGTCAGCCCGGCGTGGGCCGGAACGCGTTTGCGCACGAGTCCGGCATCCACGCGGACGGCGCGCTGAAAGACCGGCACAACTATGAGTTGTATGACGACGACACGCTCGGGCCCTTCCCGGCCGACTGGTACACCCGGTCCGGCCGCGTGGTGCTCACCGGGGAGTACGGCGGCAAGGCCGGGTTCAGGCACGTCATGGACGGGCTCGGCATCGAGACGGCGGATGAGGATCTCGCGTTCCAGCTGGTCCAGCTCTGCGCGTCGGCCACCGGCAAGCCGCTAACCGACGACGAGCTGCGCCTGATCGGGACGTACCCGCACCAGCTGGCGCTGCTCTACCCTGGCCTGCTCAGCTGATCTAGCCTGGCCTGCTCAGCTGATCTAGCCTGGCCTGCTCGGCTGACCGGCCCGGTCAGCTGAGCGGCCTGGTCAGCTGACCGGCCCGGCCAGCTGGCGGGTCTGGTCAGCCGCCGATCTGCCGGCGGCGGATCCGCTTGATCCGACGGCGCTGCGACGGGTCGAGCATCATATAGGCCCCAACCGGGACGGCAATCGCCGCAGCGATGACCACCAGGCCCAGCCAAAAGTTGATGAAGAGCAAAACTATGCCCACCACGGCTGCGCCGATGGCGATCTTCGTTCGACCGGACAACTCTGCCTCCTTGGGCGGCGGGATGTGACTCCCCGGCTGGTCTGCCAGCCCACTGCATCACATCCTCGCCTGTTAAGTGAAACGCCGGGCGCTCGTCAGGTAGTTCCGTCCGGCGCGACTGGCCATAAGTTGTGGGCTCGGGCACAGCCCGGTGACGCGAAGTTCTGGGCTCGGGCGCCGCCCGGTGACGCGCTGGCCAGCGCGCGGTCGCGGCGGATCCTGGGCGCTCAGGCACCCCGCGCGGCGCGGACGGAGCCCCGGCCGGCCAGGATGGTCGCGTGACCTGGAGGATTCCATGACGCTATCGCTGCCCGTCGCCGCCGATGCCAACGAGTTGCTGTCCCGCAGCCCGCTCGCGCTGCTCATCGCCATGCTGCTCGACCAGCAGGTGCCGTTGGAGAAGGCCTTCAGCGGCCCCCGCGACCTGGTCCTGCGGCTGGGCCACGAGCCCACGGCCCAGGAGCTGGCCGACTACGACCCCGACGCGCTCGCGGCCGTGTTCAGCGCGAGGCCGGCGCTGCACCGCTACCCCAGGGCCATGGCAGGCCGGACGCAGGATCTGTGCCGGCTCATTGTCGAGCGCTACGACGGCGATGCGGCCCAGGTCTGGAACGGCGCGGCCACCGGCCAGGAACTGCTCCGGCGGATCGGGGAACTGCCCGGGTTCGGCGCGGCCAAGGCCCAGATCTTCGTGGCGCTGCTCGGCAAGCAACTCGGCGTGCGGCCCGACGGCTGGCGCGAGGCCGCCGGCCATTTCGGCCAGGAAGGCTCCCACTACTCGGTCGCCGACATCATGGACGACGACTCGCTGGCCCAGGTCCGGGCGCACAAGCAGCAGATGAAGGCGGCCGCGAAGAGCCCGCGCGAGCCCAGCCGTCCGGTCCGCGCGGCCTCCAAGGCCCGCCGGGCGCCGTAACGGTCTCCGTAACTCCACCGGGCATAACGTCACGAATGACATCGCCCGCTGATCGGCCCGGCCGGCCGGGCGGGCACGAGACGGGACGGCCTGACTGGCCAGGCCATGTTGAGGGGGAGCCATGACTCACACGACTGACCACACGTCAGCGGTAACCGGGCAGCGGGTGCTGACCGGTTACCGGCAGAAGATCGACGTCGTTTTCGTGTACTTGTCGGTGCTGTTTGTCGCTGGCGTACTCGCGCAGGTGTTCCTGGCCGGAGTGGGGGTGTTCGGAATGAACGCCCCGAAGGTCGCCGACGCGAACAGCTTCGATGCCCATCGCGGCTTCGGCTTCATCCTGATGGTGATGTCTCTGCTACTGCTCGTCCTGGCCCTCGTCGCCTGGCAGTCGATGCGGACGACGATATCCGCGTTGGTGCTCGCGCTGCTGACGGTGATTGCCCAGAACGTCCTCGCGGCCCTCGGTGACAACAACAAGTGGCTCGGCGGACTGCACGCCCTCGACGGCATGCTCATCCTGCTGCTCTCGCTCTGGATCGCCTTCCTGGGGTGGCGACGAGTCCGGTCCCGCTAGCGCGTGTCTGGTCCGGACGGCGGATGGCTCAGACGGCGTCGCCCTTGAGGGAGAACGACCCCAGGCGGCGGATGGCGAATGCCAGGGTGGCGACGGTCACCACCGCGCCCATCACGACCGCGGTCGGCAGCCCGAGGTGCGCGTTCAGGCCGGTGTTGTGCGCGATCGAGTTAGCCACCCCCAGCGAGTACTGCTCCACCGACAGGATCCGGGCGCCGCTGGCGAAGTTGCCCAGCACCACTTCCCAGACCAGCAGGTAGAGCAGCCCGACCGCGATCGCCCGCGTGGTGAGGACGGAAATCATGACGAAGACCGCGTTGTAGATCACCGATCCGACCAGCGCGCCGACGAACAGGCCAACAGCTAGCTTGGTGGCGCCCCCGGTGGCGATCAGTCCCGCGATCAGCTCGGGTACCGCAACGAAGATCATCGTCAGGAAGGCCGCTACCACGAACTTGCTCATGATCACCGTCGAGCGGCGCACCGGCGTGGCGAGCAGGTGAATGACGCTGCCGTCGTCGATCTCCGCCCCCAGCACGCTGGTGCCGATGATCAGCGCGGTGAGCGGGAGCACCACGGAGAAGCCGAAGTCGCCCAGGATGTGGCTCGGCCAGTCTGTCGCTGGCGGGTGCGCGAGCTTCAGCAGGACGGTGACCAGCACCAGGATCAGCGGCGGGATCGCGAACAGGAAGACCCGCTTGCGGCCCATCGTCGCGCGCAGCGTGATCGACGCGACGACCCTGCCCTGCACACCAAACATCACAATCGTCTCTTTCCTGGGTTCTAGGCAGACAGCGGGCCCGGCCCCCGTCAGGACTCCACGAGGTAGGCGAAGACACTCTCCAGCGATTCATCCTCGGGCAGCAGTTCGCGGAGCCGGATGCCCTCCTGCCGGGTGAGCGTGGCGAGCTCCCGGCTGAAAGCGCCGTAGTCGGACGCCCGCACCTGCAGGCCCCGCCCGGTCACCTCCACCCCGGTCACCGCGGGGCGTCCGATCAGGGTGGCACCTAGCCGCCGGTCATCCGAGGTGCGGACGAGGAAAACGTGTGGCCGGCTCGTCATCAGCCGCCTGATGGCCCGGAAGTCGCCGGACGCGGCGAGCCGCCCGGACACGATCACCTGGATGGTGCCGGACAGCCGTTCCACCTCCTCCAGGATGTGCGAGCTGAACAGGATGGTGCGGCCCTGGTCGGCCAGCCCGTCGAGCAGGTCCATCATGTGCAGCCGCTGCCGCGGGTCCATCCCGTTGAACGGCTCGTCCAGCAGGATCACCTGCGGATCGTGCACCAGGGCCGCGGCCACCTTGATCCGCTGGCGCATGCCCTTGGAGTAGGTCGAGATCCTCCGGTCCTGCGCGCCGGTCATCTCCACGATCCCGATGGCGCGCTGCGCGGCCGCGTCGGGGTCAGGCAGCTTGTGCAGCCGGGCGGTGGCCCGGACGAACTCCTGGCCGGTCAGGAAGGCGTAGACGGAATCCCGCTCCGGCACCAGGCCGAGAACCCGGTAGATGTCCGGGTTCCGCCAGCTCGCCGCCCCGCCGACGGTCAGCTCGCCCCGGGACGGCTCCAGGAACCCGGCGATCAGGTGCAGCAGGGTGGATTTGCCAGCACCGTTGGGGCCAAGCAGGCCGGTGACACCTTGGCTGATGGTCATCGTTATGTCGTTGATCGCGACGACGTTGCCATACCACCGCGAAACGTTACGCAACTCGATCGCGCTCATGCTGGTTCTCTCGCTCATGCCACACCTGCTTTCCGGTACCGGACTGCCAGCCCGGTGAGGGCCGCGGCCAGGAGCAGCAGCAGCATCGCGCCGTAGAGGGGCCCGTAGTTACCCGGCGGAGGTATCGGCCCCGGCGAGGTCCCGCCGAGCCACTGCCGTGTGCCATCTAGCACCGTAAACGGGCTGACCAGGCCGGATAGCTGCGCACCCGTGGTAGCTACCTGGCCGCCCACGCCCCTGAAGGGCTGGCCCTGGCCGGTGCTTACTTTGTCCAGGATCCCGGCGAGTATCCAGGTCAGGAAGAAGAAGATGGCGATGGTCCCGGTCGAATAGGCGCGCCGGCCACTGAGTGAGGCGAGGACGAGCCCGATCGCGGCGAGCAGCACGGCCCACATCAGCCCGATGAGCAGGCCGGGGATCAGCGCGCGCGTCTCGTGCCAGATGGCCGAGCCGCCGTGCGCCTGGGTGATCGTGCCCAGGTAGAGGAAGAGCAGCGGGATCTCGATCATGGCCAGGCAGGCCAGGATGAACGCGGCGAGTTTGGCCAGCGGGTAGTCCAGCCGGCGCAGCGGCCGGGAGAAGTACAGCGGCAGCACGTGGCTGCGCAGGTCGCGGGAGACGAGCTCGGGGGCCAGGGCGGCGATGAAGATGATCATTACGATGACCCGCAGCTGGAAAATGTACGTGTCGTAAGGGATCGAGCGCGGGCTGCCCTGGGCCACCGACACCGCGTTCGCCACCGCGGGCAGGCACATGATGACGAAGGTGATGACCGGCACGATCTTGGCCTTGGCGCCGCGGCCGATGCCGAAGGCCGACCGCAGGCTGTGCCAGCAGAGCGCCCGGACGATCGCCGCGCGGCCCAGCCGCGGGCCCTCGTAGCGGCGGTAGCCGATGTCGTGGATGACGCCACCGTGGCCGGCCCCCGCGGTACCAGTGTCAGCGGTCACGGCGTGCCTCCTCCTCGTTCTCGTTGTCGTGGAAGAGCTCTTCCACGTGCCGCCTGCGCTGTTCCAGGCGGTTCAGCGGCAGGCCGAGGTCCGCGATCGCGTCACGGACAGCGTCGTAGGTGGCGTCCGTCTCGATCTGGACGAGCAGCGCCCGCTCGTCCTGCTGCGGCCGCAGCCCCCGTGCGGCCAGTTCCGCCAGGAGTTTCCCCATGCCCTCGTCGACCTCGATCACCAGTACCTGGCTTACCTCGGTGAAGCTGGTCATGCTGTCGGAGCGCAGCAGCCGGCCCCCGTCAATGGCCACCAGGTGGTCGCAGATCTGCTCGATCTCCCCGAGCAGGTGCGAGGACACGACGATGGAAATGCCGAACTCCGCGCCGATCCGGCTGATCAGGTCGAGCATCGAGGACCGCCCGGCCGGATCGAGCCCGATGGTCGGCTCGTCGAGCAGCATCAGCCGCGGGTCCCCGACCAGGGCCTGGGCCAGCTTCACCCGCTGTTTCATGCCGGTGGAGTAGGTGCCGATCTGCCGGTAACGCTCCTCGTACAAGCCGACATGGCGCAATGACTCGGCCGCCCGCTCCTTGGCCGCGGTCGGCGGCAGCCCCGACATCCGGCCGAGGTGCGTGACGAACTCGGTCGCGGTGACATCCGGCGGGAGGCAGTCATGTTCCGGCATGTAGCCGGTCAGCATCCTGATCTGCTCCCCGTCCCTGGCGGAGTCATGGCCGAGCACGGCCGCCCGTCCGCTGGTGATCGGCAGCAGGCCAAGTAGGATCTTGATGAATGTCGACTTGCCGGCACCATTCGAGCCGACCAGACCGGTGATGCCGGGCCCGACGGTCACGGTCAGGCCGTCCAGCGCGGTCACCCCGGCCGGATACCGCTTGGTGAGCGCCGCCGTCTCGATGACAGCAGTGGAGTCCGGCGCTCCGGGCGCCGGCCCGGCACGCAACGGTAGTCGAGCGGTCACGGTATTCTGGCCTCGCCTTCCTGTGGAATCATCCAAGGATCCCGGCCGGCCGGGCCGCCGTCATCATCCCTGAGGACTGCTTTCCGGTCCCTCCTGAGGACCATCCAGCCTTCGCCGCGCCCCGCGATCCGTCCCGGATCTTACGACCCGGGGATGACGCAGGCGCGGTCATGGCGGGTTACCGTGACCACGTGAGCGCAGAGTCTCCCGCAGCGCCTGTGGCGTCACGTGAGGTGCCGGCCCCGCCCCGGCCGCCGCCGGCTGCCCATGGGCCGCCCCTGACCATGCGACTCCGGCCGGGTCATTGGGTCGCGCTGGATTACGCGCTAGCGGCCTGGTGCGCGATGATCACGTTCGGGCTCCTGGACACGGGTACTGGCATCTACAAGTTCCCGTTCGAGAGCTGGCATGCGGGCGTGTGGCTGCCTCCGGTGCTGGCGATCTGCCTGTCCATCCCGGTCGCTATCAGGCGCCGCAACCCGATGCGTGCGCTCGCCCTTCTCCTGCTGGGCTGCGCCATACTCCTGTCGTTCGGCGGCCAGCTCACCCGGGCCGCGTTCGTGCCGCTGGTGGCGGTGCTTTTCCTGGTGGCAGCCACCTACCGCCGCGCGGCCGGGATTGCCGCGCTCGCCGCCGTGCTCGCGTTGCTAGTGGCCCAAGGCCTGGTCTGGCATCGCGCCGGGCAGGGCGCGGGCAGCTTGGTCGTCGCCGGGCTGGTGATGATCATCTCCTGGATGGTCGGTTATGCGGTACGGCAGCGGCGGGCCTACGCGGCCCACCTGTGGGACCAGGCCGCCAGCACAGCGGTCACCGAGGAGCGGCTCCGGATCGCCCGGGAGCTGCACGACGTGGTGGCGCACAGCATGACCGTGGTAGCGGTCCAGGCCGGCTTCGGCGAATACGTCTTCGACAGCCAGCCCGGCGAGGCACGGGCCGCGCTGGGCGCCATCCAGACGGTGAGCCGTGAGGCGCTGAGCGACATGCAGCGGCTCCTTGGCGTCCTGCGCCAGGCGGCGGAGCGGGGTGAGGGCACCAGCGACACCAGCCGAGCGGACCCGCCGGGCCGGTCTGGCCGGTCGGGCGATGACATGGGCGCGGCAGGCGGCGGCCCCCGCCGCCCCGATGTCAAGGCGGCGGCGGGAGACGGCCGGCTGGGCACCCGGGCTCCGCTCGCGCCGGCTCCCGGGCTGGCTGACTTGGACCGGCTGGTGGCCAGAACCGCCGGGGCCGGCGTTGAGGTGGCGGTCGAGCGGACCGGCGCGGTGCGGGACGTCCCGGCCGGGGTCGACCTATCGGCCTACCGCATCGTGCAGGAGGCGCTGACCAACGTGGTCAAGCATTCCGGGGCGGGCACCTGCCATGTCGTCATCCGCTACGGCACCGATGACCTGTCGGTCGAGGTCACCGATCCTGGTCCGTGTGCCCGCGCGCGGGCCCATGGACCCGGGGCCAGCGGCCGCAACGGTGCTCCGCTGACCATGTACGCGGGCCACGGCATCGTCGGCATGCGGGAACGGGTGAGCCTGTGCGGGGGTGAGTTCCGCGCGGCGCCGTTGCCGGATCAGGGATTCAGGGTGACCGCGCGTCTTCCGCTGGCCAGCGGCGCGCCGTGACGCTTCGGGTGGTGGTCGCCGACGACCAGGCCCTGGTCCGGGCCGGGTTCCGCGGCATCGTCGCGGCCACGCCCGGATTCTCGGTGGTGGGCGAGGCCAGCACCGGGGCCGATGCTGTCGATGAGGCCCGCCGGACCCAGCCCGATGTCGTCCTCATGGACGTCCGCATGCCGGTCATGGACGGCATCGAGGCCACCCGCCGGATTACCGGATCAGCCGCGACCGCCGGGGTGCGCGTGCTCATCCTCACCACTTTCGACCTGGATGAGTACGTCTACTCGGCGTTGCGCGCCGGGGCCAGTGGCTTCCTGCTCAAGAGCACGATGCCGGGTGAACTCCTCACCGCTATCCGGGTGATCGCCGCTGGCGACGCGCTGCTCGCCCCGAGCGTCACCAGGCGCCTGGTCGAGGAGTTCGCCCGCAAACCCATGATGGCGGCGCCGGCCCGGCCCGGGCAGCCCGACCTGCGCGCCATCACGGCGCGCGAGCGGGAGGTCCTCGGGCTGATCGCCAGCGGCCTGTCCAACGCCGAGATCGCCACCCATCTGAGCATCAGCCCTGCCACCACCAAGACGCACGTGGGCCACCTGCTCACCAAGCTCAGCGCCCGCGACCGCGTTCACCTGGTTATCCTCGCCTACCAGGCCGGCCTAGCCACGCCGGGCTGAAAGGCTGGATCTCATGACCGGCAGGGAGCTGGGAAGGGGACCGTGTCACCCTGGCCGGCCACGCCGTCACGGTGTACTCCGGCACCTTGGCCGCCTCAGCCCTCCCCCCGCTCGGGAAGGGCCCTGTTCTTCGTTATCCTCGGCAGGTTCAATGGACTTCAACACCTCGCCGCGGCGATGAACGTCAGGACCGAAGCGGTCAATGGCGGCAGCAGCGACGAGCAAGGACCAAATCCGGCCGAAGGCCTCACCGGCTGACCGGCCGCAGAGGAAGTGAGCTGAATGGCTGGGATGTCAACGATGCCGAGGAGCCGCGGCGCCTTCAGCGGTGTGGTGCTGATCCTGCTCGGCGCGTGGGGCGGGCTGATTCCCTTCGTCGGTCCGTATTTCCATTACGCCTACACCCCCAACACGACCTGGCATTACACGCTGGCCCGGCTCTGGCTGGAGATCTTGCCGGGCGCCGCTGTCGTGCTCGGCGGCGTGCTCGTCGCGATGAGCGCCTCGAGGCTGCTCGCCAGTGGCGGCGCGATCCTCGCCGCGCTCGGCGGCGGCTGGTTCGTGGTCGGCAGGGAGGTGAACAGGCTGTGGCCGCACCTTGGTGTGCCCGGGGCGCCGGTCGGGATTTCCGTCACCCGGTTGGTACTCGAGGAACTCGGCTTCTTCACCGGACTTGGCACCGTGATCGTGTTCTTCGCCGCGCTGGCGCTCGGCCGCTGCTCGGTGGCCGTCTCCCCGGACGCGGGAGCCGCGGCCGTCACGGGCGGCTACCCGTTCGAGGCAGGCGCTGACCCGAACGCCACGAGCAGCTTCCCGGTCGGGGCAGGCGCTGACCCGGCCACGATCGGCTTCCCGGCCAGCACCGAGGTCTCCCCGGCCAGCTCGGTGCGCTTCCACGACGACCCGGCCGACCAGCCCGGCGGGCCGGGCGAAACGTCGCCGGGAGGTTACCGGCCGACGGCGTAGCCCTGCATGCCCCGGGGGTTCGCCGCCGCGTACAGGAACCCCCGGTCGCGGGCGACGGCGCTGATCCGGCCCAGCGACCATGGCGGGCGGACCGTCACATCGTGCCCCCTGGCGCGCAGTCCCGCGATCACGGTGGCCCCCGCCCGCTCCTCCACGTCGACGGCCCGCGGCCAGGACTCCCGCGGGTAGAACGACGAGGGGAAATGGCTGGTGTGGAATGCGGGCGCGTCGATCGCCTCCTGCAGGTTCATCCCGAAGAGCACGTGGTTGAGGAAGAAGGCCAGCGTCCACTGGTCCTGCTGGTCCCCGCCCGGAGTGCCGAACGCCAGGTACGGCTCCCCGTCGCGCAGGGCCAGGCCCGGCGACAGCGTGGTCCGCGGCCGCTTGCCCGGCGCGAGCGTGTTGGGCAGTCCCGGGGTGAGGGTGAACATCTGCGCCCGGGTGCCCAGGCCGAACCCGAGCCCGGGGATGACGGGCGAGCTCTGCAGCCAGCCGCCGCTCGGCGTCGCAGTCACGACGTTGCCGAACCGGTCGGCGACATCCAGGTGGCAGGTGTCACCCGGGCCGCGCAGGCCCGACGCCGGGCGCGCGCTGGCGCCGGCGCCGGTGTCCGCCATGGTCGGCTCACCCGAGCTGGCCCCGTACGGCACCCGGACGTCCCCGGTCGCGTAGCCGGGCAGCCGGGGCACCATCCCGCCCGGTGCGCCCGGGACAAGGTCCCCGGATGCTTCTGCGCCGACCAGCGCCCGGCGCTGGGCCGCGTACTCCGCCGACAGCAGGCCCGCGATCGGCACCTCACCGAACCGGGGGTCCCCGTACCAGGCCTCCCGGTCGGCGAAAGCCAGCTTCGCGCACTCCACCACGGTGTGCATGAACTCGGCGCTGCCCGGTTCCATCGCCTCGACGCCGGACCCGGCGAGCAGCGCCAGCTGCTGCAGGAACACCGGGCCCTGACCCCACGGGCCGGTCTTGCACACGGTCAGGCCTGCGTAGTCGAAGGTCACCGGCGCTTCGGCCGACGCCCGCCAGCCGGCCAGGTCCGCCCCGGTGAGCAGCGCGCGGTGCCGCTCCCCCGTGACGTCCATGACCTCGGCCCGCTGCGTGTACCCGGCGATCGCCTCGGCCACGAAGCCGTCGTAGAAAGCGCGCCTGGCCGCCTCGATCTGCCCGTCCCTGGCGCGGCCCGCCCCCTCGGCCTCATCGAGGATGCGCTGGTAGACAGCGGCAAGAACAGGATTGGCAAAACGAGACCCCGGGCTGGGCACTCCATCAGCAAGGTAGATCTCGGCTGAACTCGGCCAGTGATCACGGAACAAGCCGGCCACCGAGGCGATGCCGGCGCTCGCGCCGGGCAGCATCGGGTAGCCGTCCCGTGCGTAGCCGATCGCATACTGCATCACGTCGCGGAGGCCGAGCCGGCCGTAGCGCTGCAGCAGCAGCATCCAGGTCCCGAAGGCGGCCGGCACGCAGGGCGCGAGCAGCCCGTCGCCGGGGACCAGGTCGAGGCCGAGCGCGCCGAACGCCGCCCGGGTGGCGCCCTGCGGCGCGGGCCCCTGGCCATCGAGCACGAACACCTGCGCCTGCGCGGCGTCGTAGCCGATCACCGGGACCTCCCCGCCGGGCCCGTTCAAGTGCGGCTCGACCACCTGGAGCACCAGCCCGGCCGCGACGGCGGCATCGAACGCATTGCCGCCCGCCTCAAGCACGGCCAGCCCCGCGGCGGAGGCGAGCCAGTGCGTGGACGCCACCATGCCGAAGGTGCCGGCCAGCTGCGGCCGGGTGGTGAACGACGATCCCTGGGGCACCATGCACACTCCTTGGCGGTGACACCGGCGCGCGCTGCCGGTCCGGCGGGTGGTCCGTCCGGCCGGCGACCTGGCTGGACACTGCTGACGGTATCGCGGCAGGCCGGGACGAAGCCGGGCACAACCGGCGGGCACCCGATGCAGTCGTAATGGGCAGGGACGGGGGCCGTTCCTGATACAGCAAAGGGGACGGGCCGGAGTCGGCATTCCGGGCTATCCATTCCTGACGGGCAGCTGATCCACGCAGAGCACGCACCCGATTACCGAAAGCAGCAACCAGCGCGCCCGGCAGCGCGTCGTAAGAGTCGTAGAACCAGCATGGATCCCAGAGCAGGGACCTCCGCCACGACAAAGGGGCACGTCCATGACACCATCGGCCCACCCGGCCCGCCACGCAATCGCGGCGGCGGCTCTCGTCTGCGGCGCCGCGCTGGTCGCCGCGTGCGGATCCGTGCCGAGCACGTCCAGTGGGCAGACGTCATCGGCGGGCTCTGGCGGGCATTCGGCCCCGGTCGTGTCCCCCGCGGCCAGCGGCACCGCCAGCCTGGCCAGTTCCGCCTCGCCGAGCGGCGCCCCTGCGGGGAGCACGTGTGTCGCGTCTGACCTCAAGGTCACGATCGTCACCAGCGGCGGCGGCGCCGCGGCGGGGAGCACGTATTACCCGCTCAACTTCACCAACGTCGCCAGCCATTCCTGCACCCTCGAGGGCTACCCGGGTATCTCGTTCGTGACCGGCCCGACCGGCAGCCAGATCGGCAGCCCCGCCAGCAGGAACCCGATGGTGGCCGCGGCTCCCGTGACCCTCGCGCCCGGCGGGATCGCGCATGCCACCCTGCAAGTCGTGGACGCCCTGAACTACAGCGCGTCCGCGTGCCACCCGGTAACCGCGCACTGGCTGCGGGTCTTCCCGCCGAACCAGTACTCGGCGGTGAATATCAGCTTCACGGCGACGACCTGCTCGGCGAAACTGCCGAGCAGCCTCGGCAGCGCGCTCAGCGTTGACGCGATCAAGGCGGGCGAGGGCAAGCCCGGACAGGGACCCTGACCGGGCCGGAACTCTGGCCGGCCGGTGATCCGGCCGGCCAGTGCGCGGCGGGTGCGGCCCGGTAACGTCGGGGTCATGGACGACCTCCCCCCGCGGTTGCGGGCCGTGTGCGACCTCGACGTTGCCGAGGTGCGCGAGTACAGCGGACGGCACGAGTACGACGGGACCATCCAGGATCTGTCGCCGGACGGCGTGCGCCAGGGCCTGCGCAGGCTGGCCGAGGCCGCCGCCAGCGGGCCACTGGATGATCCGCATGAGGAGGCGCACCTCGCGGCGTTCGAGCAGCGCGCCCAGGTCACCTTCGGCGACCTGGAGTTGCACCGGCGCAGCCCGCTGCCACACCTGGAAGGTCTCGACCTGGCCTGCTACGACCGCGACTACGCTCCGGCGGCCGAACGTGACCGGGCCCGGCGTGAGCATCTCGCCGGGTGGCCACGGGCCGTGGACAGCGCCGTGGCCGCACTCGACCGGCTGAGTGCGCCGGTGGCCACCGCCTTGCTGGGCGGCATCCGCGGGCTGGCCGCGGGCATCCCGGCCGATGCCCCGGACGACACCCGGGCGGCGGCCGCCGCCGCGCACGCCCGCCTGGCCGCGCACGTGGAGCGCGCCGCCACCGACGGCGACCCCGATCCTTCGCTCGGCGGGGCGGGGCTCACCGCCCTGATGAGCAGCGCCGAGGGCATGGACGTGGATCTCGGCCGGCTCGCGGAACGGGCCGATGCCGAGCGGGACAGGTTGCTGCGCCTGCTCGCCGCGGACGCGGCCAGGATCGACGCCGGCCGGCCGCCACTGGAGGTAGCCCGCGACCTGGTCCGGGATCACCCCGGTCCCGACGGCGTCATCGACGCGGCCCAGGACTGGACGCAGAAGGCGATCGAGTTCACCAGGGAGCGGGACCTGGTCCCGTACCACGACGGTGTCTGCCTGGTCGGCCCAGCGCCGGAGTCGCGGCGCTGGGGCATGGCCATGATGTCCAGCGCGGCACCGGGCGAGCCAGAGGGACCGTCCTGGTACCACATCACCCCGCCAGATCCGTCCTGGCCGGCTCGGGAGCAGGAAGAGTGGCTGGAAGTCTTCAGCGCCACCACCCTGCCCGGTATCACCGTGCATGAGGTCGCGCCCGGGCATTTCTCGCATGGCCGGGCCCTGCGCCGGGCGGCGACCCCGCTGCGGCGCACCCTGCACTCGGCGGCCTTCGTCGAGGGCTGGGCGCACTACGCGGAGGAACTCTGCGTTGAGGAAGGGTTCTGCGGCGATGATCCCAGGTTCGCTGTGGGCGTCTGGCTGGAGGCACTGGTCCGGGTCACCCGGCTCGCGTGCGCGATCGGCGTGCACACCGCGGGCATGAGCGTCGAGGAGGGCGCACGCAGGTTCGCGGCGGACACCCACCTGAGCGGGCCGGCCGCGCTGTCGGAGGCCCGCCGGGCCACCTTCGACCCGACCTACGGCCGCTACACCTGGGGCAAACTGCAGATCCTGGACCTGCGTGAACGGGCGCGGAAGCAGTGGGGCGCGGACTTCTCGCTGCGCCGGTTCCACGCGGCCATGATGGATCTCGGCTCACCGCCGCTCGGCCTGCTCGACACCGCCCTCGAACGCGGCTGACCCCCCGCCCGGTTGGTGCGGGGGATCGCCGGGGCAGCCCAGGAATCAGGCGGATCAGGAGACGCGCTCCTGCCGCTGCTGCTTGCGGCGCTGGAAGTATCTGACCAGGCCGAGGACGAGGATAAACATGGGTATCACCATCCCTTCTGTCGAACCGGGCGTGTTACCGGTCGCGCGTACTGTCGCGCGTACTACCGCTGGGCGAGTTCCGGCCGGTAGTACGGGTTGGACTTCTTGTTGAAGATGAGCACCACCACCGCCAGCTGGATGAGGCAGAGGACGGCGCAGGCGATCAGCTCGGCCCGGGCGTACACCACGGCCCCTTCGGCCAGCCAGCCGAGCAGGCTCAGGGTCATGAGGGCGAAGAACGACGCGAAGGCGAGCCTGGCCCCGTCATTGCCCCTGCCGTTCGCCCAGGCCATCCACAGCCACAGGCCTATGGCGATCGGTCCGATGACTTCAACGGCGAGGAGATGGATGAGCGCAGCGTGCCACTGCGCCGGGGCCCTGTGGACCATGGCCGACTTGACGCTTCCGGCGGTCACCACAACGGTGATCCAGGCGGCCAGCTCGACCGCCGCGCCGGCGTACATGAGCTTGATAGCGGTGAACACGGTGCGCGGCGGCCGTGACGCGGGGCGCAGCCGCATCCGCAGCGCGCCCCTGATCAGATCCGCGGCCTCGGCCAGCCCCACCCGCCGCTGGCCCTCCCGGGCGGTGGCCATCAGCACCGCGAGCATCTCCTGCTCGCTCTCGCGCCGGAACGCCCGGGGGTAGCAGGCCAGCACTCGCCGGTACCCTCGCTCCAGGCTGGCCGAGTCAGTCATGTGGCCATCCCTCCTGCCGGGTTCAGCCGCGTCAGCGCGGCGTTGGCATTGGCGTGCAGCCGGGCCGCCTCGGCGGCCAGCCGCCGCGTGCCCGCTGGGGTGAGCCGGTAGTACCGGCGCAGCCGACCGTCCACGATCTCTTCCCGGTCCACGCCGATCAGCTTGTCGGCGCGGAGGCGGTCCAGGGCCGTGTACAGGGTTCCGGCGCGCAGCCGGACCCGGCCGCCCGAGATCTTCTGGACGTCGGTGATGATCCCGTAACCATGCTGGCTCCCATCAGCCAGCGCGGTCAGGATCAGGAACGTCGCTTCCTGCATCGCTCGCTCCGCCATACCAACGTTATATACCGTTGAACTAGCGGTTGCAAGTTGATCTACCAGCGGCCCCGGCAAAACGGGTTGATCGGGCGTGCGGTCTGGGGCATAGTTTGACTATGTCAACTAACTCATTGACTCCGGCAACGAACTTCGCGGCCGCCGAGCGCGCCTCGGCGGGCGGAGCGCCCGGCGAGCGCGCCTCGGGCGAGCGCGTCACGGCGGTGCGCGAGTTCAACCGCTTCTACACGAACCTGCTCGGACTGCTCCGCGAGGGACTGCTTGACACGCCATACTCGCTCACCGAAGCACGAGTGATCTTCGAACTGGCCCGTGAGGACCCCGCCGAGGCGACCGCGCTGCGCCGGTCACTGGACATCGACGCTGGCTACCTGAGCCGGATCCTGGCCCGGTTCGAGGCCGACGCCCTGATCACCAGGGAACGCGCGGCCTCGGACGGCCGCCGCCAAGTCATTGGCCTGACCGAGACGGGCCGGGAAACGTTCAGGATGCTGGATCGCAGTTCTAGTGACCAGATCCGCGCGCTGCTGGCCGCGCTCACCGAGGAGGACCAGCGGCGGCTGACCGCGGCCATGGCGGCCATCAGGCAGACCATCGAGGGCTCCCCCCGGCCCGCCGCATTCGTGCTCCGGCCACCCGGCCCGGGCGACCTGGGCTGGGTCGTGCACCGGAACGGGGCGCTCTACGCGCACGAGTACGGATGGGATGGCAGCTACGAGGCGCTGGTGGCGCGGATCGTCGCGGACTACGCCGGGCGCGCCGATCCGGCCCGCGAAGCGGCCTGGATCGCCGAACTGGATGGCGAGCCGGCCGGATGCGTGTTCTGCATGCGCAAGACCGACACGACCGCGCAACTCCGTCTGCTGCTCGTCGAACCGCGGGCGCGGGGCATGGGCCTGGGCGGCCGCCTGGTCGCCGAGTGCGTAACCTTCGCCCGGCGTGCCGGCTACGAGGAGATCGTGCTGTGGACCAACGACGTTCTCGACGCGGCCCGCCGGATCTACCAGCGGGCCGGCTTCCAGCTCACCGGCTCCGCCGCGCACCACAGCTTCGGGCACGACCTGGTCGCGCAGGACTGGCGGCTCCCGCTGACGGGACCGGCATGACAGTCGCTCCCCGCCCCCGAGGTCAGCAGCCCCGGGCGGGAGCTTAATGATCACGGTATTTTCTCAGTCGCAGTGGCCGACAGATGACCGTGATCATGGAAAGACCTAGTCGGGCGGGCTGCCCGGGACGACCATGCCGGTCTCGTAGGCGAGGATCACGGCCTGTACGCGGTCCCGCAGCCCCAGCTTGGCGAGCAGGTGGCCGATGTGGGTCTTGACTGTCGCCTCGCTGACGAACAGATCGCCGGCGATCTCCGCGTTGCTGCGCCCCCGCGCCAGCAGCAGGAGGGTGTCTCGTTCCCTGGCCGTGAGTGAGGCCAGCCGCGACGGAGAAGGCGCTGTCGCGGGCGGCCTGCGGACGAACGCCTCGATCAGCATCCGGGTCACCGAGGGGGCGAGCATCCCGTCGCCTGCCGCTGCCGCGCGCACGGCGGCGATCAGGTCATGCCGCGGCGCGTCCTTCAGCAGGAACCCGCTGGCCCCGGCGCGCAGCGCCTCGTAGACGTAGTCGTCAAGGTCGAATGTGGTGAGCATGACCACCCTGGGCCCGGCGGCCGTGCCGTCTCCGGTGATCAGCCGGGTGGCCTCCAGCCCGTTCATCCCCGGCATCCGGATGTCCATGAGGACCACGTCCGGCCGGTGCTCCGCAGCCCCAGCCACCGCCTCGGCACCGTTCGCCGCCTCACCGACCACGCTGATGCCCTCCGCGGCGTCGAGGATGACGCAAAAGCCGGCGCGGACCAGTTCCTGGTCGTCGGCGACGAGAACCCGGATGGGGCCGGGGGCCCCGATGACGCTCACCGGACCGGCAGCCGGGCCGTGACGGCGAACCCGCCGCCGCGAGTGGGGCCGACCGTGAGGTTGCCGCCGCACGAGGCAACCCGTTCCGCGATCCCAGCGAGGCCGAACCCGCCTGACAGCGGGGGTTCCGGCCTGCGCGCCGCCGCGCCATTCGCGCTTTCCCCGTGCCCGTTGGCCGCCGCTGCGGCCATTGCCGGGCCGTTTGGCGGCCAGGGACCGGAATCGGTGACGCTCACGGTGACGTATCCCGGCTCGTAGGACAGAGTGACGGCCGCCTGTGACGCGTGGGTGTGGCGGATGGTATTGGTCAGAGCCTCCTGGACAATCCGATAAGCCGTCAGGTCGATGCCGGGAGCGAGCGGGCCCGGCGTGCCGAGCACGGTGAGCTCAACCGCCAGCCCGGCCCCGCGTACCTGGGCAAGCACGGCGTCGAGTTCCGTGAGAGACACCGAAGGTGACGTTTCCAGGTGGTCGGACGGGCCTCGCAGGACGCCGAGAAGCCGGCGCAGCTCGGTGAGCGCCTGGCGAGCGGTGGACGCGATGATCTCCACGGAGCGTGTCGCCTCGATGGGCCGGTCCGGCAGTAGCGAGGTGGCCGCCTCGGCCTGCACCGCCATCAGGCTGACGTGATGGGCCACCACGTCGTGCAGTTCGCGGGCGATCCGGGTGCGTTCCTGCGCAGCGGCCCCTGCCGCCCGCTCGTCCCGCTCCGACTCCGCACGGCTGGCGCGGTCCTCGACCTCGTGGATGTGGGCCTGCCGGGTCCGGCTGATCACCGCGGCCATCCACGCCGTGAGGGTGACGAAAGCCGACACGGTGGCGTCGTAGGGCTGATTGTGACCGGGTGCGAGCTGCCCGATGGTCGTGCCGATCACCGTCAGGACCACGGTGATCCGCCGTATCGGGGGGCTGCAGCGCTCCATGACCGTGAAGAACGCGAGCGTTGTCGCCAGCGGGAACGGCGCGTAGCCGAACCCGAGCACGTCATACGTGATCCGCGCGGCGCCGCTCGTGAGCAGGACGGGAACGGGCCAGCTCCGCCGCCAGACAAGAGGGATGCTCTCGGCCACGAGAAGCGCGAGGGCACCGCCGAACGGATGAAGCTGGGACCGGTACGGAAGAACCGCGGCCACGTCGAAGATGGTCAGCGCGAGCGCGAGGGCGAGGTCCTGGATGCGCGGCGGAAGCCCCGCGACCCTGGCCTGGACGCGCGGCGGAAGCCCGGCGACCCGGGCCATCAGCCTCTTCACGACCTGATGGTACGGCGCGGCGCTGCCCGCCGGCATCCCCCGGACGGCGGACCGGCCCGATCAGACCAGCGGCGGAGCGCCGCCCGGAACCGTGCCGTGCCCTCACCCGCAGAGCGGACACCAGGAAATCGCCCCGCCGCTGGATGCCGCGACACCGCCGGTCCAGGAGCATGAAGCGCATGCCGCACAATTCCGTGAGTCAGCGTCCCACCCCTGACCATGCGCAAGCGTCAGGTACGTCAGCCGTGCCTGGGCAACCAGGCCCGGCCACCCCCGGCCCGGCCACCCCCGGCCCGGCCACCCCCGGCCCGGCCACCTCGGCCCGCCGGATACCCAGGCTCGGCATCGCCCTCATCGCAGCAGCGGCCTTCGCCGCCGAAATGGCGGTGAGTGCCCGCTACGGCTATCACCGGGACGAGCTGTATTTCCTGGCCGCGGGCCAGCATCCGGCGTTCGGATACGTGGACCAGCCGTCGCTCACCCCGCTTGTGGCCCGGGCCGAAGCCGTGCTGTTCGGTAACTCACTCGTCGGGCTCCGCGTGCTGCCGGCCCTGGCCCTCAGCGTCCTCGTCCTGCTGACCGGGGCCATGAGCCGGATTCTCGGCGCCACCCGGGCCGGCCAGCTCGTCGCCGCGCTCGCCACCGCCAGCTGCGCCGAGTTCCTCGGCGCCATGCACCTGCTCACGACCACCACCATCGACTTCGTGTTCTGGGCGCTCGTGCTGTACCTGGTCCTCCGCCTGCTCGACCGCCGGGACCCGCGCTGGTGGCTGGCCATCGGGGCCTGCGCGGGGATCGCGGCGAACGCCAAATGGGACATCGGCTTCCTGGTCGCGGCGCTGCTGGCCGGCTTCCTCGCGACACCCGCGCGAAACCTGCTACGGAGCCGTTACCTGGTCATCGGCGCGGTGCTGGCGGCTGCCCTCGCTGCACCTGACGTCGTCTGGCAGGCGGTGCACGGGTGGCCGAACCTGGACGTGTTCCGGGTCCTGCACAGTGCCGCGGGGCACAACCGGGCCGTCTACTGGGTGGCCCAGGTCGCCTTCACCGGCCTGGTCCTCACCGTGATCTGGGTCGCGGGCCTGGTCTGGTCCCTGCGCAGCGAAGCCGCCCGCCCGTTCCGGGCCGTGGCCATCGCCGCGCCGGCTGTGCTCGTCCTGTTCTTCGTCCTGGGCGGCAAGCCGTACTACCCGGGGGGCGTGTTCACGTTCCTGTTCGCTGCCGGCTCGGTCCCGGCCGGGCGGTGGCTGGCCCGGAAGTCCTCGCGGCGCCCCCGGCGCTGGCGCCCGGCCGCCCTGATCAGCGCGATGCTTGTGTCAGCCGCGGCGGCCCTGCCGGTCGCGATCCCGGTGCTGCCGGCCGCCGCGCTGCACAAGGTCCCGCTCCAGAAGATCAACTATGACCTCGCCGAGACGATCGCCTGGCCGAGGCTGGTGGCTCTCGTCGCCCGCGAATATCACGCGCTGCCGCCCGCACAGCGCGCCGCGACCACGATCCTGGCCGGCAACTATGGCGAGGCCGGGGCGCTCGACCGCTACGGCCGCGGTTTCGGCCTGCCCCAGGCGTACAGCGGCGCGAACAGCTTCTGGTTCTGGGGGCCGCCACCGGCCAAGGACCGTTCGGCCATCGCCGTGAACATGGATCCTTCCTTCCTCAAGCGCGAGTTCACCAGCGTCAGGCAGGTCGCCACGTTCGGCAACGGGCTCGGTGTCAGCAACGATGAGCAAGGTGCCACGATCTACCTGGTGACCGGGCTGAAGTCGGCCTGGGTGCAAGCGTGGCCCGCGTTCCGGGACTTCTCCTGAGCCTGGCCTGCTGCGCCGCGGAGGGCCCCGGCGGCCCTCCGCGGCGCGTGACCCGCGGCCTCGCCCCGCCAGCCGCCACCCCGGACCCTTGAGGGCCTGCGCCCATGAGAGCATCGTTCTGCTGAATAAAAGCCGTGAGGGTAAGGAACATGCTGGGAACCAGGGCACGCTCTGACCGCTGGCCGGCGATGCGCTCGGCGGCGGTTGCGTGCCTGGCCGTCCTGGCCGCGGCCGGCCTCACCGGCTGCTACGCCCGGGCCAGGGCCGCGACATCCATCCAGATAGCGACCGCCTACGTGCCCCAGCCCGCCGCCCCGGGCCGCACGGTCGCGTATGTCGTCATCCGCAACAGCGGCCCGCGTGACCGGCTCATCGCCGCCCGGACCAGCGTCGGCGGCCGGGTCGTGTTCCGCGCCCCAGTCGGCCAGAGCACCACGATGCACACCATCCCGGCGATCAGCATTCCCGCCGACACGACAGTCCGGCTGGTGCCTGACGGCCTGCACATGCTGATCACCGGGGCCAGGCCGATGCACGGCGGCAAGGACATCACCCTCACGCTCGTCTTCGCCCGTGCCGGGCCCATGTCCGTGGTGGCCCAGGTCACGAACCCGGAGACCGGCGGCAGCAGCTACTTCCTCAACTAACGTCGCGTCGGCTGGCCTGCCGCCCGAGGCCTATGCGTCCCGAAGGTTTGCTCCGGGGAAATTCGCGACATAACGTGTTGTCAGACAGCAGTATGCCTACGCGCTGCGGAGGATCACATGGCGAGTCAGGGCGACATGGGCGTGAGTGATGCTGACCGGGATGCGGCCGCCACCAGGCTGCGCGAGCACTTCGCGGCGGGCAGGCTGACGCTGGAGGAGTTCCGGGACCGGCTCACCGCGGCCTTCGCCGCCACAACGGGCCGCGAACTGGCCCGGGTGACCGCCGATCTGCCGCATGACGGTATCTCCCCGCGCATCGGTGTCCGGGTCCGGGCCGGAGGCGGGCGGCAGCGGCCACCTCAGCCACAGCGGCGACCGCAAGGCCGGCCGCGATACCGGTTCCGGTCCTGGCTGCTGATGGGGTGCGCGGCGATCACGGCATTCTGGCTGCTGATCGGTTACTCCCTGCTGCACGGCGGACTCCTGGTCGCAGCGCTTCTCCTGATGCTCGGCTTGATGGGCTTCACCGTCGGCGTCGTGGCCAGCCTGATCTGGCTGGGACGCCGGGCCTGGCGGCGCGGAGCCTGGCTCGAGGCTCTGCCTGTCGTCGTCGGCCTGCCGTGGCTTGGCCGCGCGGTCTGGGCCGCCCGCGCGGTGTGGATGGGCCGTGCGGCGTGGCGGGCGAGCGCCCGGTTCCGCCCCGCATACCCAGCCGTTCACGACCGGACCGCGGCCCGCAGCGGGACGACCAGGTAGCGGAACTGCGGGACACTCGCGAGACGGGACTCATTCCCGCGCACGCTCCCCTGCGCAGCGCCGTCTTGCCCGGTCCCCTCTTGCGCGGTCCCGGCCTGCGCCCAGGTGATCAGGGCTGGCTTGGCCGGGCTGGTGAACTCCAGCCTGACCAGCCCCGGGCCGGAAGGTGCAGCTCCACTAGCCCTCGTGCCGCCGGCTTCCGTGCCGCCGGGCTCCGTGCCGGGCTCCGTGCCGCCATCGGAGTCGGGCCCGTCACCGGCCTCCGGGACCTGGCGCGAATGGCCCGACGCCGCCGCGGCGGCCAGGCCATCGAGCAGGTAGTGCGGGTTGAAGGAGATGACCGGCTGATCGCCGTGGAACTCGGCGGCGACGGTCTCCACGGCACGTGCCCGGCCTTCGGTCTGAGCCTCGACGACGACCTTGCCAGAACCGAACTCGAGCCGCACCGGGCTAGTCCGGTCAGCGACGAGCGACACACGCCTGACCGCCTCCGTGAACGGCCCGGCGGGCACGTCCGCCCGGCAGCCGAACTCGCTGGGGAAACGGGAGCGGTACCGGATGAACTCGCCGCCGATCAGCCGGGCGGTCAGCCGTCGCCCGCCCATCCCGAAGCTGATCATTCCCTCGGCGGGCCGCGGCTCCCGGTCCGTGGCGCCTCCTCCCCCGCCGGCCGGCCGGCCAGGTTCCTGGCGCCCGGCGCCGCGTGCGCCCGGCCCGGTCTCGAACGCGACCGACACCGCCGAGCCCGGCGCCATCGTCCTGGCCGCGTCGGCCAGGGTCCGCGCCGGGACGAGCGCGACCGCACGCAGGCCTGGACTCACCGGGTGCCAGCCTGTCTCGCGCACGGCCAAGCGGTACCGGTCCGTGGCGGCCAGGGTCATGGCCTCGCCGTCGATGTCCAGGCAGATGCCGGTGAGCATGGGCAGAGTGTCATCGCGGCTCGCTGCGGGCAGCACCTGGCCGATGGCCGCGGCCAGGTCGCCACCGTCGATGGTGCCGGCCAGCGGCGGCGGCTCTGGCAGCGCGGGATACTCGTCACCGGGCAGTTGGACGAAGGTAAACTCCGCGCTCCCGCAGGTCAGGTTGACCACGTCACCATCCGCGGCGAAATCCGCGGTCGGCCCGGGAAGGCTGCGGGTGATCTCGGCGAGGAGCCGGCCCGGCACCAGAACCGTTCCCGGCTCCTTGACTTCTGCGTCGAGGTGCGCTGTCGCCGACACTTCATAGTCAAAACAGGACAGTGTCAGCCCATCACCGGCCTCCAGTCGCAAGCCGGACAGGACCGGCACGACCGGACGTGACGGAAGGGCGCGCGCCACCCACGCAAGAGCGTCCGCCAGGGCGTCCCGCTCGACCAGGAACCTCATTCCACTGCCTCCGACCCGTGGCCACCCATCGCCGCCACAACCCCGATCCTGGCACGCCCTGCCGACAATCCGGACCCGCTGCCGGGGGGGTCCGGGGGTTGCCCCCCGGCCCAGGACAGCCGCTGCCCCGGGGGGGTGCCCCGGGCCAGCACAACCGCTGGTCAGGCCAGGCCCGGAGGGGCGGACGCGAGAGTGGACTCGATAGCCGCGGCCAGCGCCCGCGCCGACTCCGCGGTCAGCTCGACCGCTACCCGTGCCGAGGGACCCTGTCCCGGGTTACGGAAATCGATGTTGAGGGTGTGCTCCGCCGCCGCGTGTTGCGGGTGATCGAAATAGACCGTGGCCTCACTGAACGCGAACCACCCGGACGCGCCCTTGCCGCTCCCGTCCACCTCGACCTTTTCCGTGAGATACGTGCACATGAGCCGACCTCCCTTTCAGCTGGCCAGGTAGCGGCCGTAGAAATCCCAGATCTTCTGCCAGCCGTCCTTGGCCGCCTCGGGCCGGTAGGCGGGCCGGTTAACAGCGAAGAACGCATGTCCCGCGCCTTCGTAACTGTGGAACTCGAACACCTTGCCCGCCGCGGCGAGCGCCTTCTCGAGTTCGGCGACCTCATCCGGCGAGGGGCGCTGGTCGTCCGCGCCGAACAGGCCGAGCAGCGGGCAGGACAGGTCCTTGGCCAGGTCCACGATCGGGCCGACCTTCAGCGGCATGCCCTCGGGGGGTGCTCCGACGATGAAGGCGCCGTAGCAGTCCACGGCCGCGTCCAGCGGGAGGCTGCAGGCAGCCAGGAATGACTGGCGACCGCCGGAACAGTACCCGATCGTCCCCGCCTTGCCATTCGAGCTGGGTTGCGCGCGCAGGAACGTGACCGCCCCGAGAACATCCCCGACCAGCCGCTCGTCGGGCACACCGCCGAGCGCCCGCACCGCGGCCGCGGCATCGTCCGGGCTCGCGCCGGGGGCCTCGCGGGTGTACAGGTTCGGGCAGATGGCCGTGTAGCCGTGCACGGCGAACTTGCGGGTGATCTCCTTGGTCTCCTCGTCATAGCCGGGCATGTGATGGATCACCACGACACCACCAAACGGCCCGGCGCCGAGAGGGCGGGCGAGGTAGGCCTCGATATGGTCCCCGCCGTACCCGGAGATGTTGATGGTCTCCGCCATCATCGCGTCGTACATCCGTGTCCTCTTCCTCTGCGGTCGCACTGATTCTTCTGCGGTACCACGGGTTCCTCTGCGGTACCACGGGTTCCTCTGCGTACCACGGGTTCTTCTGCGGGTACCACTGCCTCTGCGCTGCACGCGTCCCGGCGCCTCGCCTATCATGCCCGGCGCCTCCCGCCCGCTCCCTGGGAGACCACCTGCGTCCGATGCCAAGGCGACGCCCCCTAGTGAGAGACTCCCTGCATGACGTACCTCGCCGCGCAGGATCGTTATGAGCACATGCCTTACCGTCGCTGCGGCCGCAGCGGATTGGACCTCCCTGAGGTCTCCCTCGGGCTCTGGCAGAACTTCGGCGACGACCGGCCGATGGACGTGCAGCGGGCCATCCTCCGGCGCGCATTCGATCTGGGCGTCACCCACTTCGACCTGGCCAACAACTACGGGCCGCCGTACGGCTCCGCAGAGATCAACTTCGGCCGCCTGCTCCGTGAGGATCTGCGCCCCTACCGCGATGAACTCGTCATCTCGACCAAGGCCGGCTACGACATGTGGCCAGGTCCCTACGGCGACCGTGGCTCGCGCAAGTACCTCCTGGCCAGCCTGGACCAGTCGCTGGCCCGGATGGGCCTGGACTACGTGGACATCTTCTACAGCCACCGGAGTGACCCGGACACGCCACTGGAGGAGACCATGGGCGCGCTCGCGACCGCGGTCACCTCGGGCCGGGCGCTGTATGCCGGGATCTCGTCCTACAACGCGCAGCGGACTGAGCAGGCGGCGGCGATCCTCCGGGGCATGGGCATTCCGCTGCTGATCCATCAGCCGTCCTACTCGATGCTCAACCGGTGGATCGAGGAGGACCTCCTCGACACGCTCGGCCGCCTGGGCATCGGCTGCATAGCCTTCTCCCCGCTCGCCCAGGGCCTGCTGACCGGCAAGTACCTGAACGGCATCCCGGACGGGTCCCGGGCCGCGCGGGGTGGATCTTTGACCCAAGATCAAATTTCCGAACGCACACTCGACCACATCCGCGCCCTCAATGACATCGCGCGCCAGCGCGGCCAGTCACTGGCCCAGATGGCACTGAGCTGGGCGCTCCGCGATAAGCGGATCACCTCGGTACTGATCGGCGCGAGCAGCGTGGCGCAACTGGAGGAGAACCTCGCCGCGGCTGGCCATTCCGGTTTCACCGATGAGGAACTCGCCGCGATCGACCGCCATGCGGTCGAGGCAGGCATCAACATCTGGGCCGCGTCAAGCGCGCGCTGACCGCCCAGCCACTCTCCGTCGGATGGTTAGGTCCATGATCACGGAACATTCGCGGCCAGATAGGCGGGCAGAGGATCTGAAAATTCGGGGTGGCTGGTGCTGGTGGCCGGGTCGGCTAGGGGGTTGCCGGCGGCTGGGGTGCGGTCGTCGCTGTCGCCCAGGAAGGCCCGGATAGCCTCGCGGACCTCTTGCCATGTCTCGCCCTTGACGACCACGGGCGGGGGATGACGGCCGCCACCGCGCATAGCGCAGGCCGGTCACGCCGTTGAACGCATGCCAGCCGGGGAACTCAGCTTCAATGCTCTCTAGCGTCGGCTCGGGCTCGGGCGGGGTGGTGGTCACGCCGTAAGCACCGCCCATACGACTTTGCCGCTTGGCCCGTGGGCAGATCCCTCCCCTACAACGGCAGGTGAGGGACACTGACTGCGATGAGTGAAGCCCCGTCGGCGCTAGGACGCCGCGTCATCGTCACTGGGCTGGCCGGGTCCGGGAAGAGCACGTTCTCGCTCGCGCTCGCTGCCAAGACCGGCTTGCCGGTCATTCATCTTGACCTCCACTTCTGGAAGCCCGGCTGGGTTGCACCGTCGGAGACCGAGTGGCGCGAGAAGCAATGTGGCGTGCTCGCCGACAACGCGTGGATCGCTGACGGCAACTACCACGAGACACTCGATCTCCGGCTCGAACGCGCGGACACCGTAGTGTTTCTCGACCTGCCCGGGTGGCTTTGCGCAGGACGCGCGCTCCTGCGCGGCTTCCGAATGCCGAGCGAGTTGCCCGAAGGGTGCGACTATTCGGCCTGGCTGCGGTTGCGCGATGAGTGGCGTTTGGCCGTCCGCATCTGGCGAAAACGCCGGTCAGAGCCGGAGCACGAACACGAAATCATTTCGCAGCACGGTCAGCATGTGGCCCTTCACGTGCTCAGATCCAAGCGGGCGGTCAGGGAATTCCTCGACGGTCTGGACGCCGACCACGTGGAAGCCGACGACGGTTGATCGGACGCCGAGTGACTCGCCCCTAACGCCCGGCTCGGAGTCACGCCACCAACGAGGCAAACGTGCCTGACGCGGCACTAGCTTGGTGCGGGTGGTGTGCTTTGCTGGCCGGTCAAAGCTCGGCTGTCCCCTCGATCACGAGCCGGCGGGCGTGGTCGGTGGGCGGCGGGTTTTCAGATCCTCTATCCGTCCCTATGTGACGCGGATGTTCCGTGATCATGGATGGCCGGCGCACTAGGCCGGTGTGATCCCCTGCGGGAAGCGGAACACCTGGCGCGGGTCGTAGGTGGCTTTGATGGCCGCCAGCCGTGGGTAGTTGGCGCCGTAATAGGCCTGGCGCCAGTCGGTGAGATCCGTGTCCAGGTAGTTCTGGTAGGCCTGGCCGCTCGCATACGGATGCAGCGAGGCATAGAACGTGCGCAGCCACGCACGCTGGCTCGCCACCTCGCTGCCCGGCGCGCCCCAGCGCCAGCTGGTCGAGTACTGCGCGAGGAACAGGGCGTCCCGGTGCACGAAGGCGGTGGCCGCGGGATGGACCCGGTTGACCGCGCCGCCGAGTGCGTCAAACGCGATCGCCCCCACGCCGCTGACCGCCCCGCGCACCCCCCGCACCTGCTCGATCGCGGCGACCAGCGTCCGGATGGCGGCCGGCGGCAGCCGCCTGGTGAAGAAGTCAGATTTGGCATACGAGGGCTCGCGGGAAAGCTTGCCGTCCGCCGTCTGCGTGGGCAGATGGCACTGCGAGAGGCTGTAGTCCGCGCAGCCCGCCTCCACCATCATCGCGTTCAGGTACGAGGTCTCGGCCACGTAAGGGCTGGCCGGCTGGGAGCCGACGGCGGCGTAGAGCCTGTTCAGCAGGCCCTCGGCCGCGCCGACGGAGCCCAGAAAGGTGCCGCCGACCTGCACGGTGGGCAGCGGACCGTGGGGCGACGCGATCAGGTGCAGGTTGGACCAGAGCGCGTCCGGCGTGGATGGCACCCAGGATTGCCACCCCTCCACCACCCGGGCCGCCTGTGACCAGGGCCAGGACAGGAAGAAGATGACCAGCCGGGACAGCTGCTGGGTGCGGAAGGTGAACGAGGTGGCCACGCCAAAGTTGCCGCCCCCGCCGCCGCGGCACGCCCACAGCAGGTCACTGTGTCGCCGGGCGTCGCACTCCAGGATCTTGCCGTCCGCGGTGACGATCTGCACGGCTTCCAGGTGATCGCTGGTCAGGCCGTAGGCACGGGAGAGCACCCCGACCCCGCCGCCGAGGGTGAGGCCAGCCACACCCACCGTGGGGCAGGATCCTCCTGGCACGGCGAGGCCGTGCGCGGCGAGGCCGTTGTAGAAGTCGACCAGGCGAGTGCCGGTGCCCACCTGAACGGTGTTGCCGCCGGCGGCTACCTGGAACGAGTTCATCCGCGTGACGTCCACGACCAGGCCCCTGCTGCTCGACCAGCCCCCGTAGCTGTGACCGCCCGATCGCGCCGCGACCGGCAGGCCGAACCGGCGCACGAACGCCAGGCAGGCGCTGACGTCCTGCGGCGTCCCGCAGTAGGCGATCCCGGCAGGCTCGACGGCATCGAAACGCGGATCGAACAGCTCCCGCGCCGTGGCGTACCCGTTCTCGCCGGGCCGGATCAGCTCTTTCGTGGACAGGCTGCGGCGGAGGGCATGCCAGTCCGTCAGCGCGGGTGCGGTGCCGGCACCACGCCCGGCACATGGTGACGGAGCGCACAGCGCGGCCGCGGTGGACCTCGCCGAACGGCCTGCCGTGGGGACGGCCCCGCCGGCCGGCCGGCCCGACTCGCAGGCGGCCAGGAAAGAGGACACCGGCACGGCGGCTGCCACCATCCCAGCCAGGGTCAGGAAAGCCCGCCGCCCCGCTTGGTCCGGGCCTCGCTCGCCTGGCTGGTGATCGCTTGGCATGCACGCCTCTCGCACTCAACGCGCGACCACGCCCAAGGCGGGCTGGCCCGTTCGCTGAATATCGGCCTGACCTGCTTCCTGACTATTCAGACGCCGGGAGCGGCCAGTTAGTTGTGCCGCGTCCTCCCCAGCAGAACACAAGCGGCGCCCTCCCAGCAGAACACAACGAGCCCAAAGCCCCTCCGGGCTCGTCCTCCTGACGAGCCCGGAGTCGCTCCGGGCCCGGTGTCCCGCCCAAAATTCATTTGACTTACTCAACTAGCCACGCTTATGGTTGAGCTACTCAACCGTTGAGAAGCTACAGGATGGCCGCGGACCCGCAAGCGGGAGGCCGGGAGGGGGACAGGTGGACGGACGGCTCGACGAAGACCGGCTCGATCTCGACGTCCTTGACGCGGTCGCCGGGCTGTTCGCGGAGCTCATCGCCCGGGGCGAGCAGGTCGCCCAGGACTTCGAGGTGCCTGCCTTCTTCATCAAGGCACTGCACATGATCGATGGCCCGCTGGCCATGAAGGAACTCGGACGGCGGATGCGCTGTGACCCGTCGTTCATTACTGGTATCGCGGACATGCTGGAAAAGCGCGGGCTGGCCACCAGGGAAAGCGATCCTGGGGACCGCCGGGTGAAGAGGCTCGTTCTGACCCCCGCCGGCGCGGAACTAAAGCAGCGCATGGAGCAGGAAGTTCTGGCCCGCACGCCGTGGCGCTCGGCGCTCAGCACGGATGAGCGCAGCAGCCTGCTCACGTTGATCCGCAAGATGGCTCCGCCGATGAGCCTGGCCAGCGTTGACACCCCATGTCCCGGCGAGGAGGTGAGCAGGCTCCTGAGCACTGTCCGGCCGGCAGGCTGAACCTGCGTAACGGCAGAGCCGCGGAGCGGCGGCTGACGCCGGGTCGTTTGGCAGTGATCTTCTCCTCCCCACCAAGCTTCCGCGCGTGGCATAACGAGCCGCGGCGCCAGATCTGTACGTCCATTTGCAAGGAGACGATATGTCCACCGCACAGCATGTGAACGGGGGCGGTGCGTCCGGCGGCACAGTCGCAGGCCCTGCTCAACGCCATCTCGGCCTGGCCCTCGTGGTCATCGCCACGGCCCAGCTCATGGTGGTCCTAGACGCCACCATCGTGAACGTCGCCCTGCCGAGCATCCAGCATGCGCTCGGCTTCTCCGGCTCCGGCCTGGAGTGGGTCATCAACGCCTACGCGCTCACCTTCGGCGGGCTGCTGCTGCTCGGCGGCCGGGCCGGGGACATCCTTGGCCGACGGCGCGTTTTCATCGCCGGGATCATCCTGTTCTCGGCGGCCTCGCTGCTCGGCGGGTTCGCCACGACCCAGGCGTGGCTGCTGGGCGCCCGCGCGCTCCAGGGTGTCGGCGCCGCCATCGTCGCCCCCACCGCCCTTTCCCTGATCGCCACGAACTTCCCGGAGGGCCGTCCCCGCAACCGGGCGATGGCCGTGTACGCCGCGATGAGCATCGGCGGCGCCGCGGTGGGCCTGATGGCCGGCGGCCTGCTGACCACGTACCTGTCCTGGCGCTGGGTGCTGTTCGTCAACGTCCCGATCGGGATCGCGGTCGCCCTGATCGCGCCGCGCGCGCTGGCCGAGTCGCAGCGGCACCCCGGCCGGTTCGACCTGCCCGGCGCGATCACCAGCACCCTGGGCCTCGCCGCGCTCGTCTACGGCCTGACCAGCGCGGCGACGACGCCGAACGGCGTCTCGCACTGGGGTGACACCAAGGTGCTGGCTTCCCTGACGGCAGCGGTGGTGCTGCTCGCAACGTTCGTCATCATCGAGTCGCGCAGCAAGCACGCGCTGATGCCGCTGCGGATCTTCCGCAACCGCAACCGGTCCGGCGCGTACCTGATCATGCTGTGCATCGGCACGGCGATGTTCGGGATGTTCTTCTTCTTGACCATCTTCGTGCAGACCGTGTGGCACTACAGCGCGCTGAAGACCGGGGTCGCCTACCTGCCCATGGTGGCCACCATCATGGTGATGGCCGGGCTCAGCGCTCAGCTGGTGCCGCGGATCGGCGCCCGGCCGCTGCTGCTGGCCGGTTCCGCGATCAGCAGCGGCGGCATGTTCTGGCTGTCGCGGATCAACGAGCAGAGCCACTACGCCGGCGGCCTGCTCGGCCCGATGATGGTCACCGCGGCCGGCCTGGGCATGCTGTTCATGCCGGTCACCCTGATCGCCTTGTCCAGGGTCGAGGACCGGGACTCCGGCCTGGCCTCCAGCCTGGTGAACACCGGCCAGCAGGTCGGCGGCTCGATCGGCCTGGCCCTGCTCGGCACCGTGGCGTGGACTGTCGTCGCCAACACCGCGAGGAGCTCGGCGGCCGCCGCGAAGGCTGCCGCGATAGCTGCCGCCAAGACGGGCCACCCGCTCCATGTGAACCCGGCCAGGGCGCAAGCCGCGATCTACGACCACGCCCTGTCCATCGGGTTCGCCCGCGGCTTCGAAGTGTCGGCCGGGATCATGCTGCTGGCCCTGATCATCACGATCGCCGCCATCCGGATCAAGCGCTCGGACCTGGCCGGTGTCCAGCCCATGCCCGGCGCAGCCGCCCCGCCGCAGGAGCTGGACCTGGACCAGGAGCAGGAGCAGGCGCGGGTTTCCTGACCAGTCAGGAAACGCGCACGGTGAGCGGCAGCCCCGGCCCGCGATCGCGGGCCGGGGCTTGCGGGCCGGGGCTTGCGGGCCGGGGCTTGCGGGCCGGGGCTTGCGGGCCGGGGCTTGCGGGCCGGGGCTCGCGGGCCGGGGCTTGCGGGCCGGGGCTTGCGGGCCGGGGCTTGCGGGCCGGGGCTTTGCGGGCCGGGGCTTTGCGGGCCGGGGCTTTGCGGGCCGGGGCTTTGCGGAGCCCCGGCCCGCTTTTCCCCGATGGGAGCTTCCCGGTGGCTGCTTCCCCGACGACTTCTTTCCCGGCGACCTCAGGTCAAGCCGAACGGCTCTAGCGGTATCCCACCGCCCAGTCACATGATGGACTGGGGAGGTGGGTGCCATGCGGGTCGTTATCGTCTACGAGAGCCTGTTCGGCAACACCCGCCGAATCGCCGAGGCGATAGCGGACGGTATGCGGGAGGCGGCACCGGAAGCCCAGGTCAGCTGTGTCCGCGCCACCGAGGCCAACCGTGATGTGGCGCTCGGTGCTGACCTTCTTGTCGTCGGCGGCCCGACGCACCTGTGCGGACTGAGCTCAGGCGTCAGCCGGAGAATGGAGCTGAAGGCCGAGCAGGTGGCGGCGGCCAGGGAAGCCGGCCATCCGGTGGAGCCAGGTGCCGCCGGGCCTGGTCTCCGCGATTGGTTCATCGCCCTGCCCAAGGCTGCCGACGGGAGTCTCGGCGCGGCGTTCGACACCCACGCGGACTCCTGGGAGACGGCCACCGCGGCCCACAGCATCGCGCGCCTGCTCCGCCGACACGGATACGAACTGGTCGCCGAGCCCGAGGGCTTCGTCATCGAGAAGATCGAAGGACCGTTGCGCGACGGTGAGGGAGATCGGGCCAGGGCCTGGGGCGCCAGCCTGCTCCGCCAGCCGGTGCGCTGACCTGCCCCGCCAGCCGGTGCTGAGCACCGGCACCAGACTGCTCGCTCCCGCGATACCACCAGGTGGCTCTGCTGTGACGAGATTACCGGGCCTGGATTTGTAATTTTTCCTCTTCTTCTGGTTATCGGATGCCAGTTTCGCCGCGAACGCGCCCACATCCGCAGCGAACGCCAGCAACGCTGGGGCCGCTCACGGCCAAAAGCAGCATGAGCCAAACCCGGCGAACGCTCATGGACACCGCGCCAGGCAGCGTCCTGTGGATCGCCGGGATGGGGCCCCTCACCATCTTGAGCGACTGCTCAAATCGTCCTACACTAGGATTTGAGCGATTGCTTAAGACGTGGGAGAGGGTCTTTGATGCCGGGACGTATCTATGTCGAGACACTGGTCCAGGCCGACCTCGCCGAGCTTTGGGACCTGACTCAGCGGCCTGGGGCGCATCAGCGCTGGGATCTGCGATTCCACGAGATCACTTATGCGGCCCCCGGGAGGGACGGCGCCCAGCGCTTCCGGTACGCGATCCGCCCGCTCCCCGGCCTGATCATCAGCGGCGACGGCATCACCATCGGCGAGCGCCGCCGCCCGGACGGCACCCGCACCTCGGCGCTGCGATTTGCGTCGGCGCACCCGCTCTCGGTGATCGGCTCCGGTGCCGGCTACTGGCGCTACATTCCGTCTGGACGGGGCGTGCGGTTCGTGACGGGTTACGACTACGAGCCCGGCCTGGGCCGGGTCACCGATCTGGTCGTCCGGCCGCTGATGGGGTGGGCCACCGCGTGGTCTTTTGACCGGCTGCGCCTGTGGCTGGAGACCGGCCGGACTCCGGAACAGTCGCTTCGGCAGGCACTGCTCGAAGTATTCGCCCGGGTCGCGGTCGTGCTGGCGTGTTCCGCCAGCGGGGTGCCGTTGTCCATCACCGCGTTGGCCGGGGCCGCTGCCCTCCTGGTGCCGCCGTTGCACGGGACCCCAGCGGCGCGCCGGTGCCTGCGCCGACCGCCCGGGGGCCGGGCGGCGCAGGCACCGGCCGCCCTCACTCGATTGGAAAACCCATGACCTCGGTCTTCCAGCACGCCCTCGGGCGCGACTACGGCCGTCTCCACCCCGAGCTGAGGCGGCGCTTCGGAATAGGACTCGGCAGCGGCGAAGCCTGCATCGGAGCAGGGGTGATGGACGAGATCTGGCGCGGGCCGACACTCACCCGGCCGTTTCTGGCACTGGGCGGGCACCGGAACATACTGCTGCCTGAGATCGGCCGGCAGATTCCGTTCATCATCGAGAACTATCCCTACCTCGACTCTTACGGGCGGGAGACGGTCAGCTTCGTGCGCACCTTCCAGATGCCAAAGCGGGTTCGGCGCTTCGACGCCACGATGGTTTACAGCCCGGCCCGCGGCTGTGTGGTGGATTATCTGGGAACCCACCAGCATCTCGCTACCGACCTGTACTTTCAGGCCGACGGGCGGGGCGGGCTGGTGATCCGCTCTGGCGAGCACCGGCTCCATGAGGGTCCGCTCTCCTTTCGTATACCGGGCCTGGTCACCGGAGCGGCCACCGTGCACGAGTCTTATGACGAGCAGACCGGCAGGTTCCGGATCGATGTGCACGTCGTCAACCGGCGGCTGGGGCCGGTCTTCGGCTACCACGGAACCTTCGCGGCCCGCTACGCCCAGATCACCGCGCAGGATGTTCCCGTTAATGTGAAGCCCCGGCGCGAAGAGGCGCGCACGTGACGAGAGGACGACGATGGCCGGCGACACCCGGGCAAAACTGATCGAGGGCGCCCTGGAAACGTTGCGCAGCCACGGCATCGCCGGAGTCTCCGCCCGGTCCATCGCGGCGGCCGCCGGAGTCAACCAAGCGCTGGTCTTCTATCACTTCGGCACCGTCGGCGAACTCCTGACGACGGCGCTCCAGCACGGCGCCCAGGAGCGCCTGGCGCTCTATCGCGCCCGGTTCGACACCGTAACCTCATTGCGCGAGTTGCTCGACCTGGGCCGGTCCCTGCACGAGGAGGAACGGGCGGCAGGCAACGTCGCCGTCCTTGCACAGATGCTCGCGGGCGGACAGACCGACGCACGGCTGGCGCCCGCCACCGCAGCCGGACTGGATCTGTGGGTCACCGAGGTCGAGACGGTACTCGACCGGATCATTCCCGGCACCCCGATCGCCGAGTTCGTCGACGTCGGCGGCCTGGCCCGAGCCATCGCCGCCGCCTTCGTCGGCCTGGAACTGTACGAGGGCGTGGACCCCGACGGTGCGCACCGCGCCATGGACGCCCTAGAGCAACTCGCCGGCCTGCTGACCCTCGTGGAGAACCTGGGCACCCTGACCCGCCACGCAGTCCGCGGCCGCCTACGCAAAGCCACCGGACCCTCCTGACCACTTGCCGGATATCCCGCTGTAGACCAGGTTCCAGTCCGACTCAACTCAAGCCTGAAAGCAGAACCCGGCACACCCCGGTAAGCCCGACCGCGTGTCGCCCAACCCGGCGAACGTTCCTGGTCACCGCAGCGGCCGCCTGGAGATGGCCGTCCCGGCCTACCCGATCGGCTGGCGGGACATGGCGGCCGGCTGGCGGCCAGCGAGCAGCCAGCCGGCAGTAGCAGCCGTCAGGGACAGTCCGATCATGATCGCTAGCAGATTTGCCACGGGCACGTTCCCGAGGGAGGAAAGACCTCCGTGCAGGGAGTTGGCTCGCAGCCAGCCGATGACCCCGATGTAGCCGACGAACGTGCCGACGAATCACCTGCGCTGGAACGCTTGCCTAGCGCTCTCGGGCAGGCACGACCAGGCCGGACTCGTACGCGGTGACTACCGCTTGGACGCGGTCGCGCAGGCCGAGCTTGGCGAGCAGGCGGCTGACGTGGGTCTTGACCGTGTCCTCGGTCACGGTGAGGCGGGCGGCGATCTCGGTGTTGGACAGGCCCTCGGCGACGCGCCGCAGCACCTCGGTCTCGCGCGGGGTTAGCGCGGCGAGTGATGACGGCTGAGGGACAGCCGCGGGCGGGGGGATCCGGGCGAACTCGCTGATCAGGCGCCTGGTGACCCCGGGGGCGAGCAGTGCGTCGCCTGCCGCGATGACCCGCACTGCGTCATAGAGCTGGCCGGCGGTGGCCTCCTTGAGCAGGAACCCGCTCGCGCCGGCGCGCAGCGCGTCGAAGACGTACTCGTCCAGGTCGAAGGTGGTGAGGATCAGCACCCGCGGCGCCTGGTCGTCGAGCGTGAGCTGCCGTGTCGCCTCGATGCCGTCCGTGCCGGGCATCCGGATGTCCATCAGGACCACGTCGGGACGGAGCTCGCGGCAGGCCAGCACCGCCTCCGCGCCGTCCCCGGCGGTCCCGAGCACGGTGAAATCCGGCTGCGTGCCGAGCATCGCGGCGAATCCGGTGCGCACCACCTCGTGGTCGTCGGCCACGACGATGCCGATCATGCGAGCTCCGGCTTGGCGGGCAGCGTGGCCTCCACGAGGAACCCGCCGCCCGGGGCCGCGGCCGTGCGCAGCGACCCGCCGGCCGCCGTGGCGCGCTCGCGCATGCCGGTCAGCCCGTGTCCCGGGCTGCCGGCACCGTCATGGCCGTTCCCGCCGGCCGGGTGGCCGGCGGGCGGGCCGGGGCCGTTGTCCCGGACCTGCAGCAGCAGCGTGCCTTCGCCGTAGCGGAGCTCGACGTCAACGGCGGTACCGGGCGCGTGCCGCCGGGCGTTGGTGAGCGCCTCCTGCACGATCCGGTACGCGGCGAGCTCGACGCCCGGGTCGAACGCCGCGACCAGGCCGGACACGATGAGCCGCGCGCCCGCGCCCGAGGTCTCCCGTGCGGCGTCGATCAGCTCGGCAAGCTGCGGCAGGCCAGGCTGCGGGTGCCGGGCGGCCGCGCCGCCGGCATCCTCGCGCAGCACGCCGAGCAGGCGCCGCATCTCGGTGAGCCCGGCCCGGGCCGTGCCGGCGATCTCGGCGAGCCGCTGCGCGCCGGCGGCCGACAGGCCGGGGGTGGTCTCCCGCGCCGTCTCCGCCTGCACCGCGATCATGGAGATGTAGTGCGCGACGACGTCGTGCAGCTCGCGGGCGATACGGGCGCGCTCCCCGCGCGCCATGTGGTCGGCCAGGGTGCCCGCCATCACTTCACGGGCGGTGGCCTGCCGCGCAGCCTCGCCGCGTGCCCGCTGGGCGATCCCGGCCCAGACCGCCGCCAGGACAAGCAGGGCCAGCAGGATGGCCGGGACCCTGGCGCCCCCGTCGAGCGCGAGCAGGAGGAAGGGCACGGCCAGCCCGCAGGCCAGGACGGGAGTGCGGTCCCGCCGGTCGCCCCTG
>Ga0207684_10000478_pt1 | contig 51768 bp, 48 predicted proteins | sample KBSK5501metaG_FD_184342 | JGI IMG/M metagenome (GOLD analysis project Ga0207684, IMG submission 184342) | Corn, switchgrass and miscanthus rhizosphere microbial communities from Kellogg Biological Station, Michigan, USA - KBS K5-50-1 metaG... | ecosystem: Host-associated > Plants > Roots >... | reverse complement strand
ACACTGGGATCTTTACTCCGCGGATTACCCGCCACCGTGTTTCTCCACGCCTTTTTTGCGACTCGAGGGCACGGCGGGCAATGTACCAGGAATAACCTTCGAAGGCGGCAGCCATGATCAGCACTGTATAGTTCCAGCCTGGATTGCTCACTGGCCTTGGCCTGAATAAGCGAGAAACTCCCTCGAAAAAAGAGAATCCGCCGCCCACTCCAAAAATAAAGATCGCTACGAGCAGCGACCAGAAGTAAAGCTCCTTGCCGTGCCCAAAGGGATGGTCGGGATCAGGTGGACGTTGGCTGCGTTTGATTCCCAGTAACAGTAACAGCTCATTGCCCGTGTCCGCCGCGGAATGGAAAGCCTCCGCCAGCATGGCGGAACTGCCGGTATAAAGAGCTGCCACGAGCTTGCTGATCGCGATTGCCAGATTGGCGGCAATGGCAGTGTAAATAACTTTCAGTGAGGAGCCGGAAGCCACATGCTTCCGACGCGAAACCGTGCTATGAAGATGCCTGAACAATCAGAATCCCAAGAAACAAAACGGCTTGGTCCGGAAGTCTTACACGGGGCCGTCTTTGGAACTACCGCAGGTTACCAACGTCATCTTCACCATCCAAGCCTCCGCTAGGTAAGCTTCAGATGTCAGTACCTCACACATGCTGCCCCGAACCACAATTGCGATATTGGCTCTCTCATCGATATTGGTCTTCACTTCCACCTTCTCGAGTGCTCAGCAGGAACAATCCGAAACCAAACGCAAAGTTGTGACTCGTGTGGTTCCAGCGTACCCGGACCTGGCTCGCCGAATGAATGTGAGAGGGACGGTAAAACTGGAAGCTGTGGTTGCGAGCAATGGCAACGTAAAGTCACTGCAGGTACGAGGCGGACATCCTCTTCTGACAGAAGCCGCGCAAAACGCGATTCTGAAATGGAGATGGGAACCGGCTTCCCACGAGACTCGCGAACCGGTCGAAGTGAGATTCGATCCTCGTTAAGTTGCCCTCCCGAAGTTGCCGCGTCGTCTGAAATCCTCTCTACGTTGTGATACAAATTTCGGTGAACGACATGCCCGAGCAATGCAACCCTCATTTAATTCTGTTTAGGCTTGCAGGCGTTCCGTGCTGAGAGCACTCTTCATCTCTCTTTCGGAAAGCCGGTCCCTCCGCACGTTTGCCGAGCGATCTAGTATTGGCCAACGATTATCCAGCCGCTTTGTGGCCGGAACCGAAGTGGAAGACGCTCTCCGCGCTGCCCGAGCCGTCAACCAGGCGGGCATGAGCGTCTCGATTGACAATCTCGGCGAAAACGTTACCAACGCCGAAGAAGCCCGCTCCAGCGCCCAGCTTTATCATCAGTTGCTTGACCAGATCGCCATCCGAAAGCTCGACGCCAACATCAGCCTGAAACTCACCCATATGGGTTTGGACGTGGACGAAGCACTCGCCCACGAACTGGCTAGTGGACTGGTGGCGAAGGCAGCCACGATGATCCCGCCGAATTTCGTTCGCGTGGATATGGAAGGTTCCCCTTACACGCAGCGCACGCTTGATTTTGTTCACGAACTTCACCGCCAACCGGAAAATCAAGGACGCGTGGGCGCGGTCATCCAGTCCTATACGCGCCGCGCCGCGAGCGACATTGAGAGGCTTCTGGACGAGGGCATTCGCATCCGGCTATGCAAAGGCGCCTACAAAGAGCCGCCGGAGATCGCGTTTCAGAAGAAATCAGAAGTGGATGCGAACTACGTCAAGCTGATGAAGATTCTAATGAAGAGCGGGATCTATCACGGTCTGGCGACCCACGACGAAAAAATCATCAACCAAGCCAAGGCCTTCGCTACCAAGAACCGCATTTCTCGCGACGCCTTTGAATTTCAGATGCTTTATGGCATCCGTCGCGATCTGCAGCAAGCCCTGGTAAGAGAGGGATGGCGGATGAGAGTTTACATCCCATTCGGCGCGGAATGGTATCCCTACCTTATGCGACGCCTGGCCGAACGCCCGGCCAACGCATTGTTCATTGCTAGGAATCTGTTTCGAAAATAAATCTGAATTCGAACAGGTGAGGCAGGCAAAAACTATTCTTCCGACCCTTGATCGCTCTGGCCGCTCTCGGCTGGGGCCAAGGGAAGCTGGGAAATCCCATTCAACAAGCCACGCTCTTCGGGGGAAAATTGGTTCTTGAAGCGGTCAGAATCAATCGCTTGCTGGCGCTGGTCCGGAGGCATATTCCGCAGGTCGGAGATCGCGCCCTGCACCAGCTTCCGGCGCTCCGGCGCCAGATCCTTGAGCTGCGAGAAAAGCTGCTTGGCGTTCTGCTTTTGCTGAGGAGTCAGGTGCTCCCAGGTCTCCATGCGGTCCAGGATGCGCTGCTGACGATCCGAGGGTAGGTTGCTGAAATGCTGCAACCGCTCTCTTAACCTTTGCTGCCGCTCCGGCGGAAGACTGCGGAACTGGGTATCGTTGTCCAGTGCCCGTTGCTGCTGATCAGGTGGCAAATCTTTGTATTGGCGCAACCACTCGCCGACATGATGTCCGCGTCCACCGGCCTGTTGCTTCCGTTGCTGTCGGTCGCCGCGACGTTCCTTGGCAAACGATGGCATGGGGCTGGCCACGACCAGTGCCAGACTGATCATCGTCGCCCACACGGTTATGAAGCGGTGCCGCAACACTTGTGTTCTCGTTTCCATCCCATCTAACGTTTTGAAATCTTCTCGCTCAAAAAAAACCAACAGAGATGTTTGAGACGCCTGCCTACGGATTAGCGTTCACATCCTGCTGCACCTGCAAGTCGTCCAACACATCGAAGTCGGAGTAAAGCTCGTGATTCTTGTCCAACGCTTGTAGGTCGCCAACTGCCGTGCCTGGTTCGGCCGCTACTGTAGTCTGAGTTGTGGGCTGGCCAGTTTCTCCCTTGGGGAACAAAGTTACGCCTACCGCGATCATCACCGCGAAAGACACAGCTAAGGCAGGCTTGCGGAGCCATTGCAGCCATCCCTCGGTCTGTTTCGTCTGCTCCTCGCGCAGACGGGCTCGCAGCCGCACGTCAAAATACGGCGACGCATCCGGAACCTTCCACTCATCCAGCAGTCTCATCGTCTGCCGGAAAGCTTCCAGTTTGCCGCTGCACTCAGCGCAGATCTGAAAGTGATTTTTCATTTCGGGCGTGACCGCGCCCAGTCCGGCGGCCAGGTCCGGCATCAGTTCGCGCATCTGGTTGCATGTCATAACAGTGTCCTTCATACAAACTCTTTAAGCTGCTCGCGCAGACTCTCGTAAGCACGGAACAATAGTGACTTCGTGGCCGACTCACTCAATTTCAGCACCAACGAAATCTCCCGGTAGTCCATCTGCTGATATTTGTGCATGACGACCGCAATTCTCTGCCGCTCCGGCAAAGCTTCAACCCGCCGACGGATAGCAGACAGCCGCTCCCGCCGCATCAGCATTTCTTCCGCCGTGAGCGAGTCATCCGGAACATCCATAGCCGCGCCGGTATTTTCGTCCGGCTCGTCCAGACTGACGATGTTCTCAGGACGTTCATGGCGTGTGTCCCGCGCGTGGTTCACTGCCAGGTTGGTTGCGATCCGGTACAACCACGTAGTGAACTTGGCGCTAGCTTCGTACTTCTCGCGCGAGCGATAAATACGCAAAAAAACTTCTTGCGCCAGTTCCTCCGCCACCGCCGGATTACGCGCCATGCGGTACATGAAGTTCTGCATCGGCCGGCGATACTTTTGCAGCAGATAATCGAAAGCAGCGTCGTCGCCTGCTTTCACCCGCAACATCACTTCGGCATCGCTGAGCCCATCCGGAGAGAGACCGGCGACTGCCTGCGTAGGAGGCACTCCACCTCGGCCCGCGAGCAACCCGCTATCTAGGGCTATGCTGCTCACACTGATATCAACCCTTTCGGTGGCCAAAAGTTGCGTCGGAGATGGCTCGGAAGTGCCATCCCCAGAGGAGGCTACGGGCGCTTTGGCGGGCTTGGGTTCGGTCGGCATTTCGCGCTTATGCCACTAATGACTAGGGGCCGGAGGACAGGTCCCCGGTCGCACCTAGACTTAGGCTATCATGCTGGCAGCGGGACCGAAAACGGTTCAGTTGCTACAATATAGCGGCTCCGGGGGATCAACCTGGCAGGCAAGGTGCACTCCGGCATCTGCAATGGACGACTTCGCAGTTAGCCTGGCGCTGGCGCATCCAGAATCGTGCTCTGAGTTGGCCTCACCCCGTTACTGCGTATCCTCTTGCGCTCCACCGCACGATGGTTGCGTAGTTACTTCCACATCCGGGTAATTCACAGACAGGCCCATCAGAAGTCGATCATCCATGGGCTTTCCGTTGAGATTCGCATCGAGGAACCCTGCAACGTAGTCTCGTACTGATCCCGCGGTTCTGGTCATGCCTACAGTGCCGGTTTTGATCGCGCCATTTGCCAGCCAGACTGCATCGGAGGGCGTGAGATGTTCGGTACCTTTAAGATTCACGGCAAGCCTTGGACCGCGCAGCCCCTTCCACAAATGGCACGTATCTGCGTCCCAGTGATCGCCGCGCGCAAACAGCATCATGATGGGCTTGTCCGTCGGGCTGAACAACGACCCCGGCATCACGCCATCGATAGATATGCCCGCGCGGAAACGTGAATCAAGTTCGACGCCGAGAAGCGCCGTCAATCCGCCGAGCGAATGACCCGCAAGGGCGATGCGAGAAAGATCCAGTTTGCCTGCAAACGGACTGGCGTCGCTGACGTTTAGCCGCTCCAGTTCATCCATGACGAATTTCAGATCGCTCAACCGGACAGCGACGGCAAGAGATGTCGATTCTCCATCGATTCGTAATGTGTTTCCTAGGTGGCTGCCTAAAACTGACTTGACCATCCGTCCATCGGAAAACTCAACCGCGGTCGTTTCGAAGGTATGGCCCACGGATGCCACCACGTATCCTCGGCTGGCCAGGTCTTCAAACAGAAAAGTGTAGTCAGTAAACGTGCCGGTGTATCCGTGGGTGAAAACGACCACGGGATGTGTGCCCAAGGTGATGGCCGCATCCTGACAACTGTTGGTTTTAACCCGTGGCGCTGGGACGCGCTCGAGCTCTGCAAGATAATTCCAGACGATTGATGAGGCATATGGCGCAGGCTTGCATCCCCGAGTAAAAGCGGTGGGATACCAGAAACGTACTGCCAGCTCACGTCGAGCGCCGGTCGCATGATACGGATCGGAACGCATTGAATCCACCAGATCGATCACCCGAGTGCCAACCTTGTTGGGCCCGGAGGGCGTCGGAACGGTATTGATCGCATTGCGCACCAAAGCGGACCGGATGTCCGCTTGGCCAAAGCATCGGATGCCGCTGCAGGCCGTCCCCGATAGCGGCACCTGCTGCGGGCTGCTGATGTCGTTGTCGGAGATAGTAAGGTTCGCAAAGTAGCGACCCGCTAGCCCGGGCGCGAACTTTACGCTGATGTCGCACGAACTTCCCGACGCAACAGTCGCTCCGCACATGTCATTCACGACAGTGTATGCGTTCGGAGTCAGCCCAGTGATCGTTTTAGCGGTTATGCTCAAGACCGAACTGCCGGTGTTCGTCAGAGTTGTCGGCAAGAAGTGTCGCCCGCCTGCACAGAGTTAGAGCTGGCAGAGACTGAAACCGTAATCGGAGAGGACGCGCTCACCGACGAACTGCCTCCCCCACCGCAGGCCGTAATCGCGATCACTAAAGCAAGTGACACGAGTGCAAGACCGAACCACGCGGCAGGTTTCATACCGACCTCGCGCAAGCTCAATCTCGCTATCGCGGCGACACCGTGTTCCGCGGGCAAATAAAACCATGCCTGGATCGCGAAGCACAGGGCCAGTACTACTTTTTTTCTTCACTAAGAACGAGACGATGAGCTCAACTTAATAAGTGCGAAGGATCCGGCGAAGGTAACATTTAGAAGCCAGCCCAGTGGGTAGAAAGGGCCGATGTTAGGAGAGTTTCCCAGCTGGGATGGTTTTCCCGGAGGCATTTTGCTCGTGGAGGGAGACTCTGTCAAGAACTATCTAGGTTTGGAGCCGGGCGCAGTCCAAGCGTGGACTCTTGGTTTCTCTTAAACCCAATGAAGCCAGGAATGTTGGACACGGAGAATGCCCTCTAACAGTACGTGTTCTGGGACCGAAGAAATTTACCGTTCGTATTGTCGGTCACGGAACTGGTAGTTGACCTGCAAAACTTTGGCGGGGGATTTCTTAACATTGCCGGAGGCTCCGCCACAGTCAAGGCGCCCCTAGGGTATCCGGTAGGCGTTGCCCGCAGAAACTTTCCACGCCAACCATCACTCAGCGATCAGAGTAGTGGATTCTGATCGTTCGATTTCTTCCGGCCCGTTCCCACGGGGTTGACTAGCACGGCTGTCGCTGCTTGAATGTAAAAGGTTGGGCGCTTAACTCAGCGGTAGAGTGCCATCCTCACACGGTGGAAGTCGTAGGTTCAAATCCTACAGCGCCCACCACTTTGCACAATAGGAAACTTATGCCCAAGTTTGTGATAGAGCGCGAAATACCGAATGCAGGGAATCTGTCGGATAGTGAACTGCGGGCAATCTCGCAGAAGTCGGTCGGGGTTCTCAAGGGAATGGGGCCGGAGATCCAGTGGCTGCACAGCTACGTGACGGGTAACAAGGTTTATTGCGTGTACCTCGCTCCAGACGAAGCTACGGTCCAAGAACATGCCAAAAGAGGAGGCTTTCCGGCAAACCGTATCTCCGCCGTGCGCCGGATGATTGATCCCACAACGGCAGAATGACCACCCTGCTGGAAGAGTTTCCAACAGTTAGTCTCGCGTGAGGATATTGCAAGTCGCCCGCGCGCGGTCATTCCTACGACAGGGCATCGCCGATGGTTTTGTCCGCCGGTGTCGTCCAACCGTCCATCCAGGCAGCTGCAGCTATCGTAGGCGACAGTGATTGGCGTGCCGACTCAAGCGTCTTTTCCAACCGCGCCTGGTCAGCCAATGGTAGAGGTGCGCCAAGAACCTGGCGCATCGCCGCAGCTGCCCCTGCCAGGCGCAGTGCGTGCTCTGGCTGGGACTGGAGGGCCGCGGAACACGCGAGGCAATCGAGGAGGCGGGCCATGCCGCGTTTCTGTCCCAGCTCCTGGAAGAGCTTCATGCTTTCACGATACTGTGAGCGTGAAGTCTGGTAGTCGCTGTGGTCGCGTGCAAGATTTCCCAGGTCAACAAGACATCCAGCGATACCCCATTTGTCACCCAGCTCCCGGAATATGGTCAGACTCTGCTCATATAGACTGCGCGCGGTTGCGTCGTCACCCTGCTCATGAGCCACGTCGCCCTCGTAATTGAGCGACCACGCCATCCCCGTGCGGTCCCCGAGTTCCCTGAAAATCGAAAGAGATTCTTCATACAGGGAGCGGGCCAGCGGATAATTCCCCTGCAACTTGACCACGTTTGCCAGATTGCTGAGCGAGCGGGCCACCACCATCTGGTCGCCTAAATCCCTCCAGACCGTCCGGCTCTCCTCGAACAGGGATCGGGAAGCAGCGAGATCTCCACGATCTCGAGCGTGCACTGCCAGAGCATTCAACGCAATCCCGACACCGCGGCCATCGTTCAACTCGCGAGCGATGTCCAGGCTCTCCCCGACCAGCGCATTGGCCGCGGCGTAATCGCTCTGCTCTCCAGCCAGAACCCCGGCAGCGAAGAGCGCCCGCGCGCGCGTGTTTGAACGCGCTGCGCCATCTTTAAGTTTGAGAAGTTTTCCTAGACGGTCGCGGCCTTCGGTTAAGTGCTCACGCATATCCCAGAACTGGAAGAGCGCAGCCCCAAGGCGTAGCCCCCAATCAGCGTTGCCGGTTTGCGTCAGCCACTCCAGGGCCGCGCGAAAATTATCATGTTCCACCTCGAACAAACTCACCCATTCCGATTGCGCCGGATCGGCGGCCAAGGATGCAGACTCTTCCGCCAGCACCAGATAGTACGCGGTATGAGCACGCTTGGTCGCGCTCTCTTCTCCACTGGCAACTAGACGTTCAAGCCCGTACTCGCGAACCGTGTCCAGCAATGCAAAACGCGATTCTCCCTGTGGACGCTCGATCTGCCGAACCAGGCTCTTATCAACCAGCGATGCCATGCCTTCGAGGACATCCATTTCGAGGTCTTGTTTGGTATTGCAGACCGCCTCAACGGATTCCAGCGTGCATCCACCGATGAAAACCGAAACTCTTCGGAACAGCGCCTTTTCCGCCTGGCTTAGAAGGTCGTAGCTCCAGTCGATAGTTCCTCGCAGCGTTTGTTGCCGCAACGGCAAATCTTTCGCACCGCCAGTGAGGAGTTGGAGTCGGCTCTCCAGTCGCGCCTGCATTGCCGAGGGCGAGAGCAGCTTGATACGCGCGGCGGCCAACTCGATCGCAAGCGGCAGCCCATCCAATCGGGTGCAGATATTGGCGACCGCAAGAATATTCTCGTCGGTGAGTGCAAAATTTGGATTCACTGCAACCGCGCGTTCCCGAAACAGAGAAATTGCCGGATTTTTCGAAAGGACTTGAAGCGAGGTCGTAGACCGAAGGTCCGGCAAGGCAAGCGAGGGAACAGGAAATTCATGTTCGCCATAAATGTGCAGCGGCGCGCGGCTGGTCACCAGGACTTTGAGCTTGGGGGCGATTGAAAGCAACTCCGCCACCGCTGGCACGGCCGCAAGCAGATGCTCAAAATTGTCGAAGAACAACAGCAAGTTCGTGCGCAGGTCACGCAAGTATTCCTTCAGGCTCTCAATGGTTAGCTGATGCCGAGTTCCCCTCATTTCCAGCGCCTGCGCGATGATGGAAGGAACCAGGGCTGGATCATGCACCGCCGCCAGGGGAATGAAACACACGCCGCTTGGAAAGCTCTCAGCGACGTCGCTTGCGACCTGCAATCCAAGACGGGTTTTCCCGATGCCACCTGGGCCGGTAAGTGTTATCACGTGCACCTCGTCTCGCAGCAGCAACTCCTTAACCGCCACGACTTCCTGGTCCCGACCGATAAACATGGTTCGTTGGGCGGGAAGATTGCATGTCCGAGTTAAGGAATGTCTCGACGGCGCCTCGGAGAGGCGGTCACGTAAGCTCGCAAGCTCTCGAGTCAGGTCGCGAGTGGATGAATAGCGATCCTTGGGATTCTTAGCCAGGCAGCGTTCGATGATCCAGCAAAGCGGCGCGGGAGCCTGGGAGTTTAAGGATGCTACTGGTTCTGGATCGTCGCGAAGAATGGCCGCCAGAGTTTCGGCATTGCTGTGCCGCCGGAAAGTCCGTTTTCCGGTGACCATCTCGTACAGGACCAACCCGAACGAAAATTGGTCGGACCGGAAATCCAGTGGCAGACCATTGGCTTGCTCCGGAGACATGTACTCCACGGTGCCCATAACCGTGCCCGGAAGGGTTGAAGAAGTATCCACTGTGCCGGCATCGAGCGGTTGCTTGGTGTCAGGGCCAGACAGCTTCGCAAGTCCGAAGTCAAGGATCTTCACGAATCCATCGCGAGAAACCATTAGGTTCTCCGGCTTCAAATCCCGGTGGACAACGCCTGCTTCATGGGCCTTGGCTAGCCCGTCCGCAATCTGCGCGGCAATGGGAATGGCCTGCTGCAAGGGAATTGAGCCTGCAGCGAGCATGTCGCGCAGCAACTCTCCCTCAACCAGTTCCATCGCGATGTAGTAAGTACTATCAACCTGTCCCAGCTCAAAGATCGTTACTATATTCGGGTGGTTGAGCGCAGAAGCCGAACGGGCTTCGCGCTCGAAACGCTCAAAGTCCTGTTTACTGGCTGACAGTTTGCGGGAAAGGATCTTGATGGCTAGATCGCGGCCGAGGCGATTGTCCCGCGCCCGATAAACTTCGCCCATACCGCCCGCTCCGAGCGGGCAAAGTATGTCGTAGCGACCGAATTGTGTCCCGGAGGAAAGCGCTGGCGACTCGTCTTTAGCCAACACTGGATCCGGCGTTGTGAGCCGCTCATCCATTAATATCTCTTAAGGGCGCGGTGCCCAGATGCCCCCATTCGCAGATGGGTGAAGGATAGCAAAATTTTAGGAGAGTGTTATGGATGTTAGATCGCTTCAAAAGCCGTTGAAGGAGCAGTATCGTCGCGACTCGAGTGCCTCGCGTATTACGCTTACCGCCAAGGGGACCGAGACTGCTACTCCCATGACATGCTCAGTCGATATCGGACGCGCGGTCTACCAGGCCGAAGCCCACAAGGGCGTAGGGGGTACGGGTACAGCGGCGTGTTCTGGCGACCTGCTGCTCGGTGCGCTGGCCGCCTGCGCCCAGATCACCTGTCAATTGGTCGCGACGGCTATGGGAGTTCCAACCCAGCACATCGAGGTTACGGTGAGTGGCGATCTGGATTTGCAAGGTACTCTGGGCCTTTCCAAGGATGTTCCCGTCGGTTTTGAGACAATCGACGTCCGATTCGATATTGACGCCCCGCAAGCAGCTCCAGAGCAGTTGCGAGCACTACAGGAGAAAACGGAGCAATACTGCGTCGTGCTGCAAACTTTGCTGCGGCCGCCAAAAATAAATACCGAATGGACCGGCTCATAGGCAATTCCCACGATGGCGCTCGATCCGGTCTTGAATTGCGACCAATTCGAAAACAGAAAGCAATCTTTGAATTGATGGCTGCCTGATGGAGATCGCGACCACGCCATCAACGCTGAGCAGTATCTTTCGCCAGCGCTGTCCCCGATGCCGCTTGGGAGGAATTTTTCGGGGCTCGATCTTTCGCGGATTTCCGAAGATGCAGGAGCGCTGTCCGGTTTGCGATCTGAAATTTGCGCGCGAAGCAGGCTACTTTATCGGCGCCATGTATATCAGTTACGGCATTGCGCTGTTAACCATCACCCTAATTGCTGCGCTGTTGTGGGCAGTGACCGGCTGGTGGATCACCAAAGACGTGATATGGGCAGTGGTCTTGTTCCTGCCCTTCGCACCCACCATCACACTTCTTGCCCGTGTTCTCTGGATTTATCTGGATCAGACGCTTGATCCGGAGACACGATGATTTCACGTCGTGGGTCCTTCGTCGTTGGTCATTGGCCTTTATGGTCAAGGGGTATGTCGCAGCCCATGTCGTTCGTGTTTGGCCAACGACCAAGGACGAACGACCAACGACGCAGTCCCAATCCCGTGCAGCTCTCCGTATCCCGATCTCCAGTTACTTATGTGCAAAAGTACCGTGACTTTGAGCTTGCACTCTTTGCCGCAAGGGCGGTACCATCATGTTGTTCCCACGGCCATGCTCCCTGGCTGGCCTTCTGCGCCCGCTAAGCTCCAGGCGCCAAAGACGGATAAGAGATCATTTCGCGAGTGAGTTCCAGCCGGATTGGGTTTCCCCGCAGGTTTCGTGCGGATGCGCGAGTGCCAGGCACCACTCAGAGAGTGCTAGAGAAAGACAACGACAACGATACCGAAATTATCCCTTCGGACAGACCGAACATAGATTGCAAAAGAAGAGAGACACATGATGGTAGGACCCGGACATCCCTCCGGAGGTGGAGGGAGAAATAGACGGCGGCGGGGACGACGTCCGCCCAATCGTGGCGGGCAAGCTGGCCGCGACCGTCAGCAGGGTGGCGGGATCTACACCGCTCCCATGGATCACAACTACCGCTCGAATTTGGGCGGCAACAACGGACCTCGTCCTGGACGCGGTGGACGCCCCGGTTTCGCTCCCTCTTATTCGCCAGCGGAACCTGAGCCTTTGCCTAATCGTGGAGACGTTAACCCGCGCATCTTTGCTTTTGTAGATGACCTCTTTTTCCAGGCCAAGATTCAGGAGACGGCGCGAAAGCTCAACGTCAAAGTTGAATTTTGCAAAGCCGAAAAAGATCTTCTCGATCACATGAAACAGAATGGCGAAGAGAAGCCGTCACTGATCATCTTCGACATGAACAATGTCAACGCCAAGCCCCTGACCCTCATTCCAAAATTGAAGACTAAGCTGAAAAAGGGAACGTCCATCATTGGATTTCTTTCCCACGTCCAGGGAGACCTGAAGCAGAAGGCGCACGAAGTGGGATGCGATATGGTCCTGCCTCGATCTGCATTTTCGCAAAATCTGCCGCAACTGCTGCGCCGCCACGGCGCGCCCGAAGAGACCGCAGGCTAGAGGCTTTGCCATAAATGCCCCGGCATTCGTTCAGGCATCGAAAATCATCTCGACAACAGATGAGTCCAATGTTCCATATTGCTTCCGCTGGACGACCACCCGCGTTTCCATTAGTCGATCACGGTCACTTTAACATATTGGACTCTACGATCCCTTTACCAAGTTCGGGGGGCAGATCTCGCTCTACTTGCAGACTGTACTCTCCCGGAGTTAATCGTTCATAAAGAGACCTGATTTCAATCGCATCCTGACAGGTCTGCTGCGGCTTGAGCGTTATCAAGACATTCCGCGTTGAAGCGTGCCCACTTTTGACTTCTTCTTTCATTTGTTGCAAGTTCTCCGTGACTGGCACTCGGTCAGTGTTGTGCATCAACGTAGTCCGGTAGTCGGTGGCGGGATTGGTCAACGCGACGTGGAGTACTCGCCGAGAAGGGTTCTTCATCGTCAGAATTACGGACACCGGAGCGTCTGCCTTCCAGGTTGCAGTTCCTGTTTTTTTTTGCATTCTGCGGAGAGATTTCTAGCAAGAACGGTGAGTTGTGGCGAGCTGAAGATATAAATCGAATAGTTCGGATTATTGCGAGGATGTAGTTTTTGTCTGCGTCTAACTCCAGGATACTGTATCGTTCCCCATTGATCTCCACTGGCTGTGGATACTTAATAACGACTGCTGCATCGCAAGGCGCTCCCGGATCTTTGGAAGGCCAAACAAGGCAGGCGCTCTGTCCGTCCACTTTCATTGGCCGAGTGGTTGGATTTTCGCCGAATGGCCTGACAACGTGCTCTGCCAGACCCTTGCATATCTGTTTCGGCTCATCGCTTTCCTGTCCCATAAGCAGAAGCTGGAAAAAACCGCGTCCGGCAGTGGGCAACGGCTTTTCTACGCCATAATATGGGCGATCGTCGTAGAGGGGATCGCTCTTCCATTCTCTGGGAAAGCGAAACGTCACTTGGTAGGTGTCGTCCACGTAAGTTTGCCAAGGCTCTGCGGTAGACGCCCTTGCCCTACCGAGAAGCGGGGTAGCAACACAAAACAGGCAAACCAGCGCAACCACAAGCCGTGTCATTCCATGCCTCCACAGCGCGATTGGATACAGCGGAGCAATCATACCTTCGGTTTTAATTGATAACGAGTGGCGTAGGGTGACCGGTGATAGACCGCCGTCTCTAACAACGTCGGCGGTGTCGAGAGAGTTTCGGGCTCGCCAGGCCCGAACGAGACTTTTCCCGCCCATCGGGCTAATTTTTGGGCGAAACCTGTCTTAGTAGACATCGTCAAAGCTACAATGAAGTTGATCATGCGGATGATCCTGGACATCTTCGGACAAGTCCTCCGCACCCTGTGGGCACACAAGCTGCGCTCGTTCCTCACCATGTTTGGCGTTGCCTGGGGTGTGGGTTCGCTGCTGCTACTCGTGGGTTTGGGCGAGGGCTTCCGCTCGGGAAACAAGCGCAACCTGGCCGAATTTGGCGAAAACATCATGTTTGTCTTTCCTGGACGCGCTCCGGTGATCGCATCCAGCATGAACTCCGCCCGCAACTATCTGCTCACTTACCAGGACTATGCGGACATCCGCGCGGAAGCTCCTCATGTCCGCAAGGCTTCGCCTGTTCTTTCCCGCGATGACGTGCGCGCCGCCAGCGAATTCGCCACCGCCAACGGACAAATTGTCGGCGTCGAGCCTCAGTACAATCAGATCCGGTTTCTTCCTCTCAAGCAGGGACGCTGGTTCAATGAATTAGATGATTCTCAGAAGCGCAATGTAATCGTGCTGGGCGACGAACTGACCAGGAACCTCTTTCCCGGACGACCCGCGGTTGGCGTCACCGTCCTGCTCAATGGCATCAGGTTTGAGGTCATCGGCACCGTGAAGCGCATCGGTCGAGGTGACGAAAACCTGGCCAACATGCGCGGCTACATTCCCTTCCAAGTGATGGCAACCTACTTCCCGCTTAAGGGCGAGAACCACCAAAACTCAATCTCTCTGATCAACTATCAGCCTCGCGTTGCCGCTGAACACTTGCTGGCCAGGGAAGACGTCCAGAAGATCATCGCCCGCAATCACGGTTTCGACTACAGGGACAAAGACGCGTTTGAAAACCTGGATCTAGTTGAGCAGGCCGAGATGGTAGGGAAGATTTTCGATGCTATGAACATGTTCCTGGGGACGGTAGGCTTGGTCACCCTGACCCTGGGCGCCATTGGTGTCATCAACATCATGCTGGTGGCGGTCAGTGAGCGCACTCGTGAGATCGGATTGCGCAAAGCTCTGGGCGCTACCAACCGTAGTATTCTGGTCCAGTTTTTCGTGGAAGGCATTCTCATTACATTATTCAGTGGATTGATCGGCATGGGACTGGCTGGCGCCCTGATGGCGCTGCTCGGTACGCAACAAGGACCGGCGGGATTTGATCCTCCCAAGCTGGTGCCCGCGTCGGCGATTCTGGCGATTGGCAGCTTGACGCTGGCGGGAGTCGTCGCCGGCCTATATCCCGCGCGCAAGGCCGCAATGCTGCAGCCGGTAGAAGCCCTGCGACAGGAGTAAAACGGACTAAATACGATGCTCCTTGATTTGCTCCACGAAGCCTACGGCGCCATGCAGTACAACCGTCGGCGTACCGCCCTCACCATGCTTGGCATGGCTTGGGGTATAGCCACGGTCGTCTTGTTGTTGGCTTATGGCAACGGCTTCGGCAGGGCCGCCGCCAACATCTTCGCCAACTTCGGCACCAAGCTGATGATCATGGTTCCAGGCCGAAGCTCCATGCAGGCTGGTGGCCAGAAGGCCGGTGCGCCCATACGGCTTACCCTTGCCGACGTGGACACACTCACCACCAATATTCCTCAAATCACTCAGATCACCCCGGAAGCCTCCAAGCAGGCGAATATCCAGTATGAGACGCGGACGTTCAACTTCAGCGTTACTGGCAATTATTCCAACGTCATTTCCATCCGCGCGCTCAAACTGGCGGAGGGCCGCTTCTACAACCCGGAAGATGAGTTGCAGCATGCCCGGGTCGCAGTGATTGGCTCCGAGGCTAAAGAAAAACTCTTCTCCGGACGTAACGCGCTGGGCGAACGAATCCGCATCGATGGCCTTAGCGTTGAAGTCATCGGGGTCGTCAGCCCCAAAATGCAGGCGGGCGATGACTTTACGAACCGGTTGATCTACATCCCCTTCACCACCATGAGCGACCTTAAGGATACGCAATACCTCGACTCCATCTGGTTCAACTACGAGACCCCTGCGTACGAAGGCTTGGAAAGGTCGGTGCGCAGAGTGCTGGCCATCGAGCACAAGTTCAACCCGGCAGACCGCCGGGCGATGATGGTGTTTAACCTCATGGACCAGGTCCACCAGTTCGAACTCATTACGCTCGGCCTCACGATTTTGTTGGGTTTCATCGGTACGCTTACGCTGGGCATCGGCGGGGTCGGCCTCATGAACATCATGCTGGTCTCGGTGACGCAGCGAACCCGCGAGATTGGAGTGGAAAAGGCGCTGGGTGCGCGAAGGAAGCATATCCTCTTTCAGTTCTTGGCCGAATCTCTCACCATTACTTTCATCGGCGGCGCGCTGGGAATCATTTTGGCGTATGGGGTCTCACTTTCCGTCGGAAGGCTCACCCTCTACAGCGCCATGGCGAAGAACGCCGAAGCCGGCGACGTGAGCCTGATCATTGCTCCGACTACTCTGATCGTAGCTACGCTTATTCTCGGTGCCGTGGGGCTTATCAGCGGGATGGTGCCCGCGGTCCGTGCCTCGCGTCTGGATCCCATTGAGGCGCTGCGGTACGAATAGCGGCGGTGGCCGAAGTGAGTCATGTCCAGTACTTGGTCATTCTCCGCCATGAAGCTTAAATTCTCAGGAGATTGGAAATGGCTGACCGCGAACACCTTCACGCGCTGGTGGATTCTCTGCCGGAGGGCGCATTGGAATCTGCCCAGGCGTACCTTAAAGCAATCCAGATATGGCCGCCAAAGGAACCGGAATATCCCCCGGAAGTCCAGCAGCACAGGAAAGAACTGGAAGCGAAGCGAGATAAGTTTCTTAAAGGACATGCAAGCGGGACGTGGGCCATCGACAAAAAAAACAAGAGTCACGCCTCGTTCGGTACGAGCGAACATAACTGGGAAACGGGCGAATACACTATAAGGACGTTTCATGTCTATTACGACTTTCCTATGGAAATCACCGAGCGAATCCGATTGAAAGATGAGGACCAGACGCTCCAATATGATTTCCATATCAGCGGATTGGGCAATGAACACAGTGTCGGACTGCGATTCAAAGCTAATGGCGGATAACTATTGTAAAATCGGCATTTCATCACGAAACAGAGGCGGGAATCCCTGTATGTACATCGTATAAAAAATAGCTCAAAGATAATAATCGCAGCAATGCAATCCGACTCTCCCCTCCACTGCATCGTGATTCGGAATGATGTTCCGCTTGTCGCCTTTCCTTTGCGTCGCTCCGAGAGCCTCAAAACGCCAGCAAATGGCATCCTAGACGATTAGCCGGATACGTTTGCCGTCTCATTTGGGAGTGACAGACAGATATCTGTAAGTTATTGAAAAATGGTTTGAGGCGTCCGTTAACCCGGAGGCCAGTGCAAACTACGTCCTCCCAGTAAATGCACATGCAGGTGAAATACAGATTGTCCCGCCTGCGGCCCCACATTGAGCACCGTCCGATAGCCATCCTCAATGCCGCGTTGGCGTGCTATGTGGGCGGCAGCGAGATGACAACGGCCGATCAGTTCGGCGTCCTCGGGCGTGGCTTCTTTTAATCCCCGGACATGCCGCTTGGGAATGATCAGAACATGGGTGGGAGCTTGAGGATTGATATCTTCAAAGGCGAAGGTGTGCTCGTCCTCGTAGATTTTCTTGGCTGGAATTTCGTTACGCAGGATACGGCAGAACAGACAATCAGTCATAACACATCCAAGAATTGGATTTGTTTAAACCGAAATTGTAGCTGCAGACAGCGCGAAAACACTATAGGGGGCGCAACGGAAGTTTAGTCGAGTCGAACCAGGAATATTGAACCCTGCGGCGTCTGCGAGTCATGAGCGACTTCCTCGGCGCGTTTTCGATCGTCATTCTTTACGCGGACCCGTATCCACCAATCGCCCACCGGACTGCTGAAGCTCAGCACCTTGGCGCTGTGATAGCGACGGGAGAGCTGGCTGACTAATTCATTGGCGGTATCTTCTTCGTGAAAGGCGCCGATCTGAACCGCCCATCGCCCGCCTTGATCAAGTGGCGCCGCCGAATGCAAAACTTCCACTCGCACCATGGCAATGCCCGGCTGCCAGACCTCTACTTTCTTGGCCGCGGCCAGCGAAAGGTCGACGATGCGTCCTTTGATGAAGGGTCCACGGTCGGTGATGCGGACTGTGGCCGCGTGCCCGGTTTTCACGTTGGTCACGCGGACGATCGACCCCAAGGGAAGCGTGCGGTGAGCGGCGGTCATGGCGTTCATGTTGTAGATCTCGCCATTCGAACCACGCCGGTTGTGATAGGGCGCGCCGTACCAGCTCGCCAGGCCGGTTTCGACGAGTATGGGTTTGGTGTCGGCAGGAAGCGACAGCACGTCTTGTTCTTCAGCCGTACTTTCCTCGTCAGCATTTTCTTCGTCAGCCGGCTTCGCGGTTTCGGACTGAGGTTCAGTTGCTCGGGGATTGCTGCTCGTCTTATTGCTGTCAACTTCGCCAGGAGTTTTGGCCGGCTGCGCTGGTTGAAGCGATGGAGGAGGGGGCACATTCACACGCGCCTGTTTCTTCTCTCCGCAACCGGTGAGGAACATTGGCAGCAGGCAAAAGATAGCCAGGACGGCTAGCCGAGAACTGACAGAAGGACCGTAGCCCGTAGAATTCAACAAAAACGAATGCTTCACTTGGGAGGCGCCTGGTTGGTTTCCAAAAAATCCGCCAGCGCCGCAAGCTTTTCCGCCGCTACACGTAATGCCTTGGTGGAGTGCTGGCGGACGGCTGGCACAACTTCCTCGTTGAGATAGTCGATCAGCTCCGCGGTTTCTTTCTCCAGGCGTTCGGTTGCCTGGGCTACCGACTTGTTTACACGTGCAGAGGCTTCTTCCACCTTGCGGTTGAAGTCGTTCATGACAACTCCCATCTGTGACAACGTCCACTGGTGATCGCAGGATGCCAGGCCCGGCCATTATTTCGTCCCGGGAGCGAAGGGTCAACCCGGGAGCATCCCGGAGGACACTACCGCTTTCGGCAGTCAGCACTCAGCACTCAGCATTCAGTCCTCACTTTGGATCATCAGGGGTGGGAGAATCTCTGGTTTCAGATTCGAGATTTGGGGTTTAAAAATCGCGGTTCCAGGATTTCAGTTATAAGATTTCAGTTCTCAGTTCCCCGACAGGCTTGCATGGGCCTGAGTGCTGACTGCTGAATGCTGACTGCTGATTTGCCGTTCCTGATAAAATCGCGCCATGCGAACTCGTCTCATGATATTCGTGCTGGTTTACGCGACCATCCTGCTGCAGGGTTGCACCGTGTGGCGCGAGCATACGGTGAACAAATGGGCGGACGCCACCGGCGGCGAGGGGCTGGAACGCAGTTTCTGGAATGAAGTAAAGAACAAGAACTGGAACGAACTGGAACGGCACATCGCGGGTAATTATATTTTGATTACGCTGGACACCCGTTTGGATCGCGCGCCGGCATTGGAGCGGATTAAAGAGTTACAGATCCAGGATTTTTCGATGGGTGAATTGCAGACCGAACTGCACGGCGACACTTTGGTAGTGCCTTATGACATCACCCTTCGCGGCACTCGTGCGGGACAGCCTCTGCCTCAGGGCCCAGTTCGTAGGATGGCGGTATGGCAGCAGCAAAAATCTGGATGGATGAAGATTGCCGACTCTGAAATCGGAAGTCAGAAGTAAGAAAGTCCCAAATCGTACTTGGTACCTCGTACTTCGTACTTTCTCTAGTGCCAGCGGGTGGTGAAATTGGTCTGCACCTTCGCCTGGTTGAACTCAGAGGCCCAGCTCACATCGGAATCGGAAACAGGCAGATCGAGCGGTTCAGCCACCACAAGGTAAGAATCCGGAGGAACCCCGCTGATGGTGTAAGTCCCGTCAGGAAGGGTCAGCGTACCAATGGGAGTCTTGCGGATATTTGTGAATGCCAGCGCCGGGGTGGTGGAATTGGCGAATACGTGCGCGCCGAAGACCGCCGATCCACTCAATGTGACCTTGCCCGAAATGCTGCCGGTCGCCACATCAGGCGTGACCTGGGGATAGAGCGAAGCGATGCCAGCCACGTCGTCATAACCAAGGGTGGTGAGCACGTTCGGTGCGAAGGGAAACATGACGGCCCGGACGACCGCTGAGTGATCGAGACCGAAGAAGTGTCCAATCTCGTGAGTGGCAACGGTTTGAAGATCCTGTCCGGTGCCGCCACCGGTATCAAATTGCGTGCCGGGATTGAAGGCGATGTCGCCCTTGATAATCTGTCCCGCGAATAGAGTGGTGCCGCCGTGCCCGTCCGACGCCCCCGGACCATTGGCTGTGGTCGTGACCGTAACCGCCAGCGTTTCAGTTCCGCCGAAGGGAGCATCACTGCAAACAAAACAGATCAGGTTGATATTGGAAGGGGAGTTTTTCTCCTGGGTGACGGAGGAATCCGGGCCGCGTAAGATTGAGGCAGCAGTATTCGGCGCACCGGTCCAGGTTCCAAAGGAAGCCTGCATCACCTGTGCCACACTTTGACTGCCTGAAATGTGCGCGCCGCTGGTGCTGGGATTCAAATCCCACGTCGGGAATGCAGTCGGGCTAGTCAGGCTCCAGTGGTCGGGCTGGGAAGAAGTAAGCTGCGGAAGAAAAGAAAACGCCGGGGTCGCAATCAGTAAAGACGCCGCGAGCGTCAAGACTGGCAGCAGCAGAATCAGAGCGGGAAAAAGTCGCGGACGCGTCATTGCTTTGTCGCCTTGCGGACGCGGGATTCCAATTCATCCAACCGCATGCCGCTGCCGCGATACTGCGTAACCGCATTCGACGAAACTTGATAAGCGGAAACGTCAGGTACGCCATTGCTAACCATGGTCTCGCCTGTAGCGTTTTTGTGAACGATAAAGTTTCCTTGCATCAAGCCAGTCACTTCGAGAGTTCCATCTGATTCCTGGCTCGGTCGCAGAAAGAGCACAGCTTGATCGCCGCTCCTCCAGTGACGCACTCCCGCTACTTTCTGCGTGTATCCCTCCGCCGAGCCTCCCGGTTGCTTTACCACGATCGCCGCCGGAGCCTGCCCTTTTAAGGCGCGCGCCACCTGAAAGCGTGTGTAGGTGAAGATCAGGGAATGTTGCGGGTTCCATTGTGACCAGGATTGCGATGCTTGGGCTTCCACGATGTGAGTGGATTCACGGGTCAAACGTTCAACGCTGACCGGAACGATAGTGGTCGCCGAGAGTAACGCGCCGAGAAAGACGAACGCGGCGGCGCATGCAGTTTGTAGTTTCATTGCACCTCGAATCCACCGGTGAAGCTGGTAATGTCATCCTTTAAATCACGCAGCAGGACAGTGCGAGCGCCCAGGGCCGCATTAGCAGCCACTGCGGCGGTGAAGGAGATGCCGGGAGTTTTGTCCGTAGCCGTGATGCTTTGAATATTCGTGACAGTTATGTCGCCGGGTCCGCTGATCGTGACCCGCATGTTGCCGTTCAGGCCAGGCCCGAACAGGAGTACGGTTGCGGTTGTGCCTTGCGAAATAGTGGCCCCGGTATTGGACGCGGTATTGCCGGTTCCGAGACTTTCCGCGTTCGGAGTCGGACTGGATGCTGGAGAAGCTACGGCAATGTCAACGCCGGTTGTAGTTTGTCCCCCCGAAACATTAATGATCGTGGCCTGAGCGACAGCTCCGCCGCCTCCGCTTCCACCTCCGCCATTGCCACCACCACCACCCGCAGTCGTTCCTCCACCGCTGCTGCCGCAGGCGATCACGCCCGTCAATAGAAACAAAAGAAACGGCAGGAGAGCCGCATAGCAACCGGTTGACTTCACAATATCCTCACGTATGTTTCGGTTCGATGCAGTGATGCTGGATGTGGTTGCTACTTTAGAACCTACCCATTGTGGGTAGGCGCACATCCAGCCCCTGGAATATCTTGGAACGCCAATCGCGTAAACGTACAATTGCCGAAATCAATGAAAATGATGGATGCAGCCCAAACGGCTCCGTTATTCAGGAGCCGGCTTCTCGTCTGGTATGAGCGCAATAAGCGTGATTTGCCGTGGAGACAAAATCGTGATCCCTATCGAGTGTGGCTCTCGGAAATCATGCTGCAGCAGACTCGCGTAGCTGCTGTAACAGAACACTACAGCAAGTTCCTGCGCCGTTTTCCCACGATTGAAAAACTTGCTAGGGCCCGAGAGTCTTCCGTACTGGCCGCGTGGAGCGGGCTGGGCTATTACCGGCGTGCCCGCATGATGCATGCTGCGGCCAAGGAAATCGTAACGAAGTACAGCAGAAGAGTTCCTGGAACTGTGGAAGAGCTGCGCACACTTCCCGGAATTGGTCGCTACACGGCGGCAGCAATTGCCAGCATCTCATTTGACGAACCAAGAGCGGTGGTGGATGGAAATGTAGAGCGAGTCCTCGAGCGCGTGGTCGGAGAGACGCTTCCACAGAAAGAGTTGTGGCAGACTGCGCAGGCGCTGCTGAGCCCTTGCAGGCCGGGGGATTTCAATCAGGCGATGATGGAATTGGGGGCCACGGTATGCCTGCCTCGAGAACCGTTGTGCCTGGCTTGTCCAGTACGTGAATGGTGCGCGGTGCGTGGCGAATTGAAACGGGCAGGGGAGAAGCCTCGCCAAAAACGCGAGATTTATTTTGCGCTGGATTGCGCCGCCGACCGGGTGTTCCTGGTGGAACGGCCAAAGCACGCATCGCTGATGCCGGGCATGTGGGAATTGCCCGAGATTTCTGAAGCCAACGGATCCGCCGACGCTTGGCTTACGTTGCGGCACTCGATTACGGTTACGGATTACTTGGTTCGAGTAGACCGCTGTGCGGCACCTCAGGCGGTAACGGGGAGCTGGATTTCGCAGCGACGGATCTCGAAGCTGCCATTGACCGGTCTGGCGCGCAAAATCCTGCGTGCAGCGAATGTCATCTAAAAAGGAGGGCCGAGAGCCCCATGAAGTGGCTGCGCAACATCTTCGGAGGACCTAGGATGGCAACTTTGAAAGCGGGGACGTCGGCTCCAGACTTTACCCTGCCGAACATGGACGGCAAGAAGTTTTCCCTGCGCGACGCGCTTGCCCGCGGACCAGTGCTGGCGGCATTTTTCAAGGTCTCTTGTCCGACATGCCAATACGCGTTTCCTTTTCTGGAGCGGATTTACAAAGCCAATGGCAATAAAAATGTCACGATTGTGGGCATCTCGCAGAATGAAAAGAAGGATACCGCCGCCTTCATGAAGGAATACGGCGTGACTTTTCCGGTATTGCTGGACGATACCAAGACTTTTCCAGTCTCCAACGCCTACGGGTTGACCAACGTGCCATCCATTTTCTGGATCGCCCAGGATGGAGAGATCGAGATGTCCAGCGTGGGATGGGATCGCCAGGAAATTGAAGTCATGAGCCGTAAGGCGGCGGAGAGTGCCGGAAATCGCAGCAAGTCAATTTTTCAGCCCGGGGAGAACGTGGCCGATTTTCGCGCAGGTTGAGGGTCGAGAAACTAACCCGCGGTCGCGGGAACCAATAAGAGAAGTAAGGTCTCGGGTCTCAGGTCAAAGGTTCTAGGCCTCGTGTGCGCCTGCAGGGCAGACCTGAGACCTGGCACCTTCCCGTACAATAGACAGTTCTCAATCACCATTTTTTTCCTACAGGAGCATCGCAGCATGCGAGATAGGGTTTGCCTGCTTGTAGCAATCATTTTGATTTGCGGCATTTGTCTGGCACAACAGTCACACCAGCCGATGCGATCGTCGGCTGCCGCTTCCGCGCATCTCTCTCCTGCGGCGATTGCCGCCTTTCAGAGAGTCGACCCGGAGCGGATTCGGGCCCACGTCCGTTTTCTTTCGGACGATCTGCTCGAAGGCCGCGGCACCGGCCAGCGGGGTGGAGACATTGCGGCTCAATACATCGCCACACAATTCGCGCTTTACGGTCTGAAGCCGGCGGGCGACAACGGAACCTATATGCAAAAAGTTCCCATGGTGGGCATCACGCCGCAACCTGCGACTACGTTTGCGTTCGTTCCCGCCAAAGGTGGAGCGAACGACCTAAAGGTGCTCGACCAATACGTGGCCTACGATCAGACTCAGCAGTCCCAGTCGGACGTCAATGCCGAAATCGTCTACGTCGGTTATGGAATTGAGGCGCCGGAATATAACTGGGATGATTACAAGGGCGCGGACGTCAAAGGCAAAGTTCTGCTCATGTTGGTGAATGAGCCGTCGTCTGACGATGCAAAATTCTTCAAGGGCAAGGCGCTGACCTATTATGGGCGCTGGACATACAAATACGAGCAAGCCGCACGCAAAGGCGCGGTGGGCGCGATCCTGATTCACCGCACCGATATGGCGAGTTATCCCTGGGAAGTGGTACGCAATTCCAACTCAGGCGAGAAATCATTTCTGAAACTTGATGGCACGCCCAAGCTGAAAGTTGCGTCATGGATACAACTCGATGTCGCGAAACAGTTGGCGGCAAACTCGGGGATGGATCTCGACAAGATGATGGCGGACGCGCAGTCGCGCGATTTCCGTCCGATAGCGCTGTCGGCGAAGTTGAAAGCGCATATGGTCAGCAAGGTTCGTCCATTCGAATCTAATAACGTGATCGCAATGTTGCCCGGCGCCGATCGTAAGTTGAAAGATGAAGCCGTTATGTACACGGCTCATTATGATCATCTCGGCATGCGCCCCGACATGTCGGGGGACAACATTTACAACGGAGCCAACGACAACGCAACTGGCTGCGGCATTCTTCTGGAACTGGCTAACGTTTTCAGTTTGGCAACGCAAAAGTCACGGCGGTCCATCCTGTTTACTGCGGTCACAGCCGAAGAACAGGGATTGCTGGGCTCTGAGTATCTGGGAAAACACCCTCCCATACCCGCTGGCAAGATTGCTCTGGATCTTAATTATGACGACGTTCCTCCACTCGGCTCTCCCGAGGAAGTCGAAGTGTCGGGATCGGAGCGCACGACGTTTTATCCCATAGTGCAGGCGTTGGCCAAGGAGTTTCGCCTGAACATCCGTCCGGATGCGCGTCCCGAGGCTGGACACTACTACCGCTCAGACCACTTCAGTCTGGCACGCGTGGGGATCCCCGCATTCTCCGTAAATGAAGGGATGAAATACAAAGGCCACGACGTGGCGTGGGGGATGCAGCAGGCAGACGAATTCACTGCGAAACACTATCATCAGCCGAGTGACGAATATCTTCCAGAAATGGACTTCACCGGAGACGCAGCGATGGCACGGTTCGGTTTTGCCTTGGGATGGCAGGCCGCCAACATGACGAATCTGGTGGGATGGGAAAAGGGTGACGAGTTCGAGGCGGCGCGGATGAAAAGTATGAGCGGCGTTCAGTAGATAAAATCTTTAACCACCAAGGACACGAAGTACACGAAGGAATTCCTTCATTCGCCCATGGTTTTTAGATTGGGGCTGAGAATCAGCTTGGGCTCGGTAGCGCGTTGTACATCTTCCGCGGTCACTCCGGGCGCGATTTCTTCCAGTAGAAGACCGGCGGGCGTCACTCGAATGAAAGCCATTTCCGTGACAATTGTGTCCACAACCTTCACGCCAGTTAGCGGCAGCGTGCATTTTCTCAGAATTTTGGGTTGAGAATCTTTCGTGGTGTGCTCCATGGCCACGATCACACGCCGCGCGCCCGCAACCAGATCCATGGCTCCGCCCATACCCTTGACCGTCTTGCCGGGAATCATCCAATTAGCGAGGTTGCCCTGCTCGTCCACTTCCATGGCGCCGAGCACACTCAGGTCAACGTGGCCGCCGCGGATCATGGCGAACGAATCGGCGCTGGAGAAATAAGCTGTGCCCGCCATCTCGCTCACCGTTTCCTTGCCGGCATTGATGAGGTCCGCGTCTTCCTGGCCTTCGACGGGGAAAGGGCCGATGCCCAGCATGCCATTCTCGCTTTGCAGAATCACATCCATATTTGGGGGGACGTGATTGGCGACGAGCGTAGGCATTCCGATACCGAGGTTGACGTAGAAGCCATCCCGCAACTCAAGAGCAATTCTCTTTACGATGCGCTCGCGCTTTTCAACGTCTTTCGAGATTGTTGGTGGACTAGACATAAGCAGTGGCTCGTGGTCAGTGGCTAGTGAATCGAGTTCTTGTTATTGTCCCGTTTTCCACTAGCCACTAGCCACTTTCTTTACCGTTCTTCTTTCAATACGTTTCTCGAACAATTCTCCCTGGAAAATTCGGTTCACGAACACGCTGGGAGTATGAATCAAGTCGGGTTCCAGTTCTCCTACTTCGACCAGATGCTCAACTTCCGCAATCGTTACCGGGGCGGCGGTTGCCATCATGGGATTGAAATTTCGTGCTGTTTTGCGATAGACAAGGTTGCCCCATTTGTCGCCTTTCCAGGCTTTGATGAAGGCGAAGTCGGCTTTCAGGGCGCGTTCCATCAAATATGTCCGGCCGTCGAACTCGCGAGTTTCTTTCTTCTCAGCCACCAGGGTGCCAACTCCGGCTGGGGTGAAGAACGCGGGAATACCCGCTCCGGCGGCACGAATTCGCTCGGAGAAAGTTCCTTGGGGAACGAGATCGAGTTCTATCTCACCTTTCAGCACCATTTGTTCCAACAGTTTGTTCTCGCCGACATAGGTGCCGATGTGTTTCCGAATCTGTCCCGCCGCAAGCAGCAGGCCCATGCCAAAGCCGTCCACGCCCACATTATTGCTGATGGTGGTGAGATTCTTAACGCCCTTGCGGACCAGGGCGCGGATCAGATTCTCCGGAATGCCGCACAAGCCGAAGCCGCCCACCATGATGGTGGCGCCGTCGGAGACATCGCGGATAGCCTCGTCGGCGCTGCCGACTACCTTGTGCATAAGCGAGAGATTTTAAATGAAATTGTCGATTTGTGATTTTTGATTGTTGATTGCAAAGCTAGAACTCTATTTCTTTTTTCCAGGCCGCGAGGTATCCCGCAAGCGATGGGCGCGTTCGAACTCCATGGCCAACTCCCGGGTATCCAGATTCTCCCGGAGATGGGCAAGACGTTGCTCCAGTTTGAGCAGAGTTTGCTGAATGTTTTTCTTGTTGGTGAGAGCGATGTCGCGCCACATACTGTATGGGCTACCCGAAATACGCGTCATTTCGTGTAGCGCGCGGCCTCCAACTTCGAGCATTGGTTTGTTGCCGTATTCATCCACGAGAAGGGCGGCAAGCGCGGTGGATATCAACTGCGGCAGGTGACTGATCCAGGCGCAGAGCTGATCGTGCTCCTCGGCATCGATGGTGGAAATGCGCGCGCCGATTTTCTTCACCCACTTGAGAAATTCTCCACTAAGCCCGTCGTGCACATTCTGTCCCGGCGACGGAGTTACCAGCCAGGCCGCACCCTGAAATAAATCTGGGTCGGCGAATTCCACGCCAGCATGCTCTTTCCCGGCCATGGGGTGTCCCGCGAGAAAGCGATTTTTCGTGTTGTACGCGAAAATCTTTTTCGCACGTGAAAGGATTTCTGCCTTGGTGCTACCAACGTCTGTAAGCAACGTTTGTGGTGAAAGCGTCGGGCCCAAACGCTCGATCAACTCGATAATCGCGCCGACAGGGGTGGCCAGCAGAACAATCTGACTGCCGTGAACGGCTTTCAGCGGATTGCCCTCGCCCGCATCGATGACGCCGAGTTTTTGCGCACGTTTGAGGACCGGCTCGCGGTCGCAGCCCACAATGCGTCCCCGGAAGCGACGTTTCTTCAAAGCCAATCCGAACGAGCCGCCAATCAAGCCGGTTCCGATGATTGTGATCTGGCGAATAGCCATGAAGTTTTCGTGCTACCGATAGTGCTCTATCGCGCCAACACAAGCGCGCCTTGAAGTTTAGGATTAAGCGATCTTTCGGTGTACCGCGGGAGCGATCATACGCAGCTCATCCATCAAAGTGCGGAACTGCTCCGGGAAGAGAGATTGGGCGCCATCGGAAAGCGCTTTGTCCGGATCATGATGCACCTCAATCAGGAGCGCGTCCGCACCGGCCGCTACCGATGCGCGAGCCATGGGCGCAACTTTGTCACGGCGTCCCGTCCCATGCGATGGATCGGAAGTCATAGGCAGATGAGACAACTTCTTGATGATCGGGATAGCGGAGATATCCAGGGTATTGCGCGTATAGGTCTCGAAGGTCCGAATGCCGCGCTCGCACAGAATTACGTCGTAGTTGCCGCCGGCCATGATGTATTCCGCCGAAAGCAGCAACTCTTCGAGGGTAGCGGCGATGCCGCGCTTGAGCAGCACCGGCTTTTTGACCTTGCCCAGCTCACGCAACAAATTGAAGTTCTGCATATTGCGTGCGCCTACTTGCAGGATATCCACGTAAGGCAGCATGAGAGGGATTTGCGAAATCTCCATGACTTCGCTGATCACCAGCATGTTGAAACGATCGCCTGCCTCTCGCAACAATTTCAGTCCTTGTTCGCCCATGCCCTGAAAGGAGTATGGCGAACTGCGCGGTTTAAAGGCGCCCCCGCGCAACACGCGGGCTCCTGCTTTGCATATCAGCTCCGCAACGGTGAATAGTTGCTCGCGCGATTCCACGGAACACGGGCCCGCCATGACTACGACTTCGTCGGCGCCGATCTTCAGTCCGTTAGAAAATTCGATGACAGTCCCGTCGGGACGAAAGCCGCGTCCCGCCAGCTTGTAGGGTTCGCTGATGCGGTGAACCTGCTGCACGCCATTGAGCACTTCGAGATTTCGGATATCGAAATCAATGCGCGCGCCCACTGCCGCCAGCACCGTTTGCCGCTCACCGGTGGTGCGGTGCACGGAGAAACCCATTCGCACCAGATGCTCGATGACATGCTGGATCTGCTCTTCAGTCGCCGTGTCTTGCATTGCAACAATCATAAGTAGGGTGCCGCCATAGGCTCAGATAGCTCCCGGTCTTAATCATTTACCTCTGAATCTAATTCCGTCGCGCCAAGCTCTTCAGCAGCCTGAGGCGCGATTTCCTCTTTCTGGATCTGACGCATCACATCCATAATGCGTTCGTAAATGAGCAGCAAATCACGATCGGGCAGCGGTCCCTGATTCAATTTCCGAACATTGCCAAAAACCGCTTGCTCACGATCGGGTTCATAGATCGGCATACCGGCATTGCGCTTGAGTTTTCCAATTTTATGGGCAGCCTGCGCCCGCTGATTCAGCAGTTCCACCAGGCGGCGGTCGAGTTCGTCGATTTTCTTGCGCCAATCTGCGATGTCCATAAGCGCCGTCAGCTTTTAGATCTCGGCTCCCAGTTGAAAGGTCAAAAGGTTCTCTTTCGATTAGCGTTGGCCTTGCTTGGCTGAAAACTGGGAATTGTCGGCCAATAACTGTCGCACAAATTGTGTCACAGCCTGCGGTTCTTTTCCTGGATTGCGCTCAATAGTCTCCACAATGGCACTGCCCACTACCGCCGCTTCGGCAAATTCTCCCACCGCGGCGAATTGTTCCGCGTTGGAGATGCCGAACCCCACGGCAATGGGGAGTTTCGTATGACGGCGCACGCGGCGAACCAGTTCCCGCGCATCCTCCGGCAACTGTTTTCGAGCCCCGGTGACCCCGGTGCGGGAAACCGCATAGACAAATCCGGTAGACGCCTTGGCAATCTGCTTCAGTCGATCGTCAGGGCTGGTAGGCGCGGCAAGAAATACTGTGTCCAAACGTCGCTTTCGCATCTCGCGCAGATAGTCTCCTGCTTCTTCCGCGGGCAGGTCGGTAATCAACGCGCCGTCGATGCCAGCGTCTTCCAGTGCTGCGCTGAATTTGGATAGTCCCATACGCAGGATCGGGTTCAGGTACGAAAAAATAATCAATCCTGCCCGCGATTTGTTACGCACTTCTTTTCCCAGCTTTAGCACTTGCTCAAGCGAGGTTCTATGGCGTAGCGCCCGTTCGCTGGCTCGCTGGATTACCGGACCGTCTGCCACGGGATCGCTGAAAGGGACACCGAGTTCAATAATGTCTGCTCCCGCCTCGATCGCCGCCAGCACGATAGCGCATGTTGTGGCGAGGTCGGGATCGCCGCAAGTAACGTAGGCGATCAGAGCGGGACGTTTTTGGAACGATAAGGACACGGGTATTGTGGATTGGTGATTTTTGATTGTTGATTGAAAGAATGTACGAAGTTCGATTTTCGATTGACGATTTAAGAGCAAAACCACGAGCAGCTTGGCTCCAGAATCAAACAATCACCAATCAAAAATCAACAATCGTACTTCGTACTTTCCTCACTCCAGGTTCAAAGTCTTCCTCAAGATCCCCATGTCCTTGTCTCCGCGTCCGGAAACGTTCACGATCACGATTTCTGATTTCTTCATTCTCGGGGCTCGCTTAGCCGCCTCGGCTATGGCGTGTGCGGATTCGAGCGCAGGGATGATGCCTTCGGTCCGAGCTAACAGAGTGCAACCCTCCAGCGCCTCCTCGTCGGATGCAGGGACGTACTCGGCCCGGCCAGTATCTTTGAGCCAGGCGTGCTCGGGGCCAATCGAGGGATAATCCAGTCCAGCAGATACGGAGTGCGTATTCGCGATCTGGCCCGCGTCGTCTTGCAATACGTAGGAAAACGTTCCTTGCAGCACGCCCGGAGAGCCTCCGCGAAAACGCGCAGCATGATCACCCAGCCGTTCGCCGCGACCGCCGGCCTCTACGCCGATGAGTTTTACCCGCTTGTCCTTGATGAAGTGATGAAAAATGCCGATGGAGTTCGACCCGCCACCAACACATGCAATGATCGCGGTCGGCAGCCGGCCTTCAGCATTCAGAATCTGCGCACGAGCTTCGCGTCCGATGACTATTTGAAAATCGCGCACCATGGTGGGATAAGGATGCGCGCCCAACACGCTGCCCAACAAGTAATGTGTGGTTCGCACATTGGTGACCCAATCGCGCATGGCTTCGTTGATCGCGTCCTTTAACGTGCGAGAGCCGGACTCGACCCCGCGCACTTCCGCGCCCAGCAGGCGCATGCGAAAGACATTTAATTCCTGCCGCCGCATGTCTTCGGTGCCCATGTACACGACGCATTCGAAACCAAAAAGGGCGCATACCGTCGCCGTCGCGACACCGTGCTGACCGGCGCCGGTTTCCGCGATGATCCGGCGCTTGCCCATACGTTCGGCAAGCAGAGCCTGTCCCAGGCAGTTGTTGATTTTGTGAGCGCCGGTGTGAAGAAGGTCCTCGCGCTTAAGATAGATCTTCGCTCCGCCTAGTTTTTCAGTCAGCCTGCGGGCAGAGAAAAGCGGCGTCGGACGGCCGGCATAAGAGCGCAACAGTTCGTCGAGACGAGCCCGGAACTTGCGATCCCGCTTCGCTTTTTCGTAGGCGCGCTCAAGTTCTTCGAGCGCTGACACCAGAGTCTCAGGGACGTAGCGTCCGCCATAAACGCCGAAGCGGCCCGCCGTTCTCGTCGAGTCTTTTTTCCCCCTCGGAATGGTGGCAGTTGCCATTGGTTAACTTGTTTCGCTTCGTCGTACCGCCGCAATGAAGGCTTGGACTTTTTTCGTATCCTTTTTGCCCGGGATTGCTTCAACACCGGAGGCGACGTCCACACCCCAGGGTTTCAGTATACGAATAGCTTCGCCGACATTGAGCGGATTCAGACCACCGGCTACGACTACCTTTGCGGATTTGGTCATAGCCTCGACCAGGAGTGCGGCTTTTTGCCAGTCGAAAGTTTCCCCCGTCCCGCCTGGCTGTTGCGATGTACCCGAATCCAGAAAAATCGCGCTAAACGCGATCGAACCTTGATTCGAGCCGCCCCACTGGGTTCCTGCGTCCAGGAACAGGGCGGCCGGTAACGCCAAATATACTTTTTTATTTCCAGGAGATAAGCCCTGAAGGCCATGGTCCGCGGACCTGGAATTGAAATGCAATTGCAAAGCCGTCAATTGCGCCCGGTCCGCGATATCGGCAATGTTCTCTGGAGATTCGTCTACGAACACGCCCACCTTCTCAACTTGTGGTGGCAGTTGGGCAACGATCGCACGAACCTTCTCGGGATCAATGTTCCGCGGGCTCGGCTTGTAGAACACGAATCCTAACGCGTCAGCCCCCGCATCAGCAGCCAGCAACGCGTCTTCCACGTTCGTCATCCCGCAAATCTTTATCCAAGTCATAGGAAAAGTGGTCAGTGGCTAGTGGTCAGTGGCCCGTACGTTCTCCAGAGTCGATCGTGATTCACTGACCACTGACCACTGACCACTGGCCGCTACTTGCTTCTGCCATCAGCGTGCGCAGCGCATCACCGGGGGATTTCGCGTTCATCAGCGATTCGCCGATCAGGAATGCTTGATAGCCGGCGGCGCGCAGGCGAGCGATATCCACTCCGGAGTGGATTCCGCTCTCGGCAACTCTCACTACGTTTTTCGGAATCAATGACGCGAGATGAAAGGCGGTTTCGAGGTCCACGGTAAAGGTTCGCAGATCGCGGCTGTTTACCCCGATCAGGTCGCAGCCTGCGTCCACGGCGCGTTGTAATTCTTCTTCGTCATGGACCTCGCAGAGAACATCCAGTCCTTGATCCCGCGCGGCGTTGGCCAGGGTGCTCAACTCCGCCGCTGACAGCGCAGCCACGATCAGCAAAACTGCATCGGCACAGTAGGCGCGGGCTTCGAGCAACTGGAATTCGTCCACAATAAAATCCTTGCGCAGACACGGCAGCCGGGTGCTCGCGGACGCGAGTTGAAGATTCTCCAGCGATCCCTGAAAGAATTCTTCGTCCGTCAAGACCGATAAGGCGGCAGCGCCGGCAACCTCCAACTCACGGGCGAGCGTGGCCGGATCGAAGTCGGCGCGAATCAATCCGCGCGATGGAGAAGCCTTTTTCAGTTCCGCAATGATGGCAATGCTGCCGCGCCCCTTAGCCTCGAGGGCACGCCGAAAGCCGCGCGGGATGTGGTCTTGAGCCTGCCTCTCCAGCAGGCGGAGATCGGCCTTCACTCGGGATTGAGCGATTCTTCGGCGCGTGGTGGCCACAATCTGGTCGAGCCTGGAGGGCATGGCGAATGCTGATGATTATACGGGAAAGGTCTCCCTCTCCAGGCGATTAGAGCCCGGCTACGCGGTGTGTGTCTCGAGGTCGCAATTTAGCTCAAGCAGCGACGTCATGCATCAGGGTCCGATGCGGATGTGGGGGTCCGACTCCGTTTTCCCATCCCGCTCAAATTCCACGGCATAAACACATCCTTCAGTGTTCGGTCTAGGCGGACCGGAATAATGGCCGAGGACGTGAGCAGACGGTGGCGAAGTATCAAAGGGATGTGATCGACAGTCATTGTCCCCTGACATTCGCGAAATTTTCAACTTAAAAGGTTTGTGTTTGCTTGTGTACCAGACTATAACGTCCCCCGCTTTCACGCTGAGACATATGGGGTCGTGAGGGTGATTATACGGTTCAGCATAATCCACGTCATAGAACTTCGCAGCCGCGCGTGTATGTGGCAAAGCCGGCGAAAGATCGTAGGCTGATTTGCGATTGACTGAAGCGCAGTCCTCCGCCTTGGGTGATGAAGGATGTTTTGCAGGCGATGGGGTTTCCTTCTTATTTTCAGCCAGCAGAAAACCGCAAAAAAGTAGCAGGAGTGTAACGACAGGGGGCGCGATCTTCATAAGCACCTCTCATAATTCCGGTTGGCCCAGGCGCTGGTAGCGTAGCAGACTGCGCAGTTATTTGATAATGATGACGAAAATCGCTCTCTGCGGCCGGTTTCCTGCGACAAGAAAAACTTCGGGGATAATAATCCCTGATTCAGTAAGTTACAAACGGATTCGCCGTCCTATGCCGAAATATGAGTTTCCGATCTCGGGAACAAACATCCCTCTGACAATCTGCCATCTTGAAACGAGGCTGTTGGACTGATATGACATACCACGAATGCTAGACTCAGCCCATGCGGACGGACATTTTACCTCTTTGTGATAAACACTATCGGACCATGGAGCCTTGCATTGCTCCGTTCAGTGCCGATTATTCCATTGAGTTCTTCCGCTGTACCGATAAATTCTGCCACCGCTGTTTCAGCGAACGGTTGGGATATGTGACGCCCAAGCGTGGTGAGCCGCCGCTGTTCTCGTCTGACCAACCACGTTGCGATCAGCACAATCGTCCGATGTTCATTTCTACTCTCGACCGGCAGCGCAATATGATCCGATACGCATGCCCGGAGCCGCATTGCCCGGATACCGGTACCGAAACAATAGGTGCCGGCGGTCAAACGAGCTTCCAGCCGTGATGAAGCGCGACGGATCCCTTCACCAGCATCACGGGGCGCCTCACTGAAAACAGTATCAGTATTGGTATCGCTACCTTATAAAAATTAGTAGCCAGGAATGGTGCCGAAGAAGGGACTCGAACCCCCACACCCTTGCGGGTACATGGACCTGAACCATGCGCGTCTGCCAATTCCGCCACTTCGGCAAAAGTGACTCGGATGCGGCGATAGTCGCGCCGCCTTCCAGGAGAGTAATATTCTACAGCATCGTTGACAGAGAAGCGGTCGCGGACGGGCGCTGTTGCCTCGGGCGCTTTGCTAAAGAGGTGCAGACCGCAAACCCGTAAGCGAACGACAGCATCCAAAGCACGGAATCGCTAGACAAATAATTAGGAGTACGACGTGCCCGAAATCGCCATGGAAAATTCCACCAAGCTTCCAGACGACGTAACGAGTCATCTACGGCGGCTCGCCCACGACCTCAGCAATTCCATCGAGACTATTCTCCAAGCTGCCTATCTGCTGGGACAGGCGAAGCTGGACGCCAATAGCAAAAAGTGGTCCCAACTTATCGACACCGCGGCGCAGGACGCGGCGCGCATCAACCGCGAGATTCGCGAAATTCTTCGCTCGCAGAGTTAGTGGGTGAGGTGTCAGATCTCAGGGCTCAGGTGTCAGGTCTGAGTCATCAGGAATTAGGCATCAGCTCTCAGGAATTAGGTCCCAAGTCTCAACCGCAGAGGCCGACTCAGATTTATACGAGAGTTCCCCAAGAGCAAAGACCCGATACCTGAGACCTGGCACCCGAGACCTGGTTCGCGACACCTAGCTCTGCAGCTTCGCGCTCATCGTGATATTGGCCTTCAGCACTTTGGAAACGGGGCAACCACTTTTGGCATTCTCCGCAGCTTTTTGGAAGGCTGCCGCATCGGCGCTGGGAACACGACCAACCACGTCGAGATGCACCGCCGTAATTGCCCATCCGGAGTCTTGTTTTTCCATGGTGAGAGTGGCGGAAGTGTTGATGCTTTCCGGAGTGAGATTGGCCCCGCCCAACTGCGCCGAAAGAGCCATAGAGAAACAGGCAGCATGGGCTGCTGCAATCAGTTCTTCGGGATTGGTGCCGGGAGTATTTTCGAAACGGGTGGCGAAGGAATATGGAGTATTGGCCAACACTCCACTGGTTGCGGATACCGTGCCTTTACCGTCTTTGAGTCCGCCTTTCCACACCGCGCTGGCCTTGCGTTGCATTCGTCTCTCCTCAATCTGAAGTTTTTGCGACCTCAGCCTTGTAGATGGCGGAGAGGTCGGCTGTCAGGTGAGCTGACGTTCCACACTTTTCCAAGAAATCTGAAACTTAGGCTGACAACTGCTGTGGCATCGCCGGAACACTGCTGCTCCAGCAGGCACCAATCATGAGCCATGCGCCAAAGCGTCGCCAGGCATGCATGAAAGTACCTTCGTCGGCGATAGTGGCGCCGTTTTCTCGTCGGATCACGATCGTGTAGCGTCCCATTTCGACGGCCATGTCGGTGGAGTAATCCACTCGAACTGTCTCCAGTCGCAGGTCCTGGTATCCCGCCTCGCCGTATTGGCGCAACAGGCGTTCAATGGCTTTCGTCCCGTGAGCAACTTCACGTTGTGGGGTCATGAAAAGTCCGTCAGACGAGAACAGACCTGCCACTTGATCGTAATTGCCGGTGTTGAATGCGGTGGAATAATCCTGAGAGAGTCCGCGGATCGTGGACTCCACATCTAAAAACGGACGAGAATCGGACACACCACTGGCGAATGGCCGGTACATCGAGCTACCTCCTGGGGGTTAGGGCTTGGTGTCGCCGCGTCTTTCACCCGACCGGAAGGCGAGTGACGCAATCTAAATACAAACGCATTCTAGCGCGAATGAGTGCGCAAGGAGCGGACAAGTTTTCCACCGGCATCAACACTTTAACGCACAGGATAGTTTCATGCCGATGCCAGGAATATTTTCGTAGTTTTTCGCGATGAACGAGAGAAAGGTTGAAGCAAATTTTCATTGGCTATCCAAATAGCCGGCGGCACGCCGGCGCTACTATTAGTTTTGCGGCGAGATGTTGCTTCCCAAAACTTGGCAGAAACGTCGAACAATGAGTAAAGTACTGTCTCCGTCGTCTGAGTCCCCGTAATAAGGAGCTATGCGGAATGCGTCAGTCTCTGATTCTGTTGCTCGCCGTCTTTTGCTGCAGTCTGTTTGCCTCTTCTCAAACTGCCGATGAATTGATCAGCAAGAATATCCAGGCCAAGGGCGGGATGGACGCGATCAAAGCCGTCAAGACCGTGCGCATGGCAGGCCGGCTGGATGCAGCCGGCGGCTTTACCGGGAGGGTGGGCCAGGAAAACATGCGCCCTAACCTGGTGCGCGAGACTTTCTCCCTGCAAGGCATGACAGCGGTGCAAGCTTATGACGGTTCGACGGCATGGCAGATCCAGCCTTTTGGCGGGCACAAGGATCCTCAACTCATGGGAGACGACGACGTGCGCGATCTGCTGATCGACTCTGATTTCGACGGCCCTTTGGTGGATTACAAGGCAAAGGACAATACGGTCGAATATCTGGGTCACGACACCATCGATGGGGATGAGGTTTTGCGGCTCAAAGTCACGCTGAAAAATGGGGACATCGTCTACTACTATTTGGATCCAGACACCTTTCTTGAAATCCGGACGGAACGGCAGGAATTTGTTCGTGGCTCGGTGCATGAAAGTGTCACCGATCTGGGCTCTTATAAGAAGGTCGGTGGTCTGATGTATCCCTTCTCCGTAGCTTCTGGTCCCAAGAATGATCCCAGCTCCTGGCAAAGCGTCACCATGGAAAAGATCGAAGTGAACGTGCCGCTGGGCAGTTCCGAGTTCGCGGTTCCTGCCTCCTTGAGCAAAGAAGCACCCAAGAAACAGGAAGCAGCGAAGCAGTGACCTGGGCCGACCATCAACAAACTCCAAATTTTCAAGAGGACTCTTACATGATCGCTTGCGTCTGCTGGTACAACTGGCTGAGATTGAAACTGGTGGCCAATCTAGCTTTGTTTTTGTCGGTTGCCGCCGCCGCTCAGCAACCAGTCAAGTTTGACGCTGCGACTATCTCCGGACTGCCTGCCCGCAATATCGGATCCGCCACTATGAGTGGGCGGGTGGCGGCTGTGGACGCGGTGAGCGAAAAGGGCCGGCTCACCGTGTTTGTGGGCGCGGCTAGCGGCGGCGTGTGGAAGTCGGTGAATGGCGGCACCACCTTCAAAGCTGTTTTCGACCGCGAGAACGTGCAGTCCATTGGAGCGGTCACTATTGATCCCACGAATTCCAAAATTGTTTGGGTCGGCACCGGCGAATCGTGGCTGCGAAACAGCGTTTCGGTTGGAGATGGAGTCTATAAATCCACCGATGGGGGAGAGAACTGGACCAACGTTGGCCTTAAGGATTCTGAACACATTGCAAAGATTCTGGTTGATGCCAAGGACGGCAACACGGTCTATGTTTGCGCTACCGGTCACTTGTGGGATGACAACGATGAGCGCGGTGTTTACAAGAGCTCGGACGGAGGCAAGAGCTGGAAAAAGGTTCTTGCAGGGGCTAATGGTTCTACGGGTTGCGGTTTGATTGCCATGAGCCCGCTCGAACCCAAAACAATTTACGCCTCGATGTGGGACTTTCGACGTCAGGGTTGGACATTCCGCTCCGGCGGCCCGGGCAGCGCGCTTTATCAGTCCACTGACGCTGGCGAGCATTGGACCGAACTGAACGGCAGCAATAGTAAAGGTTTGCCGGAAAAACCGTGGGGACGAGTGGCGGTTGCAGTGGCGCCTTCCAAACCGCAGGTGGTTTACGCCAATATCGAATCCGCGAAGAGCGCGCTCTATCGTTCCGACGATGGAGGTAAGAACTGGAACCGTCTGGATGCCAGCCGTTTTCTGATTTGGCGTCCTTTCTATTTTGGCAACTTGATCGTCGATCCCAAGGACGAGAACAAAATCTTCAAACCCGATGGGCCGTTATTGCTCAGCGTGAATGGTGGACAAAGCTTCAGCGCCGTTTCTGCAGCAGTTCACGGTGATTTCCACGATGTTTGGATCGACGCCGGAAACCCGAACGTTGTCATCACGGGCGATGACGGAGGTCTCTGGCGCAGCGAAGACGGAGGAACTCGATGGAAACACATGCTCAATCTTCCGCTCTCGCAGTTCTACCACGTGAGCATCGACAATGACGATCCCTATCACGTCTACGGCGGACTGCAGGACAACAGTTCCTGGGTGGGAGACTCGTCCTATCCCGGCGGCGTGACCAACTCACGCTGGGAAAATATGTTTAACGGCGACGGCTTCTGGGTGTTTGAAGATCCGTCCGACCGGGCGTACTTATACGCGGAGGCGCAGGGAGGAGAAATTGGCCGTGTCAACCGCTACACCCACGAAACCCGGCCTATTCAGCCTCTCCCGAACTACGGCGAGAAGAAGCTGCACTTCAATTGGAATACGCCGATACACATGAGTCCCAATGAAAAAGGAACTATTTATATCGGCGCGCAGTTCCTCTTCCGTTCTCGTGATCATGGCCAGTCGTGGGAGCGCATTTCTCCCGATCTCTCCACCGACGATCCCGAAAAGCAGAAGCAAGAGGAGTCCGGCGGAGTCACGATAGATAATTCCGCGGCGGAGATGCACACCTCGATTTATTCCATTTCAGAGTCGCCCAAGAATGGCCAAATCATTTGGGTGGGCACGGACGACGGCAATTTGCAGATCACACGCGACGGCGCCAAGACGTGGACCAACGTTGTGGGGAATGTCACTGGCTTGGAAAAGAACTCGTGGGTTTCAACTGTAGAAGCCAGCCGTTATGACGAAGCCACGGCTTATGCAACATTCGATCGCCATACCTTCGGCGACCTGAAGCCCTATGCTTACAAGACCATCGATTACGGGAAAACGTGGACTGCCCTGCCCGTGCAGGGCAGTGGAGTTCGAGGCTACGCGCACGTCATTAAGGAAGATACGGTGGACCGCAATCTTCTTTTCCTGGGCACCGAAGTGGGCTTATGGATCTCGGTGGATCGAGGCCAGCATTGGGCACAATATAAAGGAAGAAATTTCCCGGCGGTCGCGGTGCGCGACTTAGTCGTTCATCCCCGTGAATCTGACTTGGTGCTGGCCACCCATGGACGCGGCATCTGGGTCATTGACGACATCTCGCCGCTGCGCGCCCTTACCCCGGACTTGATGAACAAAGATGCGGCGTTAATAGCAGCGAAACCGTTGGTGGAATACATCAGCGCGAATGGTGGCTGGCCCGAGGGAGATGAAACGTTCATTGGTTCCAGCCGTCCGGCTGACGCCTACATCACTTATTATCAGAAGAGACGCCACATTTTCGGCGATCTGAAAATCGAGATCCTGGATCATGACGGCAAGTTGGTGGACACGATTGCCGGCAGCAAACATCGCGGCCTCAATCGGGCAACGTGGTCGATGCGGATGAAGGCACCCGTTGTTACACCCGCGGCCACTGCGATGTTTGAAGCTTCGACCGGCCCCTACGTGTTGCCGGGCACTTATACCGTGAAAATGACCAAAGGCGACCAGGTCTTAAGCGCGCCGTTGAGAGTAGTGGTCGATCCCCGCGCCAAGTACACCATCGAAGATCGAAAGGCACAATTCGATCTAGCTATGAAGCTGCACAAACTGCTCGGGCACATGAGCTATGCCGCTAGCGCCATCATGGGAGTGAGAGACGATGCGGCGGCGCGCGCGGCGAAACTTAAGGAGAACGATCCTTTACGCGCCCGGCTGCGACAACTCTCCCAGCAGGCAGACAGCCTCCGCGCAAAAATCGTGGCCACCAAGGAAGGTGGAATGATTACCGGAGAAGAGCGCATTCGAGAGCTTCTGGGAAAACTTTACGGCGATGTGAACGGATATGAAGGACGTCCGTCGGATTCCCAGGTGGCTCGCACCGCCGCTCTTGGACATGAATTGGAAGACATCATTGTCGATTTCCGCAAGTTGACAGACAAAGAACTACCAGCGCTCAACCCACAACTGCGAAAGAAAAAGCTGGAGCCCATTTCTGTGCTTAGCGAGGCCGATTGGGAGAAACAATCTCAGGACGAGGGATCTGCGAAGGCTGCCGGTTCGGTCTTTGAGCGATAAGCTGGTGATTGTCGGTTAGCTTACGACTAGGCTGACTCGCGCTGCGACAGCTCTGTTCGTCAGTGGCAAATTCCGTGTCCCCAATCGGTGAAGGTCCTTCCTGCTTGTGGAATAAACTCCCAGTCGTAGCTGGCCTTGTGCAGAGTTAATTTCAGCACGCCGTATGTGTCGGCTTGGCGCACCTCGCTATTCGGTTGTGGGGCTGCCAGAAGGCGATGGGTGTTTTTGCCGCCGGTTCCTACGATGAACTCGCGGATACCGTGCGCAGAGTCAGCGCGACCTTCTGGATCCTGGGGCGCAAATCTCTCATAGTGGTGATCGTGCCCGCCGATCACAATGTCTGCGCCCGCATCATACAGGGTTTGCCACAGCGGCTTGAGAGTGGGATCGTTGCCGTGTGCCGCGCCCGAACTAAAGAGGGGTTTATGAAAGTAAGCAAGGGTGCAGGTCGCATGATTACGATCGAGATCTTCGCGCAGCCACTGCAATTGCGGGGAAGCGGCATCGCACCCTTCCACGTGTTCGCATTCACTATTCAAAGCGATAATATGCCACGCACCGAGATTGTAGCTGTAATAGGCTGTCCTGGGATCTCCCGCAGCCATTCCAAAATACCTTACGTACCCCGACGCGCCCCCGTCGCCCTGATATTCGTGGTTTCCTGGCGCCGGGCGAGTGCGTTCTTTGAAGCGTCCCCAGGTGGGACCGTAACAATTGGCGAATTGCTGGTCGGACCCATCGGGATAGGCAAGATCGCCGACGGCGAAAACCGTACCCGGAATTTTGTCGATCAACTTGGCGGTGGCCTGCGCTCCGGCTAAATCGTCGCAACTGGCAATGTCTCCTGCCCCCACCAGTACGGGGTCGTCGGATTGTAAGCCAGAGGGCGCGTTGATTTGAGGCGCCGCCTTTCTTTTGCGGGAGGCAGGACGGCCGCGTGCTGCGGACATGTTGGTTTCGGCCTGGCAGGTTGCCAAGCTGATGACAAGAATCACAAGCAGAAATCTTTCTCCGTGCATGGACCCTCTGACATGGATTTCCGATTGCCAATTTCCGATTGCCGATTAACGTAGGGCGTGGAGGTCAAATCGAAAATTGAAAATTGGAGATCCTCGCTCTATTTCGGCTCTCTCAGCAGCGTCCAGCGCAACCCCGCCGAAATGGTGCGGTTGTAATATTCGCGCTGCAGAGGATATTGTTCGCTGCCGTTGTAGAATCCGAAGACTTCATTGTTCAGGTTGAGCATGGAGACGATGGCTTGCAATCCGTGTCCGCGCGGAATCCAGTAGCTCACCTGCGCGTCCACCTGGGTGTGGGGATATAAATATGTGTCTCCGCCTGGTCCTTTGATTCCACCCAGGTTGCCATCTTGGAAGCCGTAGGACCAAAGGTAAGCGTCGTTATGGGTAAGCCCCATGCGCGCAGAAATCCCTTTCTTGTCGTAAGTCACGTCCAAATTCCAGTTGTTGGGCGCCTGCCGAATTAACGATGGGTGGTCGGTGCGACCGAAGCCCTGGGGGAAGGCGGCGCGCGATGCTGTATAGCTGTAATTTGCTCTTACGCCCATTCCGTTCAAGAGGCCAGGGAGAAACCTGAGTTGCTGTTGCCAACTCATTTCAATTCCGCTGATGTGCGCGTGCGGACCATTGATGGGTTGATTTTGGACAAGTCCTACATAAGGCGGGGCGGTGCGGGTGGTTGTCACCGTGTAAATCGGATCCGACAGGTATTTGTAAAACCCTCCGACCTGAATCAGGCCTACCGGCTTCAAGTAGTGCTCCAGCAAAAGATCAAAATTCTGAGCATGGGTTGGCTTCAGGTCCGGGTTACCCGCGGAAACCGGTGGATTCGAGGTGGGATCATTGACCACATAAGGGACCAGGTCGTAGAAGTTAGGACGGGCGATGCCCATGCCGTAGGCCGCGCGGAGGACCGTATCCGAGTTCAATCTGAACTGCGCCTGGACACTGGGAAAAACGTTGGTGTAACTGTTTTTGGCAGGGAAGGGCGAAGTGGAGGAAAAGTCTCCGTTCGAGTCCAGAACGACTACGTTACCGAGCAACGAATCTTTGGTGGCCTCAATGCGCACTCCAGTTTGCAGCCGGAGCCTGCCGAAGCCGATCGTATTCATCACGTATCCCGCATAGATGCGTTCGCTGGCGTCAAAATCATTGGGGAATGAATTCACGGCGTTAAATCCTCCTGTGAACTCATTGGGATGGGCGTTGAAGTAGGCGAGAATCTTGTTGTAATCGGTGGTGGGGCCGAAGGTGTAGTGTCCGAAATAGTAGTCGTGGTTCACGAAGGAATTCAAAAACAAACTCATCGGGAGCGTACCTGTCGGATTGAACGATTGTTCATTAAACGACTGAGTCTTATTTGCATCCCAACCCTTGAAGCCCACTTCAAACGAGCCGTAGTGGGAACCAACGCTGTACGGCCTATTGACGGCGATGTCTCCTACCACATCGCGTTCAAAGGTTCGGTCATCCTGGAACGAAAGGCGGCTCAGCGCGTATGCAGTTGGGTCGTACAGGTTCACGCCGTTTAACACGGGGAACTGCGGAGTGAAGGGATGAGTGGTATCGACTCCAAACGCAACCGAGTTGTCACTGGACCCCGGTCCGTTAAAGGAGGCGCGTGGATAGCCCCCAGTAGCATTGGATTGCGAGAGCGCGAGTTGGTAGTTGACCAGGGTGGTCCCAATCGTGTGTCTTGCGCCTCCCTGCACGCTGACAATCTGCTGTACAGGTTTCCGGAATACGTCACTGAATCCAACGTTGCCGCAGCCTACTGGACCATTCACACTTGTGATCCCGCACGTGTTGTTGGGGTCTGCTGGATCGCTGATGAAATTATTAATGCCTGGGGAATAGATCCAGTCCTGTCCGAAATCGTGAAAGCGAGAAAACAAGCCCCGCAGATAAATCGAGGACATATCGCCGAGTTTGTAATCCAGCCCGCCGCCCACACCATAACGAGTCCGGTTGTAGAGGTATTGACGGAAGTCAGCCGTGCTCGGACCGAGGAACACGTTTCCATTGGGTAGCATATTCGCACTTGGCGCGGGTTCGATGTCGTCAATGCCGCGTGCGTTGAAATCGTAGCTGGCACCAATCATCAAGCCGAAGCGCTTCTCGGCGCCGAAGCGGTTGCCAAAAGTCCCTGCGAATTGATCAAGCCTGCGGCCGCCAGCGATCGGTGTGTAGCCTCCCATTCCTAACACGCTGAGATAAGGCTGGTCCGCCGCGCTTTTGGTCACGAGGTTGACCGATCCGCCCACTGCGTCGGCATCCTGGTTCGCGGATAGAGTCTTGCTTACCTCGATGGACTCGACTAAATCCGAAGGAATCACATCCAGCTTCACGTTCCGTACATTTTCCGGCGATGGCACGTGTATGCCGTCAATGGTCACGTTGCTGAGGCGGGGTTCCGTCCCACGAATCTGAATGTATTTGCCTTCGCCTTCATCGCGCTCCAGTGAGACACTGGGCAGCCGGCCCACGGCGTCGGCAATATTGGTGTTGGGCAAACTAGTGATGACTTCAGCCGGCAGCACCTGCACGATGTTGTCGGCGGTCCTTTCTATATTGATCGCTTCCACCTCGCCACGTTCACGCTCACCAGGTACGGTTACTACCTCGTTCTGAGTGCCGATCTGGAGAACTATGTTCACGTGTGAGATCTGTCCCGCGGCAATCTTGACGTCAGTAGAAAAGGGTGCGAAGCCTATATACGATGAGGTCAGCTTGTAGTTTCCGGGCGCCAGGTCGCGAACCGCGAACTGGCCTTGTCCGTTGGAGACGAATAATTGCGACGTAGGCGTCAGCTCTACCCTTGCGCCGGGTAGAACACCACCGCTGGCATCGGCGATAGTGCCGGTAATTGAGCCGGTTCTTTCCTGTGCATGGATTGGAATCAGTCCCAGCATCGACGTTAAGGACACAAACAGGAATAGCGAGGAGAGAAGCTTACGCATATTTCATACCTCCGACTGCGTTTCGCGTTTGAGCGAGCGTAGTGCGGAGAGATGAACGTCGTGTTACAGAGGGATTAAAAGGTTGTTAACAGGATGTTCGAGCGAATGATTAGGAAAATATCAGGCGGCTGAGCCTCGAGATGGGTCGCTGATGCCTGGCGCTTCCGGCGCCACTTGGACAATGTTGTTGCGAACCGCGTAGAGCACCACCTCGCCCACGGAATGCAGATCAAGTTTGCGCATGAGGTTGCTGCGGTGGGTTTCAGCCGTCTTCACGCTTAGACCAAGGGTAATCGCGATCTCTTTCGTACTTTTTCCCTCCGCCAGGAGCTGTACGATTTCTCGTTCGCGCGAGGTCAGGTTCGGCGTCGCAGGTTTGTTGTTGGGCGTCTGGTGCCTCGCGTTCAGGAAACCCTCCAGCACCATCTGTCCGACCTGGGAGTTGAAGTAAGGCCGGTCGTGCTGTAGTTCCTCCACGGCAATGAGTAAATCCTTAGCCGCATCGGACTTGGAGACATAAGCTCGGGCTCCGGCGGTTAGAACTTCCTGGATGGTCTGCTGCGATTCCGTAATGCTGAGGATCAGTATTCTCTGCCTGGGGTTCTGATGCAAAATCTGCCGGGTGGCTTCCAAGCCATTCAAACTGGGCATGCCAATATCTAGAATTACGATGTCAGGTTTGAGTTGAGCGACTTTCCGCACCGCTTCCCGGCCATCGCTGGCTTCGCCGCACACCTCCCATCCAGGGTGGGAGGTAATCAGAGCACAAACGCCTTTGCGGACGATTTCGTGATCATCGGCAACCAACAGTCGTAGTGCAGCCATTGATCACTCTCGCAGGAAAGGTTTTCTTCTACTTCTCTGACCGTGATCTTTGATGCAAATTTTTTGCTACACACGCTACTTTATTCATAGGGAATTTTTTTTCGGGATTATACAGTGAACACAGTATGTCTCCAGAGGAACTACCGAAAAAGCAGGGGGACGAGTTCCGACAAATTGCGCCGCCAAACCATCCACGTGTGCCCGCCTGGGGTTTCAATGTCAGTGTGTCGTACTCCCTTGGATGTGAGCCATCTCTGGAGTTTCCGGTTCAGGTCGATCAGATGGTCATCCGTACCGCAAGCAATCCAGAGCAAGCGGACTTGCTGATTGGCTTTAGAGTCGAGCACCGGAAACGCGGAATTGAAATCCTCCGCAAGTCCTCCTGAACTGAAAGCTCCGATCCAGGCAAACTTGTCCGAAGCATTCAACCCGGTCAGCAGGGACTCGGAGCCTCCCATCGACAGGCCCGCAATGGCGCGCGACTTTCGGTCCTTGGTCACAAGATACGCAGCCTCCACTTGCGGCATGACTTCGGTGAGCAGCGCCTGGCTAAATCTTTTGAAGTTCCGGTCTCTGAGCTCTGTATTGGAAAATGCTCCGAACCCGTGCAACACTATTTCCGGCGCACCATAGCCAAGTGGCATAACCATGATCATTGGCTTGGCTTTGCCTTGCGCGATCAGATTGTCCAAGATGACATTGGCGCGCCCTACCGCCGTCCACCCGCTCGCGTCATCGCTGAACCCGTGCAGTAGATAAAACACCGGGTAGCTCTGCGCCGAGCGGGGATCGTAGCCAGCGGGCGTGTAAACATAAAAATCTCGTTCATCTCCAACCACTATCGACTTATAGAAATGATGGTGGACGGCGCCATGCGGTACGCTGTTGACCTCCCATGGCAATGATGGCGGTCCAGGCACGTGTACCTGGCTTTCAGTATTAATCAGGTTCGGCTTCATCAGTGAATTGGAAGGATCGATCAGGCTCACACCATCAGCTACGAACGCGTAGCCATAGAAATCCGGCGTCAGCGGACCAGTGGTCTCACTCCAAACTCCGTGGTCATCTTTCTGCATCGGCACTGGCTTGGCGCCTTCCAGCTCAAGTTTGACCTCCTTCGCATTGGGATCTAGAAACCGGAATGTGACGGTGTGGTCGGAGTGGACCTCTGGCTCGGGTAAAATCAGCGGCGCTTGCGGTTGCGATGGTGGAGTCGATTGCGGTTGGGCCGACCCGATGGCGGCCATCAGCAAAAACAAGAAAGGAGTCCGTTTCATAGCTATCCTCACCTCAGTTGAGGTCCCCACGTTAAGGGGAGCACTGAGTAGACAACTATAATCTTTCCCAATTGTCGCGGCCGACATCAGCGGAATAGGCTGCCAAGCATCGGTTGGCCGCAGTTCGTGGGCTATGCGATACTGACACTTCACAGAATCGTCGTCTATCAAGTAAGTGATTCTGACGCCAGCAGATTAGTTGAATCAGCCGGGATGGCGGAACTGGCAGACGCAGCGGACTCAAAATCCGCCGACCTTCGGGTCTTGGGGGTTCGACTCCCCCTCCCGGCACCAGCACTTAACCCTCCGTAATTCGTAGCGTTACAAGCTCTCCTGGTCCCGCGGTGCAGACTCCGGAAAATTTCTCGCGAGACCTCAACGTGATGTAAACGTGATGTTCGAACCGCGCTTTCCGGGGAACTCACCGGCGTTTCTGGTTGAGAGGGAATTGCTGGTGAGAAATCTTTCATCGCCGCCGGTCCGCTTACGGTTCGAGTGACGACTGCTGCCTCTAATCGTTGCCTCTGTTCGTCCTGACTCTTTTCGAGCATGTTCATGGCGTCGGCAATATCTTGATTGTCTACGATGGCGTAGCGATGAAACACAGAAGTTGTCTTCCAGCCCCCTACTTCCATGGCCACCTTCTCTGAGACGCGCCCGCGGCGCATGTTGCGCGCGGCGGTTCGGCGGAGATCGTGGAAATGGAGGCCCGACAAACCGGCTTCATTGCACACCTTCTTCCAGCTTCCGCGGAAATCTCTTACCGGCTTGCCGTTCTCCCGCGTGAAAGAGTCCTCTGGAATTTAACCTTCCGACTTGCCCTGCTCTCCGGCCGCAATCGCTAGCAAAACTTCCTACAAGCCGACTTCTGGACCGCGTCACATCAACCAGCGGTCCGCCACATTGCCCCATAGCTGAAGACAAGCCGACTTATCGGGACGAATTCGCACCTGTGGGCACAATAAGCTGAACGCTCACCGATTCGGCGAGGAGCGCGTTGATGTCGGCTTCGAAGACCAATGGATCGACAACTCCAGCATGTCTGATCGCGATCCGACCCTCACGGTCGACAAGAACGGTCAGAGGCATTTCTCTCAAATGGCATGGATCAACAAGAGGCCGACGACAAGCATCACCGCGCAGGTTACGCCATGAATTGAGAACGCTCGCGACTTCGACCCGCCCGACCCCAGAATGATTGACATGTCGCCAAGAGGGATGATGGCTTCAACGAGTAGAGCTATGCCTACCGACCGCCTATCCGCGGTCAGCATCATTGTCAGCACGACAAATCCAGATACGACGTCCCGAATTCCTTTAAGACGTAGCCAGGCACGAGTGTCAGCATCGGATGCAGGCGGCTGCTTCTCTCCGTTTTGAGCGTTGGCGACAATTCAATTTGACTTGCCTGATTTGCGCGGATCTTGGTTCGGATCCACGTACTCCGTCGAAGACGGACCGAAACCGGTAATCTGAACGACAACCGGTTCATCTCCAGTTTCTGCAAAGTGATTCCGAGCAGACGGTTCGGTGTAAAAACTGCCTGGCGGCAGGGCCTTCAGCTTCGCCTCGTCAAACTTATCGCCGTACCCGATATGCCACGTGCCTGAGATCACCGTAGCCACCCTGTCATCGCGATGCGAGTGCGCAGCGATGCGCGTATGTGCTGGCACGCGAAGCATAATGGTGTAGATGCCCGCCTGATCTGGATTGCCCTTTAGAACAATGGTCTGGATTTCGCCTACGCCCGAGCTTCCAGTGCCCGGATTACCGACTTGCGGAAACTTGTACTCCGCAGGAGTTAAGCGTTCTTCGCTGGAGTCGCCGTCACTGCTCGCGACTGTATGAACAACCGCGGGGCCGTCAAGAAATTTACGAATCAGGGCCACCGTGTACTCGGGTTTCTCTTCCATCAGCCAATGTCCTGAACCTGCGACAACCTCCTCCTGGACGTTAGTCGCAACATGACGCATGATCACGGCCTGGAGGGGACCGAAGGACTTCTCTCCACCGACCGCCATCACAGGCATCGTCAGCTTGGTTTGTTCGAAGATCTTATTGTCCTTCGCATCCTGGGAGAACGCGGTGAACTGCGCGAATCCGGCTCGCATTCCACCCGGTTGCGCATACGTGGCAGCAAAGAAATTTCTGGTAGCCTCGTCTGGTTTACCCGGATCGCCCGTAAAGTCATTCCATATCCTGTCGAAGTAGATACGCTCCCTACCTGCAACTAGCCGTTCCGCATCCGGTCCATGAAAGTTAAAGTGCCAGACTCCGGGATTCTGGAGAATCTCACTCCAGGGATCAATCCCGGGAATTGGCGCGTCCATAACGACCAGCCTCTCAACCTTATCGGGGTAGATCGCGGCGTAGGCGTACGCCACCATATTGCCGATGTCGTGAGCAACAACAAATGTCTTGTCGTATCCCAACGATGTCACAACGACGCGCATATCTTTGGCCTGAGTCTTCTTGTCGTAGCCACCGTCGGGCTTGGAGGATCGCCCAATGCCGCGGAGGTCCGGCACCACTACCGTATGGTCCTTCATGAGGTCAGCAGCGAGTGGAGCCCACGAATCGCTATTCTCCGCGTACCCGTGGATGAGGAGCACCACAGGGCCGCTCCCTCCCCAACGCACAAAAATGTCTGCCCCTACGGGGCTGTGAATGGTCTTTGCTTGAAAGCTGGACGGCAATGAGGGCTGAGCTTGGCTCAAAACCGCCGCCGAGAAGAAAAGCGCTAGGGTAAGGAAACGTCGGATCATGGATATCTCCGTATTCGCTAACAATCGGTTTATTTGGGGTGGTCAGACAATCATTCCAACAGCTTTCAGGTCGCAGTCCGCTTAGCCCGTCACTCGGCCGCAATCGGGCCGAAGCCCTCAGCGAAGACAAGCTAGGCTGCTTTCAGTCCACTCGGAACCATGGGCAGTGAGCGGATCCGCACACCCGTCGCATCGAAAATGGCGTTTCCGATGGCCGGAGCTAACCCGATCATTGGGCATTCGCCGGCGCCAGCCGAAGGGATGTCCTTGCGATCGAGGAGAACGGTCTCGATCGTGGGCACATCGCTGAACCGCGGAACGCGGTAGCTCGAGAATCGACCGTTTAGGACACGTCCGTTTTCAAACTCGATGACTTCGAAAAGCGCGCCGCCCAGTCCCATGATGTTCGAGCCCTCAATCTGATTCCGCAGGTTGTCGGGGTTGACGATGGCGCCACATTCAAAAGACGAAAGCACGCGCAGCACCTTGACTTCGCCGCCTTTTCGATCGACCGCGACTTCGACGCAGGTCGCGATGTTTCCAGCCTTCTCGAATCCGCCGCCCATTCCGAAGCCATGGCCCGTAGCTCTCGCCTGTCCCCAGCCGAATTTCTTTGCGGCTGCTTCAAAGACGGCGCGCAACCGCTCGTTCTTCAGATTCTTCAGGCGGAACTCCAGAGGATCCATTTTCACCAGGTGAGCCAGTTCGTCCATGAAGGACTCACGCGCGAAGTGATTCGCCGTGGCCGCCAGGGCGCGGTACGACCCCTGTCGCAAGGGAGAACGCGTGGGATGGAATTCGATCCGCTGGTTCGCGATATCGTAATAAGTTCGGATTCCTGCCGCGCCGGAATTGTAGTTATGAAATTCCCAGGCTGCGATCGTGCCATCGCCTCGAAGACCGCCGCTGACTTCGATAACGCCTGCCGGACGGAAATACGCCCAAGTGAATTCTTCCTCGCGGGTCCACACCAGCTTGACCGGCCGCTTCGCCGCCCTCGCCAGTCGCGCCGCTTCAATCGCTGCTTCCCCGGTGTGCTTGCCTCCGTACCCTGATCCGGTATCCGGCATCAGCACGCGGACGCTTTCTACTGGAATCCGAAAGACCTCGGCCAGCTCACTCCGCACGCCGAAAGGCCGCTGTGTGCCCGTCCAGACGGTTAAATTGTCGCCCGACCATTGCGCCAAGGCAGCGCGGGGTTCGAGCGGGGCGTGAGCGATATAGGAGACTGTGTAAGTCCGTTGCAGGCGATGATCGGCCGAAGCCAGCGCTTTCTCCACCGAGCCCGCCTCATAACGGGACGCGTCCCCTGTCGGGTCCTTGCCTTCGGTCGCATTCTTCTTCAAATACTCAAACAGCTCTTGGTTCGAGGGCTGCGGTTCAGCCTTCCACTCCGCACGGATAACCTTGAGAGCACGAGAAGCAACTTCCGCGCTGGGAGCCACCACTCCGACAAAATTGCCATCGTGGACAACCGTGACGGCCGGACTTTGTTCAGCCTCGTGCGCGTCAATAGAAACAAGAGTTGCTCCAAAAGAAGTGGGCCGTAGAATCTTGCCGTGGAGCATTCCCGGCAATTTGTGGTCGGACGGATACCGATGTTTTCCTGTGACAAAATTCCGCCCGTCGACTTTAGGCAGTGATTGACCTTGAACCGTCCACTGAGCCGCCGGAACGAGAGGCTCTTCCGCAGAGATGGTTTGGGTGAGCTGTTGCCCCTTCACGAGGACTGCGTATTCGAGAGATCGTTTGGTCTCTGGATCGGTGACTCTGCCGTCAGCGGCGATCAGGCGTTTGCGATCGGTCTGCCATTCGGCTGCTGCCAAACCAATCAGCAGATCGCGAGCGGCAGCGGCGACTTTCCTCAGTTGTGGACTCATGGTGGGGGTGGTGCGACTGCCGAACGTCCCCATGTCGAACGGAGTAAGCTGCGTATCACCCATCAGCATTTGGATTCTGCTCACCGGGACATGCAGCTCTTCGGCGACGCACTGGCTGAGAGATGTCCGTATGTTCTGCCCGACCTCTACCTTGCCGGTGTAGACCGTCACTACGCCGTTTTCTCCAACATGCAGCCAAGCTCCGATTTCTTTTGGGAGCGATTCGCTCGTCCGCCTGACTGCACCCGATTCCTGGAGTGCGTGGGCGTTCTTCAGAACACCGACAATCAAAATGCCGGCGCCAAGGAATTTGAAAAATTCGCGCCGATCAACTTCGAAACGGTACGCGGGCGGCGAGTTAAGTTCATAGCGTTCGGGTTCCAACGGAATTTGGAGATCTGGCTTGCCGCTCATTGGCCGGACTCCTTCATGGAATGATTCATGGTTTTCGCCGCCCTTTGGATCGCAGCCACAATGCGTGGGTGGGTTCCGCAGCGGCATATGTTGCCCTCCATGGAATGCGAGATCTCGGCGGCGGATGGGTTGGGGTTTGAGCGCAAGAGCGAAACAGCCGTCATGATCATCCCAGACGTGCAATAGGCGCATTGCATCGCTGCCTCTTCAAGAAAGGCCTGCTGCAAGGGATGCAAATGGTCACCCTGGGCAAGGCCTTCAATGGTCGTGATTTGCTTTTGACCAACAGCGCCTACCGGGGTGATGCACGCCCGGCGGGGACTGCCATCGATCAGGACCGTACAGGCGCCGCACTGTCCTTCTCCGCACCCGTACTTGCTCCCCGTCAGATCAAGTTGATCGCGCAAGACGCTGAGCAGACTGCTGTCCGCGTCTGCATCAATGGCGCAGGGACGTCCATTCACAGTTAGCTTCGTAACCTGAGCCATGCGAAAACCTCGTTATCGGAGGGATGCTGAGGCAGAAAGAACTCTTGGGGCGACTGAGCACCCGTTGGCGCCGCTAAGCCTCGTGTCCATCAATGATATACCTGAAGAAATTCATCGGAGTGGAAGGCGACGCGGATTGATTCGCTCTGTGTGAAGAGGTTTGTAGCAATCGCGACGCCTCGGAGCAGTTCTGACGATGCTGAACGAGTAGTCGGCAACCCTTCCCTTACCGGATTATGGAAGGGTTTTCCCGTTATTCGGGAGGAACTCGTCGACTGACGGCAGCTGGGTTCCCAGCCAAGTGGCCGCCGCCAATGTGGAGCACCCACCAGCGCGGGCGTTGCCGTTGCGGAGTTATGCCAGGTGGGGGTACGATCT
>Ga0207684_10000476_pt1 | contig 51823 bp, 56 predicted proteins | sample KBSK5501metaG_FD_184342 | JGI IMG/M metagenome (GOLD analysis project Ga0207684, IMG submission 184342) | Corn, switchgrass and miscanthus rhizosphere microbial communities from Kellogg Biological Station, Michigan, USA - KBS K5-50-1 metaG... | ecosystem: Host-associated > Plants > Roots >... | reverse complement strand
ACAACTTTGGGCTGAATCTCGTCGCGCAGACCAGTGGCATCGCGCCCACCGTCATCGACGACACGGCGATTCTTGGCCTGACCCTGAGTTTGCCCTACGCGCTGATTCACACAGTGCTGGGGCTGACCTCGCTCAGTCATGGCCTGCGCGCGCGGGTCGCGACGAGTCGAGTCTCGGTGGCGACACCTGCGGCTGTCGCGTAGCGAGCGGCTACTTGGTGGCGCTCAGACAAGCGGGTGTTCATGCGCCTTGATTGACGGTGGTGAACATTCTCGCGTGATGGATTGTTGGAGGCAGTGCGGGCTAGCTCGCCAACTTGGTGGTACAGGGCATGGGCATTGTCGGCGACGTGATCGTCGGCATCGTCGGCGCCTTTATTGGCGGCTTCGTGCTCTCGCTGGTGCTGCCGGGCACGTTCGGCATCTCTGGATTTAACCTGGGCAGCCTGCTCGTCGCCTTCATCGGCGCGGTGATCCTACTCTTCGTCGTCAAGCTCTTCAGGGGCCGTCGCGCTGTTACGTAGGTCTCCCCTCCTAGAGAGACTCCGTAGAGACTCCGTACCGGGTAGCAATTGACAACACCAACAGGGGAGTTGGAACAAAGACGTCGCAGCTTCCCAGTCTTTCTCTGGTCGTCAAGTCACTGCTCTCACAGTTCCCTATTGTCTCCTCCCTTCCTCTTCTTCAGAAAGGCGTCTCGCTCAAGTATCATCGTCATAATCATCCTCATCAGCGTCTAAGGAGCATTCATCATGCGCAGTGATCCTCCTGACGAGAGAGCGACGCCCACGCCAGCCGTGGCCGTCGCTCCCCCACCCGGCGACATCCCACCACGCCACCTCACCATCTCTATCTCGCAGCGCACGCTCTGGCTCGCAGCAGGGGTCGCGCTGGTCGCGTTGGCGGTATTTCTCGTGCTGACACACGCGCTCGGCGCTGTGCTCCTGCTCTTCCTCGCCATTACCCTGAGTGAGGCGATTCGCCCGTTGGTGGCGCAGTTGGAGCGCATACGAGTGCCCCGTCCTGTCGGGGCGCTGGTCATCTATCTCGTGATTGCCATCCTTCTGGGTGGCATCGGCTGGCTGCTCTTCACTCCCCTGGCCACGCAGGCCACTGAACTCGCCAATCAGGCGCCTACGTACCTGGCGCAGGCACAGGCATGGATCAAAGACGCGCAGCAGGCGTTGCTGGCCAATGATCCCCTGAGCGAGGCGCTCAGCGCGCTCGCCGGGCAGGCGCTCGCCTCGCTGCAGTCGAGTGTTCCGACACTCCTCCAGTTCCCCTTCACGCTGGCCTCCGGCGTCTTCGGCGTCTTGCTCAGTATCGTCCTGATCGGGACGATCAGCGTTTTTTGGCTGATGAGCGCGGACAAGTTGCGCGACTTCGCGCTCGAGCTGGCCCCGGAGCGGACACGGGTTGGCAGCGCGTTGCTCTTCTCCGACCTAGGGCGCACACTCGGCGGCTGGGTGCGCGGGACACTCGTCGCGATGCTGCTCATTGGCGCCTTCACCGCGTTGGGGTTGGCGCTGCTCGGTGTCCCTTATGCGCTGCTGCTGGGCATCCTCGCCGGGCTGCTGGAGATTATTCCCTATCTCGGCCCCTGGATCAGCGGCACGATCGCCGTACTGGTGGCCCTCGTCGCGGTCGATCCGTTCAAGGCGCTGCAGGTGGTAGCCCTCTTTCTCATCGTGCAATTGGCGGAGGGCAACCTGGTGCAGCCGCTGGTGATGAGTTGGGCCGTGCGTGTCGATCCGCTGCTGGTGCTCATCGCCATCACGCTGGGAGTGCAGGTGCTGGGGCTGGTCGGCGCGCTGATCGCGGTGCCGGTGGCGGGCATGGCGCAGGTCATCACGCAGCGACTGATCGCTCCAGCGATCCGTCATGCGACGGCGGTGAGCGAGGCCACAGCCCCTCCCCTTGTGCCTGTGGACACGAGCGTGCCCGTTCCATCCAGCCAGGCGTCAGCCCTCGCCGACGCGTCAGTGGATTGAACACAGCCGGCGCGCTTGCCGCGTGTGAACAGAGAAACGAGTCGAGAGAAGATGAGACGCGTTTATACGCTCCGGCGGCTCTTCCGCGACGGCGTGCGCGGAAAGGCCGATCTCGACGAGGCGATTAGGCATGGCGACGCACCAACGCGCCGTGTCGCCATAGTCGCCGCGTTCTGGGTCAAGATCAACAACGACTGGATCTTCAACCTCTCCGGCCTGCTCGCGTACAATTTCCTCTTCGCAATGTTTCCCATCTTGATCCTCGTGCTCGCCATCACCGGCTTCGTGCTCAGCAACATTGCTCCCGGCACAGAAACTCTGGTCACCGACAACATCGTGCGGGCGCTCCCAGCAGGAATTGGCTCGGTTGTGGTCGAGAGCGTGTCGGCGCGGCTCAAGGCGAGCGCAGGCTGGCTGCTGGTCGTGGGACTCGTTACGGCGCTCTTCGCTGGCTCACGGCTCTTCATCACGCTGGAGAACTGCTTCGGCATCGTCTTCCGCCTGCGCAGCCGTGACCCCATCGGGCAAAATCGCATGGCGTTCGCGCTGCTGTTGCTCTATCTCCTGCTGCTCCCGCTGCTGCTGGGGACGTTTCTTCTGCCGGCGGGGGTCGAGCAGTTGTTCGATCCCTCCGGACGCGACGCATTGGGGACCGTGTTGGTGACAGCGGCGGGCGTGCTGATCGCGTTTTTCTCAGCGACGCTGCTCTTCGCGCTGACCTATGCGCTTGTGCCATATCGGCGACGCTTCTGGCGCTCCTTCGGCCCCAACTGGCGTGGCGCGGTGGTGGCGGCGGCGTTGCTCATGCTCTATGAGCTGCTCTTCCCCCTCTACACCAACCTCGTACTCAATCCCTCTAACTACGGGACCGTCGCGGCGTTCGCGGTGGTGATCCTGGTGTTCTTCTACTATCTCGCGTTCATCCTGCTGCTTGGCGCAGAGATCAACTCGTGGGTGGCGGGACAGCGCGAGACGGCCAGCGACCTACCGGGCGTGCTGCATGCGGTGCAGGCGCACGATTCGACACATGGCGCGGCTGGTCCCTCCGCAGGTGAGCCACAGGAAGAGATGCAACGGCATCGATAGGCCTCTCTTGCGCAGGCAGGTAGGAACTGCCTGCGCGCCGCGTAAGGCGGTTATGTGAGGCGGTAGAGAAGGGCAGCAAACAGTGAAACAAAGGCGCTCCCCTGTGCGACAAGGACCACTGACTCAGGACGTCGCGGCGCAGGCATCCTCTGACGCCCAACTACTTCCCGTGCAATCGTCGCGCCACTTTGGCGCGCTGCTCAGGGGAGTGATCTAGGACGCTTTCCCATGACAACCCCCAGACACCTTCCCCCAGCAGACGTAGGGGCGCCTGGAGAGCAACGGGAGAGCAACGGAGGAACGAGATGAGCGAATCACAGTCGTACCGCATATCCCAGGAGACGCTCGAGGAAAGGCTCGAGGAGTCGCCGCAGACAGATGGCCCACGGGCGCGTACGGCGCGTCCTCGGCGGGGGCTGGGACTGCTGGCGGGGCTTCTCGTGCTGGCGGTGGTGGGCGTGCTGGCCTATAACGCTGGCACGAGCTACTTCGCTCTCAACGGCGCGTGGTATGGGCCGCTGCGAGTGCAGGTCGGCCCTGCCACCGTCTCGGTAGAGGCCTACGTGGATCTCGCGACCTATCTCAACGGCAGCCTTTCGGGCAGCGGCAAGGTCTGCTACCACAATCCCCTCGGCGGTGGGACGACCACCGTGGACCTGACGGTGTCAGGACAGCGGAATGCCGAGAAGGTGACCCTCGCCTTCGCCGTCTCCACTGCCACCCTCGGCATACCATTGCTTAACATCAACTTGGGGCCAGAGTTGGACCTCCAGGGCCGCCTTGCAACGAGTCCGGCGAACACACCGATTGCGGGCACGCCGGTCGCTGGCCTCCTCATCAACGGTGTGGCTACGGCAGTAAATCTGAGTGGTGGCAATGGCGCCTTCCCAATCACGCTGGAGATGCGCCGTGGCGTGGCGGCGCACTTCGCCTCCGCATGCGCCGCCCTCTCGCCGCTGGGAGACCGGGGAGCCGCCGGCGGCGCGCGTGCGTGACCATTGACACGCCCAAGCTGCGCGTGGTGGACTAGAGTCGGGGGTGGAGCGCCTCACTGGTCTGAGGCTGCGCCACCGCCTAGCCACCAGACGGGGCGTCGGCGCTGGCGCAACCGAGAGGGGGAATTTGCATGAGGGGGATACTCGGATTCATCAGGCACCTGTTTGGAGCCATGCTCAAAGGGTTCTTCTACACCGGGATCGCAGCGGCGATCCTCTGCGCTGTGGTATTGTTCGTCACCGAGCCCAATCACCAGCTGACGCTGGATGTCCCGGCGGTCTTCGCGCTGGTGATCTGCGGGCTGGCCGCCATCCTGGGCGCGGCGGTGGCGCTGATCTATCATTTGAGCCATCTTGATGGCATCCATCACACCGTCCAACACTACAGCGAGACGCGCGCCGCCCAGCGCCAGCAGGCGCGCATGAAGTGAGCTAGTGGTGGCGTCATCCTGACGCTGCCTGACGCCGCCTGACGCCGCCTGACGCCGCCTGACGCCGCCTGACGCTGCGCGCAGACGGGAGATGTCCAGCGGCGATGTCCAGCGGGGCTGGGTCAAGCGAGAGTACGATCAACGAGCAGGATCGACGCGCAGGAGGTGTAGGCGGAGTGGGCGCCCCCACGTGAGGTGCGTACATAAAGCCCATCGGATGCGTACAGACGATTGTGGACTGATCCGACGCACGACCAGACAACGACCACCCGCCCGCAGAAAGGGGGCAGCGCATGCGTTTCCGCTTCCTGGCCATCATCGGCATCCTCCTGGGTCTCCTCATCCTCCTGCTCGCCACCTTCACCGCGCACACGGCCGCGCTGCAGAGCTTCCGCGACGCCGATGCGCAGGCGCGGCGGCAAGACAAGAGCGTCGCCTCCACCTCGCTGCAGCCCTGCGCCAATCCGCAGGTGCGCATTGCTGTTCCCACCCGTGTGCTGCTCGAGGGCGAAGCGGAGACGATCACCATCCGCGTCACGAACACGGACAGAGTGGAGTGCGATATTACCCTGAGTCTGGTCGCGCCCGCCTTCACGCTGCAGCCAGCGGACAACCAGCAGCTCGTTCAACTGACACCCACCACCTCGGCGGAGCTGAAGTGGAGCGTGCGGCCCACCACGACGGGGACCGCGACCCTCGCGGTGACCACAGGCAACACGAGCGAGCAGCTGGGGGTGAGCGTCATCAGCGGGAATGGCTTCGTGCCCCCCCAACACGCCACCGCCAACTACCTCGGCATTCTCTTCGGGGCGCTACTCGCCGTGGCGTCGTTGCTGTGGTGGGGTGCGCTGCAGTCGCGCGCGGCGCGGGCAGTTCCCCAGTCCGCTCCCCAGTCCGCTCCGCATTCCCCGCCGACGTCGCCGACTCCCCCGCCGACTCCACCACCACAGCCCTAGCGCAAACCCGACCACAACCCGAGCACCACCCGAGCGCAGCGGTGAACTGGAATAGCCCCACACCGCGGGCCTGCGGCCTCACCACATGACCGCCTGCCGGGCCGCTCCGCTGCGAGCGAGGCGCCGACGTTCCTGTCGTTCCCGTCCATCCGCGCCACGAGCGCGGCGATTCACTCGCTGGACCGAGCGAGACCTGCAAGGTGACAGACACTCCTGCGTCGGTGCGCCTCATCACGTCGCCCCACCGCGCACTCGACACGGGAGGAGCCGTCTGCTAGACTAGCAGCATCGAGCGGTGTCCAACGGTGGCTGGCGCACAGGAGCCTGCGGGCCGCACCGTGGCCGAGCGTGGAGGAGGGCAACACCGGCAGCTGTGCCGGGTCAGAGAGGAGCGGTTCGATGATCATCGCCGCCTTGACGGTAACGTTTAGTGACCTGGTCTTGCAGATCATCGCCGGCGCGATCGCCGCGGCCGCCACGGGCCGCGCCATGCGCGGCGGGGGCTTCGGCCTGTTCGGGGATCTGCTCTTCGGCATCCTCGGCGCGATCGCCGCCAACTTTGTCGTCAGCTATTTCGGCCTCTTCGACCTCGCTCGCTTTGGCCTGATCGGGGAGATCATCGTCGCGATCATCGGGGCGATCCTGCTGGTCGTGCTGGTGCATCTGCTCACTGGCCTGCGAGGTTCGCGCCCCGCCGCGTGACCCCCGCCCCCAGCGGCCATGAGCGACCATGAGGCCGAGCTTCCCGCACCTCGCCGCCACCCGCGCGGGCGCCGTTTCACGGGGACGAGCCAAGGGGCACTGGGGCGTCCGGATAGGCCCAGACCTCACTCACATGCTCGAGGACGGTCCACGGATCATCCAGACTGCCTTGCGTCTCGGCAGGCAAGCCGAGTGTTCGCAGCGCATCGCGACGCAAACGCTCCTCGTGGCTGGATGGCTCAAATCCGACGGTCGTCGCGGTGTATGATCCCAGGATCGGCCGCTGTCACGATAAAGTTTGGCTCAGTGGCGAGGTGGATGCGAAGGTCGGGGCCGAGTCCGCGATCGAGGCGGGATTCCTTCAGCTGGTCCGCAGCCGGCTTACCGGGACACGCCTCGGGCTCGACACAGACGCAGAGTGCGCATCGGATCGTCGGGACATCCTGGGCCTTGAGCTTCTTCGCTACGCGGGAATGCCCGCCTGTTCACTGGTCGAGGTCCAAGCAAGAATGTGTACCCGACCTCAGGCAGCACAATCGAGCGCTTCAGCGCTCGCTCTGGCGTATGAATCGGCGCGCCTTTCACCTTTGTGCGGGGAGTATCTGATATGGCTTGGGCATCCGCCACGCTATTGTCGCTCTGCAGAAGTACGTGCGGCGATAGCGATGCGCAGACTCTTGTAGGCATCGCCTGGCGTCACCTGGGGTATCCAAGCGGGATCACGGACAACACGCACGAAATCAGCCATGCGCCGTTGAATCGCCTTGCGGTATTCCTCGTCTTTGGATGGACGCGTCACCTCGGCTGAGACGATGAGTCCCGCGGCGCTCCCCTGGACACCGGGCGGCGGCACAGCTTCCTTGACGGTGAGGGGACCATCTAGGAGTCGCGAAAACTGTGGAAGCGCTTCCGGCTCCGCTTGCCCCTTCAACTCGAGGCGCGTCGGAATCCACCCGATGGAGTGCGCCGCCCCGCGCTCGAAGAGGGTGTGCAGCACGGTGGATGCCAGTGGTGTGGGGCGATCAAACGCATGGTAGTACGTCGCATGGGCGCCGCTCGCATACTGCAGGGACGCTTGGACACGATTCTCTTTCCCATCTGCCGCTGTTGAGGCAAACCCGATGACACTTTCCGCTCGACTCGACGCTAAGCGCGCGCCAAGGTCGAAGAAGTGCACGCCATGCTCAACAAAGATCCCTCCGCTTTGCTCCCTATCCCAGAACCAATGGTCGTCGTCCAAGCCCTCAACGGTCGCGCAGTTCTCCAACATGATCGAGGTGACACGCCCGAACACGTCACTCGCGGCCACACGAAGCAGCAGACCGTGCAGGTCGGTGTAGGGCATGACATAGTCCACGCCCACCCTGACGTGGTGATCCTTTGCCGCGCTTAAGAGCTCATCAGCATCATCCACCTCGGTCGCAAGCGGTTGCTCCATGAAGACATGCTTGCCCGCCTGAACGGCTTGCAATCCCTGTGCGCTATGTAGGTAGGGCGGCGTATTGATCACGACACAGTCAATGCTAGGCTCCTTCAACAATGCCTCCAGCGACGGATATCCTCGCGCACCCCATGCAGTGGCGTATTGTGCGCGCTTGACTGGGTCACGCGAGACAATGCCGACGATCTGTACGTCTGACATGGCGGCATAGGCGTCGGCGGAGCACTGGCCGAAGGTCCCCAGTCCAACGAGGCCAATGCGTAACGGCTCATTCGAGTCTGGCATGGGAGAAACGCCTTTCGTCTACACGCGTTCCTGCCGCGCTTTCGGCTCGGCGCGCGATGGCGGCCCGCCGCCTCAAACCCGCACACTGGCGCCCAGTAGCCAACATGAGTAGGGTATCAGCACACGCTCAGAAAGGCGATGAACCAGCGGTTGCCGGCTACGATCGTAGCGGAGACGTTCTAAGATGGCGAGATAGGGCGTTGGCGTCCTGGCCAATCAACGGGCATCACTGGGCTTGTCCATGGCGTAGGTGGACTCTCTTGCGAGAGATTTGCCAGCGCACACCACGGCGCCGATGCACACGTATAGGATACCTAGTGCCCCGACGATGTGGAATACGAGATTCCCGTAGCTGCTTCATACATATTCCCATATCTCGGACTTCTCTGCCGTTTTGACTGGCTCACGGTGATGGTGGAGCAAGTCAGCCGGAAGCAGAGATATTCATCAATACATGACGCAGAGGATCCGAGGACTCTGGGCACGACGACCCTACAGCGAAGCAATGCGGGGAAGTCTTGCTGGCATGCTTAACCAGGGTACGCGCTCAGGGAATAGCGATGGTGGGTCTTACGGCGAGGCAGTGCGCCGAAATTGATGCGGGCCGAATGGAAGATGGCTTCACTCCCTGGGGGCAACACCGAGAGTGAGAGGATCTTGATCGGCTTTGCCTCCAATGTCACGTCTACTCGTCTCTCATGTCAATCGTTCCCGTTCACGCACTCCCTGTCTTGGCAGGTGGACTGGCGACGAGCTTTGATTCTGGTGAGCCGTGCTGACGCCGGAAGTTTGAGAGCGTCGCCAGCGCGCCAACCGCTCCAATGTTGCTATGTTGCCTGCACGGCGGGTGAGGTGAGTATGTCTGTTGAGATTGCCATCCCAAGCGCGTTCTGGTGCCTCGGGTCTATGGCGACGAATCGTTGGTCCTGCTGGCGGTGCCGCGCACGCTCTGGTGGCTGTCGTATCCGGACCTGCACGACTGGCATAGGCGCAGTGCGATAGGTGGCGCCGACATGGCTGGCGACAAAGAACTCCCTGTTACCATTCTCGCCTCTTGGCGGACATATACACGCTGAAAGAAATGCACTCCCTCGTGGGAGTGGCGCGCCCGCCCCACGCGCACGGTCCTGATCTACGGGCATGTCCTGGATGAGAGGAGCTCACGCTCATGTGTGCGCAGAAGAATGCCGGGAGTCGAATGGCGCGTATGGCGCTAGCGGCGCTGGGGATGTGGGCGTTGCTGGCGTTGACAGCGGGCACAACCGCTGAGGCGTCTCCGGCCTGTCCAGTCTGTGACGGTCCTCCGGACAAAGTGACCATCAGTGGGCCTGGTCTCGCAGGCGCGGTTGAAGTCACCGACCAGGAGGCAGTGCGCAGCCTGGGAGTAGATGTCTTCTTCGGGTTGTCAGAACAGCGCCAAGCGATCGTAGCGCCGGTGGTCGGCGAGGGTTATGAGCTCGTCCGCTACTACAACACGGTGAATGGGAGTTTCGACCGCCTCCGCTACTACCCCAGCGCGCCGGGCCGGTCGGGCACGATCTACTATGTTGGCCCGACGAGTGGCGGTCAGGCGCTGGCGCACGCACTCGGGTTAGACGCGCGTGTGGGGCAGTGGTTCGTGGCCACGCCACAAGAAGATGCAGCCATGCGGCATACCCTGACGACATTGAACGCGGCGCCGCAGGCGAGCGCCGCCCCGGAAGCGCGCGCCCAGGCAAGGGATGTCTGGCCGCAAAACATCTGGCTCCTTGCACTCGTCCTGGGTACGCTTGGTGTCAGCAGGAGATGGCGACGCCAACACGTCCAGGCGTGAGTGGCGCCCCAGACGAAGGGGTGAGCGCAGATCAACCAGGTGATCGGGGCACACGCCTGCGCTCCTCAAACGCGGGGGCGGAGTAGGAGCGAGGAGACCGCCCGGAGATGTCATGACGCTTGCTGAGGATGCGCCAACCATGACGCGCGAGACGGCTGACGACGGCGCCCACGATGATGTGGATGATGCGCTGGCCCACGCGGCGCAGCAGCATCCGCAGGATCCAACCGCCTTTGCAGAACTCTATCGCCGCCACTTGCCTGGCGTCTATCGCTACTGCCTGGTGCGACTGGGGCATGTGCAGCAGGCGGAGGATGTGACGGCCGAGACCTTTCTGGCTGCGCTCGAGCACATTCGCAGTTATCACGGCCCTGGCCGATTCAACGCATGGCTGCTTGGAATCGCGCGCCACAAGGTCATCAACCACGTGCAGAGCCAGCGGATGAGCGTCTCGCTTGCGGAGGCTGATCAGGTCCCCTCGTCCAATCCCTCGCTCGAGCAGGTCGTGGCGGCGCGGTTGCAACTCGAGCAGGTGGCGCGCGCATTGCACGCCCTGGCGCCTGACCGCGCCGAGGCGCTGGCGCTGCGCATCTTCGGCGGGCTTGGCGTCGCCGAGGTCGGTGCAGTGATGGGCAAGAGTGAGGCTGCCATCAAGATGCTCGTGCATCGTGCCGTCAGCGATCTGCACCATCGGCTGGCCTTCAGGAGCGAACCATGAATCCCACGAATGAGGGCCACGACCAGAACACTCGGGAATCGCAGGACATGGCCGAGGAGCTGGAGGCAGCGCTGCGGGCCACAGAGGCCGGGCACGAACCGCCCGCGCCCACACGCCTCCCGCAGGCGCACGCGGACTTGGGCGCCGCGCTTGCCAACCTGGCCGAGACGACTATCCCCAGCCCCAGCTTCGCCAAGAGGCTCCAAGAGCAGTTACGGATCCACAGTGGCCCACAGTCATCATCGCAACCATCGACGCCACCGGAGGCTGCCCCAGCGCCACCAGATGCGCCACTCATGCGACTCGCTCGCCCAGCGCGGCGACGCGTCGACCAGCATCCACAGTGGCGGATCGCCGCAGCGATGGCGGTGGGGTTTCTGCTGGCGCTGCTCCTGGTTCCCATCGCGCGCGCCGGGGTGGAGGCGGCGCTGGGAGCGGTCCACATCCGGTGGGCGCCCCCAACCACAGCTCCAGGACGCCCTACGCCGACCCTGCTCCCCTCAGTGCTCGACTTAGCAGGAGAGACAACGCTCGCCGAGGCGCAGCGCAAGGCTGGCTTCGCCATTCGGCTGCCCAGCTACCCGCCGGAGCTGGGGGCGCCGCAGCATGTGTTCTTCCAGAACCTGGGGGGGCCAGCGGTCGTGCTCGTCTGGACTGATCCGCAGCAGCCGAGCCGTGTGCGCATGAGCCTCCAAGCCTTAAGCTCGGACGCCTTCGTCTGGAAGGTCCAGCCGCAGAAGGTCGAACAGACGTCGGTGCACGGCAAGCTCGCCCTGTGGCTCACCGGGCCCTATGTCTTGCAATATCGCTATGGCGCCCAGATCTCATACGACGTGCGCTATCTCGTCACCGGGCACACGTTGGTCTGGGTCGACGAGGACGGCATTACGTACCGTCTGGAGACCGACCAGCCGCTCCCCGAGGCGGTGCGCATCGCCGAATCCTTGCGCTGAACGCGTCTTCGCAGTCTGCGTCTTTGCCGTCAGAAGGAGAGATCTCCATGCGTGCGATGACTCACCGCATGCTCACTGTGGTGTTCTGCGCTGCGCTGCTCGATGGGCTTCTGGCGTGCGGCGTGCCCTTGGCGCCTCAGCGTCCGACACCCACGACGACGCCTCGCCAGATCGATACCTCATCGCTCACTGGGCGCATTGTCTTCGACAACGGCCACGACATCTACGTCATGAACGCCGACGGCACTGACGTGAGGCAGCTGACCACCGACCCAGCGCATGAATACGACCCCACATGGGCCCCAGATGGCAAGCGGATCGCTTTCCGCCATCAGGCGGGCGACGCCAGCGACATCTACGTGATCAACCCCGACGGCGCGGGGGAGACGGACCTTACCAGGGATGGCGGGCGCTATATCGATTATGCGCCTGCCTGGTCACCCGACGGAACCGCGATTGTGTGGAACTCGGATCGTGACCACCCGCAAAGCGGAATCCTGCACGGCTTCCTCATGAACCCGGATGGTTTGAACGTGAGGATGATCACGGACGCGATTTACATCGAGTATCCGGCGTGGTCGCCGGATAGCCAGCAAATCGCGTTCATGTCGCCAGTCCCCTTTGGGAGCGACAACTACGAGATCTTGACCATCCACGTGGACGGAACCAGCCTCACCCGACTCACGGACTCACCTGGCCCGGATGGCTGGCCGGCCTGGTCACCCGATGGCAAGAACATCGTCTTCACGTCCGTACGGGACGACTGCCGCTACTCTCACGCTCAAGACTGCAAGACGACAGGGGACATCGGTCCCTTCCAAACCCTGTACGCGATGAACGCCGACGGCTCAGGGCTGAGACGACTGACACACATCTTCGGACAGTTGTCTGCCTGGTCACCCGACGGAAGATACCAGGTGTTCAACTCGCCCGGTGGACTCTATGTCATGAAGCCTGACGGTTCTGAGGTGACCCGTTTACCGATCAGTGGCGTCGGCGGAGAGCTATTGTTCGCGGACTGGAGACCGTGAGGGCATACTGGATTTGGCTGTGGTGAGCGCATCCCGCCGTGCGGCCAACCGCGCATCGCCTACCGCTTTCACGCCCGCGATCAGAATCTGGTCATGGGACCTCCCAATGGCGACACGCCTAACCCGTTCGTGTGTTCCTCAATAGAGGATCGCCTGGAGCGGCGCAGGGCACTGATGTGGATGAGCAGGGCACTGGCGTGGTGAGCGAACAGCGATTGCATCAGGTGATCCGCCAACCAGGGAGCATCGCTGACCGAAGGTTCGAGATCGAGTTTCTCGACGCCGGCGTGGAGGCCCATGCCTTCACGTTTGGCTGATCCACAGCAGCCTAGCGCTCATGCTCCAACACCTGATTTACTGCTCGTCGCTGGACTCGTGACATGTGCGGCCAACCGCCTTGTATGCAGCGAACGCCTGGTGGTAGAGCGTCTCCAAGTGGGGAAACACGAACTGCCGAGACTTCACGACGTTCAGTCTTCTCGAGCGCAGTAAACGATTCGTGCAGTCGCCACTCGGCTAGCGCACGCGCACGACCTCCAGCAGCGCTCGCTGGTCGATCATCGGCTCATACTGCATGGCTCATGTGGCACCTGGTAGCGCGCTTGCGATCCTCACGAAGCACGTGCAGGCCTTGTCTCGACAGAATGCGCTCCTGATCCTCAATCCTACAATGCAGTCGTTGGCTAGGTCTCGAGTCAACTTTCTACGTCGCCGCTGCGCGGACGAGGCTGACGACCTCTTCAATCGCGGCGACGACGAGCTCGGGCTGTCCCAACAGGATCGGATGGCCGCTGCGCTCGGCCACGCGCCGCTCACTGGTGGCCGACAGCGTGGTGATCGCCACTTGCGCGTGCTGCCAGGCGCGCTCGTACTCGGCATAACGCCAAGGGATTCCGTGGGACAACACGCGCAGGGGCAGGGCCGTTGGCAGTCGCTCAGGTGGTGGCTCCTCGCTAGCGTCGGCGGCGACGGCGTGCTCGTATTCCTCGATGGTCGTCTCCACCGCCTGGGGGCGCGCGGCCACCGTCGCGTAGCGCCGCCGCTCGCTGGCGGGTATCCTGCGGAACTCAGGACCGAGCAGACTCAGCAATTGTGGGCTGAACTGCCGCACAACGCCCAGGCGAGCCAGTAGGTCGAGCCCGCGATACTGCAGCGCACGGGCGCGCATGAGGGTGGAGAACCGCTGGGCGTCCAGCGCCTGGTCGAACGCGGCATCGAAAGCATCGACGGCCACCAGGCCAGCAACCTCCGCGGGATACTGCTGGGCATAGCGCAGCGCGTAGCGCCAGCCCAACGAATAGGCGACGAGCACCAGAGGCAAGGGCACGCGGGCGTGCGAGAGCAGCGTGTGCAACTCAGCGACAATGCTTTGCGGCTTGCGCGGGCGGGGGCCTGTATCACTCCAGCCCAGGCCAGCACGGTCATAGGCGACAGTGCGGGTGAAGCGCGCAACCTGGGGCTGCACCCACATCCAATCGAGCGAGAAGCCCAATTGCCCAGACTCAAAGAGCACCGTGGGGCCACCGTCCCCGAGTGTATACAGATGCAGCCGGTGGCTATTGACGCTGACAAGGTGTCCTGGGGGCGGATAGCGTGCGAAGAGAGGGTCCATCATCACGTCCGTCCGATCCGGCGGGCTGTTCCACTCCGTCTGAGCGAGGCGCTCCAGTTGAACCCCGACCTAGCCCGCTACCTGCAAGATCGCACATCCGCACGTCCCTCACCCGCTCGCTTAGAAGTCTCCTGCGCCAAAGTCGCCGCCACCGAGATCACTGCCGAGATCATCGCCGTACTCGCCAACCCAGTCCTGCTGGCCACCCGCATCTGCAGCGCCACTCTCCCCGCCAGCCTCATCCATCGTCTGCGTGTCGGCAGTGCCTTGGTCACTGGCGTCGCCGCCGTCCTGTTGGTCGTTCGCCGCGTCGGCGCGAGCGCCATCGGCGTAGCCCTGATCGTAGGCAACGTGGTTGAACAGCGCATCAGCGACCATCGTGCCAATAAAGGCGCCTGCGATGCTGCTCAGGAGCGTGCCACCAAAGCCCCCCAACACGCCACCGCCGTACGCGGCGCCTGAGGCGCTGGGAGATCGGCCGAAGAGATTGACTAGCGTGCCGGGCTGGCGCACCTCTGCGCGTGTGGCCATGTGCGCCAAGGTGTGCGGGTCGTCGCGCAGCTCCCCGGTGCGCTCGTACTCCGGGATTGCGGCGGAGAGCTGCTCCAACGCCAGCCGTCGCTGCTCTGGAGTGAGCTTGGCGAACGCCTCCTCGTGCGCCTGCTCGATGGCGTCGGGCGGCGCGGTGCGGAGCATGTATTTGTAGCGGTCGATGGCCTGCTCGTCGGTCAGCGGTTGGTCTGGAGGTTGGCCGTCCTGAGGCTGCTTGGAGGGAGTGCGGCTGGTCTGAGGCTGTTGCCTTCGCCCGAACAATCGATCGAAGAAACCCATGGCGCGTATCCTTTCCCGGGGGACCAACGGGTCATCACTCGCCACCCTGATATCTACGTACCAGGCGCTGGCTGGGTGGCGCGCTCGCTGTCCAGCCCTGCGCTCCGCGGGCAGTCGCGCCCACATGCTTAGACAAGCGGACAGCGCTGTGTGACGGTGCATCCCCAGCGCTAGTTAGATGTGCAGGACACTAGCTGAAGGGATAGCGAACAATACCTCTCTCACTCGAGAAGAGCGTCGCTGCTTCGTAGGAGGCCATCTCATGCGCATAGATCTGCTCAGTCGCGCCACCTCATGTGCGGACGCCTTACGCAACCCAGCTTCCTCCACTGCGAGCAACCACTCTGCCATCCTGCGCTCAGCCAAGCGCACGCGCGCTATGTACAATTCATCGGTTGGAGAGTTGCGCGCGAACACTGTCTCTGCCGCCGCATCCAGGACTGCGCCTGCGACTGGATCATCGTTATGCCACGCTGGCAGAAAGGGAAGAACCTTGCCTGCCGGTGTCACAGGCAGTCCACGCTTTTGATGGAACAACGCTGTGTGCGGCGTTGCGAGATCCTGCTACCGATCTACGGGCGGTACGAAGCGCGCATACGGAGATCCCGTATTCCCCTACCCGCTCTCGTGGGCTATCCTGTGCTCAGTGGATCGGGGTGGTGGGTGTGTGACACCGTTACTCATCTCTCACCTGGGTATTCAGGTCACGAGCTTTCCGCAGGGGCGCGGATCCATCGGTAAGGACACCGATCGCTCGTGACGCCCGTTCCCGCCGTTTGCTTGCACCATTTCAGAACTCCCTCGCCAGTTGGCAGGGGAGATCTGCTATTTTTGAGGGCAACATCATGTCTACTCACGCCACAGGTAGCCCGCGCTTGTGTCGACGTTGCCAAACAAGCGCGCCAACGTCCCTTGCCCGCTGGCGGTCGGAGAGGGCCCTAGTCGCGAGCTCTGTGGCTTCCCCATTGAAGTTGACCCGGTTGAGTGGAGACCTGTAGGCTTGGAGTGAACCGCTCCAGGAAAGGATCCACGATGCCGAAGAGTCATCCAGCATATTCCGCGGAGTTTCGTGCCGAGGCGATTCGTCTGGTGCGGAGCAGCGGCAAGCCGAAGACCGCGATCGCCCAGGAGTTGGGCATCTCGCTGGAGGCGCTGCGCGCCTGGCTGCGGCAGGCCGAGCTCGATGCGGGCGAGCGCCATGGATGACTAAAACTTCGTGCAGAATGACTCACACTTCGCGCAATATTGACTAAAACTTGGCGCAAATTACCAGCGTCGATTGAATCGGTCATCGGCATCGTCATCAAAGGTGTCTTCGTCGCCATGATCATCCAGCGGCTGTTTCGCTGAGGATGGCGTGAGGATGTCCTCGCCATGCGCGCACTTGCCTGCTGTGGGTCGACCCGGCGCAGCGAAGGTCAGCCCCAGGTCTGCACGTGACGGCGCTCACAAGCGCCTCGTGCGGTCATGTCTGCCGAGGGGCGCCGAGGGCAGCCGATGGCACCATCGTGAGGGCTGTGCGCTCGTGAGCGCGGGCGTGCGCGTGCGGGTATCAGTCGGCTGCCTCGCACGGTGGCGGGACTCGCCGTGTACGCGCCCGAGAGCCAGCGCCATCACCAGACGGCGCTGGCTCTCCCTTTGCTCCGCTCGCGACGTGGGCGCGGGTCGAGGTCATCTGGAGCAGCAAAGGCGACAGCCGTCACGAGGTGCGATCCACGGCACGTGAAGCACCGCTGATGACGGCTTGGAGTCGTGTGGGAGCCACTCCAGTGGGGCCTGTCCTCAACTTGGTGCAACGTGTTCTCAACTTGGCCCAAAAATGTTCTCAACTTGGCCCAATTTTCCAACAAACACATATGGCAGGGGAGGAAGGATTCGAACTGTCAACCCTCTGCTCCGAAGCCAGCTGCGCTGGAGTCACGCTATCTGGCAAGTCGAGCGTGGGACCCGGCGAACCATTATCAGTGGACAGCACATTCTGCCCAGCGGCCCGGTGTTGTGCGCATCGTTACCAAATCCCGCTTCCGTGCCGGTCTGACAGCTCAATGTAGTTGTCTTGTTACGACGTCCCACGTCAGGGCCCAACTGCCCCACGATCCCTATGTCTAAATGGTGGTGCAACCCGTACGCGGCTGCCCTAGTCGCCTTATTTATTGTCCAAGATCACTATCTATTGGCCAACACTTGTATTTATTGTCGCGGTACATCAACGCCACCGCGCCAACCCTGACGTGTAACTTCAACAACATTCTTGTCTTGTACGCGGACCCCAATGGAACTGAACAGCCGGGCACTGGGGTCACCATTGACCCAGGGGGAGGAACCAAGCAGGTTTACTTCAAAGCAGGGCGGCTCTTTGTCGCGTTTACCTCGGTGTTCGCTGGGCCGGGGGATGGCATCGTCTGGGCCGAGGTTCAGCCGCAGCTCCAGCCGCGATCGGCCCATAACCCGCAGTGGGTCGGCTTTGCGAAAATAACACAGTCCTCCACTTGGTATTACGGCGGTGGAACGTACAACTACATGCCGACACTCATGGGGTCGGACGAGGACGACATCGCGCTCGTGTTTAACTACTCGAATGGGGTGGACACCTACCCAACCATCGCCTATACAGGGCGCAAGGTGACTGACATCCCGGGCACAATGGGACAGGGCGCCTCCGCTCCCATTGTCTCGGGCACGCACAATAATACCAGCGGGCGCTGAGGCGACTACTCAGCTTGCGCTGTACCGCTCAACTCGGTCACGCGCGGCACAATCTGGTGCGCGGGCGAGTATACCGGCAATGTTCTCAGCCCTGGCTGGAACACGCGCCTCTACGCGCTACGCGTCGAGTAGTCATGCGCTATTGACCGCTTCTGGTGAGGGGATGACGCAGCATCTCCTCACCACTGCGCGCTTCGACCGAGCGAAATCAGGAGGTGGGCTGGCTTGCGAGGAACTCCGCGATGGCGGTGGTCACAACTTGGGGCTGCTCGACGCTGGAAGTGTGCCCGGCGTGGGGAATTGTCACCAGGAGCGAGCCAGCGATGGCCTCGTGGATGCGCTGCGATTTCGCGGGCACGGTCGCTACATCCTCGTCGCCGACCAGAATCAGCGTCGGCAGCGCGACACGGTCCAACTCCTGGTAGATCGGCTTGCGCTCGATCACACCGGTCAGCGCGCGTATGATTCCCTGCTTGTCGTTGCCCGCCATGCGCGATTGCCAGAGCTTGCGGTCGGCGGCGCGCGCCGGATCGGTCATAAAGGTCTTGCCGAACATGATCGGCATGACACGTCCTGCGACTGGACGTAGCCCGACGTAGCGGGCGACCATGCCAAGCTGACGATAACGCGGGATATTCTCGGCTGGCTCGGGGTCGGCGGAGGTCTCCATCAGGATCAGCGAGCGCAGGAGTTCGGGGCGGCGCGCCGCCAGCCGCATGCCGATGAAGCCGCCCATCGAGAGGCCAGCGAAGTGGCACGGCGCGAGGTTCAGCGCCTCGATCAGCGCCGCGGCGTCTTCGTAGAGGGTGTCCATGTCATAGCCATCGCGGGTCACTTCAGTCTGGCCCTGGCCGCGGAAGTCGAAGGTGACGCAGCGGTAGCGGTCCTTCAGCGCGGCGACCTGCGCGTCGAACATGCGGCAGCTCCATAGCAGACCATGGGCGAAGACAATAGTCTGTGGGCCGGACCCCTGGTCCTCGTAGTGGATCTCGGCGCCGTTGACACGCAGCTTCGGCATGCTGGCCTCCTGTTTCTAGACGCGAGACTCCCCGATTGGTCGCCAGCATAACACACGACTATGAGGTGTGCGCTTCCCGTGTCGTCGTATCCTCCACCGTCGCATATGCTGATCGCCCAGGCGCCGCCGGCTCTTCGAGATCATTCAGCGGGCTGAACCAGGAGAAGACGCCGTGTCGCCTCGCCCCGAGGAGCTGCCACGCGCGGGTAAGCCCGATACTGTATATGGCCAGCAGCAGGTGCGCGCTAACGTAGGCGTACCCTACGTCATTACCATGCTGGAGATACTGAAACCATTGAATAATCGCAGCCCGTACACGAGCAGACCTATGGCGAGGAATCCAGCGTGACGCAGGTAAATGCGCCAGCTCAGGCGTGGTGGGAAGAGATCGCCGATGAGTCTCAATGTCGCGATGATCGAGATAACGCTCACTGTTATCGCGATGCCGCCCAGGCTATCGGCGGCGATCAATGCGGCCAGCGAGAAAAAGAAGGCGTTGATCAGCGCGGTGAAGGCGCTCGCGGCGACCGCCTGGCGCTCTGGTGGAGCGGATGGCCCTGCGTTACGCCCGGGATTGACCGAGATCGCGACGAATAGCAGGCCGACGAGCGCCGCGCCTGCTCCCGCGCTGGCGACGAAAAAGCTGGTAGTCAGGCGCGTGCATAATCCGCCTCCTTGCGCCGTCTGCGCTCCACAACGTGCCAGTCCGCAATTCTCAGGCGGAGAGCCCCTGCGGTAGAATACCAGACGGGAAACGTCTGTGATGGTGAGGATCGGTGCGCGATGGCGTTGACGCGGCATGGGGTAGATCGTCGCGCGGCCCTCCTGGAGGCGGCGCGGAAGGTCCTCGCTGAGAAAGGCGTCGAGGCGGCGCGCGTCTCGGAGATCGTGGCGCGCGCGGGCGTGGCGCAGGGAACTTTCTATCTCTATTTCACCTCCAAGTCGTCACTCGTCGTTGCGCTTGCCGATCAGGTCTACGCCGAGATTCGTGACGAGGTCTCACGGGCCATCGCCGATCATGAGCGTGTCACCGAGCAGGTGAGCGCAGGGGTGGAGGCGGCGTTTCGCGCGGTCGAGCGCAACCACGATATCTTCGCCATTGTGCATCCGCGCGCCAGGGGCGCCGAGGTTCGCCAGGAGAGCGAGCGCCTGTTCGAGCCGTACTATGAAGTGGTCGCTGCGACGATCCGCGCCGGACAGGCGCGCGGCGAGATTCCCGCCGACGTCGCGCCCGACCTCACGGCCCGGCTGGTGGTTGACCTGATTGATTCCGCCGCCTACGCCTGTTACATCCTGAACGAGGAGGCTCCAGTCGCCTCGTACCAGACCCAGGTGATTTGCTTCATCCAGCGCGGTTTGGGCGCATGGGATGATATCGAGTTGTCTTGAGTTATTGTCGCGCCCGCGGCAGCGGGCGTCCGCCGGACCCCCCTACAGCGTAACTGCATCCAGGGAAACTGGCTTACGACCGAGCAATTCTCCATTACCTCGGCGCGATTGGTAATGACTGGATATGAGGTGGCTGGACGTCATGTAGCGGCGGGGAGAGTGGGTGGTGGCTCGCTGGGAACCGACGAAGACGGGGATGGCTGGTCCAGGCCCAAGCCGCGGCGGATCTCGACATAGCGCAGAATGGCGTCACGGCTAAGGATGCCCACCAGCCGCCCGGTGTCATCCACCACCGGTAACTGGTTGACGTCGCGGCTGGTCATCAACGGGAGGACGTCGTTGAGGTTTTGTTGTGGGCGCACCGCGTGCAGCCGCTCGAGCGGTACCATCGCGTGGCCGACCGGCGTCTGCGGCCACTGCTCGCGCGGCGTCTGGCGGATATCAGCCAGGGTAACCAGCCCGACGAGTTGTTGATCGTCACTGCGCACCACCGGGATCGCACGCACGCCGTGTGGCAGGAGGTAGCCGTCCACAAGCTGCTGCAGGGAGATGTTCGCAGGGGCAGTCAGGGGCGGTGGGCTCATCAGCTGACCGACGGTGACACCCTTGAAGACCGATTCCAGCATCACCTGGCTGTTGGCGGCCTGTGCGGCTTGCAGCAGGAACCACCCAATGAAGCCGAACCAGAGCCCATTGATGAAGTTGCCGCCAAAGAACAGGAAGAGGCCCGCAACGATAAAGAGGTAGGCGATGACCTGTCCGACGAGGGTGGCCGCGCGCGTCGCCCGCCGCAGGCTGCCCGTCACTCGCCAGATGATCGCGCGCAAGACGCGGCCACCGTCCAAGGGGAAGCCCGGGATCAGGTTGAAGGCGCCGAGCAGTACATTGGTCACGCCAAGGTAGCCCAGGACCGCGGCGACGAGGGGCGCGTTGGGGCCGATGAGGTTGCCTGTGACGAGCGAGACGACGCCGATGGCGAGGCTCGTGAGGGGGCCGACGATGGCGATCTGGAACTCGACGCCGGGGGTCTGAGGCTCCTGCTGCAGGTCGGAGACGCCGCCGAAGATGAAGAGGGTGATGCTCTTGACGGGCACGCCGCGGGCGCGGGCCACGAGCGAGTGGGCCAGCTCGTGGAGGAGCACAGAGACGAAGAGCAGCAGCGCGGCGATGAAGCCAAGCGCCCAATAGATAAGCGTGGACTGTCTAGGCACGGTGGCTGGGAACCAGCTCACCGCCAGCGAGAAGGTCAGCAAGACCAGGATGACGAGCCAGCTGACGTTGATTTCGATGTCGATGCCGGCGATTCTGGCGATACGAAATGAGCCAGGCATATCCGCCTTCCTTTCCGGTCATGCTTCATACGCGCACGCCTGCGCTAGCGCAGCCTCATCACGATGTATGTCATACCACGCGCGCCGAGTGCGCCGCCGTCTCACACGTGGCGGGCAAGGATGCAACATGGACTCCGGCTCGGACGGTGGACATAGCCTCGGTCTTCAGTTTGCATAAACGCCCGTGATCCGGTAGCGCCGTCAGAGCCACGAGCCGACAGGCGAGTGGCCCCCCCAGGGTCATGACTAGAGGGAGAGTGATCATAAGGGAACGAGCTCTGGAGTTCCTAGCCGAGGGGGCCGGTAGCGAATATGATGATAACAAGCTGTCCCCAGCCGTTGGAAAATGCCTCGCCCACCGCTGGGATGAAGCGGGCGCGGCACATGACAACAGTCGAGAGTAAGTTGACATGACACCGGGAGAAGTCTACACGAGTTCCAATAGCGCATCCGCGAGGACCTCCGTCGCCGTCACATGCGCCAGATGGTCAGCGTCGATCTCGTGCCAGCGCCATGCCGGGTTGGAGCGAATGCGCTCCATCCGTGGGTTGAGCGACGCGCTATCGAGTCCTTTGGCGCACAGGATATAGGCTCGTGGAAGCGGTTCATCGGGTGGGCGTGTCAGCCTGAGGGGTTGCGTCAGCGTCTTGAACGGCTGGGCGACAAGGCGTGGCCGAAACCAGCTCCACACGTCGTCGGTCGTCTGAGATTCCACACCGGGATCACCGGGAAACACTGGTGGCGGCACACGCCAGCCATCGCCGCTCACGCGCACCGCTTCTTCGATCCCCGTCCGGTTGCCGCCGTCTAACAGTTGCAGAAACGACTCGCCAGGTTCGGGAACGTGCGCATCCAGGTAGATTAGACTCGCCAGCCGGTCGCGCGCGCGGTCCGCCGCGCCAGTGATCACGCAGCCGGCATAGCTGTGCCCGATCAGACGAACATCCGAGAGATCCTCGTAATACAGCAGATTGACGATGTCCTGAATGTGCGTCTCCAGGTCGATCGCGGGATGCGTCAGATGCGCGCGCCCACCCAAGCCAGTCAGCGTAGGCGTATAGACGTTGTGGCCGACGGTCTCCAACAAAGCCCGCACACGTCGCCAGCTCCAGCCGCCATCGAACATGCCGTGTACGATCACGATGGTCGCCATCTTGCGCCTCCGTCGTCTCAGGGTTTCGCTTGTCAGTTCCTGGCGCCAGTATACGCCCGGCGCTGGACGATCACAATACGCCTGGCGCACGCCGAAACATCGTGGTCGCCGCCGCGCTCTAACGGTTCAGCCGTGCGCAGGATTCCTAGCTTGACGTGTGAGCTGCAGGCGATCTACAATGGCGATGTATATGACTGACAGTCAGTCATATCGCCAGGCGGCGATACGTACCCCAGACGAGGGCCTGCATGAACGACATCGTTGCGACGACAGGTCGCACGCACGAAGCGCGCGTCGAGGCGGCGGCCAAGCCGCTCCTGCGCGGGTATCTGCATCTGGGCGCCGCCATTCTGGCGGTAATCGGGACTGTTGCGCTGCTGATCCTTGCCACTGGCGACTGGCCCAAGCAGGTGACGCTGGTCATCTACGGGCTGAGTTCCGTCTGGCTCTTTGGCATGAGCGCGCTCTACCACATCGGCTCGTGGGAACCACGGCGCAAGGCGCTGCTGCGGCGGCTGGATCACGCCAATATCTTCATTCTCATCGCTGGAACCTATACGCCCATCGCCTTCAACGTGATGACCGGGTGGTGGCGCATTGGCATCCTTGCGGCGGTCTGGGGCCTAGCGCTCGCCGGAATCATCGCCGCCGCGCCGCGCCTGAGCCTGCCGCGCTGGCTGATGGTCGCGCTCTATCTCGCGACGGGCTGGGTTGCGCTGGCGGCGATCCCGGAGATCGCGCACAACCTCGGCCTGGGCGCGATCCTGACGCTCGTGCTGGGCGGTGTGCTCTACACAATTGGCGCACTTGCCTACACCTTCAAGCGTCCCAATCCCTGGCCGCGCGTGTTGGGCTACCACGAGGTGTTTCACCTCTGCACCATCGCCGCCAATGCGGTCTTCTTCGCGTTCATGGTGATCTACGTCGTGCCGTTCGTGCGCCGCTAAGTCCCGATTGACAGTCCATTAGCGCATTGTTATGCTGTTGTATCTGGGGCACGCCGGGCGAAGGGCATTGCGCGTCGTGCGGTTGCTCAGAGCGATAATTTGCCGTAAAGCGCTTGTCTCCGCTTGATATCGGCGCATCAGCGTGAGAGTAGAAGTACACTGAGGGACATGCAGTGATATCCAAAGAACCGAGTGCTGTTCCGACGCCAGCGGAACGAGTCGACGAACTGTTGGGAGGCTTTCAGGCCACCCAGGCCCTTCATGTCGCCGCAAAGCTTGGCGTGTTCGCTGTACTTCGTGATGAATCGAAGACGTCAGACGAGATCGCAGTCGCTGTTGGCGCCCACGAGCCGTCGCTGCGCCGCCTCCTGCGGTTCCTCGGTACGATAGGCGCGCTTGTCGAAGATGGATATGGACGCTTCGCCGCGACACCGATGGGGGAACTCCTGCGGTCGGACCATCCAGCGTCCGCGCGCCCCTGGGCTATCCTCTATGGGTCTCCGGCCATCTGGCGGACGTACGGAGAACTCTATGAATCGGTATTGAGCGGTCAGCCCGCATTCGAGCGTGTGCATGGCGCTCCTTTTTTCGAGTATCTGGAACGCAACCAAGAGGACGCCTCAGTGTTCAACGCGGCGATGACGAGCGGCGGCAGTCCCTCGGCCATCCTGGACGCTTACGACTTTTCCGCCTTCGCCAAAATTGTCGATGTCGGCGGCGGTCAGGGCGCGCTGTTACAGGCTATTCTCGAACAGTATCCACATGCTACGGGCGTGCTCTATGATCTGCCATCCGTTATAGCGCAGGCGAGCGCCATCACTGATGTGACTGTGGCGGCTCGCCGTCAGGTTGTCGCTGGAGATATGTTTCAATCCATCCCCACAGGCTGCGATGCGTATCTCCTGAAGCGGATCATTCATGACTGGAGCGACGCCGAAGCCATTCAGATCTTGCGCAACTGCCGACAGGCGATGAGCGATCAGGGAAGAATCCTGCTTATTGAGCAGATCATCCAACCGTCGCATCAATCCAGTGCGACGACCTCAGCCGACCTCAACATGCTCGTGCTGGTATCTGGTCGCGAGCGCACGGAGAAGGAGTTCCGCGATCTTCTTGCTTCAGCAGGTCTAGAGTTGACTCGCGTCATACCAGCGGGAGGGCGCTCAGTCATCGAGGCTGTACCTACGTGACAGTGAGAAACCCATCCTGGCGGTTAAGGTCATCATCACTGCCGCAAGCTGTGCAGAGATACGCGCGAACGCAAGGTCCCCTGACCCACCCTCGCCGCGTGAAGAAGTCCAGCGCCTGGTAATGACGATGACCGGAATCCCCGGTGTATGCGCAGTGCATTGGTGACGGTGCTGGGCACAACAATGACGGTGCTCGCGCGCCCCACGCGAAATCTCTTGAGCAGAGATGGTTCAACTTGAGGCAGTTGACGCCGTGCGCTCGCCACTTCTCTCGTTTGACTACCGACTTGCGTTCGCTCTCTTCTCGTGCTACGCTAGGCGCCTGCGCCGCCCGTTTCGTCTCCAATCTCTGTGGCCCAGTTCGTCGCCTGGATGGCCGTGTCCAGCTCGTGCCGCTCCTGGGCCAGCCGCTCCAACTGCTTGCGCAACGCGCCTACGTCCACCGTCGCGACCTTGCGAATCTCTGAGCGACCATAACGGTCAATGCGCGCTGAAGCAGTCTCGGCGGCTGTCTCGATCAGGCTATACTGCGTCTGGAGCGCGTCGCGCCGGGCAAGCGCATCGGTGAGCGCCGCGCCGCCGGGAAGCGTCGTCGCCAGGTTTGCGCGATTGATGCGCGCGACGAGACGTGCAAGCTCATTCGTCAGCCGCTCGGCCTCCGCGAGCAACTCCTGCGGGTTCTCTGGCGGCGTCTCGCCCTCTTGCACGAGTACGCTCTGTCGTAACCTGTTCCGCAGTTGCTCGATGCGCTTCTGCACGTCAGCGCGGAGGACGAGCGCTTCCGCTAGCTTCATGATTCTATCCTCGCTCTAGCAAGGAACTTTATCACGTTGAATGGCGGCCATTCAAACATTCGGCGCACAGTATAGCACCATCTGGCGCTGGCCTGCCGCTTGACGCCCTCTGGCGCGCGCCTTACAATCTCAGCGGAAGTCAACAGACCGGCGCGTCGGTTTGTGAGCGCGATTGTCGAGACGGACAGGGTAAGAGCAGTATGGCCCGCGAGAGTGACGCCCAACGCGCCGGGGGGCAGATGCTCCATACGCGCGACAAGGAGGCCACGCGCCAGCGGCTGCTCGACGCCGCCGAGCAGGTCTTCGCCGAGAAGGGCTACCATGGCGCGGCGGTGGATGACATCATCCGCGCCTCGGATAGCTCGAAGGGCGGCTTCTACTTCCACTTTCCCAACAAACAGGCCATCTTCCTCGCGCTCGTGGACGCGCTCACCCCCAGGCTCGCCGCCTCCATCGACCGCGCCATCGCCGCCGAGAGCGATCCCATCGCCCAGCTCGACGCCGCGCTACGCACCGTGCTTGATCTGTTCGCGCGCCATCGCCGTCTGAGCAAGATCCTGCTGGTGGAGGCGGTTGGCCTGGGGCATGGCTTCGACGAGAAGCTGATGCGCACACGCGGCGAGTTCGCCCGCATGATCCAGGGCTACCTCGATCGGGCGGTCGCGGCGGGAGTGATCGCGCCCCAGGACACCGTGACGATCTCCTGGGCGTGGTTCGGCGCGATCAACGAGATCGTCGTGCGCTGGCTGGTGATGGGGCAGCCGGAACGGCTCGACGACGCGCTGCCGACGCTGCGGGTGATCCTACTGCGCTCCATCGGCGCGCCAGTTCCAGCAGAGCCAACCGTGCCAGGTGAGGCGCCACGATGAGCATGTCACGCTACTCCTCACCAGCCATCAACGCTGTGGTCGCCAAGCCTGACCGGCGATCCATCAGACTGGGGGTGATTGACTACCTCAACGTGGCCCCGGTCTACGATGCGTTGCGGCGAGATGCGTACCTGCTGCCAGATGTCGAACTCGTGTCGGGCGTGCCCTCCGCGATGAACGCCGCGCTGGAGGCTGGCGCGATTGATCTCTCCAACGTCTCGAGCGTGGCCTATGGCCAGCATGTGGATGAATGGCTGCTCGTCCCGGGTCTCTCCGTCGCGGCGCAGGAGCAGGTGGAGAGTGTGCTGCTCTTTTCCTGGCATGCGGACTGGCGCGCGCTGGATGGTGGGTCAGTCGCGCTCACTGGCGACTCCGCGACCTCAGTTGCGCTCGTGCGGCTGCTTGCCGAGGAACGTTACAGCGCGCATGCGCGTTATGTGACGATGGCGCCAGACCTGGACGCGATGCTCGCCGAACACGACGCAGCGCTACTCATCGGCGATGTGGCGCTCGTCGAAGGTCATAGGCGGCGCAAGATCTCTGGGCGTGGCAGGCCGCATGTCTTCGATCTGGCTACAGAGTGGCAGGTCTGGATGGGATCGCCCTTCGTCTTTGCGGTCTGGGCGGCGCGCGCCGACCGGGCGAGCGAGATCGCCGCCAGCGGTATCGTAGGGGCGCTACGCAAGTCGAAGCGGCGCGGAGTCAGCGACCTGGAGCGGATCGCGACTGAGGCGGCGGAGCGGCTTGCACTGCCAGAGGAGGTCTGCCTGCGTTACCTGCGCCTGCTGGATTATGATCTGACTGCGCGCGACCGGGAGGGGTTGCGGACCTTCCTGGAGATGGCCATTCCTGAGTTTCGCTGGCCAGCCGTGCGCTTTCTAGACGAGAGCATCGAGGAATATTCATGACCAAGACGACGTCGAAGGCGGGGCCAACTCGCCGCATAGATGTACTGGAGGCGCAGCTCGCGGCGCACCCGACACTGCCGCGCGAGGCTGTCCTGAAGGCCGACCTGCTGCGGACAGGGATACGCTTCGAGGACGATGCGCTCATCTCCGTGGCGACAGAGAACGGCGTGGCGAAGGAACATCAGCCGAAGTCCTACTTCATCTTCTCGTTCGATATGGTGCGCCAGAAAGAACTCGACGAGACGCAGAAATGGCATGCGCCGGAGGAGATCGCGCTGACCGGTGGGCCGTGGGGCCTGCGGCGCACCATAGTCTCCACGCGGCTCAATCCCGCCTCCCCCTATCGCGTCGCCCCGCGCGACAGCGCACTCTGGCTGCATGTTGATGAGACCCCGGTCGCCGAGGTCGGACTGCGCGACCTGCCGCCGTACTATCGTGAGAAGCTGGCGGATGGCCGCTCCGTCGCTGAGATCGCGCCGGTGATCGAGTGGGGCTATCTGGTCTACCTGACCGTCTTCCGCGTCTGCCAGTACTTCGGCGCGAAGGAAGAGTGCCAATTCTGCGACATCAACAACAACTACCGCCAGCAGATCCAGGAGGGACGCCCCTACACTGGCGTCAAGTCTGTCGCCGACGTGCTGGCCGCGCTGGAGCGCATCGACGCCACCGACACCTTCAGCCGCGCCTACACCCTTACCGGCGGCAGCGTGACCTCACTACTCCAGGGCAAGAACGAGGTCGAGTTCTACTCGCAGTACGTCGAGGCCATCGAGAGCAGGTTCCCTGGCCGCTGGATCAGCAAGGTCGTGACGCAGGCGTGGCCGGTCGCAGACGTCAAGCGGCTCAAGGCGGCGGGAGCGCAGATCTATCATCCCAACTATGAGGTGTGGGACCCTGAACTGTTCCCGAAGATCTGTCCCGGCAAGACGCGCTACATCGGGCGCGACGAGTGGATTCGTCGCATCGTGGACGCCGCCGAGGTCTTCGGTCCAGCGAACGTGATCCCCAATTTCGTCGGTGGGGTTGAGATGGCGCGGCCCTATGGCTACACCGAGGTCGAGGATGCGATTCGATCGACCGCCGAGGGGCTCAACTACTTCATGTCGAAGGGCATCACGCCGCGCTTCACGACCTGGTGCCCGGAGCCGATGACGCCGCTAGGCGACGCGAATCCTGATGGCGCGCCGCTGGAGTATCATCTACGCCTGCTGGAGACGTACCGCGACACGCTGCGCAGCTTCAATCTCGCGCCGCCTCCGGGCTACGGCGAGGCCGGGCCGGGCAGGGCCGTTTTCTCCGTTAGCCCGTTCATGGACGCGCTGGAGACTGCAGAAGTGATCGCCTAGTGGCGCGCCGGACCGAGGAGGCGAACATGCGCACGATGAGCGACGCCGAATACCGGGCGTTCATGACGCAGGGGACGCGCACCGCCAAGGCGGCGACCGTGAGCGCCAATGGACTGCCGCATGTGAAGCCTATATGGTTCGTGCTCGACGGCCCCGACCTGATATTCACCACGCATGAGAGCTACGTGATGACGCGCCACCTGCGCCGGCGCCCACACATCGCACTGACGATTGATGATCAGGAGCCACCCTACAGCTTCGCCATCATCGAGGGGACTGTGACGCTCACTGAGGACCTGGGCGATTTGGTGCGCTGGGCTACATTGATCGGCGGCAAATATATTGGCGCTGATCGGGCTGAAGAGTTTGGCAAGCGCAGCGGCGTCCCCGGCGAGTTGCTTGTGCGCGTCACGCTGATTAAGGTGCTTGCGCGGGCAGATATTGCGGGATATTGAAAACGACGCTGGCGAGAGCGACGACAACGAAGGAGCGAATACAGATGCCAGTCACAGAGACCTCCACAAGCGAGTTGCTCGAACGTGTCGTCGCAGGCGGCCGCCTCAGCTTCGAGGAGGGCATGTGGCTCTATCAGGCTGCTACAGACGCCGAATTGCGCGACGCGGCGGATCACCTGCGCCAGCGGCTGCGTCCCGACGGCGTCGTGACATATCTGGTGGACCGCAACATCAACTACACTAACGTCTGCATCATCGACTGCGGCTTCTGCGCCTTCTACCGCAAGCCGGCCAGCCCCGAAGGCTACCTGCTCACCAACGAGCAGATTGGCCAGAAGGTGAGGGAACTCCAGGATTGGGGTGGGACACGTATCCTCCTCCAGGGTGGCGTGCATCCCTACTTGAAGCTCGACTACTATACTGGGCTGCTGCGCTACATCAAGGAGAATTATCCGGGTATCGAATGCGATTCGTTCTCGCCGGTTGAGGTCTGGAACATCGCGCGCATCATGAAAATGCCGCTGGAAGATGTGCTGCGTGAACTGCGCCTGGCGGGGATGGATGGCCTGCCCGGCGGCGGCGCCGAGATCCTGGACAACCGCACGCGCAACAAGATCGCGCCGCACAAGGGTACATGGGAGAGCTGGATCGAGGCCGAGCGGCTGGCGCAGCGCGAGGGCATGACTACCTCGGCGACGATGGTCTTTGGCTTCGGCGAAGAACTGGAGGAGCGCATCCTGCACCTGATCCGTCTGCGCGAGTTGCAGGACGAGAGCCTGGCGTACAATGGCAATGGCTTCACCAGCTTCATCTGCTGGAGCTATCAGCCCGAAAACACGGCGATGGGCGGCGTCAAGGCCGAGGGCAGCGAATATTTACGCATGGTCGCTTTCGCGCGGCTGATGCTCGATAACTTCGCCAACATCAGCGCGTCCTGGCCGTCACAGGGACCAGAGTTGGCGCGTGCGGCGCTCCATTGCGGCGCGAACGACTTTGGCAGTACCATGATGGAGGAGAATGTCGTCAGCGCGGCGGGCGCGGATGTTGGTACCTGCATGACCGTCGAGCAGATTCGAGCGGAGATTCGCAACGCCGGATTTAGGCCCGCCAAGCGCGACAGCCGCTATCACATCCTGGAGTTGTTCGACTGATCTGAGCGCAACAAGGGGCATGCTATGGCCACGATGAGTAAGGAAACGACATCGTGGAGTGTGGAACGGCGGGCGCTGGCCACGACGCTCGCCGAGTCCTGCTCACCAGAGCTTGGGCAGGCGATTCTCATCACCGGCTCGGCCGCACGCGGCGTCGCCGACCGCTACTCATACGTGGAGACGCGCTTCCTTGTAGATGCGCTCCAGCCAATCACAGTCTACCAGAGCTGGCTGCGTTCGGTGGGGGGACTGGTCGAGCCAGAAGATGACGCCGAGCATATGAGCGGGACGAGGACGAAGAGCTGGCATGATGGTGTCTTCGTCGAGGCGCTCTGGCAGCCCTGGTCCGTGCTGGACGCCACGCTGGGCGCCATCCTGCAGGCAGAGACTAAGAGCCACTGGACGCTGGCGGAGGCCTGGCATATCGCCGACGCGCTTCCGCTGCGCGCGCATGGCCGTCTCACGACCTGGCAGGACCGTCTGAAGGAGTATCCTGACGCGCTGCGCGATCGCCTCATCGTCGAGACGGCGGCGACCTGGGCCGCGCCGGCGTGGTGGCCGACCTCGGTCGTGATGGTCTGGCCGCTGGTGGCGCGCGACGCTCGGCTGGCGCTCGTGGATCGGCTGACCGGCTATGTGGAGCGCGGCCTGCGCATCCTCTTTGCGCTGAATCGCTGCTGGGAGCCGGACTACAAGTGGCTGGAAAGCGAGAGTCGTCGCCTGACGATCAAGCCAGGGGAGCTGGTGAGCCGCGTCAACTCCGCGCTGGCGCTGGAGCATCCGCGCGAGTGTGTGCGGACGTGCCTGGCGCTACTGATCGACATTCTCACCCTTGCCGGCGAAGAGTACGACGTCTCAGTGGCGCGCGAGCGCATCAAGGAGGCGCTGGACGACAACCACCTGCCGCCCGCGCGTGGCTAGGATGCGGCCACAAGTCGCGCGAGATTGCCCGATGGGTCCCGCGCTTCGATGGAACTCTCAGTTTTCTCGTTTGGAATGGCCAACGCGGTGAGCCGTGCGGCGACCTCGCTCAGCGTCTTGTCGCCTGGAACGACGATCTCGAAGACGCGCAGGCCGGCGGCGTCGGCGGGTGGAGGCGGCGCGCCGCGACTGGTCCATGTGTTCAGGCCAATGTGGTGATGATACCCGCCCGCAGAGATAAACGCCGCGCCCATCTCCGGCGCATTGATCATCGTCTCGAATCCCAGCCCATCGACGTAGAAGCGCAGGGCCGCATTTAGGTCTGCCACCTGCAAGTGGACGTGACCCACGCGCGTGCCCGCGTCGAGTCCATTCCACGGACGCTCGTCCGCCGCGCCCTCACTCACCAGCTTATCGAGGTCCAGTGGCAGCGTGCCCAGCTGAAACTGGCCGCTGGCGTCGCGCCAAGCCTCACGTGGACGGTCACGATAGATTTCCAGCCCGTTGCCATCGGGATCGGCCAGATAGAGCGCCTCGCTGACGATGTGGTCCGAGGCGCCTTGCAGCGGAAAGCGCGACACCGCGAGGTGGTAGAGTGAGCGCGCCAGGGCGGCGCGGCTGGGCGTGAGGATGGCGACGTGGTAGAGGCCGGTCGTGCGGTGGGGCTTCGGGCGCGCGCCAGCGAGCGCGGTCAATTCCAGCACGGGCTGCGCATCCTCGCCGGCGCCGAGTCCCGCGGTCTCGCCAGCGCGCTGAAGCACACGAAAGCCAAGCGTATCACGATAGAAGGCGACCGAACGATCCAGGTCGGCGACGATGAGGCTTGCGGGGCCAAGCTTGGTCTCGGCTGGAAGCACACGGACGGTGGTATCAGGCTGACCCATGAGGTTCACTCGCTTTCGGCGCGGCTGCGCTTCATTCTGTGAAGTATTGTAGCACGAGGCGCGCTATGGGTCATGGCTTGCTGGCGCCGCGCATGCTCTACAGCGGCTGCCATAGTCGGATAGTTCCGTCGTCTTTGCCCCCACAGGTCGCCAGCGTCTTGCCATCGGGAGACCAGGTGACACCGTGTACCCAGTCCGTGTGCCCGCCCCGCGTCGCGACACGCTCGCCACCTGGCGCGCCCCACAAACACACGATCTTGTCCGCCGAGGCCGAGGCGACCAGCTCGCCACTCGGCCGCCACGCGACGCGCTCGACATACCCGGTGTGGCCGTGGCAGACGACAATTGGCTCCATTGTGAGGAAATTCCACAGCCGCACCGTAGCGCTTCCAGAAGAAGCCAGCATTGCGCCGTCAGGCGACCAGCGTACACAGTAGGCGACGCCCTGATGCCCTGTGAGTGTCGCGCCTGTCCCGGCGTCCCAGACGCGGATGGTGGCGTCGCGACCGGTCGTCCCGATCCATGAGCCGTTGGGGGACCAGTCAACGCTGGTGACCGCTGCCGTATGCCCGCGCATCGACGTGCGGCAGGAACGAGACGAGACATCCCACAGCACGAGGTATTCAACTTGCGAACGTTGGGCGCCGGGTACATCGTACTATAGCCTATGGAGCGCTCATCGAGAAGCGGCCGCCTTGCCGCCCTCGCGTGGAACGCCGTGGTCGTAAACTGGGTGACGCAAGTAGCGCTAAAGTGAGGCGAGTCATGCCGGACCGGCACATCCCGATCGTGCGGCGTAGCGAGTTGATCTGCCCCGGTAATTCGCCGAAGATGATGGCGAAAGCCGCTGTCTCCGATGCTGACCAGGTGATCTTCGACCTGGAAGATGGCTGCGCCGTCTCGCAGAAGGTCGTGGCGCGCCAACTGGTGATCGACGCGCTGCGGACGCTGGACTTTGGCGGCAAGATACGCGCCTACCGGGCCAATGGCCTGACGACGCCCTACTGTTATCGCGACATCATTGACGTCGTCGAGGCGGCGGGCGACTTCGTCGACGTCATCATCCTGCCGAAGATCGACGACGCGCCAGACGTGAACTTTTTCGACCGGCTGCTGACACAGATTGAGGCGAACATTGGCCAGGAGGTTGGGCGCATCCGCCTGGAGGCGCTGATCGAGTCGGCGAAGGGAGTACTGCATGCTGAGGCTATCGCGACCAGTACGCCGCGGCTCTCGGGGCTGATCTTCGGCCTGGTTGACTTCGCAGGCGACATCGGGGCGCAGGAGGTCGGCGCCGAGCAGTTCTTCTATTACCACTATGCCAAGGCGAAGGCCATCGTGGCGGCGCGCGCGGCAGGGCTGACAGTGGTGGATGGCGTCACGCTCGCGGTGCGCGATCTGGAGGCGTGTCGGCGCGACAGCGCGATTGCGGCGCGCATGGGCTTCGAGGGGAAATGGGCGATCCATCCCACGCAGGTACCCATCATCAACGCGGCCTTCACGCCAACGGCTGAACAAATCGCGCGCGCTCAAAGGATCATCGAAGTGTATGACCAAGCAGATGCAGCGCGAGGCGCGGGCGTCATCGTAATCGACGACGAGATGATTGACGCCGCGACGCTGCGTGTTGAGCGCAAATGGCTCGAGATCGCGCGCAAGGCTGGGCTGCTCTGACCCCAGCGTTCAGGGCCGTCTGCCATTCTGGCGACCGCCATGACTATCACTTCGCTGGCGTTGGCCGCCAGGATGGTGGCCCGCGGTTCCCGGGCGTCGCTTCCCGGCGAGCAACTCTGCTTCCTGCGCGCGCCCATGCCCACGCAGCCAGTATTGCGCTTCGGCGTGAAGGTCGCCGAGCGCCGGACTGGCGAGGATCATCATCCACATTGACGCCTCGACATCCGCCGGGACTGTGTCCGCTTGCCACTGGCCGAAGTCTAACAGGAACTGGCGCAGCGCCTCGGGATCACGCTGGCGTAGTGTCGCGTCGAGCCGGCGGCGAAATTCGGCCTTGTCTATCGCATCATCTTCGCTGGGTGGCATGTGATCACCTTCCGATCGGTCTCTGATGGCTAACGCCGCGCGTCCACTGGCGGAAGCGATGGCAGATCGAGCATCAACATTTCAAGCGTGAGTTGCGGATTCCCGTTCGCCTCAAGCGCCTCCAGCGCAGCGACCAACGCGGCCAGGAATCGCTGCGACCGCTCCACTCCCAGCGCCTGCCCCTGCCGTTCAGCCTGAGCGCGGGCGTCGCCCGCCGACGCCCGCGCGCGCGCCCCACACGCCGCGAGGACGACATCGCGCCACCAGAACAGCCATAACTCCACGACACTTCGCGCGGTCTCCACATCCGTCGCCAACATTCCCGCCGCATGCAGCCGCTCATCGCGCGACGCCCCAGTCAGCGCGACTAGCCGCGCCAGCATCTCAGAACGTGCGCGCTCAAGCTCCGGTTTCTGCGCAGCATCTATCGCCCAGCCGATGCGCCCATGCGCCAGCGCGGTCAACTGCTCAGCCCGCGCTGGCTCCACGTCCCAGCGCGCGACAAGCGCCTCGCGAATCTCGCCGGCGGTTGGCGACTGAGTTGTGACGAGCTGGCAGCGCGAGACCAAAGTTGGCAGGAGCGCCTCAAGTTCGGAGCTGGTTAGGAGCAAGACCACGCGCTCTGGTGGCTCCTCGAGCGTCTTGAGCAGCGCATTGGCCGACGCCGCCGCCATGCGCTCAACTTCCGGGATGATGAAGATACGCCACGGCCCTATGTTTGGCGCGAGGTTCGCCGCGTGGATGACGTCACGCACCAGCTCGACAGGAAGCGTTCGCTTGTCGGCGGGGCGGATGACGAGACGCACATCTGGGTGAGCGCCTGTGGCGATCTTGCGGCAGGCGTCGCAAACTCCACATGGCTCGGCGCTGTTCTTAGCGCGCCCCCGGCACTGCAAGAGGCGAGCGAACGCTAGCGCCAGGGTTGTCTTGCCGATCTGGTCAGGCCCAGTAATGAGGTACGCGTGGCTTAACTTGCCCAACAACGCCTCCCGCTCGAGGAGACGCTGCGCCATGTGAAGTCCGACGACGCCATGCATAGTCTGCCTTCTTTTTCGCGCGTTTGTCCACGTCGCGCCACCCACGCGCGCAGGAGGGTCGTTGGCATGCCTTTCCATGCGCATGATACATTTTGACATGTATCGCGGCTCTTCGTCGCCCTCCACCCCCGTACGGACACCTGTCGGCCCGTGAAAGGATCGCGCCGTGGACGAGGAATTGCAGCGGATTCCGCTGTTCCCGCTTGACGTCGTGCTGTTTCCGGGAATGACACTGCCTTTGCACGTTTTCGAGCCGCGCTACCGCGAGATGACGAAGGTGTGTCTCGATAGCGACACGCCGTTTGGCATCGTGCTTGCGCAACGCCAGGACGAGCAGGGCGAAGTTGCGCCCGCTCATGTGGGGACGCTGGCGCACATTGTTGACTATGCGCGCTTGCCTGATGGCCGCTACAATTTGCTCACCAAGGGCGCGGACCGTTTCGAGGTGGTGGAGTATATTGGCGCCGGGCCTTACCCGCAGGCGAAGGTACGCGCTCTGCGCGATATGGACGAGCCGGGTGACCTGCAGGCGCTGGCGAGCGCCGCGACGCATGCGCTGGACGGGTACCTGCGTATCGTCTTCGCGCAGGTTGGCAGCGAGGACTTCCACATTGAGATTCCCCATGATCCTGGCGAACTCTCCTACCTGATCGGTATGTGTCTCACCTGCGAGGACTGCGAGAAGCAGGAGATTCTGGAGATGCGCTCGATCGCGCAGCGTCTGGCGCGTGGCGCGGAGGTGCTCCGCACCGAGGCGGCGGCGCTCCAGTCGGAGAATACGCTTGAGGACACGAGTCCCAGCCCACGCATTGATCGCTCCCACTTGAACTGAACTTCGTGCGGTGTCTTGCGCCTGTTTGCGATGCAGACTTCCTAACAATGCGTTGGTGACACTTGCGGTTGGCGGGCCGCGGATGCTACCGTGATGCTACCGAACAGCGGGCGAAACCACTTTTTTCGGCTTGAACGGGATACCTATGTTGGACGACCATGCGCGCCGGCGGTTCTTCGGGGATCACCTCCCTTTCACGGAAGAGCAGTCAGCGACAGGGCCCGTGACGGTGATAAGCGCGCGTGACCTCGAGGTGCGCTGGGGACATGATGTGCAGTTGAGCCTGCACGCGCGCGAGCGGCCAGATACGGCGGTAATGGGTGGCTCGCTCTTTGAGCTGGTGGACCCCGCGCGCAGGAAGCGCTGGATCAACGGATGTGGACTGGATAGGGACCCCGATGAGCCGGAAGGGTTCACTGATGTCCATGGCTCGGGCCTTCAGTTCGAGCGCGCCTTCCCCCTGGCTGTGCAGCCACTGGTGGTGGAGTGCGCGCTGCGCCTCTACGAGAGTCAGTCGTTTGTTCGCCTCACTACACGCCTCCGCCACCTCGGCGCCGAGCCTATCCACCTGTCGCGGGCTTTCCCATATGTGACTGGAGCGTGGTGGGAAGCCGACTCATTTCGTATCGGCGGGCGCCAGGAAAATTTGAGCGTCTATAAGCAGGGCTGGCAATCGTGGAGCTACGCTGGCGGCCTTCCACCCGGCGCGCGCGATCCCCGCCCAAAGTTGCAGACGCTTACTGCCTGGCACAACCCCGGCGGCCAGGCGCCACGCGCCCCCTTCGGCGGCGTCGCTGATGTCGTCAGCGACGAGGTCGCGCTGGTTGGCTATCCTGATGATGAGACAGCGTTTCTCGTAGGTTTTCTGAACGCCGACGAGTGGCTGGGCCAGATCCTGGTTGACCGGCGTAGTGGCGCGCTGGCGGCGACGGTCTTGCTTGATGGCGTGGCGATCTCCCCAGGCGCTGTCCTGACGCTGCCTCCACTCCTGCTGGCGCTTGGACCGCAGCGTGACCTGCTCACCGAGTACGCCGAGGCGGTCGGACGGGAGCAACACGCGCGGCGTCCCACACATACTCCCACTGGCTGGTGCAGTTGGTATTACTACTTCTCCAAGCCGTCAGAGGCCGCCGTCGAGGTAAATCTTGCGGCGCTCCAACAGGTCCGCGAAGCCGCTCCACTGGACATTGTGCAGATCGACGACGGCTACCAGACGGCGGTGGGCGACTGGACCAGCCTCAATGAGCGCTTCCCTCACGGCATGGCGTATCTCGCGGAGCGCATCCGCGAAGCGGGCTACCGACCAGGACTGTGGCTCGCGCCGTTCACTGTCGCCGCTAATAGCCGTCTCGCACAGGAGCATCCTGACTGGCTCACGCATGATCATGCTGGCAACCCGGTCTTCGCTGGCAGGAACTGGAACACACGGCTCTATGGGCTCGATACCTCGCATCCAGGCGCGCAGGAGTGGCTACACGCGCTCTTCACGACCATCACTCGCGACTGGGGGTTCGATTACCTCAAGTTGGATTTCCTGGCGAGCGGCGCAGTGAAAGGTTATCGCTTTGATCTGGAGGCGACGCGGGCGCGGGCGCTGCGTGACGGACTGGCCCAGATCCGCGGGACAGTTGGCGCCGACGTCTTCCTCTTGGGCTGCGGCTGCCCATTGCTTGGGGCGGTGGGGTTAGTAGACGCGATGCGTATCGGTCCAGACACGGCGCCGCGCTGGCGACCACATTACCGGGGTTTGCTTGTGCCTGGTCCAGATGGCGAGGTCTTGCCGACGTTGGCGGGCGCCATTCGCAATACACTGGAGCGGGCGTGGATGAGTCCGGCTCTTTGGGTGAACGATCCGGACTGCCTTCTCCTGCGCGATCATGAAACCTATCTGAGCGTGGATGAGATTCGCGCGTTCGCCACTGCGGTCGGGCTGACAGGCGGGATGGCGCTGGTCTCCGATCGCATGGATCGCCTCACTCCAGAGCGGCTAGATATTCTGGCGCGGCTCCTGCCGCCAATGCCTGAGCGCGCCCAGCCGCTGAGCTACTTGTCGCCGGGTATCCCCGCCATCGTGACTACAGCGATCACGCGCTCGTGGGGGTCGTGGCTGCTGGCCGGCGTCTTCAACGCGTATGGACGCAACCACGCTCGGTCACTGACCTGGACAACCCTGAGTCTGCCAGATGGCGCATATCATGCCGTCGAGTTCTGGTCTGGCGCCTATCTTGGTCAGTCGGAAAGCGGCGTTGATCTTACGCTGCCACGTCACGGCGCCGCCGCGCTGGCGATTCACCGCGTGTCGCAGGAGCCGCAATTGATCGGCTCAACCTTCCACATTGGACAGGGCGCCGTCGAACTGGCCGACGTCAACTATGACCCTGCCGCCCAGACGCTGCGCTGGTGGGCGCGCCTCGGTCGTCGCGCGGAGGGCTCCTTCACGATCTGTTTGCCAGCGCAGACGCGAGTTCGCGACTTGACAAGCGACGCGAGCTCGGCTGGATGGGCCACTGGCGCGCGCGGTGAGATCGTCGTAAACGCGGAAATTCGCGGCGCGGCCGAATTTGCGCTGGAGGTGGAGTATGGCGACTGATCCTTCCATGCGCGCTGCGCCCCCTGAGCGCCGTCCCCCCATCATCGTTGGGGTCTCCGGCTCCAGTGGCGTGGCTCTCGCCTGCCGCACCGTTGAGATCCTCGGCGAGCTGGCGATCCCGCTGCACATCACCTATACACCCGCGTGCCGCCAGGTCTGGCCCGATGAGGTTGGGCGACTTATCCAGGACGATCTGGAAACCTGGAAGCGGCGTTATGGCGCGCATGTCTATAATCCTGATGATTTCCGCGCTCCGATGTCGAGTGGCAGCTTCCTCACGGCTGGGATGATCGTGACACCCTGCTCGATGCGCACTGTCTCCGCCATCGCGCATGGCGCATCCTCGAACCTGCTGGAGCGCGCCGCCGACGTGATCCTCAAGGAGCGGCGCCCGCTCGTGCTCGTTCCCCGCGAGACACCACTCTCGGCGATCCACCTGGAGAATCTGCTGACGCTGGCGCGGCTGGGCGCGCATATCGCGCCGCCAATGCCACAGTTCTATCTGCGGCCACAGACCGCCGACGAGATCGTGGACCTGATGGCGCGGCGAGCGCTGGACGCGCTTGGGATTCATGAGGCGCTGCCCGCGGAGAGCCGCTGGCGCGCGAACGATGAATAATGCGGGGACAGGAATGAAAAGAGGCCGTGGATGATTGTCTCGCTGTCTCATGTCACCGTTCCTGCCGAGGCGACCGAGCGCTTCGAGCAGAGCTGGACGCGGCGCGCAGGTCAGGTTGACGCCATGCCTGGCTTTCGTGGGCTGGAAGCGCTGAAGGATGGCGCGACGCCTGGACGCTATATCGTGCTGACGCGCTGGGAAACCAAAGCCGATTACGATGGCTGGGCGCAGAGCCAAGTCTTCGCGCAGGCCCATGGCCGCGCCGCCGAGACGAGCGCAGATCCAGGCGGCGTGGAGTTTTTCGAGGTCTTGCCGTCCTAGCGCCGCACGAGTCAAGGTCGCGCCGATCAGTGAGGAGGCGTACGCATGACCGTCCAGGGGTTGCACCACATCACGCTCGTCTGCGCCGACGCTCAGCGCACCGTTGACTTCTACACGCAGATCCTGGGCTTGCGTCTCGTCAAGCAGACCGTCAATTTCGACGATCCTGGTAGCTATCATCTCTACTTTGGCGACACCATCGGCCACCCCGGCACGGCGGTCACGTTCTTCGAATGGCCCGGCGCCGCGCGTGGCGCGCCGGGCATCGGCGGCACGCACCACTTCGCGCTGATCGTAGCTGATCGAATGGGGCTGCTGAAATGGAAGCGGCGGCTCGCCGATCACGACCTCGCCGTTGAGGGTCCGCTGGATCGCCACTACTTCGAGTCGATCTACTTCAACGATCCCGATGGGACGATCCTGGAGATCGCGACGCTTGGCCCTGGGTGGACCGTCGATGAAGCCCCCGACGCCATTGGAGAGTCGTTTCGTGCGCCGCCGGAAGAGATGGTGGTACGCAATCGCGACGAGGCGCGTATCGCCGCGGAGACCTGGCCAGAACCGGTCCCAACGATTACTCGCGATATGGCGCTGAGCCGTGGCATGCACCACATTACCGCGATTGGGTCAAACATCGAGCGCACACACGCTTTCTTGCACGGGTTGCTCGGCCTGCGGCGCGTCAAGATGACGAACAACTTCGATGACCCCACCTCGGCGCACTGGTACTGGGGCGTTGGCGACGGCGCGCCGGGCACACTCATCACCTACTTCGAACGCGATCCGGCCAGAGAGCCACGCCGGCGTTTCGGCGCTGGACAGACGCATCACTATGCCCTGGCTGTGCCTGACGAGGCGACTCAGCTGCAATGGCGCGAGCGACTGGTCACTGCTGGTCTGCGTGTCACTCCAGTGCTGGACCGCGTCTACTTCAAGAGCATCTATATGCAGGACCCCGATGGGCATATCGTCGAGCTGGCGACGGTGGGACCAGGCTTCCTGACAGACGAATCTGAGGCCGAGCTTGGGGGCTCGCTACAACTGCCGCCGTGGCTTGAAAGCGCTCGCGAGGAGATCGCCGCTGGACTGACGCCGTTACGTGTCCCTGACTGGCGGCCAGCAGAGTAGCTGACGGCTTTTCACGAGGCTATCGTGAGGTTCTCTTGAGGGAGTGTGGCATGGCTGACTTTCCGCCAGATCATCCAGCCCTGCTGGATCTTGCGCCCTATCGCATCGGCGATCTGAGCGAGACGCTCACGCCCGCCCTGGCAATCTATCCCCGGCTGGTTGACCACAACATCGAGACGACGCTGCGCCTGCTCGGTGGCGACCCGCCGCGCTGGCGACCACACATCAAGACCGCCAAACTCTCGGCGATCCATAGGCGTCTGATCGCGTATGGCGTGACCCGGCTGAAGTGCGCGACGACCCTGGAGTTGCTCACGGCCTGCGAGGATGGCGCAACCGATGTGCTGCTCTCCTTTCCCGTCATGGGAGCGAGCGCCCGGCGCGTGCGCGAGATCGCCGAGCTGTATCCTGGCGTGCGTGTCTCGTCGCTGATCGAGACCGCCGACCACCTCGAGCCGTGGCGCGGCGGGCGTGTCGGCGTCTTCATCGATGTGAATCCGGGCATGGATCGCACCGGCGTACGGCAGGAAGATGAAGCGGGAATTCTGGCGCTGGCGCGCGCGGCGCTGGACGTGGGACTTGAGTTCCGAGGGCTGCACTACTACGATGGTCATCTCGGCGCAGCAGACCTGGCCGAACGTGAACGCGTGGCGCATCGAGGCTATGACCGGCTGCTGGAACTGGTCGCGGCGTTGGAGCGCTCTAAGCTGCCTGTAGAGGAAATCGTGACGGCCGGGACCCCGGCGTTTCCCTGCACGCTCACCTACAAGCCCTTCACCGAGGGATCGGTCCAGCATAGCGCCTCGCCGGGAACGGTCGTCTATACCGACGCGACTACTCTTACCCAACTGCCACGCGAGTTTGGCTATCTGCCCGCAGCGCTGGTCCTGGCGACGGTGGTGAGTCGTCCTACAGCGCGCCGTATCACCGCAGACGCCGGGCACAAGGCGATCTCCGCCGATGCAGGCGACCCAACGTGCGTGGTGGTAGGGCGTCCTGAACTGCGCGGGGCGCATGCCAGCGAGGAGCATCTACCCATTGATGTGCGCGACGGGTTCTCACTGCCGGCGCTTGGCGAGACGCTTTATCTTCTCCCACGCCACGTCTGTCCGACCGTCAACAACTTCGATTTCGCGCTGATGGTTGGGGATGGGCGTGTCCTCTCCGTCGAACCAGTCACGGCGCGAGGCCATGCGGGTCCACTCCTTCCCAAGCCGAAAGAAGAGTCATCGCTGAAAGGACACACAGCATGAGCGCGACGGCGACCTTGCCGCACTGGGACATGACGCCTATCTTTCCAGGTCTTGAGTCGCCTGCGTTCGATCAGGCGTTCTCTGGCGTTGTTCGGCAGATCGACGAACTAGGCGCGTACTTCGCTACGGAGCATATTGGCGGAGACGTTGACACACAGGAAGCGACGCCTGCCAACGAGCAGACGGTTCGCACACTTAAACAGACGCTGGAGCGGCTCAACACGACTGTCCAGGCGTACCGGACGCTGAGCGCGTACATCTCAGCCTTCGTGACCACCAACACACGCGACACGGTAGCCCAGGCGCGCTACAGCGAGTTGCAGCGACAGAGCGCGCGGCTCACCCAATTGACCACGCGCTTCACCGCCTGGGTCGGCTCGCTCGATGTCGAGGCGCTGATCGCGCTGTCGGAAGTGGCGCGCGAACATGCCTTCGCGCTCCGCAAGGCGAAGACTAGCGCGACGCATCTCATGTCGCCCGCCGAAGAGGCGCTCCTGGCGGAGCTGAATCTCACCGGTGGAGCGGCGTGGGGTAAGCTGCACGGCAACGTCACCTCGCAAATCAGCGTCCCCGTCGAGATAGACGGCGAGGAGCGAGAGACGCCAATGAGCGTCGTGCGCACGCTCGCCTTTGAGGCGGATCGCGCCACGCGCCGATGGGCCTACGAGGCTGAGCTGGCTGGCTGGGAGCGTGTCTCCGTTCCGCTGGCCGCTGCGCTCAACAGTATCAAGGGTCAGGTCAACGTGGTGACGGCGCGGCGTGATTGGGCGACCCCGCTGGACGCGGCGCTCTTCGACGCGCACATTGATCGGCCCACGCTCGACGCCATGCTCGGCGCGGCGCAGGAGTATTTTCCGGTATTTCGCCGCTATCTCAAGGCGAAGGCTCAGGCGCTGGGTCTGCCAGTTCTGGCATGGTACGATCTTTTCGCGCCCATGGCGGAGGGGAACAGGGAGTGGCGCTACGAGGAGGCGCGTCAATTCATCGCTGAGCAATTCGGGACGTTCACGCCGCGGCTGAGCGAGTTTGCGACCCGCGCCTTCCGCGAGAACTGGATCGACGCCGAGCCGCGTCCCGGTAAGCAGGACGGCGCCTATTGCATGTGGGTGCAGAAAGACGAGTCGCGTGTCTTCGCCAACTATAAGCCAGCCTTCGGCGGGATGAGCACACTCGCGCACGAACTGGGCCACGGCTACCACAACATGCTGCTGTTATGGCTGATACTCCACTAATTCGCGTCCCGTTCACTTTCACGCACGCGGCGTAGGAGGTCAAGCGCATCGTGACGGCGATGGATGAATCGTAGAATCCCAATATTAGTGCATTCATCGCCAGATAAGCGCCACCCGCGATTGTGACAATATTTTAGTGAATAGCCGCGTTTCCCCGATAGTACCGGTGGGTCATACGCTGGCGCATGGTGCTGGCCTGTGGTATAGTCAAGGGAGAAACCTGAAACGTGAGCGGAGGTGACGAAACATGAAAACACCTGTGGCCGAGTGGCCAGCGGTTCGTGACGTGGTGCGCGAGCTTGATCTGAGCCAAGTATATATCAACCGGCTTGTCCGGCAGGGAAGGCTGCGCGCTGTGCGTACGCGGCTTGGCTGGCTGGTTGACCCTGAGAGCGTCAAGACATATGCGCGACAGCGTGCGGAGCGTCGCGCGAATATTGGGAGGGTAGCCTGATGCTCGCGGCGCGACCAATACGGATGCGAGACCCAGGTAACGCCGGCGACGTGGCATGGCAGCTCCTCTGCGGTCACATGCGCTGTAGCGGGGAGTTAGCGATACTTGGTTGGTTTAGGTTTCGTGGTCGAGGTCGCTTTTGCGGCTACGCTGTGGCGATCCATTCAGGCTTTAAAGAGAGCCAGCCGAATGTCTGGGAGATGGGTGGACACGCTCAAAAATCGTGCCGTCGTCTGCCCCGGCGGCTGCGACACAGCGCAACATTCTTGGACAAACGAAGGCGTCTCTTGTCCATGGCGCACTGCATCATAGTGCACACTAGCATTGCTCCCCAGCGTTCATATCTACGCGTTACCTGCCCTGACTGTTCTTCGCAGTCAGTCATTCGCTTGGATCGCATCATCCAGGAGGTGCAGTTGCCTGAATACACACCTGCAGACTATGCGCTCGCTATGAGCTGAATCACAACCTAGAGACCGTACCCACCGAGATAGTATGCTCGTGGATCCTCCGGCAGAGCCAGCGCTTGTCTCCCATCCTACGGGACGCGGTAGCTGGACACAGACAATTAAGGCGTAGGCCGCCTTAATCGGAGGAACCCGTGTCCACATCCCGCAGTTTGAATTGCAGACGTACCACCAAACGCCCCCCAGTACGGCCCCCTATACGGCCCCCGATCCGTATAGCCCAATTTGTGCCTGAAAGCGCCCCGATTGACCTCACCCGTTTGGCGCTTTGGGAACGCCTCTGGGATCTCCTCCTGGCGCCACCCGCACCCCGCGACGCCATCGCGACGCCACTCGCCATTCCGCAGACTTATCTACCATCGGTGTCACCCAAGAATCTCGCGATCGGGGGTGGCGGGCATGTCTAGAGAAAAAACAGGCCGCCCCCTCTGCGCTCGTCACCAGCGAGCGCGCAGGACAGCGGCCAAAGACGACAGCGGCAACACAGTCAATATAGCACGAGTCGACGCGCTCGTAGATCGCGCCGCCATCCTCGCCGATGATTTGGCTACGCGCGCCGCGCGCACATGCCTCGCGCAAGACGCCCGCGCCGCGGTCCACCTCTCTATGTGCGCCCACCATGCCTGGCGCGCCGCTGAAGCGCTGGCCGAGGCGGTGACGCCATGATGAGCTCACCATCACGCGCGGCCATCTGGGAGAAGTTGGAGGCGCTCGACAACTACCGCGAGATCGGACCGGGGCGCGCGAAGGCGTCATGCCCTGGTCCGACGCACAAGCACGGCGACCGCACCCCCAGCTTGAGCATCGGAACGAAAGACGACGGCAAGGTCGTCGTCTTCTGCCACGTCGGATGCGACTACGAAGACATCATGGCGGCGCTGGAAGCCACCTGGCACGACCAGTGGCCGGATGGAATGCCGCCAGGAGAAAAGCGCTACCAGATCAAGGATCGCAAGGGCGTCACGCAAGATACCCATAGGCGGTTCTATGATCGTGAGAGCGGCAAGAAGACAATGCCCTGGATCAAGGGCACACCAAGGGACACACTGCCACTCTATGGCTCTGAGAAGCTCAAGGACCTGCCGAGCGGTAGCCGGGTGTATCTCACAGAGGGCGAGTCCGCCTGTGAGGCGCTCTGGAGGCGTGGGCTGGCCGCCGTGGGGACTGTCACCGGCGAGAGCGGACTCCCATGTGACTCCAGCTTAGGCGTCCTTCGGAAGTATCACACCGTGAAGTGGCCCGATAATGACGACGGCGGGCGCGAGCATATGGAGAAGATCGGCGAGCGTCTGACAGCACAACGCTGTGAGCACAGCTTACTCAACTGGCCGGACGCGCCGCCGAAGGGTGACGTTGACGACTATTTTGCATTCGGCGGTACCGTGGAGGGGCTAGAAAAACTTCTCTGCGACTCTGCGAATTGCGAAGAAAGCGAAGAAAGCCCCCAAAACGGAGATAATTCGCATAATTCGCAATTCGCAGAGTCGCACGAACGCGCGAGAGAGGACCAAGACACACCACCCGCGCCCAAGCGAACGCCACCAGCGGCGATGGATGAAGCTGCCTATTTCGGTCTCGCAGGCGAGATTGTGCGCGCCGTCTTACCGCATACCGAAGCTGACCCGGCGGGCATCCTTGTCCAGCTGCTCACGCTGTTTGGCGCCTGTGCAGGGCGCTCTACCTACTTCCAGGTCAGCGGGACGCGCCATTATCCGAACCTCTACGTAAACCTCGTCGGCGACACGTCTGTAGGGCGCAAGGGCATGGCCTGGGGCGTGGCGCACTACGTGTTCATGCAGGTGCGCGGAATGGACGCCTGGCTTCCTCCGCACATCCTGGGCGGCTTGTCGTCGGGAGAGGGAGTGATTCACGCCCTCAGCGACTATCACGACGATGAGGGTGAGGGCGGCAAGAAACGCCCGCCAGCCCTCCCCACACAGACAGATAAGCGCGCCATCGTCTACGAGAGCGAGTTCTCGTCCGTCCTGAAAATGCCGTCACGCGATGGCAACACGCTCTCGGAGATCTTGCGGCTTGGTTGGGATGGGCGAGACCTGCAAACGCTTACCAAGGGTGCGCCAGAACGCGCGACCGGCCCGCATATCGCCGTCATTGGCAATATCACTCCGAAGGATCTAGCGCGCTACCTCAGCGAGACCGACCGCGCCAACGGACTGGGAAACCGTTTCTTGTGGATATACGTGCGGCGATCGAAGCTCCTGCCGGACGGGGGTGACCTGACGGCGGAGTTGCTTCAGCCATTCGCCGACAAGCTGAAGCGCGCGCTGGACTTCGCGCAAGGGCGCATCAACCACGTGATGACTCGCGACTCAGAGGCAGGCAAGCTCTGGCACGCAGAGTACGCTCGGCTCGCCGATGGATATCCGGATTCGATGTTCGGGGCGATGACAGCCCGCGCCGTTGCGCAGGTGATGAGGATGGCGTGTATCTACGCGCTGCTCGATCAATCGCAAGTCATTTGCGTCGAGCATCTGAAAGCGGCGCTGGCGGTGTGGACCTACGCCGAGGATTCGGTTCGATTCATCTTTGGCGACGCGCTGGGCGATCCAGTGGCCGATACGATATTGCGGGCGTTGCGGACCCGACCGCAGGGGATAACTCGTACCGAGATGATTGCCGAGCTATTCAGCCGACACATCAAGGCGGATGTCCTGAGTCGAGCGCTCGACCTGCTCCGTGAGCGCCAGCTCGCCCGATGCGAGGTGCGCAACGATACCGGAGGGCGCGCTGAGGAACGCTGGTTCGCCACCATGGCGTCAGACGATGCGAATACGCGAAGCGCGAAGAATGCGAAGAAAGAGGCGGCCTAATGCACCTCCACGACATGGAATGCCTCCTCGCCGAGCAAGGGTATCTTTACAACGAGCCAATTCGCTGAGAAACGAGGCTGAAAATGCAAGAAAAGTGCTCCGTTTGTGGCCTTGGGGCGCGTGCCACCCTCGAGCAGCAGCTCCTCAAGGGCGCCTCTATTCGCTCCCTCGCACGCCACTATCACATCTCTCGGGACACCATAGCGCGACACAAGTCCACCCATATGCAGCTGGCCCCGACGGTGGCCCTGGCGTCACCCGCCACAACGCCCTCACCTGCGGCTAGGCCTGTGCCCGAGCCGGTGCGCACTGTCCCAAATGACCCCCGTGTTTGTGTTCACTGCTTCCGGGATACCCCGTGGTACATCAACTATCGGGGCATGCTGGAACACTCTTGCGGCCATGAGTGGCGCGCACCAACGCCATGACCTGCTCACTCACTACGCCCTGGTGCGGACCACCATCCCCGGTCAGTCCTAGACGTGTGGCTCCCAAAGGCCACCACATCACCCAAAGCGCACCGAATTGAATGCTTGCCTTTTGACTGATTGGCTGCTACACGTGAAGGAGAGGATGCGATGGCGACGATGAAGCGCAAGGTCAACCACACCAAGCGCAAGACGGTGGACACGGCGGCGCGGATGCGGGCGGTGCGCTGCCTAGAACTCAAGGCGCAAGGGTGGACAGAGGCCGAGATCGCCCTCGAGGTGGGCTACGCCAGCAGCAGTGGCGTCCATGCGGCGCTAGCGCGTGAGCTCGAACGGCATACCGAACTGTTGACCCACCACCACCGCCGGCTCATGTCGCACCAGTACGAGATGCAGCTCAAGCGGTTGAACGAGTACGCCGACAAGGCGAAGGACTACGAGGAATATCTGTGGATCTCGGATCGGATCGCAGCGCGGGTCGCCGACCTGGGCAAACTCTGGGGGCTCAACCTGACAAAGGACGAACAGGCTGCGGCGCAGCCATATGTCAAGCACATCATTGTGGAGGATGGCGGGCTGCCGCTGCAGTTGGGACCTGGCGCGATCGTCGAGGAATAAGCCCTAGATTTTAGCGTGCTGAAACATCGGCATTCTTTGCTGCAGCCAGGATCCAGCGCGCGAGGCGTGCGCGCTGTGTCAGGGTAGAGTCTATAGCCACGGCGGCGACGCGTCATTCGGACGCGCGAGCGCAGATATTCTCACGCCTCAGAGCGATTATCCTGACGTCACCATAGGGTGTACCCTATGCTGACAACAGGCCTGGAGGCAAGTCGGTGTTACAACAGGCAGTCTGTTACCCCCTGCGGCGTCGCTCACGTGTCAGAAGCCAACACGTGGTTACGCTGTATGGCGACCGGCGCTAGTTCCTCCTGATACGCCTAGATCTTTGCGCGCAAGCCGAGCTCGACGCTGTTGGTCTCGACGCCGGCGAGCCAGTGCGCTGCCTTGTCCACAGGCAGACAGTTCATGCGCTGGACCTGCCACGCGGTCGTGGGCGCGCCATATTCTCGCGGCGCATCCTGCCTGCGACATCCGGTCATGAGCGCCTACAGAACGCACTCAATGGCGCGGAGGTCATCCGCGCGTGGACAACCAGACGGGGCAAGGAAAGGCAAGAGTGGTTGGATGAAGGCCCACTCCCCGTCCGAGAGATGATTTCCGGCCATGCAGCCATGCTCATTCATCCCGTCAGTGTTTCGGAACCGCCTCTCAACAGAGTCGCCAATGCTCCTCTTGACTTTGACGTTACGTCAATGTTGCATCCTCTGCTTGCGAGTCACCGCGATCTGGTGAACCGTGAGCCATTCGGCGCCCAAGTCAACCGCCCCGTAGAAAGAGAAGGGATCCTGCCATGAGTCTGATTGATACGCTCGTAGAACGAAACCACGAGTTCGCTGCGCACCGCTTCGTCGCTGGGCTGCCGATGCGCCCGTCCCTGAAAGCCGTCATCGTCGGTTGCGCCGACCCGCGCGTTGATCCAGTTCATATCTTCGGCCTGGAGCCAGGGGATGCGTTGGTTTTGCGCAATGTGGGCGGACGACTGACGCCAGGAACGCTGGAACTGCTGACCATGTTGCTCCAGGTTCCCACTGGCGCTCCCAGCGCACCGACGGGCGCGAATGCCCCTTCACCGTTTCACCTCATTTTGCTACAGCACACCGACTGTGGCATCACACGGCTGGCCAGCAATACGGAGATGATGGCCGACTATTTCGGCATTCCACCCGAAGAGCTTCAAGCCAAAGTCATCGAGGATCCACGCGCCGCCGTGATCGCCGATGTGGCAATGCTGCGCGCCATCCCTGAAGCGCCGTCGGCGCTCCTGGTCTCCGGTCTGGTCTATGACACCGAGACGGGACTGGTTGATGTCGTTGTTCCGCTTGCGCCCATCCGCCCGGAACAGCAAGAATAATGAGGTTCACCATGAACACGGCAATTGCCGACAAACACACCCTCATCACTGCCAACGAGTGGTTCGGTGGGGGGCGCCGCGTCCCCTATGATCCCGCCCACCATCGCATCCTCACCTCACCCGGCGACCTGAGCGCACCACATCTGATGGTCTTCGAGCGAGTCGAAGGCGCGCCGGACGCCACAGGCCGCTGGATCACCATGCTGCCCGGGTATCCTGATGGCTCCTACGGCTACGCAAAAGTTGACGCCCTGCTTGAGGATGCTGGAGATGACCTGGCTCCACGCCTCTACGTCGAATACGTCGGGCAGGGCGACTCGGATAAGCCCCGGGATTACCCCTACTCGACCATCGAGCGCGCTGACCTGGTCGAGGCGCAGTGGCAGGCGCATGGGGTGCGGCGGACCCTTGTGGTAACGTTCGACTACTCCTCGCTCGTCCTGCTCGAACTGCTCGCGCGACAACACGAACGCCTCGCATGTGGCGAGCCACTTACCACGCGCATCGAGTCGGCGCTGATCGCCAACGGCGGACTGTTCGCCGACGCGCATTCGCATCCCTGGCTGACGACGCCCCTGCTCAAGACGCCGCTTGGCGCGCTCAGCATGCGACGCGCGCAGCGCTCCCCGGCGCTCTTCCGGAGCATCCTGCGCAACGCCAGACTGTATGCTCCTGAATATGGGGTGACAGATGCGGAACTCGATGAGATGTATGATGCGATCACGCGACGGGATGGGGCCGCATTCCTCCATCTGGCCGCTGGGTTCGTCGCCGAGCACAAAGCGCATGCCAGACGCTGGGACTTTGCCCGGCTGTATCACGCGCTGCGCGGTTCGGTCAGTTTCTGTATTGCTGGCAGCGAAGAAGACCCCTACGAGCCAAAACAAATCGTGGCGGCACGCAACCGTCTGGGAGCCGATGGGCTCGACATTCGCCTGTTGCCCGGTGGCCATCTCACCACCGCCGAGCATCCCGATCTGCTCGCCGCGCTCATCCGCGAGCGCGCCCAGGCGTGGCTCCAACCATAAACGCGCCACTGGACATGCATAGTGAAATGCCTGGCTTGATGCGTCAACAAAGGAGGTGACGCAAATATGTTTCGTATTGGGGAATTTTCCCTGATCGCCCAGGTGTCGGGGCGGCTCCTGCGTTACTACGATGAGATTGGATTGCTCAGCCCGGAGCATACCGATCCGCAGACGGGGTACCGCTACTACAGCGCCGCGCAACTGCCTCGCCTCAACCGCATTCTCGTCTTGAAGGAACTGGGGTTGGGACTCGACCAGATCGCCCACCTCCTGGCCCAGGGCGCCTCCTCCGACGAGATTCGGGGCATGCTGCTGCTGCGGAAGGCCCAGCTTGCTCAGGCCATGCAGGATGACCTGGCCCAGCTTCGCCTCATCGAGGCGCGTCTCGACCAGTTGGACGCCATTGGCCAGACACCAATTCTCGATGTGGTGGTGAAGGCGATCCCACCCCTGCGCTACTTGGCGCTGCGCGAAGTCTTCCCAGACGTGGCGTCGGTCCGTCGGCTGGTCATACAAGTGACCGCTCTTGCGCCTCACAAAATGCCTGCGAGCTGTCTGGGCCAGATTGCCTTTGTCGTTCACTCACGGATGTATGACCCGGACGCCCTGGATTTCGAGGTCGGCTATCTCCTCACCGGAGACACTGGAAAGTCTCCCGCCGCAATCCAGCTCTCAGAGGAGCGAGTATTGACCGTGCGCGACCTCCCGGCGGTTGAGACGATGGCCACGCTGGCGCATACCGGAAGTATCAACGACATTCATCGCAGTTACGGCCTGCTGGGTACGTGGGTGGAACAGCAGCAGTGGCAGATCGTGGGGCAGGGACGGCAAGTCATGCTGCAACTCCCCCAACCCGACCGAGACGATGCGGTGATCGAACTCCAGCTCCCCGTCAGCAAGGCGGGGACACCACAAAATGTACGGGAAATTTAGAAGGAGATTTCCATGGACGCAACGCTGATCTTTGCGACGCAGGCCACGCTGAGTCTGCTGTCATTTGGGCTGATCGCGGGCTGGGTCATCTACCCACGCCTGCGCGAACGCTCGTTGCGCGACGCCCTGACGCTACTGCTGCTGTTCGAGACCCTGCGCACGGTCGGGTTGATCACCCTCGTTCCTGCCGTCGTAGACGCCGCGCTGCCCGCCGGGTTCGTCATTCCCGAGGCGGCGGGCGATATGCTCGCCGCGGCGCTGGCATTCGCGGCGCTCGTCGCGGTGCGCGCCGGCTGGGGTATTGCTCCGGCGCTCGTCTGGCTCTTCACGGTGGAAGGACTGGCGGACTTCATCAATGCCATTGCGCAGGGGCTGCGCTTCGGTATTCCCAACTATCCTCTGGGGGTTGTCTGGCTCCTGCTCACCTATGCAGTGCCCGCCTTCATAGTGGCTCAGGTGCTGGTGATCGGCGTGCTGCTCAACGACGCGCGCCGCAAGCGCCAGCAGGTTGGAGATGAGGATGCGCAGGTCGTGAACGCCCCTGATCGCCTGGCGGCGCATATCTCCTGAGATCGTTGCCATGACGACCTATGACGACGCGGACAAATGGCGAAGGGAGCAACTTGATGGCTCGCAGAAGCGCCCGACGAACGCAGGTCGCGGTCGTCATGTATCCAGGGGTACTCCCGCTGGAGTTGATCGGAACGGTCTCGGCGCTGAACGGGCTGGGGCTGAACACGGGATTCCGAACG